>Ga0213823_1000263_pt1 | contig 51542 bp, 43 predicted proteins | sample MC6MC0907MG_FD_179887 | JGI IMG/M metagenome (GOLD analysis project Ga0213823, IMG submission 179887) | Enriched soil aggregate microbial communities from Iowa State University, Ames, United States - MC6-MC0907-MG | ecosystem: Environmental > Terrestrial > Soil > Unclassified | place: USA: Iowa...
TGCTGGCAGTGGGCCGCGATGGCCGCGCTGAACAGCGCCTCCTTGTTCTCGAAGTGCCGATAGATGCTTAGCTTGGATATCTTCGCCCGCTTGGCGACCTTATCCATGGTCGTCGCTTGAAAACCCAATTCCACAAAAAGTTCGCACGCGGCGTCGGCTATCGTTTGGCCAAGCGCCTCGTTGGCGGGCCGGCCGCGCCGGCTCTGGCTGTTTTCGCTCATAAAAATTCCAGTACTTGACAGTATTCTAATTCTTGAATTATGGTACTCCAAAGTATCCTAAGTGTGCAAGCCGATTCCCTTCATCCACAGCGCGGAGCCCATCACCATGAATGACGTCATCATCATCGGCGGCAGTTTTGCCGGTCTTGCCGCCGCCTTGCAGCTCGGCCGTGCCCGGCGCAAGGTCACCGTTCTCGACACCGGCCTGCCGCGCAATCGCTTCGCCGACCACTCGCATGGCCTGCTCGGCCACGACCACAAGCCACCGCTGGAGATCCTGGCCGAGGCGCGGCAGCAGCTGGCTCGCTATCCCACGGTCAGGCTGATCACTGCGCGGGCCGAGAGCATCTCCGGCGTCATCGACGATTTCTCCGTCCTCACTGGCGATGGCGAAAGCCTCAGGGCGCGCCGCCTGATCCTGAGCTATGGCGTCGCCGACGAGATGCCTGAAGTTCCCGGCTTTGCCGAAGGCTGGGGCTCCTCCATCGTGCCCTGCCCCTATTGCGACGGCTTTGAAGTTGCCGGCCGGCATTGGGGCCTCGTCTGGTCCGGCCCGCCGTCGCACAACTACGTCAGGCTGTACCACGATTGGACCGACACATTGACGGTCTTCGCCAATGGTCACGACATTCCACCCGACATCCGGGCCGATCTGGCGCGCCGCGGCATCTCTGTCGTCGATGGCCGGATCACCGAAATCGACCATGACGAGAGCCATAACGCCACCGTCAGGCTCGACGCCGGCCCCTCTGTCGCGGTCGACATCCTGTTCGCCCATCCGCGCAACAAGCCGTCCGCACGCCTGCATGAATCGCTGGGCCTCGACACGGTCGATACACCCCTGGGCATCGCCCTCAAGGTCGACGAGCGCCGCGAAACCAGCATGCCTGGCATCTACGCTGCCGGCGACCTGGCAAACCCCCTCATGGCATCGGTCACCACGGCATCATGGCAAGGCGCGATGGCGGGTATCTTCGCCCAGCAGTCGATGCTGGTTTGAGAGCACAGATTCCCTTCTCCGGTTGCGTCGTCGCCTTCGAAGAGGTTGGCGTAGATAGGCGCGGTGAAGCACGGATCGTCGAGTTTGACGCAATGGTAGGAGCGGTTGTCTTTCGCTAGTTAAGAACGAATCAAAACGAGGAGATGTCATGGCAGAGCAAAATGCCTATCAGGTCGCCGACTGGAATGGCCAAAGCGGAGAGTACTGGGTCGCCAACCAGGCCCGGCTCGACGCCATTTTTGCGGTGTTCGGCCAGGCCGCGATAGAAACCGCCGCGCCCGCGACGGGTGAACGCGTGCTGGACGTCCTGACAGCGGCCGGCTTCACCGATATCGCTATCGCGCCCTTCGATGCTTCCATCCCGTTCGGCGAGGGCAGGACGCGGCGATCGACGACGCGGTGAAGATGGCGTTCGGTTGCTTGAAACGCTCGATGACTGCCGCACGGTTGCCCGCGCGAAGTGTGATCGTTTAGTAACGCTCAACCAATGCGGGTGCCAGGCCCAGTAATCTTCTCTGGGGGCGTTGCGCATCGATGCGGTAAGCAGCAGGAAGGAAAGCCTGGATACGCTTCCAGGCGGCTTGTTCTGTATAGCTCATCGGAACCTCTACGATCGCGTTGGCGCTATGCACTCAATCCGAGAAATGGGTGCGCACTTCAACGCCAGGACGGCTGGCAATCATCTCGTGCCCCATCAGGATTGAGGGTGTGAAATACCCCGCCTGGCTGGTCGCGTTCAGGCAATGTTGAGTCAGGGTCAATGCCGTATCTACGGTGAGTGCATAGACATTGGGTGCCGAGATGGTCGCTGACACGCGCTTGCCCGAAGCGCTGACGGCCTCGCCCCAGAACTCGCTGCGCTGGTTCTCCCGGGCCTCGGCGTCCGGCCCGCCACCGAACAGGCGCACGGCCAGGCGGTCGAGCCACTTTTGCGCCCATGCGGTGGCCATCAGGCCGCGGAACGGACTGCTGATACGCATCAGCAGTCCCAGCGCCAGCGGCAAGGCGGTGTACACCATCCCGTTCGGTACGCCAGTAGAAATACCGGAGGTGTAGACATCTCCCCAGGGAATGGTCACCGACCAACGGGCGCCTCCGGGAAAGCGAATGCGGCGCAAGCAGTGACCGTTGCCTACCGCTTGCAAGGCATGATCGCGGCGGATCAGCCCGCCTTCCTTGGCGCTCTCGACTATGGTTCGCGCCGTACCTACGCTGGGGCGCGTGCCGAAGGAGAAGGCCAGGTCGATAGTCTGCGCATCGGGCAACTGGTGCTTGAGCATGGCAGCCAGACAATCCGTCGGCACGATATCGAACCCAGCTCCCGGGCACAGGATGATGCCTGCTTTTTCCGCCTCGGCGTCCTTCGCATAACACATCTGGAACACCGGGATTTCGCCGCTGATGTCGATGTAGTGCGCGCGCGCATTCAGGCAGGCCTCGACCCAGGCCTGCGCCGTCGACGAAAACGGCCCGGCGCAATTCAGGACTGCGGACATGCCCGCTACGTTGGCCTGCGCCAGGGCGACATCAAAGGCGCGGTATTCCAGCCCCAGCTCCTTGGCCAGCGGCAATAGCTTCCAGGCCGAGCGCCCGGCGAGAACAGGCCGCATACCGCGACGCACCGCTTCACGAGCCATCAACTCGCCGGTGTAGCCATAGGCGCCGTAGATCATCCATTGCTGTGTTGAACTCATTTGCTACTCCTGAAGATGCGGATGGAAAGGGCCAGCTGTGCAGGGCTTCCGCGCTCATACTTCCCGCGACCATTCGAGGCCGGAGTCATCCACGGGACGCCGGTACATGACTTGATCGAGCTCGAAATGGTTCAGGACCCGCCAGGGGCCACTGCGCCCCTGCCGAGGCAAGAATGCACCGCCGCGCTGCACGTAGCCCGCCTGCAGAGAGCCGAACACGCTTTCGGCCTGGATCTCTCCCGTGGGGGCTCGCGGCGTGACGATGGACAGCTTGCGCCTGCTCATTTCATTCAGAACACGGCAGGCGAACTCGGCCGCCATGTCGACCTTCAGCGTCCAGGCGATGTTGGTGTAGCCAAACAGATAGGCGAAGTTCGGGATGTCCTGCACCAGCACCCCTTTGTAGGTCATGCGTTGGTTGACCGCCTGCTCTATGCCATCGATGGACAGCTTCATCCCACCCAGTGCCTGCAGGCGCAAGCCGGTCGCGGTGACGACGATGTCGGCCTCCAGTTCGCGTCCCGACTTCAGCAGTATTCCTGACTCGGTGAAGCATTCGATATGATCGGTCACTACCGAGGCTTTGCCTTCGCGTAACACCCTGAACAGGTCGCCATTGGGCACGGCGCACAGCCGCTCATCCCAGGGCATGTAGCGTGGCGTGAAGTGCTCCATGTCGAAGTCCGGACCCAGTTGCTTGCGCACCAAGGCCAACAACAGCCAGCGAGTTAGCCTTGGGAAGCGGCGGGAGAACTTGTAGCCAGTTCGTTGCAGCAGGATGTTGCGCTTGCGAGACAGTTGGTAAACCCAACTATCGGGCAGATAGCGCCGCAAGACTGTGGCCAGCTTGTCGACCTCCGGCATCGAATACACGTAGCTGGGCGAACGTTGCAGCATGGTGATGTGCGCGGTGTCATTGGCCATCGCGGGGAGCAGGGTAACCGCCGTAGCGCCACTACCGATCACCACGACACTCTTGCCTCGGTAGTCCAGGCTCTCAGGCCAGTGTTGCGGGTGAATGCACTGGCCCTTGTAGGATTCGATACCCGGGAAATTGGGCAGATAGCCCTGGTCATGGTCGTAGTAGCCGGTGGCCGAAACAAGGAAATTGCAGGTCAGGATACGCGCCTCACCACTGTCTTCCTGCAAGGCTTCAACTACCCAGCAACCTTTGGCAGTGGACCAGTCGGCAGAGAGAATGCGCATGCCGAACTGGATGTGCTTGTCCACGCCTGCCGCTTTGGCCGTCTCATTCACGTAGTCCCGGATCGACGGGCCATCAGGCAGAACTCGGCGACCCGTCCAGGGCCGGAAGCGGAAGCCTAAACTCATCATGTCCGAGTCAGAGCGGATGCCGGGATAACGGAATAGATCCCAGGTACCTCCGATGGCGTTGCGCCGTTCGAGGATGGAAAAGCATTTGCCGGGGCACTCACGGATCAGCTGGCAGGCCATGCTGATACCAGAAATGCCGGCGCCGATTATCAGAACATCGAAATGCTGAGCGTTTGCCATCGAACTCTCCCGGAAGTACTGCTTGTCCGGGAGGACTATCTACTCTAAATCAACACGCTTCTTGACGTTACGGGACATTGTTTTTACCTTACAGGCCATGACGACCATGGTTCGCGCGAGTGGGATTTCAGGCTATATCGCGGTGATGCGAGGGCTCGGCATTGATCCCGCGCCTCTGCTGCTGCAGCACCATATCAATCCCGCAATCCTGCAGGACGACGACGCGCTGCTGTCCCTCAGGGCCGTGACACACCTGCTGGAAGCCAGCAATGAAGCATCTGGCTGCCCGGATCTGGGGCTGCGAATTGCCCAGGAGCAGCATATTGGCACCCTTGGGCCCTTGGGGGTTGTGATCCAGAATGCCGAGACGGTCTATGACGCACTGCAACTCACCTCCCGCTACCTCTTCACCCACAGTCCAGGGTTGGCAGTGACCAGTAATCCTGTCAGCCCACTGGTCGAGGGTGCTTTCGAGCTTGCCGTGGAAATCCAGCTGTCAGGTCGCCCCAGCCAGCGCCAGAACATCGATCTGTGCCTGGGAACCAGTCACCGCATTGCCCAGTTCGTCATGGGGTCGCAGTACAGGCTCAAGCTCGTCACCCTGCCGCACGCGCCGAGTGCCCCGCTGAGCAGCTATCGTCGGTTCTTCAATGCGCCGGTCATCGCCGAGCAGGAGCGGGCTGCGCTGCATCTGGATGCGGCGGTACTGCACGGCAAGATCCAGGGAAGCAACCCGGCACTGCGGCAGATCACCGAAGACTATTTGTCCCGCCACTTTCGCATGCCCGGGGACATCGTCAGCGTCCGTGTCCGCCAAGCCCTCAAGCGGATGCTTGGCACTACTTACACCAGCAAGTCCGATATCGCAGCGATGCTGGCGCTTCATCCACGCACCCTACACCGCCGACTGCAAGCCGAGGGCACGCACTTCGAGGCCATCAAGGAGAGTGTCCGGCAGGAGCTGGCGCTGCAGTACCTGCGAGAAACCAGGGTGCCCTTGAGCCAGATTGCCGACATTCTCGGGTATCCAGAACAGTCGGCGTTTACCCGCTCCTGCAAACGCTGGTTCGGACAAACACCGTCGTCATTTCGCCGGGAGCCTACTTGTTGATGGGTAGGGTTCAGAACGGCCGCTTCTGGCCGTTCTCTGCTAGTCATGGTTAAAGCGCGCGTTGATCACATTCGAAGAAATCGCTGGCCAGGGAGAATACGAGTGGCCAGGTCGAATGCAAACGGGTGGGCAAGTCCGTGTAATTACCCACCCTCTACCTGACTAACTCCCGGCGTCGCCTTTGGACCCGCTGGCGATCAGGCTGGCGCCACAGGCGGTTTTCATTCCATGGAGCGCCACGGGAACACCGCCGACATCCAGCAAGGCGCTGCCCTCGGCAATAGGGAACACACCTTTGCATAGAGGGCAAGTGACCTTGTGCCCGACCCCGGCCATGGGTTTGCCGTTCAGGTCGGTCTGGTTGAACGCTTCGATCACGGTTCCACCGTGACTGGTGGAATCGCCGAGTCGGATGATGTCCATATCTGCTCCTTTTCCGTTGTACTCACAAACACTCCTCCCTCCTGGGCCTTGCGCCCTCCAAAGGACAAATATTCAGGAACCTGCTGTATTACCGTCACGCGAAGACACCGGGCGCAGGCGGACGGAGCCGATGATGGTGTCCCAGAACGCCAGCGCTTCTTTGTCTGATTTGAATGGCGGCGCTGGCAGCTTGCCGTTGCTGTCGGGGCTACGTTCAAGCACACCGAGCGCGGCGGAAATATTGGGTTCGGTGATCGAGCCATCCTTGCCCTGGGCTTCCCAGGCAAAGGTATAGATACGCTGCCCCTTATCAGTACTGGCCAACAGGTATTCGTCGGCCGGAACCGGACCACCACGCGCCCTTTTGCGCAGGGTCTCGATCCCCAGCACCATCCTGGCGGCACCTGCGAGGAAACCACTCACCCGATCCAGCAGACGATCTTCTTCGGCTCCGGTGCTGGAGGTGAATTCGAAGTGGGCGCCAGGATGATCCGGGAAAGTCACGCCGATATCGAAACGTTCGCTCTGAAAGTTACTGCCTGCGATGTAGGCACGATCAATACAAAACCCCGGCTCGGTGGGAATTTCACTGGGTTCGCGAGAGCGAAGATCGCGTATCAGGTTCTTCGCGACCTCAATGCCACGAGGCTCGCGATCTGGCTCCATCTCAATCCTCCAGTAATAAGGCTGCCACACAGGTTCTGAAACAGCATAGGCGTACAGGTAATACGACTCGATGCTGGCATCGGAAGCCCAAGACAGTATCCCGGTCGAACCTCTGCCCAGATCATACCGGCGCACAAACATGCTTCCCTTCGTATCATGCTGCTGCCGTTTAAGCTCCTGCTCGTGCTGATCGATCCTGGACGTGAATGCAGCGAGATCATCCTTTAGTGGCTCAATAACCTGCCCACGCAAGTAATACCCCGCTCTGATTTCCGCTTGGGGCGGCAAATCAATCAGGAATCTGCCGAAGCAATGGGTGATCCATCCGGTCTTGTCCATGGAAGAGTTCCGAGAAGAGGAGAATGATGTGCAACTGGTGATACTGGTCAAGGCGACGATACCCAGAATCGTGAAGAACTGATGCATGCGCATCATGAATCTTCTACCCAGCCAGCCCTCTGGACAGACCACAAAGGGACTTTGACAATCGACGGCAAGTCTTGGCTAAACCGGTTGTTACCCCTGCGGTTCTCATCGTTTCGAATGATGTCCACACCTGTTCCTCTTCTGTTGCCCTACCAGACATTTCTCTCTCGACAGGCTTTATGCCCGCCGAAGGAAAAGTGTCGGGTGTGACGCGCAATAATCCAGAGAGGTAAGTGCCCTCTGTCGCAACAAGTCCTGATGCCTACAAAACTCTTACAGCTCATCCATCCAATTGTTGTTCGGTTTCAGGTCGGCAAGGAATTCCTCTAGGGCATAATCGTCCGCACCACCAGACAATGGTGCCGGGCGTACACTTGAGCTGCTGATAGTCGGATTCGAGCCTGGCGGAGGTGGGGTCAGTGCACCGGGACGATAGCGAATGCTATTGAGGATGGTGTCCCAGAGTTCGAAGAACTCCACCTCAGTCGGATATCCCGGGGCCTCGTCGTGTGCAGGGAAGTCGCCCAACTCAGCAGGCTTAATTGTGGTTTGGAAGGTAGTGCCCAGATCAATATTGATGCTAGGCATAGGGCTAGGAGTTACGGTACCAGGGAAACTCCATTCGCCGCCGACATTGGTTTCGAAGTAGTTTCGAGTACTCTTCCCTTCAGTGCCGCCAACCACATGCTCATCGCCCTCGAGACCACCGACATTTCTCTTTTTCGCGCGATACTCCTTTCGTCCGGCCACGACGCCGGGCTTGGTCAGTTCATCCGCTAATAGCCCAGCGAACTCACTCTCCGCTTCGCGATACCGTTCCAACATGGGTTGTTCGGGTTCCCATACCTTCGTGTGACGCACCACCAACCCAAGGTTCTTCGGCAGGCTGAACCTCCAGCTCGCTATTTCGTATGGGCCGGTGAGGTCATAGTAGGAATCGACGAAAGCCCCATTCAGACAGAGCCCTGGTTTGTTGGGAACCTCGTCATTCTTCCGCGCATGTAGGCGTGGAAGCCAGCGTGTGATATCTGTGGCGCCGTTCAGCATGGGACCGAGCTTGAAAAGTGTACCATCGCGCCACAAGTAGCCCTCGGCATCATGAAACACGTCCTTGCGCACGACGCCATCCAGATCAGGCCCCTCATTTTCGTGGTAGCCGTATGACAAAACTGCGCTGTTTTCCAGGGACGTTTCTCTTCTGGCCGGTTGTACGGTAGGCCAGGTAGATCTTTTTTCTTCCGCTTCAATTTCCGACCAACGCCTAGCCACCAAAGCTTTGAAGTCGGCTTCCGTAACCCCGGTTGTGACCGAAAGCCCCAGATACCCACCCAACTGTGCTGAGCTATCGTTGGCTTCCCAGGTCGTCCCCTCTGGCAGATCAATAAGCAAGCGCCCAACGCAATGGGTTAGCATTTTTTGTGTCAGCTCGGTCATGGGATAAATCCTGTCGTATTGGGGGGCGACCCAGTTGCGCTGAGCGTAGAAGCCAGTTCCTACCGCAATTACTAGTAGCGCAGTGAGCGGCAGGTATTTGTGCCATTTCATGCGGGAGCCCCAGCGGTTGTCGCCCCTTTGGCGGCTATTTTTTTCGTTGCTGCCGTGCCAATGCGCAGGACTGAGTAGAGCGTGACGTTCTGCGCCATCCGGTTATCGTACGAACCCTGGTGTTCAAAACCCGTCATACGCGCAGCGAAAACAGCCTGCCTGGCGGAGTCTTCGGCAGAATGGGCGGGCACTGTCGCATCCCCGGCTTGGTCCTGATCCTGCAATTCGCCCACGTAAGCGTTGCCCTTGGTGTTCCGCGTCACGGCCATGCCATGTTGTATGATCATGTCCTTTCCCTCTGCATCATTGATTAGGTAAACCGTCCCCTCATGGTCCTCACGCCACATGCGCAAGCCAATGGCATGAACCGAGGAAGGCGCTGGACCGGGGGTGGCGGGGAGTCCTTGCCGGTATGCAGAGATCATTTGAGGCTGAAGATTCCAAGTAACGCGGTGAAATGCCATCTGGCCTTCATCCGCGCCGTAATGCGTATAGGTATTGGGGTGATAGCTACTACCTAGATCGGTGTGGAAACGCTTGGCCTCAAGCAGTTGCCTCCGATAGCTATTCCAAGCCTCTTGAAGCCCAGCCTGCCCGGCGGGCGTGTTTGTATTGTTGACTGCTGGATTGATCCATAGCGGATCGATCAAGCGCCACCAGGCCCGAGGCTCCAAGTAGATTCGTTGGTAGGGATCAGCCGACCCGGAGCTTACTTCTGGCAACTGGGCGATGTCTCGACCATTGCAGGTAATGCGCAGCCAACCTGCGCCGTAACGGTGATTGGGCAATAACTCCAGCGGGCCAGCCGCATTGGCGAAAACCGGCATGATCTTCTTGCCTGTCCCGCCGAGACCCACTCCGCCAAAGAAATCCTCCCAGCCCGCACGAACACGACGGTAGGCTGTCCCGGCCCCAACAGCGGGTTGCACGCCATGCACGACCCCTTGAATCAAGTTGGGATAGCGCTTGGCGCACATCCGCCCAACCAGGCCGCCCATGGAGTGGGTAACGATAATCACGCCATGGTCACACTTGACACGCAGTTCCTTCCTGCAGCGTTCAAGGATGGCTTCGATTTTTCCTGCCAAATAGTCAGCAGCCTTGGCATTGGATTGCAACCAGTTGTACCCCACCGCATAGACCGGATAGCGAAAATCGGCTGCCTGTTGAAGCATTTCCTTGGTGAGTGGTTGATAGCCCTGGAGTTGGCCCCAGACAGAAGGGTTGCTCGGCATTGCCCCCTGCACACCTGGGTAAGGTTCGTCCTTCGGCGTGAGGATAAATCGTAGCTGCGCCTCCAGAAAGTTGAGGATGCCACCATACGAGCTGATCATCACCGATCCCCAGCCGCGATTGAGTGCTTCCTGCAAGGGCAGCGTGCTCACGTGATCGGCAACAGTCTTCCGGTCTGCATCCTCTGGAGAAGAGAGCGCCCGCGTTTGGGTCGGATCGAGTAGCAGTTTTCGTTCTGCTGGACTCAAATGGCGGTACCCTCTTTTCTTAGTAAACCCTGCCACCCAGCCCATTTTGTCATCTGGAAACCAAGCCCAGCGATTGTCGCCCCCCAGTAGTCCTCTGGCCCTTCCCAAAGCCAGCAATGGGCTGCCCATGATGCCTGGTACGAACACGACCGGGATCGCCTGATCCGGTGGAGCGTTGACCTCTGCCCGGATTTTGTTGGTGGTTGGACTCATTGTCACACGAGCCGTGACATGTCCATTCGATCCAATCTGGGTAGGTGCTGGCCTTGTTGGCTCGCTCATCTCGATTTCCTCTCCATGTGTAACAGCGTGGCGTACGGTTCTTCAGCCCAAGAAGCTGATTCACATCAGACCTCTGCCGGCCCTAGCAACTCGAATTCGTACCCCCCTGCAGTGAGTCCTTGCTGCAAAGCTGCCCAGCCGTCCATGTCAGTAACCCCCTCTACCCTCGCACCATCGCTATGAATGAGTGCATAGCGGTAGTTCGGCAATGGTTTTCCGCCGCGCACAACTCGCACGCGCTCATCGAACGGCGCTTTGGACCATGTGTTGAAGGCCGTGGATGCGTGGGCGGGGCCGACAAGGCTATGTTTACCGGCTTTGACGGTGAAAGTCCCTGGCATCCCCAGCTCGATGTTGCCGCCCTTGAGCGTTAGGTAAGCACCACCGCACATCAAGGTGATGTGTTCATTGGCAGTAATCAGAACATGCTCTTTGCTGGCCGCGATCTCGACACTTTGATCCGCCTCCAGACGAATAGAGTTGTGCTGCGCCTGTAACAGCATCGGGCCCTGATGGGTGATATGGCGCATCTCGCCGCTGTGTGCAAACAGACCAAGATCCGTACCAGCGTTGACAACGTATTTCTGTCCAGAGGTAACCTGCTGATTTCGTTGTGCAACTACATCAATGTGCTCGCCGGCGGCCAAGGTGATGCTATTGAGGGTCGCAGCAGCGATGCCCGCAGGACCGCTGAGTGCAATGGCGGGTTTGCCGCCATTGGACAGCCCCGCTTCGTCGTTGGCTCCATGACCAAGGTCACGGACTGCTTCGCTGAGAGTCTGTTGCGGTGCCGCGTCATGGCTGACGCCCTGATGCTCACCAGCATAATCACCCAACTCTTTGGCCAATCGAAGGGCAGCCTCCAGTACCTGAACCACTGTACTGCGATCAAGGTGGCCACCGCCGGCACTCAACTGTTCTTCGGTGCTGAGCAACAGCCCCTTGGCCGCGCGCAACGCACCATGCTCGTCGGTGCGCAGCTCGAAACCCTCACCCCGTGGCGCGCCACCGTCGGGACGGGGGTGAGTCAGGTACCCCAGGTGCAGCGCGGTGCTGCCGTGATCGCTCATCAGCGCGGCGCTGATTTGCTTGGTGGTGTCATCGATGCGCAGTTCGTTGGCACGGCTGCCTTTGTATTCCTTGCTTTTGATGGTACTGAGGATCTTGTGATTCGGCAGTGGGTACGGCGGCATGTTGCTCGCGCGGTAGGTGCGGCCGGTGATGATCGGCTGGTCGCAGTCGCCATCGAGATAATCGACTATGACTTCCTGGCCGATACGCGGGATCGCCATATGGCCCCAGTCGGCGCCGGCCCAGTTCTGCGAGACCCGGACCCAGCAGGAACTGAATTCGTTGCTCCGGCCTTCCCGGTCCCATGGGAACTGGACCTTGACCCGGCCAAACTCGTCGGTGTGGATCTCCTCGCCTTCCGGGCCCACCACGCTGGCGATCTGCGGCCCGTCGATACGGGGCTTGGGCAGGGGCGCCGGGCGCCATTCCATTTCTTCGGGAATGATCTCGGCGGTGAAGTCGTAGCTCACGCCCATTTCGGCGTCGGCGGACTCTTCCTGCTGGCTGGCGTGCTGCACGCCTCGGTGGGTAATGCGAACCGAACGCCACCAGCGGTTGAAGTCTTGCCGGGGGTGGCCCGTCAACTGGAAGGAAAGACCCGGGATCAAACGCGGATCGTCACCTTCGACCAGGGCGCCCTGGGCGTCCCGACGGTGGCCACGCAGGCGGTTTTCAGTGAAGGGTTTGCCGGCTGCGCTGGCCTTGTAGCGCCCGGGATAATCGTAGCGTTCATAGTGCCGGGCCTGGTGCTGCAACTCGTCGCCGACGAGACGCTGTTGCTGATCGAAAGCCGGACGCTTGAAGGTGTAGTCACGCTGGGTCTGTTCGGCCGTGCGGACGTTTTCCGTGTAGCTGAACGCATACAGCACCGGTCGCGTGGCATCCGCAGCCGGCTGTGCGCTGTACAGCACCGGATCACCCTGGATGCGTTCCTGAACGTAGAGTTTGTCGCTCTGGATCAGCGTGTGGGAGGTCGCGTCGGATTTGAAGTAGTAGAACAGGCCTTCTTCGGTGGAAAGCCTGTCGAACCAATAAAGGTCGGTGTCCCCGGCCTGGACGCAATATTCGCGAGGCAGGTGCTCGGTATGAGTGCTCTGCTGATAATCCAGAATGCCGTGCTCGGCCAATACCGACTTGAGTATTTCGGGCACGTTTTTCTGCTGGAAGATACGCCAGTCGGAACTCAGGGCCAGTCGGGCCAGCTGTGGCTCGACCACGACACGGTAACGTGTGCGGCGGAACCCGGTTTTGCCCTGGGTGAAGCGGGAGACCATGCCATGCACATGACGGACAGCCGTGGTGCCTTGCCAGATTGTCAGCAACGCCGGCTGATCGAGGACCTGGGCAAAATCGAGAGAGGGGTTGTCGCTGGCCAGTTCGAGCGTCAGCCGATAAGGCTCGCAAATGGCTTCTTCCAGGGTGAACTCTACGACCTCGAACTCCATCCGCCCGGACAGCACGGAGAAGGTGAATCTCAAATCCCTTTGACGCATATGACTCATCCTTGGTCAACGTATTGAGGCGCCCGGTGTATGAACTTGGCGTCCAATACCAAGCGTCAACCGCACCTTGCACTACCTGGACTGATACCTGGGGCCGCCCCGGAAATGACTGAGCAATCCAGCGCTGCTCATCTGCCCAGGCAGCACATCAGGGCAGCAGCCTATTTGTAAAAATGCACGAGGATCAACTCCGCACTCACACCACTTGCATGTTCTCGATGCCTGATCTGATGGGCCTGTGGCCGCCACATCAGGCGTCCAAATCAGGCTTGCCACCATACCCAAAGAGACGAAGGTATAGGGGTAAGAATTATCCAAAATTGCCGTAAGGAAAACCTGATCCTGATCAGATCAAATGCACTTGAGTAGCCAGAGAAAGGACAGGTTATCGACACCTATCAAGAGGTGGATATCCCCGTCCTGTGCCAATGAGCCCAGGCAATCTCCACCCCGCGAACAGTCGCCGCACCTTCCCCTCGGACAAAAAAACGCCTCCACACTGGGAGGCGTCAGCAACTTTCAAAACACCGAATGGTTTATGACGCGCCTACCTCCGGCCGGGTGCCCCCGACCTGAACCATCAGGTCAAGCGCCCTGTTTCCAGACCTCAAGGCGCCCTCCTCACCGCAAATCAAACCGATCCAGATTCATCACCTTGACCCAGGCCGCGACAAAGTCCTTCACGAACTGCTCCTGCGCATCCGCGCTGGCATAGAACTCGGCCAGGGCCCGCAACTGGGCGTTGGAGCCGAAGACCAGGTCGACGCGGGTGCCGGTCCATTTGACCTGGCCGGTCTTGCGGTCGCGGGCTTCGAACTCTTGTTGGGCGTCGGAGACAGGTTTCCATTCCACGCCCATGTCCAGCAGGTTGACGAAGAAGTCGTTGGTCAGCGCACCCGGCCGGGTGGTGAAGACGCCGTGGGGGGTGTGGCCGACGTTGATGTCGAGCACGCGCAGGCCGCCGATCAGCACCGTCATTTGGGGGGCGGTGAGGGTCAGCAGTTGCGCCTTGTCGATCAGCAGCGCTTCGGCCGGTACCGCGTAGCGGGTCTTGAGGTAGTTGCGAAAGCCATCGGCGATGGGTTCGAGGTAGCCGAACGACTCGACGTCCGTCTGCTCCTGGCTGGCGTCCATGCGCCCAGGGGAGAACGGCACGCTGATGTCGAGGCCGGCGTTTTTCGCGGCCTGTTCGATGCCGGCGCTGCCGCCGAGCACGATCAGGTCGGCCAGGGAGATTTTCTTGCCACCGGATTGCGCGCTGTTGAAGTCCTTCTGGACCCCTTCGAGGGTCGCCAGCACCTTGGCCAGTTGCTCGGGCTGGTTGACTGGCCAGTCCTTTTGCGGGGCCAGGCGCAGGCGCCCGCCGTTGGCGCCGCCGCGTTTGTCGGAGCCACGGAAGCTGAACGCCGCCGCCCAGGCGGTGGACACCAGTTGCGACACCGACAGGCCCGAGGCCAGCAATTTGGCCTTGAGTGCGGCGATATCGCTGTCGTTGACCAGGGCATGGTCCACCGCGGGGATCGGGTCTTGCCACAGCAATTCTTCGTGGGGCAGTTCCGGGCCCAGGTAGCGCGAGAGCGGGCCCATGTCGCGGTGGATCAACTTGAACCAGGCGCGGGCGAAAGCGTCGGCCAGTTGATCGGGGTTCGCCAGGAAGCGTCGCGAGATCGGCTCGTAGATCGGGTCGAAGCGCAGCGACAGGTCGGTGGTCAGCATGGTCGGGTTGCGCCGCTTGGAGGGGTCGTGGGCATCGGGGATGATGCCGGCGCCGGCGCCACCTTTGGGCGTCCACTGGTGCGCGCCCGCCGGGCTCTTGGTCAGTTCCCACTCGAAGCCGAACAGGTTTTCCAGGTAGTTGTTGCTCCAGCGGGTGGGCGTGGTGGTCCAGGTCACTTCCAGGCCGCTGGTGATGGTGTCGGCGCCCTTGCCGGTGCCGAAGGTGCTCTTCCAGCCCAGGCCCTGCAGTTCCAGGCCGGCGGCTTCGGGTTCGGCGCCGACATTGTCGGCGGGGCCGGCGCCGTGGGTCTTGCCGAAGGCGTGGCCGCCGGCGATCAGGGCCACGGTTTCTTCGTCGTTCATCGCCATGCGGCCGAAGGTTTCGCGGATATCCACGCCGGCGGCCACCGGGTCCGGGTTGCCCTCGGGGCCTTCCGGGTTCACATAGATCAGGCCCATCTGCACCGCGGCCAAAGGGTTTTCCAGGTTGCGCCCCTGGTCGGTGCGGCTTTCTTCATTGCCAGGCTCGGCCACCAGTTGACCCTCGCCGGGTTCTTGCATGGCGGCTTTATCCGGTTTGCCGTAGCGGGTGTCGCCGCCCAGCCATTTGTTTTCCGAGCCCCAATAGACGTCTTCATCCGGTTCCCAGACGTCCGGACGACCGCCGGAAAAACCGAAGGTCTTGAAGCCCATGGACTCCAGGGCGACGTTGCCGGTGAGCACGATCAGGTCGGCCCAGGAGATGTTGCGGCCGTACTTCTGCTTGATCGGCCACAGCAGCCGGCGCGCCTTGTCGAGGCTGACGTTGTCCGGCCAGCTGTTGAGCGGCGCGAAGCGCTGCTGGCCGGAACCGGCGCCGCCACGGCCGTCACCGACGCGGTAGGTCCCGGCGCTGTGCCAGGCCATGCGGATAAACAGCGGCCCATAGTGGCCGAAGTCGGCGGGCCACCAGTCCTGGGAGTCGGTCATCAGCGCATGCAGGTCTTGTTTCAGGGCCTGGAAATCCAGGCGTTTGAAGGCTTCGGCATAGTTGAAGTCCTCGCCCATGGGGTCGGACAGGGACGAGTGCTGGTGCAGGATCTTCAGGTTCAGTTGGTTCGGCCACCAGTCGCGGTTGGTCGTGCCACCGCCGGCGGCATGGTTGAACGGGCATTTCGATTCGTTTGCCATGAGGAGCTACCTTTGGTCGTATTCATCCAGCTATCCGCCCCGGATGGGCGCGAAATAGCGACAGGCGAAAGCAATGACATAGGTTGCGGGGCTCACAGTTCGCTCAACTGATGGGTGTGGCCACAGGGCATGCTGCAGAGCGGCAAGCGAGTTGCCAGGACGGTGGCCCACGGTAAGCCCAGTACGCTTCTGACTCGTTTTTCGTTATCTCTTGATCAGGTCTCATCCGGCCGGCTCGCGCCAGCGCTGAATTAAGGCTAGCCCCTCTGTGGCGGATCGCTAATAGCCGGACTATTGGTTGTTGATAGGGACAAGCTTTTACCCGGGGCCCAAGGCCGAAGCCAATGATAGGGACAGCGCCCGCGGGGGCCTCTAGCGGTTTTTTCGACTGATGCCCCGCCTTTTTCGTCCGCCCGACGCGTACAGAGCACGGGAGAAGACCATGAACCAGCGTCCGCGTTGCACGGCCATCCACGAAGCCGGCCACGCCCTGGCCTTTTGGTGGAACGGTCAGCCGATCGCCCGCATTACCGTGCGCACCAAGGCCGAAGCCGACGCGGGTCCGATGCTCGATCTGCGCGGCAACCCGCGCTATGTAGAGGGGTTGGTGGAAGCCGATTACCTGGTCCCGCGCCCGGCCTTCGACGCCCCGGGGATCGCCGAATACCTGCCGTCGATGGTCGAGTCCATCGAGCGCGACCTGCTGCATTGCTTTGCCGGCCCGGTGGCTGAAGCGATCTACCGCCATGGCCGATCCGACAGGCTGATAAAAGGCAGCGGCCGCGGCGATCTGAGCCGCGGTCACGAGTTGATCAGCCTGCTGCCGCCGCGCAAGCTGCTCGACGCCGAATCCCGGGCCATGGCCCGCGCCAGCTGCCTGGTGCATCGCTACTGGCCGGCGGTCGGCGCGGTGGCGGACCTGCTGCAAGAGCGCGGCATGGTCGAGGGGGAAACCATCACGGCGCTGCTGTGCGCGATCAGCGGCGAGTCGCCAACGCCCCTCGGTAACGATCTGGCAAGCCTCGACCCGTGACGGCGTGGCGTTGAACCGCGCCGGCTTGCGCGATCCGTGAAGTCAGCCAGACTGTCTGCCAACCGCCCGCCTGGCCCGGGCGGTTTTCATCGCCATTGCCCCACCGAGATCACCATGTCGCAATACCCAGGCGTCGACGCCGAAGGTTTTATCCAGTCCCTGCCCGACCAGCCGTTGCAACCGGCGTTCAGCCCTCTGGTGGATGAACTGTGCGCAATGCTCTCGCGGCGCTTTCCGGCGCTGCTCGATGGCCTGTACCTCTACGGCAGCATGGCCCGTGGCGACGCGCGGCCGGGCACCTCCGACCTGGATGTGACCCTGGTCCTGGCCTGGGCGCCGAGCCCCGAGGAGCGCCAGCGGCTGGAGCAGACTCGGCAGGCGCTGGAGGCGCGACACCCGGAAGTGTCGAAGATCGATTTCGACATCGGCGTGCTCAGCGAGGTGCTGGCGCCCGACAATCGCTACCGCTGGGGTTTCTGGCTCAAGCATCAGTGCCGCTGCATCTGGGGCAATGACCTGGGGCTGCGCTTCGAGCCTTTCCGCCCGAGCCGGACCCTCGCCCTGGCACTGAATGGTGACTTCCCCCAGGTGCTGGAAGGCTACGCTCAGCAGCTGGAACAAAGCCGCGAACCGTTACAGCAGCAACGCCTGCAACGGGCCGCGGCACGCAAGGCGCTGCGCTCGGCCAACCTGCTGCGCGGCGAACAGGAACGCGGCTGGCCGACCACCCTGGAGGAGCATGCGCAGCTGCTGACGGCGGCCGAACCGGGGATGGCCGAGTATGCCGCGTTCTTCCTCAAGCAGGCCTATGTGCCCCAGGGTTCGGTGAGTGAATTCGTGCAGCGGTTGCGGGCTTACAGCGCGTTGCTGGCAGGGGAAAGCGCGGGGTGATTCCTGGCCCGCCCTCTCCGCTCATGGCGCTGGCGTCGCTTTGGGGAACCTGATTCCGACCCGATGATGGCATTTTGACAACCTTCGACTAGGTTCACTTGAACAGCCAGCGGGGCACCCTCACCGGCCTCCATCGGCTGTATTGCCACGCCATTCGTATCCGGTCACGGAGACCTTCGATATGCGCATCGCCCTTCTGTTGAGCCTCGCCCTCCTATCAGCCTGCTCCACCCCACACAACAGCGCGATCAAACTGCAAACCACACAAGTTCTCGACACCCAATTACTGAGCAAAGCCCGAACGGCCCCATCACAGGCCTCGGCACAAAAGTGCGCGAATGCGTTCGATACCGAGGGTATTGAAGACGGCTATTTCAAAGTCCGGGAGCGCTGGAAACTCCTCGACTGCCTGTACAGCGATGCCAAGCCCAGAAAACTCGTGGTGCTGCTCGACGGCACGGAAAACACCAAGGAGGACAACACCAATATCTGGCGCATGTACAACCAGGCGCTCGAGCAGGCCAAGAACGGGGCCAGGGTCATTCCCTATTACGACAAGGGCGTGGCCACCAGCATTACTACTCCCTTCGGTGCCCTGTTCGGCAGCGGGGTCAGCCTGAATATCCGCCAGGCCTACCGTTTTCTGATCGAAGCGTACCGGCCTGGTGACGAGATCTATATCTTCGGTTTCAGCCGCGGCGCCTTCACCGCTCGTTCGTTGAACGGTTTTATCGAAGTCGCCGGCCTGCCCAGCAACCTGAAAGCCGATAGCCGCGACGACAGTTTCCTGTGGGGCTGGACCGGCCATATGCACGATGTGGTCGAAGACATGTACGACATCTACAAGTCGAGAAACGATGGCGTGCCTGGGTTCGACGACAAGCTGCGCAAGCTTCTGGCGCAGTACCGGCACGACAACGGCATCAGGGTCTATGGCGACACCCCCGACAAGAGCGCTGAAAAGGTCGTGGTCAAAGTCATCGGGGTATTCGACACCGTACCGGCGGTGGGCACCAATCTGAAGGAAGAACCCGACGAACACCGCCTGGAGCTGTATGCCGAGCGCGGCTACCACGCCATGTCCCTGGACGAACAGAGGGCCTCGTTCCGCCTGCTGCGCTTCGGCCTGCAGCAATCGAAATCACAGGTACTGGAAGAGGTATGGTTCGCCGGCGCGCATGCCGATGTGGGGGGCGGCTACCTGAATGACCCGGACACCGCCAAGTGCGGTGAAAGCCCGTATGCCAAGGGCGGCCAGGGGCTGGAGACCATCCCGCTGCGCTGGATGCTGAAGAACCTCGAGAGCGACGGCCTATTCGCCAACAGCACGAGCTGGCCGGCCGAGTGCATCGGCGGTCCGCTGCATGATGAATTCCACGATGCCAAATACGTGATCAGTTCCGCCTACAAGGAAGCCGGGCTGATTCGCCGCAAACCGGTGGAACGAGACAAGGTCCATGCCAGTGTGTTTCTGAGAATGGACATCCCCCAATTGAAGGCGCCTCATCCCTTGCGCGAACCCGAGGCCCGCTACGACCCGATCAACCTGGGATACGCCAGGCGCGAGCGCTGCCAGAACGACGACCTGGAGCGCAACTACACCATTGTCGGTACCTACAGGCCCAATTGCTCAACCACCAACGGCACCGTCAGGAAAGGCGCAAACAACGACGCGGTGAACGTCGAGAGCGCCCAATAAAACCACCGGATCAGGAACGGCCCGCGATTGTCCCGCGCAATCGCGGCCGCTCCCCGCCACGGCAGCCCGGCTTTTGCCGATGCTACCTCCGGGCTAAGCCACTGAATCCAGCGCCCGCCATCGACGCTGCTGGCTGAGCAGCGCCACCAGTATCGCCATGAGTACCAGCCCCGCGGCCAGGGCGAAGGTGAAGCCCATACCACTGCCGACGGCCTCGGCGCTCGCCGTGCTCAGGTCCCCTGTCACCGCGGCGAACACCGCGCCCATCAGCGAGGCGCCGGTGATCAGCCCGAGGTTGCGCGACAGGTTGAGCAGGCCGGAAATCACCCCGCGCTGCTCGGCGCCCACCTCGCTCATCACCGCGGTGTTGTTGGCGGTCTGAAACGTCGCATAGCCCAGGGTGATGACAACGATGGGCGCCAGGTAGCCGCCAATGCCCAGGCTCGCGGGCAGCAACGCCAGCATCAGGCAACCGAGGACCATGGCGCCGAGGCCGGCGAGGATCATCGGCCGCACGCCAAAACGATCGGCGATGCGCCCGGCCGGCACGCCGCTCAGCGCGGTGACACAGGGGCCGAGCGACATCGCCAGGCCCACCGCAAAGGTTTCCAGCCCCAGCCCGTGGGCCAGGTAGAAAGGCCCGACCACCAGCGTCGCCATCATCACCGTCGAGACCAGCGCACTCATGGCCAGGCTCCCGCTCAAGGCCCCGTCGCGAAACAGCGCCAGGCGTATCAGCGGCGCGGCCACCCGCGCCTCCACCCAGACAAACAGGCCGGCCGCCATCAGCGCCACCAACAGCAGCCCGGCGTTGAGCAGGCCGAAATGGCCGCGGCCCAGGGTCATGGCCAGCCCGTAGGCCAGCAGCGTGAGGGCCAGCAGCAAGGTGCCCAGCGGATCGAACGCGCCTCGTTCAAGGGCCCGCGCCTGACCAGCGGCCGGCAGATACCGATAAGCCAGCACCCAGGTCAGCCCGCCCAACGGCACGCAGGCCAGGAACAACGCCTGCCAGCCGAACCCGGCGATCAATACCCCGCCCAGGGACGGGCCGAGGGCGGTGCCGATCGCCGACATCGTGCCCAGCAGGCCCATGGCGCTGCCGGTGCGGGCCTTGCTGACCGTCTCGCCAACCAGGGCCAGGGTCAGCGCCATCATGATTGCCGCGCCGACGCCCTGCAGTGCCCGGGCACCGATCAGCATCCCCAGCGTCGGGGCAGCGGCGCAGAGCATCGAGGCCAGAGTGAACAGCAGGATCCCGATCAGCAGCAGGCGCCGCCGTCCCAGCAAATCGCCGAGCCGGCCGACACTGACGATCAGCGCGGTCATCGCCAGCAGGTAGGCAAGGACCACCCACTGCACCTGCTGGAAGCTCGCCCCGAACGCCTGCACCAGGGTCGGCAAGCCCACATTGGCGATGCTGGTGCCCAGCGACGCCAGCAACATCGACAGCGACAGGCTGGCCAATGCCCAGCCGACTGATACCGCTTCCGGTTCTGCTCCGGCATTGACTGGCTTCACGTTGCACTCCTTCTCTGACCCGCGCGAAATGGCGCTGTCGCCAATCTAGCCCGCGGTCTAACATGGCGGAAGACGCAACCTTTGCAGGTTATTCGTGCGTCTGACGCCATCTCACTTTTGTGCCAGACGGGACCGCCGCCATGTCCACACCCGATCTCAATCTGCTGATCACCCTCGACGTGCTGCTCGCCGAAGGCAGTGTGGCGCGCGCCGCCCAGCGCCTGCGGCTAAGCCCGTCGGCGATGAGCCGGGCCCTGGCGCGCCTGCGCGAAACCACCGGCGATCCGTTGCTGGTGCGCGCCGGCCGCGGCCTGGTGCCGACCCCGCGCGCCCTGGAACTACGCGAGCGGGTCGGCCACCTGGTGCAGGACGCCGAAGCCATGTTGCGCCCCGTCGAACGGCTCGACCTGCAGCGCCTGGCGCGCACCTTCACCCTGCGCAGCAGCGACGGTTTCGTCGAGAACTTCGGCCCGGCCCTGGTCGCCCGCCTGCGCGCCGAAGCCCCTGGGGTGCGCCTGCATTTCATGCAGAAAACCAGCAAGGACAGCACGCCCCTGCGCGACGGCACGGTCGACCTCGACACCGGCGTGGTGGACGCCAACGCCAGCCCGGAAATCCATACCCGCGCGCTGTTCCGCGATCGCTTTATCGGCGTGGTGCGCAACGGCCATCCGCTGAGCCGCGGGCCGATCAGCGCCGCCCGTTACGCCGCCGGCGAGCATGTGCTGGTATCGCGCCAGGGCCTTGATCGCGGGCTGGTGGACGATGCGTTGCAGGCGGCCGGCCTGACGCGAGATATCGCCACCGTCGTTGGCGGTTTCTCCGCCGCCCTGGCGCTGGTCCGCGCCTCGGACCTGATCGCCGCCGTCCCCGAGCGCCACACCCACAACCTGCGCAGCGACCTGCACAGCTTCGCCCTGCCGCTGGCCACGCCGGAAATCACCGTGTCCATGCTCTGGCATCCACGCATGAACAACGACCCGGCGCATCGCTGGTTGCGCGACTGTGTGCGGGAGGTGTGTGGAAAGTGAGGTAAAAAACACAGGGACGGATGATCCAAGGCCGTCATCGAGCGCTTTGCGCCATGGGCGTGCAAGAAAGCTCGCGGTAAAAAGCGCTTCAACGATTTCACTACCACTGGAATGACTCTTGTGAACAAGAAAATAGCCACGACGGCTGCCACTCCTGTCAGCCTGGTCGACTTGCTCCGCGGCACCCGGACTATCGACCCCCTGCGACAGTCCATCGGCATGAAGTGGTCGAGCTTCGAACGTTATGGCGCGGCCTTCCAACCGGTATTCGATGGTGCCAAGGCAATCACCCTGAGCAGAGCGGATGTGTTCACTGCATTCCAGCAGGATCCCCATCTGGGGGCCCTGAGCGCTATCGCCTGGGGCTTCCCGCGTGGCGGGCTGCCGGGCGGCAGAACGCTGCAACACGCACTGAACGCTCTCCCGTTCATCCTCGAGCGGATTGGCCCAGGCGCCACCTTGAACAACGAGCTATACGAGCAAGTCAACTCACTGCCCAACGTCAAGAACGGCATCACCACCAAGTTGCTGCACTTTGGCGGTATCACGACCAGCGAAGGCCATAGGGCACAGATATACGACTCGAGAATACATAAGTACCTCACTCGGACAAGGCCGCAGGAATATGCGTCCCTGACAGCGAAAATGGCCACTTACCGATACGTTCCAACGCCCTCTCAATACCTTGAATACCTGCGAATCACTGAGCAGGTGGCACTTGAGGTCGGGTACAGCGACCCGTCTCGAGTAGAAATCTTCATGTTCAGCAATGCACCTGAGACACGCAAAGCCCGGCACGGGGCCGAGCCCTGATTCGCGGTGCCTTTCACAGTGGTTCGCGAATCACCGCCCTGGCACATTTGCGCTAATCGACCACCCTCCCCAGCGCCACGGTTTGGCGGCGCGAAGCAAGCGGCCAGGGCTCGCCGAACCGCGTCATCACATCTCGGGCATGACCGCCGGCGCTGATTGCTGGCGCAGCGCCCGCAAGCTGCCGCGCAGTTCGGCCGGGCGCACCGGCTTGGACAGGATGGCGATATTGCGGTCGTGCAACGCGGCCTGGATCTTCTCCACTTCATGCCCGGTGAGGATCAACGCCGGCACCGCCCAGCCGCGCTGCCGGCGCAGGCTGTCGATGCACTCGATGCCCGTGGCGTGGTTGCCCAGGTCATAGTCGGCGATGATGATGTCGCAGTCGCTGACCAGATCCTTACCGGAAAGCTCGGCCTGGACCACGCAACCCCAGCGCTCCAGCAAGGCCGAGGTGGCCAGCAGCACGTTGCGGTCATCCTCCACCAGGCACACTTTCAAGCCGGTCAGCAGCCCCGCCTGCCGCGCCTCGTCGAGGCTGGCGGCTTGCAACTGCGGTGGCGCCAGGGGCAACCCGAACAGGCTCACCGCGGTACCGTGGCCCAGCCGCGAACGGATCGCCACCTCGAGCCCCATCAACTGCCCCAGGCGCTTGACGATGGACAGGCCCAGGCCCACGCCTTCGACGTCCTTGTCCCGTAGCTCGCGCACCCGATAGAACTCCTCGAACAGGTTCGGCAGGTGTTCCTCGGCAATCCCCCGGCCCTGGTCATAGATGACGATGGCCAGCCCCGCGCCGCGCTGGCGCACGCCAATCAGCACCGGTCGCCGCGCCGCGTACTTGAAGCAGTTGGACAGCACGTTCTGGACCATGGTGGCGAGCAGCGCCGGGTCCGTCCGGACCCAGTGCGAACAGGGCCGCAGGCGCAGCTCGACCCCGGCCCAGCGCGCGGCTTCGGCGTTCTGCCGCAGCTGGTCGGCGAGGAATTCGCCCAGGTGCAGGGTCTGGAAACTGGGTTGCACCCGCCCGTTGTCCAGGGTGTAGAGGTCGAGAATCGAGCGGAACAATTGCGAGACGTTGAGCAGCGAGCGGTCGATGTTGTCCACCAGGCGCCGCTCTTCGTCGCCCAGGCGCGCCTCGCGCAGGCAGGCGGTGAACAGGCCGATGGAGTGGATCGGCTGGCGCAGGTCGTGGCTGGCCTGGGCGAGAAAACGCGACTTTTCCAGGTTGGCGGCAATCGCCTCCTCCGAAGCCTTGCGCGTGCGTTCCAGCAAGATATGGGCGTAGGCCGGGATCACCGTGCTGGTGATCAGCAGCATCAGCACCATGAAGGGTTGCGCCTGCCACAGCGGCGTCAGGCGATAGACCACCAACAGCGCCATTAGCGCCAGGGCCGTGGCAATCGCCAGGTAGCGCGAGCCATAGCGCATGCCATTGCCCAGGTTGACCCAGACCATCACCGCGTACAGCGGCAGTGCCGCCTCCCCGCCGACCACCAGGCCGAACGAGGTGCCGGTGTAGTCGTGGACCATGCTCAGGATCCGTCGCGCCGGATAATGCCCGGGCCAGTGCACGATGGCCTGGCGCAGGACGATCGACAGCAGCAGGAACAGGACGATATAGATCACGATCGGCAGGTAGGTATCGACCCGCTGCCCGGGCAGGAAACCCAGCACGCCGATATAGGCCACGGCGCAGGAACCGACAATAATGCGCAGGTTGGCCTGGTCGAGCTCGGTGTTTTTCTCGAATTTCATGGTGAACATCCTTGTGCGCCAGTCGTCGTACTCGACACGAACCACAGGCAGTTGCCTGGCCCGCTGCTAAAGTAGCTGCCTCAAGGAAAGCTCGACCCAAGGAGAGTCACCCCATGGCATGCCGGATTATCATAGCCGACGATCACCCGCTGTTTCGCGAGGGCATGTTGCGCACGGTCCAGCGCCTGCTGCCGGATGCGCTGATCGAACAGGCCGGCGACCTGGACAGGGTACTCGCCCTGACCCGGGCCGGCGACGAGCCGGACACGCTGATCCTCGACCTGCGTTTTCCAGGCCTGACCTGCGTCAGCCAGCTGGCCGAACTGCGCAAGCAATTGCCGCGCACCACCCTGATCGTGGTGTCGATGGTCGATGACCAGGCGCTGATCGGCGAGGTCATGGCCGCCGGCGTCGACGGTTTTATCGGCAAGAACATCGCCCCCGACGAGATCGGCCAGGCGGTCCTGGCCATTCGCCAAGGCGAAGTACTGGTCAAATTCGCCCCTTCCGGCCTGCTGCCGCTGGGCACCGGCGCCACCCTGACCGCGCGCCAGCACGAGGTGCTGCGCCTGATCGCCCAGGGCAAGACCAACAAGGAAATCGCCCGCGAACTGGAGATCTCGCCCTTCACCGTGCGCATCCATGTGTCGTCGCTGCTGCGCATCCTCAACGTGCCGTCGCGGGCCGCGGCGGCGGTGAAATATTCAGGGGGGCTGTAGCCGGCTCGTCGCCTGCCAGCGCGTGGCCGCCAGGGTCGGCCGATAATGTGTGGGTTTCCCTGCTGGCACGTCGTGCGCCCCCCTTCATCGAGGAACCGGAACATGCCGCTGACCCTGTATTTCCATCCCCTGTCGTCGTTCTGCCACAAAGTGCTGATCGCCCTCTACGAACACGGCAGCGCCTTTGAAAAACGCATCATCGACCTGGCCAACGACGCCGACCGGGCCGAGCTGCAAAACCTGTGGCCGCTGGGCAAGTTCCCGGTCATCCGCGATCACGCCCGGCAGCGCGATGTGCCGGAATCGAGTGTGATCATCGAGTACCTGGACCGGTTTTATCGGGGCCGGCAGCCATTGATTCCGGATGATTGGGACAGCGCGCTGGAAGTCCGGCTGTGGGACCGTTTTTTCGATTGCCATGTCCAGGGGCCGATGCAGCGGATAGTCGCCGATCGCCTGTATGGCACCCACGGCGACCTGAGCCGGGAACGCGCAGCCCTGCTGAGCGCATACAACATGCTCGAACAGCGCCTGGCCTCGAGAATCTGGGTGGCCAGCCCGGACTTCAGCCTGGCCGATTGCGCCGCCGCCCCGGCCTTGTTCTATGCCAGCACGCTGGTGGCCTTTGCCGATGACCATCGCCATTTGCGCGCCTATTTCGAGCGGCTGATACAGCGCCCCTCGTTCCAGCGGGTCATCGACGAAGCCCGGCCCTACTTTGTCCATTACCCGTTTGCCGAGGCCATCGCGCCGCGCTTTCGCTAGCGCCGGACCAGAGCTGAGGTGATGGGAATATCCCGGGCACACAAAAGCGGGCCGCTTGAGCATCCGGATGGAGCCGAGGCCGTGCCTTGGGGGGAGCGCTTGATAAATAGAGGGAGGGATGAGAGATGGCAGGGGCGGCTGGATTCGAACCAACGCATGGCAGGATCAAAACCTGCTGCCTTACCGCTTGGCGACGCCCCTATCTCTGCTGTTGCTTGCTTTCACTGCAAGCCCCGTGGGGGCCTCTGCAAGAACGCGCGGAAATTTATCAACTTTTTCGTCGCCTGTGAAGTCAAAGATGCATAAATTTGTTTTTAAAACAGCTACTTACTTTTTGGGGCCTGAGTGAGGTAAAAACCGCCGATGCCCGGCGACCGCTATACGGCGGGCGCCAGTCGCCGATCAGCCGCCAACAACGACGGCAAAACCTTTAACGATTCCCCGCCGGTAACTTGGTGCAAAATACCCTGCTCAGGTTGTAGCCCAGCCCCAGTCGCGTCGTGCCGCGCAACGAGAACCGATATGAACACCCATTGTGAGATAAGCGATGTGCCCAAGCCGCCCCAATCCCAGTGCCAGTGCCAGTGCCAGTGCCAGTGTGATGGCAACTTTCACTACATCACCCCTCAGCAGCCGGCGGTAACAGCATGATCGAAGTCACCGAGGTTTCCATTGCCCAACTGCGCGCCGCGCTCGAAGCTGGCCAGACCACGGCGGTCGAACTGGTCCAGGCCTATCTCGCCAGGATCGATGCCTACGACGGCCCCGACACGCCTACCGCCCTCAATGCGGTAGTGGTGCGCAACCCCGACGCGCTCAAGGAAGCCCAGGCCGCCGATGCCCGCCGGGCCAGGGGCGAAACCCTGGGGCCGCTCGATGGCATCCCTTACACCGCCAAGGACAGCTACCTGGTCAAGGGCCTCACCGCCGCTTCCGGCAGCCCCGCCTTCGCCAGGCTGATCGCCTATCGCGATGCGTTCACCATCGAACGGCTGCGCGCCGCCGGGGCGATCTGCCTGGGCAAGACCAATATGCCGCCCATGGCCAACGGCGGCATGCAGCGCGGGGTCTATGGCCGCGCGGAAAGCCCGTACAACGCCGACTACCTCACCGCCCCCTTCGCCTCGGGCTCGTCGAACGGCGCGGGTACCGCCACCGCCGCCAGCTTCGCCGCCTTTGGCCTGGCGGAGGAAACCTGGTCCAGCGGCCGGGGACCTGCCTCGAACAACGGCTTGTGTGCCTACACCCCTTCGCGCGGGGTGATCTCGGTGCGCGGCAACTGGCCGCTGACCCCGACCATGGACGTGGTGGTGCCCTATGCCCGGACCATGGCCGACCTGCTCGAAGTGCTCGACGTGGTGGTCGCCGAGGACCCGGACACCCGTGGCGATCTGTGGCGCCTGCAACCCTGGGTGCCGATTCCCAGCGTGGCCTCGGTGCGCCCGGCTTCCTATCAGGAACTGGCCGCCAGCAGCAGCGCCCTGGCCGGCAAGCGCTTCGGCGTGCCGCGCATGTACATCAACGCCGACCCTGAGGCGGGCACCAGCGAGGCGCCGGGGATCGGTGGCCCGACCGGGCAACGCATCGACACCCGCCCTTCGGTGATCGGCCTCTGGCAGCAGGCGCGCCAGGCGCTCGAAGCCGCCGGCGCCGAGGTGTTCGAAGTGGATTTCCCCCTGGTGTCCAATTGCGAGGGCGATCGCCCCGGCGCGCCGACGGTGTTCAACCGCGGCCTGGTGTCCAAGGAGTTCCTGCACCATGAGTTGTGGGACCTGACCGCCTGGGCCTTCGATGACTTCCTGCAAGCCAACGGCGACCCGCAGCTCAATCGCCTGGTGGATGTCGACGGCCCGCTGATATTCCCCCACGACCCAGGCACCCTGCCCAACCGCGAAGGCGACCTGGCCGCCGGCATGGACGAGTACGTAAAGATGGCCGAGCGCGGCATCACCCCCTGGGATCAGATCCCCACCGTGCCCGACGGCCTGCGCGGCCTGGAGCAAACCCGGAAGATCGATCTGGAAGACTGGATGGACGCGCTGGGGCTCGATGCGGTGATCTTCCCCACCGTGGCCGACGTCGGCCCGGCCAATGCCGATGTCGACCCGGCGTCCGCGGACATCGCCTGGAGCAATGGCGTCTGGGTGGCCAACGGCAACCTCGCCATCCGCCACCTGGGCGTGCCCACGGTCACCGTGCCGATGGGCGTCATGCCGGACATCGGCATGCCTGTCGGGCTGACCTTCGCCGGCCGCGCCTACGACGATTCAAACCTGCTGCGCCTGGCGGCGGCCTACGAGTCCACCGGCAGCAAACGCCTGATCCCGCCGCGCACACCCGCGTTGGTGGCAGGTAAGTAAACAGCGGGTAAACGTAAGCGGCGGGATTGCCAATCCCGCCTGCCAACGGCGAGCCAGGGCCATCCGGCCTGCTCAAAAGCATCGCCCGCAAACATTGCCCGCGGTTGATCTCGCCAGGGCTCGAACCCGGGCTGGCGCCATCCCCTCAAGACGCAGAACAGCGCATCCCGGCAACGCGCACTGGGTTCATAACCAGTATTCCCAAAGTCGCGCTATCTGCTCCTTGGCTCTCATACCCAGCGAACGGCGCTGCCACTGTTCCAGCTTGATTTCGTTCGACTTGGCCAGGTCAGCCATGAATGCCGCCTGCATCTTTTTTGCAAACCCGGTGCCCAACACCACGACGTTGACTTCATCGTTATGCAAGAAGCTGCGCCAATCGAGGTTGGTGGAGCCGACACTCGACCACACACCATCGATTACCGCAGTCTTGACGTGGAGTAGTGCGTCACGGCGTTCGTAAAGTTTGACGTTGGCTTTCAGCAGCTCGCTGTAGTAAGCGCGTCCGGCATGGAGCACCAGCCACGAATCGGTACTGCTGGGCAGCACCAGCTTGACGTCGACTCCACGGGCTGCCGCCTCCTTGAGGACCGCTAGCAACTGCGGGTCGGGCACAAAGTAGGCGTTGGTCAGCCATATCTCGGTCTGTGCGCTGCGCAGCGCCGAAATCAGCGTGGCGTAGATCAGGCTGAACGGTTCATCTGGCGAACTGCCAATGGCGCGCACCACCTCGCTGCCCTTGCGTTCAGGGGGTGGAAAGTACCGCCTGGCCGCGAGTGGTTCGCCTTTCTGGGCAGTCCAGGTTTCGATGAACAGTTTCTGCAGTTCCGCCACCACAGGCCCCTCGATACGCAGGTCGGTGTCACGCCAGGGTAAATCGCCACCGGGCCGGGTCTTCGAGTAAGAGCTGAGCGAGCCCCCCGAATAGACGCTGCTGATGTTGATCCCGCCGAGAAAGGCAATGCGACCGTCCACTATCAGCAGTTTCCGGTGGTCACGCTGGTTCACATCCCAACCCGCTTTGGCCGTCACCGGATTGACAGGGTTGTACTCCAGCACCTTGACGCCCGCTTCGCTCAATCGAGAGAAAAACTCTGCCGATGTTCCCAGGGTGCCGACACTGTCGCGGATCAGGTTGACCTGTACGCCTTGCTGTTGCCGGGCAATCAATGCGTCGGCGAAGCGCTGACCGACTTCGTCATCGTCAAAGATGTAGGTCTCCATGTTGATGTGGTCGCGGGCTGCCTCCATGGCTTTGATCATCGACTGGTAGGTGCTGGGGCCGTCTTGCAGCAAGTCGACCTTGTTGCCTTCCGTCAGCGGGCTGCCGGCGATGGCCTCTTCGATTGCGAGGTGCACGTCGAAGATGTCGGTCTCTGCGCCGGAGGACTTGAGCCGGTCGAGAATGGCTTTGCTGCGCTCGGCAGACAGAGGTCCATGGGCCCCGTCGAGCTGCACTGGCGTAGAGGGTGCGCGAGCCATGTCGGGCACTATCCTGGGCAATGTGCTGCAGGAGATCATAAATGCCAGGAGCACAACCACGCACAGCGCCAGAAGATTACTTGCACCCTTACATGGATTTGGAAGGTTCATTGGACCCCCTCTTGGCGAGGACGGTGATAGCGCTCAATAATCCGCAGATGTCGTCGTGCATCCTGTGCCCAAGAGGGCTTGGCACAGGCTCCTCCACCCAGGCGCCTTGCTTGCCATGCAAGGCGCCTGGGTGAAGCAGCCGCCCGTTAGACCACCCTGACGCGAAACGCTTGAAAAGATCAAAACCCTTCCTAGGTTTTTTTCAGCGCTTGATCAGGGAAATCTTCGTTCCTTCGATGCTGACCCCGGCCATCAACCCTTGCTGGTCGAAGATGAACGCGTAGGCATCGTCCTTCAGCGTCGAGGTCGAAAGATTCTTCGCTATCCCTTCGTCAACCACGACAACGGTTGGCCCCACGCCGACTTCCCAGCCCTTGGTCTCGCGCACATAGTTCAGCGCTTTGTCGGTCATCAGGAACACCGCATAACCGTACGATTGGGCGCCTGCCTGCAGCCCCCATGACCCGGTGACGGAGTTGTAATAATTCTCCACTTTCTGGCCTTTCATCAGCACGCCTTCGCCATAGCTGCCACCAAACACCAGGCCTGCCTTGACGATTTTCGGGAAGACGAGCACGGCTTTGGCATTGTGCGAAAGGCTTTCGGCGGACGGAGTGGCCTTATAGAGGATTTGCAAGGCTTGCCGGGAGTCGGTAGCCAGGTCCTCGGCGGTGGCCGCACCTGCACTGTTCAACAGGCTCGCCGATGACAGGGATACTGCCGCCAGGACGATCGATAGGAAGAACCGCATTGATTGAGTCATTTTCGTACTCCTACGCGAGAGGAGCGGATGCGATCAACGGTCAGCGCCCGCACCAGGCAGGACCCGAACCGGCTTGAAGTTCTCCGGCTCCCCCCTGAAGTGTGCTGCATGCACTACCGGCAGAATCACCACGAGCACTGCAAGTCAGCAGGATGGGAGTGAATCCGTTTATCAAGGGTCGCCGGCCGGTGTGAAGCAGCCCGGAGACCCTTGATCGGTTGACCATTGCGTATCGGCAGGGTTCGCCGCCAGCGGCTGCTTTTTTATGGGTTGCGGCCAGGCGTGAATGGCCGGAATCGATTGTGGATTCAGTCGGTCGATGCAACACACCAGACACGGTGTAAACAAGCCGGTCGAAGATCAGGATCCAGGCTCACAAGGCGATCGACTGGTGCCGGTGCTGATGACCGCGCTGCAAGGCTGAGTCGCGCGAAAAACGATCGCCAGAACGGCGCCAGGCGGTTCTGGCGATCCGCATTGGCGCCGTCCCCGTCCGCACGCTCTACACCCAGGGAAACACCATGTCTTCAGATCGCCTTCAGCCCTTCTGCACGGCTCCCAACAGCCATTCCTTGAACGCCAGCATCGCCGGGCTCTGCGCCCGGGACTGCAAGCGGGTCAGCCAGTAGCTGCCGGTGGTGATGCCCACCGCGAACGGCTGGACGATGCTGCCGGCGTGCAATTGCCGGGCGAACATCAGCGGCGGCGCCAGGGCCACGCCTATGCCCTGCTGCGCAGCTTCCATCATGCCCAGGGACGAGTCGAAGACGATGCTGCGCGCAGGCAGGGTGCTGGCCGGCAGGCCGGCGGCGCTGAACCATTCCGGCCATTCGTCGGTGCGGTAGGAGCGCAGCAAGGTCTGGCCGAGCAGATCGGCGGGGCTGCGCAGCTGCCGCGCCAGTTCCGGCACGCAGAGCACCGACAGCGGCGCTTCCAATAACTGGACAGCATCGGTGCCGTGCCAGGCGCCGTTGCCGAAACGGATGGCGTAGTCCAGGCCTTCGGCGGCGACGTCGACCCGGTTGTTGTGGGTCGACAGGCGCAGGTCGATAAACGGATGGCGAGCCTGGAAGTCCTCCAGGCGCGGCAACAACCAGCCGACGGCAAAGGTGCCAACCGCGCCGACGCTGAGCATTTCGCGGTAGTGCCCGCCTTCGAAGCGGCCGAGGGTTTCGGCGATGCGGTCGAAACATTCGCACAGCACCGGCAGCAGGGTTTCGCCCTCGCTGGTCAGCATCAGCCCGCGGGGCAGGCGTTTGAACAGGGTCACATTGAGCTGGGCCTCGAGGCTTTTCACCTGATGGCTGACCGCCGCCTGGGTCACGCACAGCTCGATGGCCGCGCGGGTAAAACTCAAATGCCGCGCCGAAGCCTCGAAGGCGCGCAGGGCATTCAGCGGCAGATGGGGTCGGATCATGACCACTCCCTAGTTTTTCTAATGGCTCCTGCGAAATATCGTCGTTTGCCGATCCTTCGTCGGCCGCCTACATTGAGCCGGCTCGCAGCGCGCTGCTCCCTGACTGCAAGGGCAGGCGCTGGCAAAAGCCGCTCGGAGTGCAGCGGCCATCACTCTGCAAAATCATGGAATGCCAGCCCATCATGCACAACAAAAACCTAGCCCTATCTGGATTTTTCACCATTTCCCTGCTGCTGCCCGGCGCCAGCGCCTGCCTGGCCGCCAGCCAGCCGGACAGCGCGCTCAAGCCCCTGGTCGACGCGGCGATCCGCCCTTTGATGCAACAACAGGACATCGCCGGGATGGCGGTGGCCATCACTCTCAAGGGCCAGCCCCATTACTTTAACTACGGCCTGGCCTCCAAAGAGGGGCAGAAAGCCGTCGACGCCGACACGCTGTTCGAGGTCGGCTCAGTGAGCAAGCTCTTCACCGCGACCCTGGGGGCCTATGCCCAGGCCAGCGGCAAGCTGTCCCTGAACGACCCGGCCAGCCGCTACCTGCCGGCGTTGAAAGGCAGCGCCTTCGAGCACATCAGCCTGTTGCAACTGGGGACCTACAGCGCTGGCGGCCTGCCGTTGCAGTTCCCGGCGCAGTGGGACAGCCAGGACAAGATGCTCGGCTACTACCAGGGCTGGAAACCGGCCTTTGCCCCCGGCGCCCAGCGCCTGTACTCGAACCCGAGCATCGGCCTGTTCGGCTACCTGGCCGCGCAAAGCCTGGGGCAGCCCTTCGAGCAACTGATGGAGCAGCGGCTGTTCCCGCAGTTGGGCCTGCAGCACAGCTATGTCCAGGTACCGAAGTCACAGATGGACAATTACGCCCAGGGCTACGACAAGGACGGCAAGCCGGTGCGGGTCGGCCCCGGCGCCCTGGATGCCGAGGCCTACGGGGTCAAGACCAGCGCCGCCGACCTGCTGCGTTTCGTCCAGGCCAACCTCAAGCCCGAGTCGCTGGCGCAACCCTGGCCGCAGGCCATCGCCCTCACCCACACCGGCTATTACCAGGTCGAGGGCATGACCCAGGGCCTGGGCTGGGAGCTGTACCCCTACCCGCTCAGCCTGGACGCCCTGCTGGCTGGCAACTCGTCGCAGATGGCCTTCGAACCGCACCCGACCCGCTGGCTCACCCCGCCCCAGGCACCGCGGGCCGATACCCTGCTGAACAAGACCGGTTCCACCGGCGGTTTCGGCGCCTATGTGCTGTTCGTACCCGGCAAGGACATCGGCCTGGTGCTGCTGGCGAACAAGAACTACCCCAACGCCGAACGGGTCAAGGTCGCCCATGCCCTGCTCAAGGCCCTGGATGACGCGCAACCCTGAGAACAACAGCGACCGGCTCGGTTGACGGGCCGGTCGCTGGAGCGACCAGGAGCGCGTCGCAGCTATGACAACGCGCTCCGCGACGATGATCGGCGCTGGATAAAAACAGCGGAACGCGCCATCCTCCGCGTCTTTTTTCCGCGCAGCCCCTGGGGCGCACGTTTTTCCAAGGAAACCCTCCATGCACAACCAGCCGCTCAGCCCCGCCGAGTTCGAATTCATCGAAGACACCCTGCTCAAGTATGGCGACGACCACTCCGTGCTCAACCTGGCCGAGCTGGACGGTTTTTGCACCGCCCTGGTGTCCGGCCCGACCCAGGTGGACATCGCCGAATGGTTCCCGGCCATCTGGGGCGGGCAGAACCCGGACTGGCAGGACCCCGAGGAGTGCAAGCGCTTCATCGAGCTGAGCGTGCGCCATCTGAACGCCCTCGCCACGGCGCTGGCGAGTGACTCGGCGAGCTTTCAGCCGCGCTTCGAACAGACCGAGCATCAGGACCAGCCGCTGACGCTGGCGGAAGAATGGTGTTTTGGCTACATCCGCGCCATGGCCGTGAGCAACTGGCCCGAGCTACCCGCCGCCCAGGCCGCCCAGCTGCAAGCCATCGTCACCTGCGCCGAACAGGACAACTTCGAACTGCCGGCCGACCTCGATCTGGCTCAACATCGCCAGACCGTGGCCAGCGTCGAACAGGCGGCGCGTGGGCTGCACGATTACTGGTTGGCGCAACGCTGAGAGAGGCCTGGGGGCGGGTCCATCACGGCCCGCCCCAAGCGTGCGCGCTCAAACCGCAAAAACACAAAAGCCTCCCGCAGGAGGCTCTTGGCTCGGCCCGCCAGCGCGGGGTCAGAACGCCAGCTTGTAGCCGATGGAAAACAGCATGAGCGCCAGGAACGGCCGCAGCAGTTCGTCCGAGACGCGGCCGGTCATGTGGCTGCCGAGCCAGATCCCCGGCAGCGAGCCCATCAGCAGAAAGCCCAGCAGTTGCCAGTCCATGTTGCCCATGCTCGCGTGCCCCAGTCCGGCGACCAGGGTCAGCGGCACGGCGTGGGCGATTTCGGTGCCGACCAGGCGCTTGGTGGCCAGGAAGGGATAAAGGATGAACAGCGCCACGGTGCCCAGGGCGCCGGCGCCGATGGAGGTCAGGGCGACCATGGTGCCGAGGACCACGCCGGTGACCACCGTCAGGCCGTTGAGGCTGGAATCCTTCAGGTGGTAGTGATCGCCGGCGTGCTTCTGGGCAAAAGCCAGGAGTTTTTTCTTGAACAGGATCGCCAGGGCGGTGAGCAGCAGCACAAAACCCAAGGCCTGCTTGATCACGCTGTTCAGCGCTTGCGGGTCGGTGTGCAGGCTCTTGAGGAACCACAGGGTGGCCAGCACCGCGGGCACGCTGCCCAGGGTCAGCCAGCCGGTGATCTTCCAGTCGATGTTGCGGTTTTTCTGATGGACCAGCACACCACCGGACTTGGTGATGGCGGCGTACAGCAGGTCGGTGCCGACAGCGGTCGCCGGGTTGATACCAAACCACAACAGGATCGGGGTCATCAGCGAACCGCCTCCCACCCCCGTCATCCCTACGATGAAACCCACCAACAAGCCCGCGATTACAAAACCAAAATTACCCACATCCATCAATAAGCCCTACGCATCAACCGCGGCCAGGTAAAAAACTGGCGGCAGCATAGCGCTAATGCTTATGTCCATTTATATAAATAAAATCTAACGTTATAACTCTTTGCCTTTTTGCCATGTATTCAGCGCATATAACCCTTGGATTTCATGCGGCAGTCACATGGCGAAATGGGTTCGGAAGCGGCCGGGGAAAACCTTGGAAGCCGCGCCCTTTTCAGCTCATTTTTTTACCGGAATCCGCTTCACCGCTTCGATCCAGTCCGGATTCAAGCGGTTCTGCTCGGTGTCCATGCCCAGCACTTCCATCCGCTCCTTGTGCCGGTCGATCTCATGCACCGCCTGGCTCAACGCGCTGGAGTTGGCATCCAGCTGGTGCATCTGGGTCAGGCCCAGATGGTAGAAGCGCAGCAGTTTCATTGCTGTCGGGTCCTGGGCCTCGACGCCCGCGGTGACGTGGTGCATGACGTTGGTCACGCTCATCAGGCTGCGCTTGAGCTGCCAGCCGTAGACCGCCGCGGCCATCCACGGCTGCGACCAGAAGCGCACGCGCATCAGCACCATGCTCAGCACCAGCCCGGCCAGCACGCCGGCGACATTGAGCTTGAAGTTATCGCCGCCCGGCGTGCCGAACAGCAGCACCGCAGCGCTGGACAAGAGCATGGCCAGGGACAGGAAAATCAGGGCAATGAACAAGGTACTGCGGCGGGTCTGCTGGCGAAAAAGCTCGGGGTTCTGCGGCTGGATCTCGAACATGGCGACGGTGCGCTCGCATGATGGACAGGCCGGCATTATCACCCTGCCCGCACCGGGAGATGGCGAATAAATCCACGCTGCGACAATCCACCTCGGCCACCGGGGCGCGCCGTCGAAGCCAAGCAGAAATTGGGAGGGATGCGGATCGAGCCTGCCGGGCGTCGAATGGCACGCCCGACGCGGACAAATGGACCGGCCCCTGGCGGAGCCGGTCCTCGTGGCTCAGGCCACCTGGCCCTTGGCCTGTTGCTCCAGGTGCAGTTGCAGCTCGGGGTCGATCCGCAGCGCCGCCGCCAGCTCGTCCAGGTAAGCGCGCTCGGCGTCCTGCTGATCGTCCACCAGCATCACGCTGGCCAGGTACATTTCCGCCGCCATGCCCGGCTCGCCCGCGGCCGACTGGGCCACGTCGGCGGCGTCCAGGGGACGCGCGACTTCGTCGTCGAGCCATTGCTGCAATTGCGGGTCATCGGTGTGACGGCCGATCTCGGCGCTGATCAGTTGTTTTTCCTGCTCGTCAATGCGGCCATCGGCCTTGGCCGCGGCGATCAGCGCGCGGAGGATGGCATGGCTGTGTTCTTCGGCTTCCGGGCCGGCCAGCTGGTCGACGGTACGCAACGCCTGTTGCGGCGCCGCCGATTGTTGCTGTTGTTGCCAGGCCTGGTAAGCCTGGAACGCCATCATCCCCAGGGAGGCCAGCGCCGCGTAGTTCATGCCACCGCCGGAGCGGCCCTGAGGGGCTCCACCGGAAGTCGCGCCGCCAGGGATCGCGCCGCCCAAGCCGGAACCACCCAGCAGGCCGCCCAGCAGACCACCCAGGCCGCCAGCGCCCGGGCCACCCGGAGCACCGCCGCCGCTGTTACCGCCCAACAGGCCGCCGAGCAAGCCACCCAGGCCTCCCAGCCCGCCCTGCGGTGCCGAGGCCCCGCCACCCTGCTGCGTCATCGAGGCCTGGCCGGCGCGCAGCAACTGTTCAAGCAAATCACTGGTGTTCATCGCATCGCTCTCTTCGGGCAGTTATTCAGATTGCCAACAATAGTCTTCGCCACGGCTTGCGCCAACTGCTTCCGCTTGGGCCCTACCCCCGCCTCGCCAATCACCCGCGTCATCCGCCAACTCCCAGGTCGCACCTGACGATCGGTACAAAGATTGAGTTGCAATAAAATATTACAAATATCATATTTCAACCGTAATATTCCCCCTCCAGGAACTTGTCATGACCAGCCTGCCCGCCATCGACCCTGTCACTGTCGCCACCCACCCGGCCCCGGTCAGGCCTCCTTTGCTCAAGCGCCTGCTACTTGCCACCCTGGCGCTGGTGGTCCTGGCGGCGCTGGTGTTCTACAGCCTGCATTGGTGGACCAGCGGGCGTTTTATCGAACAGACCGACGACGCTTATATAGGCGGCGATGTGACAGTGATCGGCCCCAAGGTGTCCGGCTACATCGAGCAGGTGCTGGTCAACGACAACCAGCGGGTCAAGGCCGGCGACCTGCTGATCCGCCTCGACTCGCGGGATTACCGCGCCAGCCTGGCCAAGGCGGAAGGCGCCGTGGCCGCCGAAGAAGCGCTGCTGGCCAACCTGGATGCCACCGAACAGTTGCAGCACGCGGTAATCAGCCAGGCTCGCGCCGGGATCGACGCCACCGCCGCGGAAATGACCCGCTCGCGCGACGACAATGCCCGCTACAAACGCCTGGTGGGCAGCTCGGCGGTGTCGGTGGAAAGCGCGCAACGGGCCGAGGCCGGCTTCAAGACCGCCCAGGCCCTCAACACCCGGGCCCAGGCTGAACTGCTGGCGACCCAGCGCCAGCTGCAAGTGATCGCCACCCAGAAACTACAAGCCAAGGCAGCCTTGCTCCAGGCCCGCGCCGAGCGCGACCTGGCGCAACTGAACCTGGGCTACACGGAAATCCGCGCGCCCATGGACGGGGTGATCGGCAACCGTCGGGCGCGCAATGGCGCCTACACCCAGGCCGGCGCGCAACTGCTGTCGCTGGTGCCGGCCAGCGGCCTGTGGGTGGACGCCAACTTCAAGGAAGACCAGCTGCAACACATGAGCCCGGGCCAGCGCGTGGTGATCCGCGCCGACGTGCTGCCCGGCCGGGAGTTCCACGGCCACCTCGACAGCCTGGCCCCGGCCACCGGCGCGCAGTTCAGCGTGCTGCCACCGGAAAACGCCACCGGCAACTTCACCAAGATCGTCCAGCGGGTGCCGGTGCGGGTGATCCTCGATCCGCAGGACGCGGTGCTCGGCCAGTTGCGCCCCGGCCTGTCGGTGACGGCCGCGGTCAACACCCGCAGCGAACCGGCGGCGCCTGAACCCGCCGTGGCCAGCGCGCCATGAGCCGCGCCCTCGCCGCCCCGGCCCAGCCCCTGAATCCGGCCAACATGGCCACGGCGACCAAGGTCTTCGCCTTCGCCACTATGTGCATGGGCATGTTCATCGCCCTGCTGGATATCCAGATCGTCTCGGCCTCGTTGCGCGATATCGGCGGCGGGCTGTCGGCCGGCACCGATGAAACCGCCTGGGTGCAGACCAGCTACCTGATCGCCGAAATCATCGTCATCCCGCTGTCGGGCTGGCTGTCGCGGGTGTTCTCCACACGCTGGCTGTTCTGCGCCTCGGCGGTCGGCTTCACCCTGGCCAGCCTGCTGTGCGGCCTGGCCTGGAACATCCAGAGCATGATCGTGTTCCGCGCCCTGCAAGGGTTTCTCGGCGGCTCGATGATCCCCCTGGTGTTCACCACCGCCTTCTTTTTCTTCACCGGCAAGCAGCGGGTGATCGCCGCGGCGACCATCGGCGCGGTGGCGTCCCTGGCGCCAACCCTGGGCCCGGTGATCGGCGGCTGGATCACCGAAGTGTCGAGCTGGCACTGGCTGTTCTACATCAACCTGCTGCCGGGGATTTTCGTCGCCGTGGCGGTGCCCATGCTGGTGCGGATCGACCAGCCGGAACTGGCGTTGCTCAAGGGCGCCGACTACCTGAGCATGCTGCTGCTCGCGCTGTTTCTCGGCTGCCTGGAGTACACCCTGGAAGAAGGCCCGCGCTGGAACTGGTTCAGCGACAGCACCATCCTCACCACCGCCTGGATTTGCGGATTGGCCGGGCTGGCCTTTATCGGCCGCACCCTGCGCGTGGCCAACCCGATCGTCGACCTGCGCGCCCTGAAGGAGCGCAATTTCGCCCTCGGCTGTTTCTTCTCCTTCGTCACCGGCATCGGCCTGTTCGCCACCATCTACCTGACGCCGCTGTTTCTCGGTCGGGTGCGTGGCTACAGCGCGCTGGATATCGGCATGGCGGTGTTTTCCACCGGGGTGTTCCAGGTGCTGGCGATCCCGCTGTATGCGTTTCTCGCCAATCGCGTCGACCTGCGTTGGATCATGATGGCGGGCCTGGGGTTGTTCGCCTTGTCGATGTGGGATTTCAGCCCCATCACCCATGACTGGGGGGCCAGGGAACTGCTGCTGCCGCAAGCCTTGCGCGGCATCGCCCAGCAGCTGGCGGTGCCACCGGCGGTGACCCTGACCCTGGGCGGGCTGGCGCCGGCGCGGCTCAAGCATGCCTCGGGGCTGTTCAACCTGATGCGCAACCTCGGCGGCGCCATCGGCATCGCTGCCTGCGCCACCATTCTCAACGACCGCACCAACCTGCACTTCACCCGCCTGGCCGAACACCTCAACAGCAGCAACGAAGCGCTCAACCAATGGCTGGCCCGGGTCGGCGGCAACTTCGCGGCGCTGGGCCAGAGCGGTGACGAAGGCGTCAGCGCCAGCCTGCGCCAGCTCTGGCAACTGACCTACCGCGAAGCGCAGACGCAAACCTACGGCGACGCGTTCCTGATGATCATGGTGTGTTTCATCATCGCCACGGCCATGGTGCCCCTGATGCGCAAGGTCACCCCGCCGTCGGCGCCATCAGCCGACGGCCATTGAGCCCGGGAGAATCAGGCCTGGGGCATTTTGCGGAAACCCACCGCCAGGCGGTTCCAGCTGTTGATGGTGGCGATGGCCAGGCTCAGGTCGACCTGCTCGCTGGGGCTGAACTGGCTGCTCAGCAGCTCGTAGTCGGCATCCGGGGCGTGGGTTTCGCTGACCCGGGTCAGGGACTCGGTCCAGGCCAGGGCCGCCCGTTCGCGGTCGGTGAAGAACGGCGTTTCGCGCCAGACCGAGACCGCGTACAGGCGACGCTCGGTTTCCCCGCTCTTGCGCGCGTCGGCGGTGTGCATGTCGACGCAGAAGGCGCAGCCGTTGATCTGCGAGGCGCGCAGCTTCACCAGCTCGATCAGCGACTTTTCCAGGGGCAGTTTCGAGACCGCGGTTTCCAGCGCGATCATGGCTTTGAGGGCGTCCGGCGAAGCGGTGTAGAAGTCGATACGCGGTTGCATGTGTGGCTCCAGATCCAGTGAATGTGGCGCTACGTTAAGCCCGGGCCCGGTCCCTACCAATAACCAATTGCGCCTAAGACCAGGTGACCAATGTCCCCGGTCTTCTGTGGGAGCGGCCACTCGACGCTCGATTGCCCTGGCGTCCGGTGGCCGCTACGCGGATCGCGCGCAAGCTGCGCGCCTGCAGGGGCCGTGCATGGACGCTCAGGCGCGCCGGCGCAGCCACTGCATAAAACCTTTTTTCACCGCCGGCCGCGGGGTTTCCTGGGTCAGCGTCTGGGCGATGTGCTGGCGGAAATCCAGGAGGTTTTTCATCGCGTCGCTGATGTCGCGCCGCGCGTCCAGGCACGGCTTGAGGTATTCGTTTTCGATGCGGTACAGGGTGCAGAAGGTCTTGGCCGAGAAGTCCGCCGCGGTCGCCTGATCGGCAACCCCCGCCTCGCCTATTACTTCGCCCGGCCCCATGCGCCCGGCCTCGAAAGGCTTGCCATCGCGGATCAGGCTGACCGAGACCACCCCCGATTCGATGATCAGCAGGTGATCGCTGACCTCGCCCGCCGGCAGGATGGTCTCGCCGGCGCGGAAGGTCTGCAGGGTCATGTTCTGGCTGAAGGTTTCCTTCTCTTCCTGGCGCAGGGTGGAGAAGATGCTCGAGCTGTCCAGCAGCGCCCGCGGGCGCGACAGCTGGGCCGCCATGCTGCTTTCACCGCTGGACAGCAGGCTGACGCCGGACGCCTGCAAGTGCCGGAAGGCCAGGTCGAACAGCTGGTTGCGCACTTCGCGCTTCTGCCCCATGGAGGCCACGAAACCGCTGATCTCGTACTCCACCCCGGCATTGCCCGAGCTTTTCAGGGCCACGCTGGGGGCCGGCTTGGGGAGCAGGAAACGGCAACCGAGCATGGCCCGCTCCAGCGCCTCGATCACCGTTTGCGGCCGCGCATGGGGGCTGACCTGGAGGCTGATGGAAAGCCCGTGCATATCGGCGGGACGGCTGAAGTTGATGATCTTGGCCTTGGCCGCCAGGGAATTGGGGATCACCGCCATGCTGCCCTGGGAGGTCTGCAGCCGAGTGGCGCGCCAGTCGATGTCGGTGACCCGGCCTTCGGTGCCGTCGATGGAGATCCAGTCATCGAGCTGATACGGCTTGGTGGTGTTCAGCACGATGCCGGAGAACACGTCGCTGAGGGTGCTTTGCAGCGCCAGGCCGACAATGATCGCCACCGCGCCGGAGGTGGCCAGCACGCCCTTGACCGGCAGCTCCAGCACATAGGCCATGGCGGCGATGATGGCGATCAGGAAAATCACCGCCCCCATCAAGTCCTGCAACAGCCGCCCGGTATGCCCGACCCGCTGCATCATCAGGGTGCCGAGCAACACCGTCAGAGTCCGCGCGCCGAACAGCCACCAAGCGATCTGCAACCCGGTGGCGGCCAGGTGCAGCGGCACGTCCTCCGGCCAGGGCGCCGCCTGCATCGGGTTCAGGCCCTGGTTGAACAGCAGCACGCTGTACAGGGTGAAGATCAGCACCCGCACCAGCAGCTTCCAGTAACCGCCCCGCGCGCCGATCAGGCGCCACAGCAGCATGTCCAGCAGGATCAGGACCAGCGCGGCGAACAGCGGGTGGTCGGCGAACAGGTTCGGCATCAAGCAACTCCAGCACGGTCAGAGGCGCGACAATCTCACACAAGCGACCTTGCAGGTATAGCCGGAGAAACAAAAACAGGGGCCTCATGGGAGGCCCCTGCCTGCAACGATGTTGCTCACTCCGTAGCCGCTGCCGAGCCCGCGAGGCTGCGATCGACCCCGCAGGGGGCGCAGGATCTTGAGATCGCTTAAGGACCTTCGGCCCTATCGCAGCCTGCGGCAGCGGCTACAGGGGTTGTGACCTACCGATCGGCGCTAACCCTGTAGCCGCTGCCGAGCTTGCGAGGCTGCGATCGACTGCGCAGCAGGCGCAGGGTCTTGAAACCGCTGGAGGACCTTCGGTCCTATCGCAGCCTGCGGCAGCGGCTACAGGGAATGGCGACACCTCCTATAGCCCGGTCGTGCTCGCTGCCTTGTGTAGCCGCCGCTGGCAGGTCACTTGCCCTGGGTCAGGGTGGTGTAGCTGGTGATCAGGTTGCGGTAGTCCGGGATGTGGTTGGAGAACAAGGTCCCCAGGCCCTCGATGTCGTTGCGCCAGTCGCGGTGCAGCTCGCAGGCCAGGCCGAACCAGGTCATCAATTGCGCGCCGGCGGTGGACATGCGGTTCCACGCCGAATCGCGGGTCAGCTCATTGAAGGTGCCGGAGGCATCGGTGACCACGAACACCTCGAAGCCTTCTTCCAGGGCCGACAGCGCCGGGAACGCCACGCAAACCTCGGTCACCACGCCGGCGATGATCAGCTGCTTCTTGCCGGTGGCCTTGATCGCCTTGACGAAGTCTTCGTTGTCCCAGGCGTTGATCTGCCCGGGCCGGGCAATGTACGGCGCGTCCGGGAACAGCGCCTTGAGCTCGGGCACCAGCGGGCCGTTGGGGCCGGTTTCGAAGCTGGTGGTGAGGATGGTCGGCAGCTTGAAGTACTTGGCCAGGTCGGCCAGGGCCAGCACGTTGTTCTTGAACTTGTCCGGGTCGATGTCGCGCACCAGGGACAGCAGGCCGGCCTGGTGATCCACCAGCAGCACGGCGGCGTTGTCTTTGTCGAGACGCTTGTAGGCAGTAGTCATGGGGTAGTCCTCGCTTCTTGTCGATACCGACTGGACGTCGGCGTGGGGGTGCAGGTTCAGCGCTGGGAGTCCAGCACTTCGTGCTCGTTCGCCACTTGCTGGGCCTTGAGGTAGCTCTCGATCAGCAACTGGTAATGCGGCATGGCCTGGGCGTAGACCGCGGCCCACTGCTCGGCGTCCGGGCGGTTCCACGAACCCTGCAGCTCGGAAAGCGTGGCCATGATGTCGATCGGCACCACCCCGGCCTGGGCCAGGCGGGCGATGGTCAGATCGGTGGCCAGCCGCGAATGGTTGCCCGAGGCATCGACCACCGCGAACACCTTGTAGCCTTCATGCACCGCGGCGATCGACGGGAACGCCAGGCAGACGCTGGTCAGGGTGCCGGCGATCACCAGGGTTTTCTTGCCGGTGGCCTCGACCGCCGCCCGGAACTCGGGATTGTCCCAGGCGTTGATCTCGCCTTTGCGCGCCACGTACTGGGCATGAGGTGCCTCCTGGTGGATTTCCGGGATCAACGGGCCGTTGGGGCCCTGGGGCACCGATGCGGTGGTGATCACCGGCATCTTCAGCAAAGTAGCGGCTTTCGCCAGGGCGATGGCATTGGCTCGCAGTTGCGGCACGTCCATATCCTTGACGATCTGGAACAGCCCGCTCTGGTGGTCGATCAGCAGCATCGCCGCGTCGTTGGGGTCGATGGTCGGCTTGGCGCCATTGAAGTTGGCAGCATTGAAGTTGTTCATGTGCAGTTCCTCTTTCGTCTAGGGCATTTATTGAAGGCATCAGCCATCCCTGGCCCTGAACCGGCCGACACGTCCTGTGCAAGTCGGTACGCGGGGTCAGCCAGGCATCTGGCCGAAACGACCGGACTGGAAGTCGACGAAGGCCTGGTGGATCTCGGCCTCGCTGTTCATCACGAACGGGCCGTGGCCGACGATGGGCTCGTCGATCGGTTCGCCGCTGAGCAGCAGCACCACCGCGTCGTTGTTGGCTTCCAGGCTGAGCTGGTCGCCGTCGCGCTCGAACAGCACCAGCTGGCCTTCGCGCACCCGTTCCTGGCCGTTGACCTGGAGCGTGCCGCGCAGCAGCACCAGGGCGGTGTTGCGCCCCTCGTGCAGGTCGAGGGTCAGGGGCTTGCCGGCATTCAGGCGGATGTCCCAGACGTCGATCGGGGTGAAGGTGCGGGCCGGGCCCTTGGTGCCATCGTACTCGCCGGCGATCAACCGCAGGGTGCCGGCCTTGTCCTTCAGGGCGATGGCCGGAATGTCGCCATCGAGGATCGTCTGGTAACCGGGCGCGGCCATCTTGTCCCGCGCCGGCAGGTTGACCCATAGCTGGACCATGTCCAGGGTGCCGCCGGACTTGGCGAACGCTGCGGAGTGGAATTCCTCGTGGAGAATCCCCGAGGCCGCGGTCATCCATTGCACGTCGCCAGGGCCGATCTTGCCGCCGCTGCCGGTGGAGTCGCGGTGCTCCACCTCGCCCTTGTAGACGATGGTCACGGTTTCGAAGCCGCGATGGGGATGCTGGCCCACGCCGCGCCGTCCCTGGGTCGGGGTGAATTCAGCCGGGCCGGCGTGGTCGAGCAGCAGGAACGGGCTGATGTGCTTGCCCAGGTTGTCGTAGGAAAACAGCGTGCGCACCGGGAAGCCGTCGCCCACCCAATGGGCCCGTGGGCTGGTGTAGATACCGATGATGTTTTTCATGCGGGTGCCTCCGAAATGGCTGAGTTATTTCGTTGGATACACCTTAAAACTCATACCTTTGATGCACTAGACTGCAAAAATCGCTCTTAGCGTTCTATTTGGAGAACGATGGTGGAAGACCTCAATACCCTCTACTACTTCACCCAGGTCGTCGAACACCGTGGTTTCGCCGCCGCCGGACGCGCCCTGGACATGCCCAAGTCCAAGCTCAGCCGACGCATTGCCCAGCTCGAGGAACGCCTCGGCGTGCGCCTGATTCACCGCACCAGCCGCCACTGTTCGCTCACCGAGATCGGCCATGAGTACTACCAGCGTTGCCTGGCCATGCGCGTGGAAGCGGAAAGCGCCGCGGAAGTCATCGAGCGCAACCGTTCCGAGCCCCAGGGCCTGGTGCGCATCAGTTGCCCGACCGCGCTGCTCAACTCCTGGGTCGGGCCGATGCTGACCCGTTACATGCTCAAGTACCCGCTGGTGGAGCTGTTCATCGAGAGCACCAACCGCCGGGTCGACCTGATCCACGAAGGTTTCGACATCGCCCTGCGGGTGCGCTTTCCGCCGCTGGAAAGCAGCGACCTGGTGATGAAGGTGCTGGGCAACAGCACCCAGTGCCTGGTCGGCCACCCGGACTTTCTCGCGCGCCTGTCGAGCCCCGCCTCGCCTGCCGACCTCAGCGGCCTGCCGAGCCTGCATTGGGGCGCGGCGCAACGCGAGTACCAGTGGGAGCTGTTCGGCCCCGACGAGACGCTCGCGCAGATTCGCCACAAGCCGCGGATGGTCACCGACGACCTGATTGCCCTGCGCCAGGCGGCACTGGCGGGAATCGGCATCGTCCACCTGCCCAGCGTGGTGGTGCGCGACGATGTGGCCGCCGGGCGCCTGGTGCAGCTGGTACCGGACTGGGCGCCCAAGTGCGGGATCGTCCATGCGATCTTCCCGTCGCGCCGTGGCCTGCTGCCGTCGGTGCGCACGCTGATCGACTTTCTTGGCGAGGAGTTCAGCCGCAGCGATATGACCTGAGAATGCGCTCAAGGTGAAGCCTGGCCGAATCTTCCGACCTGTGGCGTTTTTGACACTGGCCGAAATAATATTTCGAACATAATATTTTGCTCGTCATCTTGCTCCGCCCAATGAGGAAACGCCCATGCAAAGCCCATCCCGCGAGGCCACCCTGGCCCAGTGGATCGCCCAGGAACAGGCCATGCGCGCGCGCCTGGCCGCTCCGGGCAGCCTGTCCCTGGCCGAGGTCAGCGCCCTCTCCCCCGCCGAGTTCTTCGACGGCATCGGCAACGGCGAATTGCCCTCGCCGCCCATCGGCACGTTGCTGGACTTCATCCCCATCGAATGGTCCGCCGGGCACTTCGTGTTCCAGGGCACCCCGGATGCCCGCCATTACAACCCGCTGGGCAGCGTGCACGGCGGTTATGCCGCGACCTTGCTGGACTCCTGCATGGGCTGCGCGATCCACACCCGCCTGAACAAGGGCCAGGGCTACACCACCCTGGACCTGCGCATCAGCTATGTGCGGGCCCTGACCGGCAGCAGCGGGCCGATCCGCGCCGAAGGCAAGATCGTCCACCTGGGCCGCTCCACCGCCCTGGCCGAAGGGCGGATCTACGACGTCGATGGCCGCCTGTACGCCACCGGCTCCACCACCTGCATGATTCTTGAAGCGCGTGGCTGAACCCGCCTCTGCGTCTTTAGAAGCGGGCTCGTTCGCGAAAAAACTGCGGCTTGCGCTCACCGGTGGCCGGGAGGACGTCTCGCGAGCAAGCTCGCCCATACCAGGGATCGTGCCTGCCCGCGCATTCGTGATTCGCGGTAAAGATTGCTTTGCCTGTCCGGCGGTTTTTCTCAAGGATGCGGACCGGGATACTCGTGGCCTTTCCACTGCCATCTGGAGTCATCCATGTCTGTACCTGCTTTCGGCCTCGGCACCTTTCGCCTGCAAGGCCAGGTGGTCATCGACTCGGTCAGCACCGCGCTCGAGCTGGGCTACCGGGCGATCGACACCGCACAGATCTACGAGAACGAAGCCGAGGTCGGCCAGGCCATCGCCGACAGCGGCATCCCCCGCGACGAGCTGTTCGTCACCAGCAAGATCTGGGTTGCCAATTTCGCCCGCGACAAGCTGATCCCAAGCCTCAAGGACAGCCTGCGCAAGCTGCGGACCGACTACCTGGACCTGACCCTGATCCACTGGCCGTCACCGGACAACCAGGTGCCGGTCGAAGAGTTCATGGCGACGCTGCTGGAGGCCAGGCAACTGGGGTTGACCCGGCAGATCGGTGTTTCCAACTTCACCATCGACCTGATGCGGCAGGCCATCGCCGCGGTCGGTGCCGAGCACATCGCCACTAACCAGATCGAATTGCATCCCTACCTGCAGAACCGCAAGGTCGTGGAGTTCGCGCAAAGCCAGGGGATTCATATCACCTCGTACATGACGCTGGCCTACGGTGAAGTGCTCGAGGACCCGGTCATCCAGCAGATCGCCCAGCAGCATCGGGCGACGCCGGCCCAAGTGACCCTGGCCTGGGCCATGCAATCGGGTCATGCGGTGATTCCCTCCTCGACCAGGCGCGCGAACCTGGAAAGCAACCTCAAGGCCTGTGCCCTGCCCCTGAGCGAGGCAGAGATGCAACGCATCGCCGGCCTGGAGCGCGGTCATCGTCTGACCAGCCCCGCCGGCATTGCGCCGGCGTGGGACTGAGGTCTTAACGCACCACGGCATTCAACCGAATGCCGTCGGACGCGATCTCTTCCTCATTGGAACTGCCGGGAAACTTTCCAGCCGCCAGGGTCTTGCTCCGGCGGCCGGTGTCGATGGCCGCCATCAAGCGGCTGAGAGTCTCGTGGTCCGGCAGCGACAGGCTGCTGATATACATTTTGCGCTGCGGACCGAATGGAATCGAAGGCACGCCGAGAAGCTCGGAGTCATAGACCAGCACATGACGGACCTGCGGGTTATCCATGCAGAACGCCACGATATCGAGCCGGGCCTGCAACCCCAGCGAAGCGCTGATGATCAGCAGGTCCATTGGCTCACTGCCATATTCCACGACGTTCAATACCTCGATGAGTCGATACATCGGTGCAATCCGGTAATAGCCCAATTGGTTCAGCACCCGCTCGATCTTCATTCGATGAAAATGCTGTTCATCGGCGATCAGGATTCGTAACGTTTTATTCGGCATTTTTTCGCGACCATGAAAAAAGTCTGAGATGACAGGCTCCAAGCCTATGAATAAAGGCTAGGGGAGCAGCCGATAGTTTTCTCTAAGGGTTTTCTGAAAAGCCCTACTCCACATTACTAAAATGCGGCTTTCCCCTACTTTTCGAGCCCGAAATGCTCGTTTCCCTGGGATATCCGCCCGCATCAGCGGCACACATCGGGTATCGATGGGCGGCCTTGGCCCCTGTTTTCTTGCCCGCTCCGGATGGAGCCAAAAGACCTGTCCGGCCCCGGCAGCGGCCATCAGCAAACCGCTGGCCAGGTGGCGGTTTCCACCTCCAGCAGCATGACGCAAGCCCTGTTCCCATCAACGGCGGGGCTATTCAGTATTCACAAGGTTCGGTCTTTGCCCGAGGAGGCGGGAGGATTGATATGGGCAATGAAGCGCTGGAGGATCTCCTGCGTGGCGCCCTGCACCCAGAGAATCTCCTGTAGCGCAGAGGCGCCGAGGACCACCGGCAATGCCTGTTCGGTACGACCGCCATAGATCATGGCATGGCGGATCTGCGGGTTGCCCTGGCAGAACGCGCCAGCGTCCACCCCGGCGGCGAACGCCAGCTCGCCGCTGAGCAGCAACAGGTCGAAGTTCTCGAAGGGGTCGCAGGAATAGTGAGTCAGGGTCACCAGTTCGCGGAAAGACTCCACCGCCGCGATGCGGAAATACCCCAGGCCATTCAACAAACGCTGGATGCGCCCACACTGCTCCCGGGACGCATCGGCAATCAGTATTCTCAAGCGTTTGTTGGGCATCGGCGTGGCAACTATCGGTTGAACACAGAGGCCCGACAGACTATCCGATGGCCCCTGGCCAACTCTTTAAGACAATTCCCAAAAATTGCCGCGCACGAGAAGTTTCTCCCAGGAAAGCCCCCGCACGGATGCTTTATTCGGTGGTGCTGGGGCTCCAGAACGCCTGCTCCACCAGGGCCGAGGTGGACAGCCGCGCCACCAGGGCGTCGAGTTCGTCGCCGTCCACCGAGGTGGTGGCCAGGGTGGCTTCGATCTCCACGTCGTCGTTGCCGAAGGCATGGACATCGATATCGCTGGCCGGGTAGTTGCTGCGTTCCAGTTCCGCTTCGAGCAGGGCGAACACGGCCTTCTGCTTGGAGCGATGGGCAATGACATAGACGATGTTGGTGACCTCGGCGGAGATCACATCCAGCGGTTGGCGGTTGATGTTGTTGACGATCGGCCGCAGCAGGGTGTTGGCCGCCAGCACGAACAGCGTGCCGAGAAAGGCCTCGAGAATCAGGTCCGCGCCGGCGCAGGCGCCCACCGCCGCCGAGGCCCAGAGGGTGGCCGCGGTGTTCAGGCCACGCACGTTGCCCTCCTCGCGCATGATCACCCCGGCGCCGAGAAAACCGATGCCGGACACCACATAGGCCACCACCCGCACCGCGCCCTCGGCGCCGCCGAGGCGGTTGGCCATGTCGACGAAAATCGCCGCACCCACCGCCACCAGCACGTTAGTGCGCAGGCCGGCGGTGCGTTGCCGGTACTGGCGCTCGAAGCCGATCAGGCCACCGAGGATAAAGGCCGCGCTGAGGCTGACCAGGGTGTCCACCAGGGAGGTCAGGTTGATGTTCTGGAGTGCTTGCATGAAGGGAGTCCTTGAGTACGCGGCGGTCGGCTGCCGTTAAAGGATAGGTGCACTTTGCCGGTGCGAGCGGGCGGCGATCCGACGAGGCCGCGATGAGGCCGGCCAGGGTGCCGGGTATCTTGCACCGACTGGCATTACGAGCAGATGGCGATTGCCGGTTAACCCTGTAGCCGCTGCCGCAGGCTGCGATCGGCCCGCAGGGCCGCGGCGATCCCGCCAACGCCGGAGGACCTGCGACCAGCGTGGCCCGGACCATCGCAGCCTTCGGCAGCGGCTACAGGATGTTGTGCAGCGTCGGCCGCGAGCCGCAGCTCATTGCCAGCCAAACCGGCGGATATAAAAGCCCTTCACCGCCTGGGTCAGCGCCATGTACGCCAGCAGGATCACCGGCAAGAACACGAAGTACAGCGACGGCAGCGCCTGCAGCTTGAAGTAGTGCGCCAGCGGGCCCATGGGCAGGAAGATGCCGATGGCCATGATCAACCCGGTCATCACCAGCAGCGGCATGGCCGCGCGGCTTTGCAGGAAGGGGATCTTCGGCGTGCGGATCATGTGCACGATCAGGGTCTGGGTCAGCAGCCCGACCACGAACCAGCCGGACTGGAACAGCGTCTGGTGGTCCGGGGTATTGGCATCGAACACGTACCACATCAGGGCAAAGGTACTGATGTCGAAGATCGAACTGATCGGCCCGAAAAACAGCATGAAACGCCCGACGTCCGCCGGCTGCCAGCGCTGCGGACGGGCCAGCATTTCCTCGTCGACGTTGTCGAACGGAATGGCGATCTGGGAAATGTCGTACAGCAGGTTCTGCACCAGCAGGTGCATCGGCAGCATCGGCAGGAACGGAATGAAGGCGCTGGCCACCAGCACCGAGAACACGTTGCCGAAGTTCGAGCTGGCGGTCATCTTGATGTACTTGAGCATGTTGGCGAAGGTCCGCCGGCCTTCCAGCACGCCCTCCTCCAGCACCATCAGGCTTTTCTCCAGGAGGATGATGTCCGCCGCCTCCTTGGCGATGTCCACGGCGCTGTCCACCGAAATGCCGATGTCCGCGGTACGCAGCGCCGGCGCGTCGTTGATGCCGTCGCCCATGAAGCCGACCACATGGCCGTTGCCCTTGAGCAGGCGGACGATGCGTTCCTTGTGCGAGGGCGTGAGCCGGGCGAAGACATTGGTGGTTTCCACGGCCTTGGCCAGCTGGGTGTCGCTCATGCGCTCGATGTCGTTGCCCAGCAACAGGCCCTGTTGTTCCAGGCCGACTTCGCGGCAGATCTTCGCCGTCACCAGCTCGTTGTCGCCGGTCAACACCTTCACTGCCACGCCATGGGCGGCCAGGGCCTCAAGGGCCGGTGCGGTGCTTTCCTTGGGCGGGTCGAGGAAGGCCACATAACCGATCAGGGTCAACCCCTGCTCGTCCGCCAGGCTGTAGCTGTCGCGGCCCCGCGGCATCGGCCGGGCGGCCACGGCCACCACCCGCAGGCCTTCGCCATTGAATTGGGCGGTGACCTGGCGAATCCGCGCCAGCAGCTCGTCGCTGAGCATTTCCTCGGCGGCGCCATGGCGCACCCGAGTGCACACCGCCAGCACCTCCTCCACCGCGCCCTTACAGATCAACAGGTGCGCCCGCTCCTTCTCGGCCACCACCACCGACATGCGCCGCCGGTTGAAGTCGAAGGGAATCTCGTCGACTTTCTGGAACGCCGTGCCGACCCTCAGCTCGCGGTGCACTTCGACGTGCTCCAGCACGGCCACGTCCAACAGGTTCTTCAGGCCGGTCTGGTAGTAGCTGTTCAGGTAGGCCATTTCCAGCACGTCGTCGGACTCCTCACCCCAGACATCCACATGCCGGGCGAGGAAGATCTTGTCCTGGGTCAGGGTGCCGGTCTTGTCGGTGCACAGCACGTCCATGGCGCCGAAGTTCTGGATCGCGTCCAGGCGCTTGACGATGACTTTCTTGCGCGACAGGAACACCGCGCCCTTGGCCAGGGT
>Ga0213823_1000265_pt1 | contig 51456 bp, 57 predicted proteins | sample MC6MC0907MG_FD_179887 | JGI IMG/M metagenome (GOLD analysis project Ga0213823, IMG submission 179887) | Enriched soil aggregate microbial communities from Iowa State University, Ames, United States - MC6-MC0907-MG | ecosystem: Environmental > Terrestrial > Soil > Unclassified | place: USA: Iowa...
GACAAAGCACTCCGCCACCACCCTGCCGTAGCGGTCCGTGTCCTTGGGCTGGCAACGAACGGTTTTTTCCAGCAGATAGCCGTCCAGCGCGGCGGCTGACCGACGCCCACAGGGCCAAGTGCGCCCATCTTTACCGGTGCATTGCTGCGCGCTTTCCGGCGCATCGATGCCCCATAGGCGGATGCGCTGCTTGGCCACGGTGAGGGTGTCCCCGTCCGTGACCGTCGCGCGGCCGACCAGCTCTGCTGCCACACCAGGAACCGACGCAGAAACCAAAAACAACACCACCAGACCTTTCAACACCATCAACAACAACGTCCTTCAAGTGCACGCTCGGGAGCGAGCGCCAGTTAAAACAGGGCCGAGCACTTTAGCGGAAGCGGAGACAGGACGCCGACTACATCGACAGTCCTTCACTGCCGACGTGCATTCCTGGTGTGGTCGCCTAGATATGAAACGCCGGACCTGCCGACAACGGCGCCGAGCTCACCCTGACCCGGAACGCGATGAGCAGGCTGGCGAGGAGCATCACCGCCGCGGCAACGACAAGGACTGCAACGATGCCGCCCAGCCCGAACACCACGCCACCCAACGCGGCGCCCGCTGCGATGGACGACTGCACCGCAGCGACCACCATCCCGCCGGCACTCTCTGCCTGGTCAGGCACCGCACGCGCGACCCAGCTCGACCACGCAACCGGCACGCCGCCGAAGGCCAGACCCCACAGCGCTACCAGGATCGACAGCCCACCGACGCCCACCGGCAACAGGAGCATGCCCAGCGCGGCTACGCCAACCAAGGCAGGCATGAGCACCAGCGTGACTTTCAGACTGCGCTCCATGAGCCAACCCGCCAGGAGAGTGCCAACGAAATTCGCCACACCGAACCCGAGCAGGATCAGCGCCAGGCCGTCGGCGCTCATCTGCCCCAGGCTTTCCAACGTTGGGCGGATGTAGGTAAAGAGCGAGTACTGACCGGTGTGCGCCAGCACGCAGCCCAGCATGCCGACCGCAACGCCCGGGCGGCGCAGCAGCGCCACCACCGACTGCGGAACTTCCGCCTGGCGCGGGGCCATCCGGGGCAGCGTGAACCACTGGAACGCAAACGTGAGTCCACCGACCGCCGTCGCCGCCCAGAAGGCGCTGCGCCAACCCAGCAGCCCGCCAAGGTAGCTCCCCAACGGAACCGACACCACCGTGCCGACCGCAATCCCGCTGAAGATGATCGAGAGCGCGCGAGGCACGCGCTGGGGCGGCACCAACCGCATGGCCACGGCCGCTGCCATGCTCCAGAAACCGCCCAGCGCGATGCCCAGAAGGACCCGCATCACCAGCAGCACGCCCATGCTGGACGACAACGCCACCAACGCGTTGGAGAGAATCATCAGGGCCGTGAAACTCAACAGCACCAGGCGCCTGTCTATCGAGCGGGTCAGCCGCGGCACCAGCAGCCCAGCAAACAAGGCCACAACCGCAGTGACCGTCACCGCTTGCCCGGCCAGCGCCTCCGACACCCCCAGATCCGCCGCCATCGGGGTCAACAGGCTGGCAGGCAGATATTCCGCGGTGAGCAGCCCGAAGACGCCCATGGCCAGCGAAAACACCGCCACCCACGCCGATGAAGAAGGCTCCCCGCTCCCCCTGTCCACAGAATCAGGCGTGTTCGCGACATCAACTACGTTATTGCTCATCACAGATCCCAGTGCATTCGTGCAGCCGAGAGTCTAGGGAGCCCAGCCAGGATGATCTATGATTGCCCGACCTGTATTTTTGATCGAAACCCCGGACCGTCTCCATGAGCCACACGCCAATCCGGCCCACCGACCTGATCAGCGAACTGCTGACCGGCATGCGGCTGCATGGCGTTCAATACCGGCGCATTCAGACCGGGCCGACCTTCGGGCTTGGCTTTCCCTCGAAGCCAGGCCATGCCTACTTCCACTACCTGGCAGTGGGCACGGCGATTCTTCGTGGCGCAGACGGCAGCCAACACCGTCTATCCGCCGGGGATGTCGTGCTTCTTCCCCGCGGAGACGAACACGCGTTGCTGTCGGGCGAGGACCATCCCGTCCAGTGCCTGGAAACGATCGACGCAGCCCCGTTGGGCGACGCGGTGAGCGGAATAGACACATGCCCGAGCACACATGCCGTGCCCAGCGCCGTGCTCTTCCACGGCTGCATGGTGTTCGATCTGGGCGGCATGCAAGGGTTGAGCAAGGTGATGCCGGCGGCGATGTTGTGCGATGGCAACGCCACGCAGTTCCCGGGGCTGTTGCCGATGGTCGACGCGATGAAGCGCGAGGTGTGTTCCGGACGCATCGGCTATGCAGGAATCCTCGCCCGGCTGGCGGATGCAGTGGCCGCCATGATTGTCCGTGACTGGGTCGAGCGCGGTTGCGACGGCGCATCCGGCCTGGTCATGGCGATGCGCGACCCGCGTCTGTCACTGTCGTTGCTTGCCCTGCACAGAGACCCTGGGCGGGACTGGACTGTCGAAGCACTGGCTGCGGAATCCAACATCTCACGGTCTGTCTTTGCGGAACGGTTCCAGACTGTCATGGGAACCGCGCCGCTGCGATATGTGACCGAGCTGCGTATGCACTTGGCCAGTCAATGGCTGAGCCACCAGAACCTCTCCATCGAGGTGGTGGCAGAGCGTCTTGGGTACGCGTCGCAGGCGGCTTTCAGCCGGGCTTACAAGCGTGTTATCGGGTACTCGCCTGGCGCGACTCGGCGGGGGCGTGGGTTGGCCTCTGTGTAGGCGCACCGCCAGCGCCGTTTTTGAACGGCCGCTGGGATCTGATCACCACCGATGTGTGACTTGGAGCGAAAAATGGTAACGAAAAACATGATCGCGACCACACTCCCTCCAAATCAGCATTGAAAGCACGCGCGGAAAATCTAGAATGGAAAAATACCATCAAAGCTGAAACCCAGGCTAGAGCGCACCAGGGCAAATCCATAACAGTTCCGCGACACGCATAGGTATAAATCAGCTCAACCTGCGGCAAATTCCTGCAAATGTTGCAGCAGGACTCGCTGCGTCTGCGCGTGGAGACGTCGAAGCAATGCCAGAAAGCATTGATGAGTGCGACGTCGATGAAGGATTCAAGAAAATCCTGAGCAGGCAACCAAAAGGGCATCCAAAGACACTAAATTGCCTTACAAAAGGCCTGATTACATGATCGCCCGCGGACTACGAGACCAACATGGAACACTTTGAATGCCTTGGATATTATCACGGCGAAACCAAACTTGACGCTTTACTGGCTGCACTGGATGTCAATGAGCGACCCATCCTTCCACGGGGAGATACAGATACCTACCTGTCGAACGAGGCCGCTGGAATCGAACTGACATTCTCGGACTCAGCATCACTCAGCGCCCCACAACGCGACTATCCGGCCGGAGCGCTCGTGTTGGTGAACATCCGTTATTACGGGAAGAGGCTGGAAGAATTTTCGATCTACCAAGGCAACTTGCCTTACGGACTAACATTTGGCCTGAAAAAATCTGAACTCATTGCATTACTTGGCGAACCAGAATGGAGGAATCCAGAAGGACTTCGCTTGCGCTGGATACGCGGACACAACCGAATTCACGTGACTGTCAGCAAGAGCGAAGGAGCGATCATCGTCTCCTTGGGGCTTCCGCTTTAGGAACGAAGTCAATACCGAGACCGTAAAAATCGAAACTGGAAAGGCAGAAAAATTAAAGAGTCACCCGCGACGTCCATCCACATCACACTTCGAACTTCCGCCCAAACAACCAAGAAAGCCCGTTGCTGCTATCCCCCGTCTCCCGATGGATGTGTACTGCAAGGGTGCTGCGTTGCGAAACTTGAGCGAAACCTGATTTACACCACCAGCCCTTGAGGGTTGATGCATATGTGGTTGTCGAAATAGACAGGCAAAGACCTGCGGGGTGGCGGAGAGAGTGGGACTAAACGTGCCCACGCCTAAACCATTGATCTTCCTAAAGAACCCAGTCCGGAAAGTGTCCTGGTGAGTGTCCTTTGATTCTACGGCCGACGTATATGCCGATGCAACGTTGCGTGCGGGGTGACGAGTCGGCTGGATACCGGCACGCTATAGGTACCGGCGCAGCGTCATGCTCGCCAGCGGACGCTACGCGATGCTGGACGACGGCATGGGATTCATGACCGGTGCCGTGGCGACCAGTAATCGATCCTCGTCTGGAGCGGCAGACCGCCGCGACTATGCGGAGCGGTGGCGTGTCCTGGGAGATTGGGAGGCCGAGTGGGCCAATCGTTGGTTGAAACGTTTTGTATTCAAGCGAGCAAATGCGCCTTAGCCTGGAGCGTCATTGATTTGCCCGACATTTCCTGATCTCCTGATGCAGTCTCACACCATTGTCATGGTTCTTGCCGCAGCGGTGCCGCATGCGGTGTGGAACCTGGCGTCGAAGTACAAACGGGGAATCACCTTGCTGTTCGTCTGGGCTTACAGCTGCGCTTAGACGCTGGTGTGGAGCCCTATCGCGTTCGGTCTCATGGTGCGAGGGCAGCAGACGATGGATGGGCAACTGGCTGTGGCAGCGGCTGTTTCGGCGGCATTGCACATCGCGTACTCGCTGACCGTGCAGGCTGGCTATGATCGCGCCGACCTTGGGATGGTTTATCCGATCGCTCGTGGCACGGGGCCGGTGCTGACGATGCTGTTCGCAATTCTCATTCTGGGCGAGCGGCTAAACATCGTCGCGTTGTTCAGAGCACTCCTGGTCGTCTCAGGCGTACTTGTCGTCATAGGCAACCCGCGGCGATGCGCGCGTCGCCGCCCGGTCTTAGGGATGCTTTGGGGGGATCACCACTGGTGACACCATCGCCAGCTATGACACCTGGGGCAGCTACGAGGTAACGTCACTGCATGTCGCGCCAGTGAGTGCCAGTGAGCTGCTACGCGGGATCTCTTCTGCTGCAAAGCCTCACTCTGACACCGGGGCGCACTATGGCAGCAACGACGCATCCCCGCAGCAATTCGGCCCAATGCCGTGCCTATTCTAATCGTGGCCATCTTCTCCCCACTGGCCTACATCTTGGTGTTGAATGCCATGCTGGCGGCACCCGTCGCGCTCGTCGCCCCCTTGCGTGAGTCGTCCATCATCATCGGTTCCCTCTTCGCGTATCTGCTCTTTCGTGAGGACATCTCGCGCGCCGTATCGTGGGTGCCGTGATCGCGCTGATCGGAATCGCGGCGATCAGCCTGTGATGCTTTTAGCCACATCGGTGCGCATTCATCAGTTGATGCAGCACAGAATGCAAGCTTGCTGATGAGTGCTTCATTCGCCATTCGAAAGAGCCTATGATTGCATGCAGGTAAATCATAGGAGGGCCAATGATGTCGCGCCCCGATCTCAATCTCCTGCTTGCGCTGGACGCGCTGCTCGACGAAGGCAGCGTCATCGGCGCCGCGCGCCGCATGCACTTGAGCGCACCCGCGATGAGCCGCACCTTGAGCCGTATCCGGGAGGCTTTGGGCGATCCGGTATTCGTCCAGGTCGGTCGCAAGCTCGTACCCACACCTAGAGCAATGGCGCTGCGCGAGCAGGTGCGGCTGGCGGTCGAACAGGCCTCGCAGGTGTTCGCCTCCGATGCAGAGATCGACCTGAAATCGCTGGATCGGCGTTTCAACGTGCGTGCTACCGACGAGTTCGTGAGCATCCATCTTGGCCATCTCCTTGATGCGATGGCGCGGGAGATGCCGCGGGCGATGCTGCGCTTTTCGCCGGAGGAAGATGACGTGGACGAGGAGGCGCTGCGTAGCGGCCGCATCGACCTATTCATCAGCGCATCGCGCAAGCTGGGGCCGGAGATTCGCGTGCAGTCGCTGTTCACCACCACGTTCGTGGGCGTCGCGCGCGCCAACCATCCGATTTTCGACGACGAGATCACGCCCGAGCGCCTCACGCGCTGGGAGCACATCAACGTGTCGCGGCGCGGCAAGGCCGTCGGGCCAGTCGATGCTGCGCTGGAGGCGCAGGGGCTGCGCCGACACGTCGCCCTGGTACTGCCCAATCCGTACACGGCACTGTTTGCATTGCAAGATTCGGATCTGCTATTGCCGTTGCCCCGGCATCTGGCCAGTACTGCGCTGTCCGCGGGCTTGCATATTCGCGTGTTCGACCTGCCGACACCGCTGGAAACGGTGCTGCTGACCCAGGCCTGGCATCCGCGCCTGGAGGGCGACCCGGCCCATCAATGGCTGCGGCAGACCATCCATACGCTCTGCAACGAGAGCCAGGCGCAAGCGGCAAAGCGCGCCAAGCCCTAGCGACGATCGCCCCTATTCGTGCGTTTTACGCACTCATCAGAGTGCAATAAATTCACTTTTCGGAATGATCCGCCCTGTCTACAGTGATGCGTATTGATCACTGTAGAAGGGTTGCATCGTGCATTCGGCGAACGTGCCTGACGCGGATTCAGGCGTCTCTTTACGCCACTCCTGGTTGAGGGAGCGGTTGGCGCGTGGCCTGCTTTGTCTTGATCTGACTACGCCACGCGCGACCTATGTGATGCGGTCGATCCTGGCTGCCTGCCTAGCTTTGGTGGCCGCCTATTTGCTCGATCTGCACGCACCCTACGCGGCGGCTTCCAGCGTGCTGCTGGTCATCAACCCCGTCCAGGGCGGCGTAATCGGCAAGGGAGTGTGGCGAGTGCTGGGTACGCTGGTCGGCATGCTGGCGGCCTTCGTGCTGATGAGCGCCTTCGGCCAGATGCCCTGGCTGTTCCTGCTCGGCTTCGGCCTGTGGCTGGGAGTGTGCGTGGTGGGCATGACCCTGCTGCGTCATTTCCGAGCCTATGGTGCCACGCTGGCAGGCTATACCGTGGGCCTGGCGGCCTACGGCGCCATGCAGCATCCGGAACGCACCTTTGACCAAGTAATAGGGCGCGGAGCATCCGTGATGATCGGCGTGGTCTGCCTAGCGCTGGTCTCGGCCCTGTTCAGCAGCCGCAGCGTGCACAGTCGCCTGGCGGCGTTGCTCGACCGCCTTGCGGTCGCCACGGCGGGCGCGCTTGCGACGCATCACCAGGCCATTCAAGGTAGCGACGGACCAGATGCCAAGCCCCTCGATGCCGGACGGCGCTCGCTCATCACCGAGGTCTATGGCGTGGACGATCTGCTGGCTCTGGGCAAGGCCGAATCCGCCGACCTAGCCCATCGTGCCGGCACGGTGCGGCACGCAATGGTGTCGCTTTTTTCCGCGCTTGTGGGCGGTGCGCCGCCCCTGCACGGGCAAAGCGCCAGCCTCGCTGTACTGAGAGTGTTGCAACCGGACTGGGAAAAGGCATGGCGGGAGGTCGGCCGGTCGCTGGGGCAGGAATCTGGCACGGCCGGAAGAGCACGAGCTATCCGGCTTTTGACCGACCTGCGCGCCCGGCTGGTGGACGTGCTCACCGCCACCTCGTTCGACGACGCCTCCGAGCAAGCCACACTGATGATCGCGGGCGATCGCTTGATCGAGCAACTCGACGATTACCTACAAGCCCTTGAAGGCATCGAACGTTTCCACCAACCCAGGCCGACACCGGTTCACGTGTCCGTGCCGTTCCACCGCGACACGGTGGCCGCCCTCCTGAACGGATTACGCGCGTTGTTGACCGTGCTGCTGGGCGGCGCCTTCTGGATCGCCACCGGCTGGACGGAAGGCAACATGATGCTGGCGGGGTTGGCGGCAGCCTGCGCGCTGCTGTCCACCGCGCCCAATCCCGCGCTGGGTGCGGTCGAGTTCATTAAGGGTACGGTGGCAGCCGTGGCGATGGCCTTCCTGTGCACCTTCATCGTGCTGCCGCACGTCTCGGGGCTGCCGTTGTTGCTGGTGATCCTGAGTCTGTTCTGGCTGCCAGGTGTGTATGCCACCACGATGCCGCGTTATGCCTTGGCGGGCGTGGCGTATCTGGTGGCGTTCACGACGCTGGCGGCGGCGGACAACCCGATGCGCTACGACTTTGCGCTGTTCCTCAATGGGGCCGTGGCCTGGATCCTGGCGACGTGTTTCACGCTGTTGGGCTTCAGGATCGTGCTGCCGCGCAACGGGGGGCGTGACGTCATGCGCTTGCGCCTGCGAATCCGCGATTCGGCGCTGAGCACCTTACGCGGGGAGCCGACGGATGCGCCGGCTTGGCAATGGCGTCAGCAGCACCGCATCGCGCAACTCGGCGCCTTGCTCAAAGCGCAGCCGCAGGCGATGGATCGTGCCATTGCTCAGGCACTGACCAGTCTGCACCTGGGCCGAGAGGTGCTACGCCTTCGCCGCTGGCTGCGCCAAGCCTCTCCAGACGCCGAATGGCCGCATGCGGTGGAGCGCTCGCTGCGCTACATGCGTCAACGGGCCGGTGATCCCGTGAGTGCCGCTCGTCATGCCCGCCGTGCGGCGATGTCTCTGGCGCGTTTGCCGGTGCGATCCAGCGCCGCGATGGATGAAATGAGGCGCGTGACGGCCGTTCTGTTCGACATCGCCGCGCTGCTGGAGCGTCATGCGAACGGCGTTCCGTCCCCCTCTGGAGGCCAAGCCCATGCTCAGTGAGTTCTCGTTCGCCGGCATCTACCTGCCGCCGTTCTTTGCCTACGCCTGCCTGGCGCTGCCGATCTATCTGGGCCTTCGCTTCGTGTTCGCACGCAGCGGCGTGCTGCGCTGGGTCTGGCATCCGGGCCTGTTCGAGTTCGCCATTTCCATTTGTCTTGTTTCCCTGTTGGTGCTTTATGTCTGAACGCTCAATTTCCGCCCAGCACCTGCTGCGGGCAGGACTCACCCTCGTGGTGGTGGTTGCCGCCGGCTTTCTGGTCAGTGCGCTGTGGCGCGCCTACGTCGTCGCTCCCTGGACCCGCGATGGCCGTGTCAGCGCGCAGATTGTGCGCATCGCCCCCGAGGTGTCAGGCACCGTTGCCGAGGTTTCGGTCGCGGACGACCAATACGTCAAACGCGGAGAAGTGCTCTATCGCATCGACAATGCCAGCTTCGCGCTGGCATTGGCCCAGGCCGAGGCGCAGCTGGCGGCGGCCGAGGTGTCCTTGCGCCAGAAGACTGAGGAGGCGCGCCGCCGCCGGGGTATGGAAAGCCTGGTACCTGCCGAGGACATCCAGCGAGCGAATCAGGCCGTAGCCATCGCCCAGGCCGAACTTCGCGGTGCACGGGTCGCCGTGGAGAGGGCGAAGCTGGATCTGGCGCGCACCGAACTGCGTGCGCCAACCGATGGCTACGTCACGCGCCTGCGCCTGAACAAGGGCGACTACGCCGTGGCGGGCCAGCCGAACCTGGCCCTGATCGACGCCCATAGCTTCTGGATTACCGGCTATTTCGAGGAAACCAAACTGCGCGGCATCAAGCCCGGCGCGGCGGCGCAAATCCGCCTGATGGGCTTCGACCAAGTGTTGCCAGGACGGGTGGCCAGCATCGGGCGCGGCATCACCGACAGCAACCAGCAGGCCGACGCGCAGGGCCTGCCGAGCGTGGAGCCCAGCTTCAGTTGGGTCCGGCTGGCGCAGCGCATTCCCGTACGCGTCGAGTTCGACCATGTCCCGCACGAGGTCGTGCTGGCCGCAGGCATGACCGGCAGCATTGAGGTCACGCCTTCGGCAGGCACGCCGGTACCGCAAGGCCGGTTGATTTCGCTGCTACACCGCTGGATGTGAGGACAAAGCCATGCATGCACCCATCCCCTGCACACAGCCGCGCCTTCGGCAGGCAATGCTGGCCTCACTGCTGGCCGCCCTGGCCGGATGCGCCACCGTGGGCCCGGACTACCGCACGCCGACGCTGGATGTGCCCGCACACTGGATCGAGGCCGACGTCACCATGTCCGATGGCGACCACGATGGCCTGCGTACCTGGTGGCGCGCCTTCCAGGATCCATTGCTCGACCGCCTGGTCGATCAGACCTTGACACATAACCAGGACCTAGATATTGCCTTGGCACGCCTGCGCCAGGCACGCGCCGAACGTGTGCAGATCGCATCAGCCGCCATGCCCGAAGTCTCGGTCGGCGCCGCCGGCGAGGCGGTGCGCAGCAGCAAGGCACTCAGCGCGCAGCCCGGCGGGCGGGCACGAACCTGGCACCTGGGATTCGATGCCAGTTGGGAACTGGACTTGTTCGGCGGCACGCGCCGCGCGGTCGAAGCCGCTGACGCCGGCATCCAGGCGCTCGCCGAAGACCATCGCGCGCTGCAAGTGAGTCTTGTGGCCGAATTGGTATCCGACTACGCCGGGCTGCGTGCCGCGCAACTGCGTCTGGCCATTGCGCAAGACAGTATCCGTACGCTGGCCGAAGCCGAACGCCTGGCCGAACAGGCACACCGCGGCGGCTTGGGCACGCTGGCCGACGTTACCCAGGCCCGCGCTGAGCGCGAAACGGCCGAGGCACAACCGCCTTTGCTGGAAGCAGACATCGCCCGTTTCAGCCATGCCATCGGCGTGCTGGCGGGCGGTTTTCCCGGGGATTGGCATGCCGACCTCGCCACGTCCACACCGGCATTGCCCATGCCGGCCGACTTGCCGCTGTCACTCCCTTCGGAAGTTATTCGCCAACGCCCCGACCTGCGTGCGGACGAACGACGCCTGGCCGCCGCCACCGCGCAGATCGGCGTAGCCGAGGCCGCACGCTTTCCGACATTCCGCATTCCTCTGGGAATCGGCACGACAGCCAGCGTCATCCATGATCTGTTCTCCGGCGCCAGTCTGGCGTGGTCGGCGGCGATGCAGGGCAGCCGGCCGCTTTACGACGCAGGACGCACCAAAGCCGGCGTTACAGCGGCGCAGGCCAACGCCGACGCCGTACGGCGTGTCTACGAACGGGACGTGAGATCGGCGCTGCGCGATGTCGAAGATGCCTTGACGGCATGGACCAGCGAACGCCAGCGGCAAGCCGCGTTACAGAAAGCAGTGGTCGACAGCCAACAAGCTTTGGAACAGACCACCCAACTCTACGCGCGGGGATTGAGCGCCTACTTGCCGGTGCTGGTGGCGCAGCGCAGCCTGAACCATGCACGCGATGCGCTTGCCCTCAGCCAACTGGCGCAGTTGCAAGGCGGCATTGCCTTGTACAAGGCGCTGGGCGCGGGAGGGACGGACAGGGCCTTGCTCTTTCATTCCGACCAAGGCCCGCCGCACAAACAGCGGTGACGCCTTGACGTTCTGAGGCATGGGAGGCACTGAATGGAGCTACGTCATCTTCGATGCTTCTTGGCCATAGCCGAAGAACCATACTTCACACGCACGGTCCTATTACCCTTGGTTTCCAAGGGCGAAGAGCATTATGCGGGTGAAAGACCACGCAATGGCCGCACCAACTGGCCATTGAATGAGAACCGGTGTTAGTATTTTGATGGGGCAAGAGAGCAAGCAGCGAGGTTGTCCCCATTGGCGCGCCCTCTAACGCCTCTTATCATTCCCCCCCGCGTTTCCTACTCCCCGCGAACCCGATGCCTTCTCTTGGAAAACGGGGTCACGTCCGGAATACCCAAGGCCTGGGCCTGAGCTCACCTGCGACAATGGCGGCACCGTGCAGAGCCCGAATCGTTTGAATTCGAGATTATTTCAGCACTTTATAGGGATGACTTTGTAGGGATGACTTTGTAGGGGCGTCGCATGTGCAAATTCATGCATCCAGTCTTACAGACCCCATCAAAAAGGCAGTCCCGATTAGAGTGTCTGTCAGGATAGGTCGCAATTGGAAGAAGGCGACCGAACTGATCGAGCAAACCGGGTAATTCAGTGGGGTGAAGCAGTGAGCTATCATGGCCGGGCATGTGCCCGTACTTTGCAGAACATCGACGCTACAGTGCGCCCCGACTTGCTTTCGCAGGGCTCTTATGTGGCTACCAGCCTACGACGCCGCAGCCAAGCGGCACGAAACAGAGCTGCCCTGTTGCCCCATATGAATTCAAGCCCCGCGCAATTCGCACGAAGGGCCTGACACCGGCCATTTTTTCGTCCGATTTTTATTCGCCAATTAGAACGTCGGCCGCCGACCTCGCATCTTATGCTCCCAGTTCCCGGCGTCGTCGGCGCGGGCTGGTGATGGATCCATATCCGGGTGTGAACTACTTGAGATGGTTGCCGCACTCGGATCCATGAAGTGCTTGTCCAAGGCCGCTCTTGCCTCAGTCATGCATTTCCTAGCTTGGTCAATTCGCCAACGCTGGATGGCAGCGATTCGGGGTGACACATGCGTCTTTGCGCGGTAGACCCGCTGACGGGCGCGCGCCGCTGCTTGCGTCCTCGGCGCATCGGCATGCTCCGACAGCCTTGCTTGAGCGTCCAGGAGCGCTACCCGCGCCCGATGCGGACGCGCCATCATGTGCGCATACTTTGCCAAGCAACGGGCGAGCACTTCCGTGTCCTCGAAGGTGAACGCTTTGCCTGCGTAGTCATCGACACGCCGACACAAGATGCTGGCATGGGCGAGTTGGAACTCCGGCTCGATTTGTATCCCTGGAATACTCCGAAGGAGCTCTAATGAATCTTGGGCGACTTCTCGCTGCGCTTCTAGCCAATCCTCAATGAGCTTGGCCTCCGCATTGAGAACCTCCGCATCGCGCCCTGATGCTCTCGTTATCCGCTGCACCCGACTGAGATGCAGGGTTTGCCGGCTGTATTGATCGAAACTCCGCGCGGCGATGGGTCGGCGGTCCAGGAAATGCTCCCGCACTCTATCCACGACATCACCCGGACGCGCTGCCCCGGCCTGCTGCGTTCTGAGCCCGGCCGCATTTGCTCGGTCGCGCAAGGCAACGGCGTGGCTATGCCCCTCCGGCACATCCGGATCGTTTATCAATGCTGCTTGGTGCGCCGAGATGGTGGCAACCAGCTTCATCGCCGCGTCTTTGCCGCCAAGGCCCTGAACAGACCAAGTCAGGCGGCTCTTTCGCTCTAAGGCTGTCTTGACCTTCCCATTGTGCCTTCCTGGCATGCGTGTCAGCTCCCGAGCACGTTCAAAGTTGCCGTTTAATGCCGCTTCTCGCGCCTGGGTCTTCAATTTTCGAGGATCGACCCGCTTTTGGATGCCAGCGAGGTCGAGATGGCTGTTGATGGTGGCTGCAATCGCTAAGCGCAGCTCCTTGACGGCATTACTGCCCTGCCCTTGCCGCCCATCGAACTCAGCCGCTGCGCGCTTGCCAAAGCCTTCTGGGCCAACTTGCCGTGCAGACATCAAAAGATGCACATGATGGTTCCGCTGGTCCCCGTTTCGGCTGGGTGTATGGATCGCCACCAAGACGGCGACTTGATAGCGATCAACCAAGAGCTGCCCCAGGTCCAGAGCCAAGTCCTTCCGTTGTACTTGATCTAAGCTCTGCGGGAGAGCTACCTCTACTTCCCGGGCGACTAAGGCGTTCTTGCGTGTCTCGGCGGCCTCGTTTGCGTTCCAGAACTTTTGCGTGTCCAAGCACCAAGCCGGAGCACCCTTGGGGGCGAGCATCTGGGCGTGATCAACGCCGTGCCGGCGCGAGTAAGAGTGCGACAGGCCCGTTGCTTCATCGACCAGGTCAAAACCTGCCCGATAAGCGGCGGCGGCCACCGAGCTGTCGCCCTTGCCTCTTCCGAACGACTTCATGTGTGAGTGATAAATTGCCACGACTTCTCCTATTCATTTTTGGAGAAGCCAACAAAAGGCCATTTGCATTATTCGTCTAGGCCTTCACAGCACCGGCGATTTCGTGCGCGAAATCACAGGGTTTTGCCTTGCTTTGTGGACCGCGGAGCGGGACACGAGGAGGCCAACGTCCTCCGCACTGCCGGCAGGCAGCGCACGGAATTTCGAGGATCGAAAATTCCCTCAGTGCGCTATTGCTTCTTTGATTTGTGGGTTCCAGCGAAGACCCTCAACGCGGCAGGATGGGACTCACTCTTCATCCCCAAACCGCGGCGGTAGACCCGGCAGCCGAAGATGAACAAAACTTAAACTCCGGCCCATTCACAAAATTATGGGGATGGATGGCTTTGCAGCAACGCAACACTATCGCGAACCTTGTTTTCCTGCCTTTCGCTGCAATTCCGCCACGATTAGCCGCTGCTCTTCGAGTGGAAGCTTGACTAAGGCAGTGATTGCCTCTGCGATCTCATCTGTTTCCGCATAGAGCGCTGCCAACGGCATGTCCAATGCCTCGGCAAGACGCTTCGCCGTGCGCAGATCGCATTCGCGCCCTCCTTTCTCGTATCGGTTGATGCGGACCCTGGCCACGTCAACGCTTAACCCGGCCGCTACGCCGAGTGCCTCCTGGGTTAAATCGGCCGCGAGTCGAGCTTGTCGCAGGCGATTGGCAAAGATTAGGGGAGCGTCGTCCAGTTCCAAAGCGTGACCAAGGGTAGAAATCCCTAACGATCATGAAGTCTCCTAGTTGCGCAGTCTGTTTCCTTTTCGGTAACATCATCGCGCATCAAGAGCAAGGCCGCCAGTACCGGGCTTCTCGCTTCTGAGCCGAGGTCATCTACCCCCTCCATCTCTAGGAATTTCCATGTTCAAGGCCCGCATTACTGTCATTGGTGCGCTGATCTTTGCTCTGGCCGCCTGCTCTGGCGGCGGCCCATCTCATGACGAACGGCAAAACGCTTTCTTGCAGTACGTTAAAGACAACAGCAACGACAAAGCAAAGATTCGGGAGTTCCAGAGCGGGGAATGCGCCAAAGCTGAGGGCACGCCTAGCTACAACTGCGCCGTGTCGAGCCAGGTCATGGCCATGGAACGGGACTTCGGCCATGAGATGGACGGGGTCTACATGTTCACCGAAGTAGGCGGTGCTTGGAAGATCACTGGCCGCGTCCAGTAGTCCGCCGAACTCCCTATCGTCCCCCCTTGCAACCATGGAGCTCGAATGACTGTCGGCACGTTCTTCCTCTTGCTGGTCCTAGGCGCCGCCGCACTTGTGGCCATTGGCGTGGGCAGGACTCTCAGGTCACGCGGCGACCGCGCAGCTTTCGCGGCGGAGTTCGACCAATCCTACTTCTACGGCAATAGCGCTCTGGCGCTGGCTGTGCCTCGTTCTCGGCTCAAGATCCGCACGACTCAGGCAACGAAGATCTATCCGTTGGACGATGTCCGTGCGTGGGAGAAGCATTGGCACAACTCAAAGCGCCAAGGCACGCTGACACTTAGCATGCGGGATGTCGACCATCCTGTGTGGACGATCCAGTTCGCCAGCGAAAGCGATATGAATCGCTGGTATGAGCTTTTGAACCAGGCCATCAACGACAGGGCGATGCGATAGCAATTGCGTTGCATGCGGGGACCAAGGGTTGACGGCGAAACGTTCTCTGCTACGAATCAGGGCAGGCCACCACTCGGATTCTTCGCATGAAACCAGATATCACTCGCCCTCCTGCGCCGCTAGACGAACAGGAAGCTCAGCTGCGCCATGCTCACGTAGAGAGCTGGATTGCAGATCAACATGCTGCCGGCTTTGGCGTGGACCAGCATATGGCCAACGCACTCCATGCCTATCTGGACGGCGTTGTAGCGCTGCCCGAGCTGTTGGCCGAGCTTCGGCGCCCCTACCTACACTAACTGTTCGCACGCAAGCCAGGTATCGGGGGTCACAGCAAGCCAGTCCAGTGGTCAACTGATTGCTAACGCCCTCTGGTGGTCATGCCAATGACAAGACTATCGCAGCAGAGCGGGTCGAATCGAGAAAACTGCAGCTTAGTGCCAGCCAGCCCGCGCGTACGCTGGATCCACTTATTCGCTGTTAAATGCCGCCCTACAAGTGACAAATACCTCTCCAGCGCCTCACAAACATGATCCTGTTCAGGCATAGAGAGAAAGAGTCATAGGAACGTCAAACCACATGGCTAGCGTCGGGTGACTACTTAAACCTGACTGGGAAACTCTCGGTGTTATCGGAGCGCGAGGCGGCAGGAAGCACGGCACCCACGGCAGCGGTCGGGCTACGGGCAGCCCAGTATGTGCGCATGTCGACCGAGCACCAGCGTTACTCGACTGAAAACCAAGCCTCGGCCATTGCCGAATACGCCAAGGCGCACCGCATTGAAATCGTTCGGACCTACGAGGATGCCGGCAAGAGTGGACTGACATTGAAGGGGCGGCCCGGTTTGCAGCGGCTACTGAGCGATGTCCAAGGTCCTGACCGGGACTTCGACCTCATCTTGGTCTATGACGTTAGCCGCTGGGGTCGATTTCCAGATCCCGACGAGGCGGCGAGTTACGTCCATGCATGCAAGAGACGGGGCGTCGCCATCGTGTATTGCGCAGAGCCTTTCCAAAACGACGGCTCTCTGCCGTCCGCCATTATGATCGGCCTCAAACGAGGTATGGCGGCAGAATACAGCAGGGAACTGTCGGTTAAGGTCTTCAGAGGCGCTTGCACGATCGTCCAGCACGGCTTCCGGCAAGGCGGAACGGCCGGCTATGGCCTTCGCCGGCAGCTCCTAGACGAACAACGCAACCCGAAAGAACTTCTGACCCGTGGGCAGCAAAAGAGCATCCATACCGACCGTGTGGTCCTCGTGCCAGGGCCGCTTGATGAGCGGCACGTTGTCCAGCGCATCTACAATCTGTTTCTCAAAGGCAGCCCCGAACGGGTCATCGCCGCTGTCCTCAATCGAGAGAACGTCGTCTCGGAAACCGGCCGGCCATGGTCACGCGGGGTCGTCCACCAGATCCTGACCAACGAAAAGTACATTGGCAACAACGTCTACAACCGAACCTCTTTCAAACTCAAAGCCCAGCACGTCAAGAATCCTCCGGAGGAGTGGGTGCGAAAGGCTGACGCCTTTGAAGCAATCGTGTCCGTGGAACAGTTCCTTCAGGTCAGGCAGATCATTGCCGAGCGTTCCTACCACTACAACGATGACCAGCTTTTATCCATGCTGCGACAACTGCTTTCCAAGCACGGCGCCCTGTCCGGCTTGATGATCGACGAAGAGGAAGCCCTACCGTCCAGCTCGGCGTTCCGCTCCCGCTTCGGCAGCCTCCTGAGAGCCTACAAGCTGGTGGGCTATACCCCCGCCCGTGACTACGCTTACCTAGAGATCAACCGTGCTCTGCGAGAGATGCATCCCACCATCGTTGAGCACATGAGCCGGCAGATCCAAGCCGCTGGCGGGCTCGTGGAGCCCCATGGCAACAGTGGCCTTTTGCTGGTCAACGGTGAGTTCACTGCATCGCTGGTCGTCGCGCCGTGCAAGCCGACCCCAGCCGGGGCGATGCGCTGGCGTATTCGCTTCGACACCGGGCTCCAGCCCGACGTGACCTTGGTCACCAGGCTCGATCCGGATAACCGGGTGCCTTACGACTACTACGTATTCCCGTCCCTCGACTTTACCCAATCGGACCTGCCGCGCCTTGCCAACAATGGACTGTGGCTGGACCTGTATCGCACCGATGACCTTCAAAATTTCTACCACATGGCCGGCCGAGCGCCGCTAAAGGAGAGCGCATGAAGAAGTCTCCGCCTTCCAACCACACAACTTCGTCGGAAGTCGTGATGTTGGAAATCGACGATATCGCCATCGCAAACCCGCGTGCCCGCAACGAGCGAGCCCACAAAGCCATTGTTCGGAGCATCGAGCAGCTCGGCCTCAAGCGCCCCATCACCGTCCGCCAAACACCGGGCGGCGCAACGGGTCAACCCTTCGCCCTGGTCTGTGGACAGGGAAGGATGGAAGCCTGCCGACTTCTAGGTCACCGCCAAATCGCGGCCTTCGTCATTGAAGTGGACGAAAGCACCGCGCATATCATGAGCATCGTGGAGAACGTCGCCCGACGGACGCCCCGCGCCGCCGAAACCCTTGAGCATGTGCGTCTCCTCCGGGAGCGCGGCTACTCAGACTCTCAAGTAGCAGAGAAGCTGGGGTGCTCCCCGTCATGGGTTAACAACGTGACCACCCTATTGCAGAAGGGTGAGAAACGGCTGCTGGCTGCCGCCGAGGCTGGTCACATTCCGTTGCACCTGGCGGTGGGCATAGCCAGAGCAAGCGATGCGCAGACACAGCAACTTCTGCAAGATGCCTACGAGAAGGGAGACCTCAGGGGCAAGCAGGTGTTTCGAATCCGACAAATCCTCGAACACCGAAGCCGAAGCGGTAAGCAATCCAAGAACGGGTTCGTGAAGGGCGGCCCACGGAAGCCCATGACAAGGGAGGAGCTCGCCAAGCTCTACAAACGAGATGTAGAAGCCCACCAGCGCATCCAGATGAAATCTGAGTATGTGCAGCAATCGTTGCTTGTTGCCAGGCAGGTGTTCAAAGAGCTCTACGCCGACGAAGAGTTCGTCGCCCTGTTGCGGGCGCAGAAGCTAACGACGGTGCCCCGCCCCCTTGCGGACCTATTGCCTGCCAGGGAGTCCCGTCGATGAGCGGTAAAGCACCTGAACTGCGCTTGGCATTTGAGAAGAACTGTATCGACGTCGACATCACCCTCTTGGCGGCTACGGTCTCTCTGCCAGCCGGCGCCAAGGCATCCGTCAAGTATCGTCAGATCCTAAAGTCGATAGAGACGATAGGGATCGTCGAGCCAATCATCGTGACACTAGACCGGGACAAACCAGGGCGGTTTCTTGTCCTCGACGGCCAAATGCGCTTGGAGGCCTTGAAGGACTTGGGTGCGTCCAAGGCAATGTGCCTGATCTCGACAGACGACGAAGGCTATACCTACAACAAGCGCGTCAATGGCCTTTCGGTCATCCAAGCTCACAAGATGATCTTGAGGGCCGCAGAGGGCGGAGTATCGATCGCACAACTCGCGGAGGCGCTGGACTTGTCCGCCAACACCATCCGGGCCAAATTTAAGCTTCTAGACGGAATCTGCCCGGAGGCCATCGCTCTTTTGGCTGAGAAGCCGGCCACATCGGGCATGTTCAAGGTTCTGCGCCAGATGAAACCGCTGCGGCAGATTGACGTCGCGCAAACCATGGTCAACCTCAATACCTACTCCACAAGGTTGTCTATCGCCCTACTAAGAAACAGTTCCCCCGACCAGTTGATTTCTGAAATTGCACAGCGAAGCATTGACGCCACGCCCAACGAAGCGCTGAAGCGTGTAGAGCAGGAACTGGCTGCGTTGCAGGCGGACACCGAGACCCTACAGGAGGGCTTCGGTCCGGCGAGCCTTCAGCTTGAGATCATCAAGACGCATGTCGGCACCGCATTGCTCAACAATGCAGCGGTCGTCCGTTGGCTGGCCAACCGCAGGCCCGATCACCTTCAACAGTTGCAAAAACTATCTGAGATAAAGCAATTGCCGGGCTAGAGCATCGGGCGTGGGGCCGAATTCTGATTCTCTCGTCTCAGCGGCAGCTTCGACCTGGGAACCACCATGTAGAGAACAGCATGGGTGACAATCGCCCAAGTTCCCGGGGGGATGGGCATAAAAGATGTCGAGACATCAAAGATACTCGCCCCTCTCTTTACACCTGGCCGACGTAGCACGTAAGTGTTTCGACCAATCGCGCAGCTCCCAGTCTTCATCACCTCGATGCAGATACCGTCGGGCGAATCCAAGTAGAACTAATCCGCTGCACGCGGTTAGGCGTTTCCTTCGATCGCCCCGCTGTTCCCGCTCGCCTCTAAGGCTATACGAGAGTCTGCGCCGACGACCGAAGGGACCCAGTCAGCGGCAGTCTTGTCAGGTTTGGTGGACGCACCTCTATGCAATTCGGAGGTTGCCTGCTCAGCGGTGTGACCCGCTGGGACGGGCAGAAGCTTGCCCTCTTTGCGGTAGCGACCCAAGAGTTCCTCAAAGCTCGCTTGCTCGTCGCGGACGCTTCCCCCGCCCCGACGCATGGCAAGGCGCTCCGCAAGATCCCGGGTCTTGCGCTCGACTTGGAGCTCACTTGGACCGAGATGCGCATTGATGCGTTCGGAGATCATCGCGCGGATCCAAAGAACCTCGCCATACCCGTTGATTCTTCCGTCCAGGACGCGCGTCTTGGCTGCCAGCCCCGAGGCTTCCATGCGCCTGGTCGTGACTAGCAGGTGGGCATAGAAGTAGCGAGGATCGTCCTTGGTTGGGCGATGATGGCTCGCTTGTAGCGCAAAGCCGTATCTCTCGATCAGCGCATCCGAGATGTTGAGAACCAGGTCCCAACGCTCGCGGTCATCGAGCTCGTGCGGCAAGGCAATGGTGAAATCACGGCAAACGGTGCTGTTCCGGCGGCGCTCTGCTGCCTCTACTGCGGCCCAGAGGCGTTGCGGGTCATTGACCCAAGCAGGCGAACCTGGCGGTGCCAAGCAGCACGCCTGAATGATGCCAGCCCTGCCTCGATAGTCATGCTTGGCGCCGGATTTGGGGTCAATGAGCAAAAATCCCCCTCGATAGGCAGCGGCTGCGAGGGCGGAATGACCCTTAGCTCGACTGTAGGTTTTGATGCGCGTGTGTTCGATGGTCATGAAGCTTCCTGTGTCTTAGTCCATTTCTTTATGGCTCAAGATTTGAGAAGCGCAACAGAACAAATAACCTTATTTTCATGCGTTTTCTTTGCCTCAGAGGGATTCACTCACGCGGCCGACTCACTTCGAAAACCTCACCCAAACGAACGAATCGGCATCACGAGCAACAACGCTCCACAAGCAATTTTTCTCGCATAGCCCTCGCTATTAAGGTGCGTGCGCTGGCCGCACATATGCAGCTCGCGCCTGCAACGCGATCACGTGCGCCCTGGTCAACCGTGACCACGGTTATGCAACGACAGACCTTTTACTGAATTTCTTCAGATTCCTTGGCCGCACTCTTCAAGCGCTTATCGCGGGGCGGGTCACCAGCCGTTATGCCCCGTCCTCCAATGAAGGAAGGATTACACTCACGCAACACAGCGCCAGCCGCTGGGACGAGCTTGACCGTTTCGTCTAGTTCTGAGCCAGGTTTTGGTAGGGTCTTGAGGATCAGGTTGTCGCGATAGGCTCCGGCAACCAAGGACCCGTCTTGGCACAATCGGCCGCCCCCCATTCGTTCGTTCCAGAACCCAAACCCGCTAATCAGCCACGATGTCAGAAGCACTCCGAACGCGAGGAACAGAGCGTCTGGCAACCAAGGAAGCACCTTACGACCCTCCGCATTCGCGCTGACCTTTTTCTCAGGCTCAGTGATCGCCGATAGCGCAAAGCCGACCGGAACGATCAACGAAGAAAGGGTGCCTTGCACTGTCGTTGAATAAAGAAGGGCCGGGAGACCGAGGAAAATATAAAAGACCACGAACATCGTCAGGAACCGCGCAAACCAGGAGCGACCAACCATCCATTTAAGCAACACCCCAATGACCATCAGCAAAAGGGTGACGAGCACGGCGATCGCCACGCCACCCATCAGCAAACGGTTGATCGGCAAATCGATCAGCATCGATGGCACTTTAAGGAAGCGGTAACGGCCTGACTCATACGCATACACACCGAGCATGCCCAAGGCCGGCGCCAGCGCCAGCAGCACAGCCTCTCTCTTCAGCAACTGCATCCCTGAGTCCCCCAAAGCCCCCGATCTGGGAGCGACGTGGCTAGCTTAGGTTGCTACGGTCTCAGGTGGCGATACCCCGGATGGGCTTGCCGGTCCTTTACGGGGTATATGGCCAGCGGCTGGATACCCCTAACCAGCTGGGTCCCGTGAGCACCGAGCAAGGGATATGATCCCCATAGGGGCCCGGAGTGGCCAAATAGGGGAAGAGGGATGGAACGAGGTTCTGAATGGCGTAGATGGGACCCGCATGTCCACACGCCGGGCACGGTGCTTAACGATCAGTTTGGCGCCGGATCGTGGGATGACTACTTGGATGTCTTGGAGGCCTCCTCTCCCCCTATTGATGCCTTGGGCGTTACAAACTACTACTTGCTGGACAGCTACGAGTACGTGCTCGCCGCAAAGACGCAAGGAAGGCTCGCAAAAATTCCCCTCGTCTTTCCGAATGTTGAAATCCGGCTGGACGTCCATGCTAAGTCAGGCTACGTCAACGCCCATCTGTTGATCAGTCCTAACGATCCAGACCATGTCCATGAAGCTGGTCGATTTTTGGAACGTCTTACTTTCTCTGCTTACGGCGACCGATTTAGCTGCAACCGGCAAGATCTGATCCGCCTGGGCAGAAAGGCCGACCCAAGCATCTCGGACGACTTGGCTGCGTTGCGCAACGGCGCCATCCAGTTCCGGGTGAGCTTCGTTGAACTTCGACAGTCTTACGTCGATAGCACCTGGGCCAAGGACAACATCTTGATTGCCGTCGCTGGGGCCTCTGGCGACGGGACCAGTGGGCTGAACCAAGCGGCCGACGTCACCGTGCGGCGGGAAATTGAGAAGTTCGCCCACATCATCTTCTCAAGCAATCCCTCCCAACGCGAGTTCTGGTTCGGCCAGAAGGCACTGAGCAAAAACCAAATCATCGCCACCTACGATGCATGCAAACCTTGCCTCCATGGCAGTGATGCCCACGCATTGAACACCGTTGGTCAACCGGTGGGCAACCGCTACTCTTGGATCAAGGGTGCAGCATCGTTCGATGCCCTTCGCCAAGCCTGCATCAATCCCGAAGGCCGTGCTTACGTGGGGGAGACACCGCCCAAGTCAGCCATGCCTTCGCATGTAATCACCCACGTCAGCATCCAGGGCGCTCCCGGGTTCCAAATGCCCGAAGTGCGGCTGAACCCTGGGCTCGTGGCGATCATCGGCTCGCGCGGCTCCGGTAAGACGGCCTTAGCCGATATCATCGCAGCAGGTTGCGATTCGATTCCCGTGCAGGGATGGAACGCTAATGAGAACGCCAGCGCGTCCTTTCTCGTGCGGGCGCGAAGCCTGCTTGGCGGGGCATCGGTCAACTTGACGTGGGGAGGCGGGTCCAATGATCAACGGCCCCTCGCCTACCGGCCTGACGCTGTGTCTTTTCCAAAGGCGCGCTACCTGTCTCAGCAGTTCGTAGACGAGCTCTGCTCAGCCTCCGGTGCCTCGGATGGCTTGGTGGAAGAGATTGAACGCGTGGTCTTTCAGTCTCACGACCCGGGCGAAACCAACTTCGCGAGTGATTTTGCAGAACTTAGAGATCAGAAGACACAGCTCTTTAGGCAAGCACGTGATCGAGAAGAGCTGGCGATTTCTCAGATCTCCGACGCAGTTGCGTTGGAGCTGGAAAAGGAAGCTACCGTCGCTAGCCTGACTGCACAGGTTGAGCAGAAGAAGCAGGTCATTGCTGGCTACATGGCGGACCGGGGCAAGCTCACACTGCAAGACACCCAAGCGCAGCTCCAAAGGCACACCGAACTGAGCGGGGTTGCTCAGGCGCTAAGAACCAAAATCCAAAACCTCAGCAACCAGCGCCGATCGTTCGCGTCCCTTCAAGACGAGGTGGCATCCACTCGCGCTACGGGTTCGCCTGAGCTGCTCCGGCAGCTCCGCTCGCGCCATGCTGCCAATGGCATGGGAGACGCCCAGTGGGATGCCTTCCTTCTCGTTCATAAGGGTGACGTGGATCAGGATTTGCAGGGGTATATCGAGTGGGCAGACAGGGAAATCGCGAAACTGACCGGCGTGCCGCCGCTGACCCACGACCCAAAGGTCCCTTACATCTCCGACGATGCCTCACTCGACAGCCTCCCATTGGCGCTTCTCGAGTCGGAAGTTTCCCGGCTTGCGGCCTTTTTTACCGCCGATCAACTGACGCAGAGGCAATATACCGCGTTGACCGACCGCATCAGCAAAGAGCAATCCGCGCTCAACGGAATCGAGCAGCGACTGGAGGATGCAAAGGGCGCTGCTGATCGCAGGAAGCTACTTCAAACCGAGAGAGAAAACGCTTACGAGCGCGCATTCCAAGCCGTTGTCAACGAGCAGCAGGCATTAGAGCAGCTCTACTCGCCGCTTCTGACGCGCCTGGCCGCATCCTCCGGCACCTTAGCCAAACTCGGCCTCGCCGTTCGCCGAATTGCCGATGTAGACGCATGGGCTGCCGAAGCAGAGGAAGGATTGCTGGATCGCCGTAAGGCGGGAAGCTTCCAAGGAATCGGCGCCTTCACCAAAACTGCCAGGGAAGTCTTCCTCGTCGCGTGGGAAACAGGATCTGCGGCCGACGTCCGCGCAGCCATGACCACGTTTGTCACGACTCATTGGAAGAACCTGCTTGCGCACGCCCCCTTCAATCCCCAGGCACCAGAAGAGGTACGGGCGTGGCTAAAGAGGTTTGCCCGATGGCTCTTTAGCACCGAACACCTGCGGGTTCGTTATGAGATCACCTACGATGGCATTGACATCCGAAAGCTCTCTCCGGGGACGAGAGGCATTGTCCTGCTCCTGCTCTACCTCGCCTTGGACGACGCCGATGATCGCCCGCTCATCATTGACCAACCCGAAGAGAACTTGGATCCCAAGTCAGTGTTTGACGAGCTTGTATCGCTGTTTGTCCAAGCCAAGAGCACCCGGCAGGTGATCATGGTCACGCATAACGCCAATCTCGTCATCAACACCGATGCCGACCAAGTAATCATCGCCGAGTCCCAGCACGACGGCTCAGGAGGTCTTCCACGGATCACTTACACCACTGGCGGTCTTGAGTCCGCAGTCATCCGGAAAGCCGTATGCGACATACTTGAAGGCGGGGAAGCCGCATTCAAGGAGCGGGCCCGGAGATTGCGGGTGCGCTTAGAGAGGTAGCCGATGCCAGGCGGTGCCTTCCGGCCGAAAACCGGAGGGTAGCTGCGAGACTCGCCCCAAGGCCCATGGAGAGTTGAGTTAGCCGCCACAAAGATCACTGTGAAATCTCCACAGCCCAGCACGCTTACTAGCCTGCTGCAACAGAAAAATCGAAGCGGTCCCGCGGGATGGCTCGATATCAAAGCCACCGTAGCGCGGATCGCCCCAAGGCCTAGAGGACTGTGGTGCTGCAAGCGACCAACTCTCCCGCGCCATGCAGGCGACGCCCACAGGTGAGCGTTGGCGATAATCGGAACTAAACTCCGAGGCGACCTGACTCAACTCTGATGCCGCGCTCGCCTTTTCTTTGCACTGAGCGACCATCAGCCGAACCTACCGCAGCACGTGCAAGTGTCAAGCAGGTGACTTAGCGTTGGCCGGGTGCTAGCGCACCCAAGTAGCCATATCAGTGCTCAAACCTTAGGCAGAAGCCAATCGATGGTGGCCTGGTCTAAGAATCCTGTGTAATCACCCGAACGCACTTTTGAAATAAAAATTCGGTCATTTTTGTCGAGCTTCTGAGCGAGATCGCTGTAAAGCTGCTCTGCAGTCCACGAAGTCGATATCCATCTTACCGACTCGAGTCCCGAGTCGGCACGATTTGTGTGCCGTTCGAGGTGCGTCACGAATGCACGACGCGCCTGATCGTAATTCGTCCGCTCTCGGTTCAAGTTCCAAGTCACAACAAAGACTGCCATGTCCTACATCCCTTAATTGCACTCATGTGCAATGCCGATACTATCGCTGGCACGGGCAAATTATCAACCAGGGTATCGAACTGCCCCTCGTGCACCTGATGTAGGGATAGAAATCCCTCCATGCCCCAACGTTAGAACGCCTTCCGTCCGAGTCCGGCCTAGCGCGCGCGTCCAAGGTCAGTTTTGGAAGCAGTTATGTCGTAAAACTAGCGACCGCTCGGTTTCCCTAAGCACGGAACTCTAGTGCCTTCTTTGGGATTGCCTAACTGTCTTCTTAAGAAGAATTACTTAAGGCAGCAGACCGTTCATTTATCTTTCGTTCAGTTAAAAATGAGAGAAATATCTCCCTTTCCTCCAATTTATGACTTTTAAACACTACACGCGCATTTATGGTTTGAGCTAGAAACTGACTACTGATAGTGCTGCAATATATAGCCCTTTATCAAAATTATTAATATAAGCAATCGCGCGAATCGACCATATTCGACGCCGCCAACTTGGCTTGCCTTAGGCAATCAACCGATCAATATTTCCGTCTTGTTTTTGCATTGACAGATAACCACCAAACCTTATCAACAGTCTACCTTCTTATTTCGGACTGTAGATGCATCTTCAACAACCTCAACTTCACCACTACTTGCGGCATCCCAATGGCCAGCTCGCCATTAAGAGTATTCGTATTGGCAAGGTCGAATTTCTCGATATCATTGTCCAAGACAGAGCTGGCGCGCTTCACCTCCAAGATCTGGTTCAGGCAACCTACGATCACAGCGAAAAGCTCCGACGACTTCGGCGGAACGGCACGCGCTATCCAGAGCCCCTTCCCCTAGCGACCCCTGCCCGTCTTCTCTCTGAAGAGGTCGACGATTTCCTCAAAGACAAAGACCGGCAGAACCTTCGCACCACAACGATTGATGCCTATCGCCGCACCTTGGCTATCTTGCAACGCGTCGCGGGCAATACATCTGTTTCGCGCATCGACCACACCTCGATCTACGCAATGTGGGACTTGCTGCGATGGGCACCTGAAGACTTCATGACAAACCCTAATCTCCGGGGCCTCACCGTCCAGGCACTCGTTACTATGGGCCAGCACCAAGGTCGCCCGCAGCCGGCCAACGCGACCCTCGAACTGCATCGGCGCTTCCTAGCCTCTTTCTTCAACACCTTAGTCAAAGCGCGCGCCATTCCGCACTCTCCGATGGATGCGTTCAAGCCCGCTCGCGAAGATCTGCTGACTGATCAGGATGCGCCTGAGCGGTTGCTCTCAGAAGAAGAGGTGCAGAAGATCTTCAACCCCGATACCTTCGTCCCTTGGGCTAAGAAATACCCTCACCGGTGGTGGTGCCCGCTCATTGCGCTTTACACCGGGGCGCGCATCAATGAGATCGCTCAGCTCAAAGTCTCCGACATCGTGCAAGACCAGGGTGTGTGGTGCTTCTCAGTCCAGAAGACCGTTGACGAAGACCTGGCGCAGAGCACAGGCAAGCGAACGCGGCAAAGCCTCAAAGGCAAAAGCGCGATCCGCAAAGTTCCCATCCACGAGACACTCATCCAAGCGGGCTTTCTAGACTTCCTGGCTGACATGAAGGCTTCCGGCCACCCTCGCCTGTTCCCGCATCTCTCCGCAGGAACGTGCCGCAAGACCGGCGAAGCCAACGGGCGCTACAGCCAAGCGTTCGTCAACCAATTCGCCGCTTATTTGAAAGGACTGGGCTTTGGCAAAGGGATCGGCTCACACGCCTTCCGCCATACCCTTGCAACCGAACTCGACGCCAAAGGCGTAAGGGTTGAGCACATCGCGCTGATCACTGGCCACGCACTCAGCAAGAAGGCGCCCGTGCTCCAAGACAATTACGTGCACAAGTCCGCCAGCAATGTCAGGAGGATCCAGGTTGAAGCACTAGCTCACTACCAGCCCTCTGTGTCACTTCCAGTCTATGCGAGGGGCCAATTCAAGGGAAGGTTGAGTAAGGAAGCGAAAATGTACCCGTAAGGAGCGCCGCCGGGGCGCGCGGAGTGTTTAGCAGCTAGTGGGCCCTATTTAGATTGGTCAGGGCTGTCGGACTCCTGCAGGATTTCAAGCAGAGCTTTTGCGCAGCGCCCTAGCGAAATCAACGTGGTTGCGACCTCTTCGAGAGAACTGGGAGGCTGGGTCTCGCCGGCTAGTCGTTTCGCCGGCGGCGCCGAACCGCCAAGATTTGGCCAACCACTGCGGTGACGAGGATCAGCGTGTTGGTGACCACGAAGACCGTGGACCCCATCAGCGCACTGTAGGCGATGAACAAAACCGAGGCGGTCATCTGGCCGACGAAAAGCCATGTCGATACCGCCTCCACCGAGCCGGCCTGGTGCTGCTTGTAGATCTGTCGAGACAGCGTCGCAATCAGCACTACCGTGGCAGCCCACCCCAGCAAGTCCGCCGGCATCGTCGTCATCGCGCCAGTTCCCGCGATGGCAACAACCCCGCACCCGCTTCGAGCACCTCGCGCTCCAAGGCACGCAGGAAGCCACTGAAGCCGTGAGGCGCCCTGGCTGACCGGCGGGCACTCGTGGTAACCACTGGCCGAGCTCGCCAAGCGATCGTTGCTCCCGAGCACTGAAGGGCCTGAACCAGCGCCACATCCTCGCCCGTGGTCAGCGGTGGGAAGCCGCCCACCTCCTGATAAGCCGCAGCACTGACGCCCAGGTTGGCGCCGTGGATATGGCGGTGGCCGTCCCGCGCATGCTCGCGTCCAGCGAATGCTTGGCGCACGGCAGCCGGGTAATCAAGCCAGTCACGCACCTCCACTACCCCGCAAAACGCATCGGCCCCACAGTTCGCTTGTTTCCAGAGCCAGTCAGACGGGACATGCGTATCGGCGTCAGTGCTGGCTATCCAGCGCGCGCCCGAGGCAAGGGCATGACTGGCAGCAGCCGCTCGTGCCGCGCCGACGCATCGATTCTCAAGCGAAATGGCGGCCGCACCGTAGTGCGCACACACTTCAGGCGTTTCATCGGTGCAGGCATCCAGCGCCACGACCGCAACCACGGGCTCGCCTTGAAGTCCGGGATGCTTGGCAGCTAAGGCAATGGATTCTAGGCAGCGGCCAATGTCTGCTGCCTCGTTGTGGGCCGGAACTATCACTGCGATCACCGCAGGCCCTCCCCGGTCGGTCCGTGCATCGTAAGGTCCTCCACCCGTAACGACGAACAGATACCCGCGACAACGTAGCCAGACGGTGACCGCAGCGTGGTGAAAATGTGGAGCCCGCCCCAACGCCGTTCTCATGGCGTTGGGAGCAGCATAGAGGGTGATACCAAACACGGAGCGCCCCATGAGCAAACTGCCCCTCAATCCCGGCACCGACGTGGATGACCAGGACAAAGCGCACACCCCGGACAAGCTCCGGAACGATGACGCCACGTGGAAAGACAAGGACATGCCTGAGGCGGAGCACACCGCCAAGCCCGAAGACTACGAGCGCCCGGCAAAGCCGTGAGTGTCCTGTCCAGCACCTCCTTCCTATTCAGGAGAATCAGATGGCCCTGATCCATTCGATTTTGATGGGAGCTGTCGCCGGAATGCGGGCGATGACCCCTTTGGCCGCAGTGACCAGCGCCGCGCGGAGCGGCAACTTGCCCGCCGACAACGGTGCCCCTCGCCTATTGGCCAACAAGCTCGCCTCCGCAGGGATGCTCGCATTGGCAAGCGGAGAGCTTGTTGGTGACAAGATGAAAACGGCCCCCGACCGCATCGTCCCGGCGGGCATGATTGCCCGCGTCGCTACCGGGATGATTGCAGGCGCGGCGCTCGCTCCCCATCGGCAGCGAAAGCTGGGCGCGCTTCTCGGTGCCGGCGCCGCCGTTGGTATGGCTTACGTGACCTTCAACCTGCGCATGCGGGCGATCGCCCGCTACGGCCAAAGCAGCACCGGAGCCGTGGAAGACGCCATTGCCGTCGGCAGTGCTGCCCTCATCACACAATGGGCTGCCGGGGGCGCCATGCCAAGAGGACGTCGGGTATGAATTCGAATGAGCCAACGTCCCTCGGCCGGCGGTGCTGGGCTATCGCCGAGGGCTACATCCCGGCGTGGAGCAACGGACCGGAACCAGAGCTACAAAGCCACGAGACCTGCTGCATCCTCAACACGGGTTCCACCGATGCGGCGATCACCCTGACGCTGTATTTCGAGGATCGCGACCCCCAGGGCCCTTATCGGTTCACCGTGCCCGGCCGGCGCACGTGTCACAAGCGCTTCAACGATCTTGAGGTGCCTGCCCCGGTGCCCCATGGCGTGGGCTTTTCGTGCGTCATTGAATCGGACGTTCCGGTCGTCGTCCAGCACACCCGGCTTGATTCCCGCCAAGCCGAGAACAGCATCATGACGACCATTGCCCATCCGCTCTGACCACTCCGGTCGATCCAGCCCCTGCACATCGCATCGACGCCACTGGGCCGCGACGTTTACGAGCGCATCCGCACACTGACGCCTCCTCAACCCAATAGAGGCTCAGCCGATGCCCGTACCCAACTATCCGAAGCCTCCGTTCAAGGCGCAGCAGCAGTCGTTTCCCGGCAAGACCGATAAGCTCGACCCTCGGCCAGATCACGGTGAGAAAAGCTACGTTGGTCACGGGCTGCTGAAGGGCAAGAAAGCCCTGATTACCGGCGGAGACAGCGGCATTGGCGCGGCAGTAGCTATTGCCTACGCCCGGGAAGGCGCCGATGTCGCTATCGCGTTCCTTGAGTGCGAGGAGAAGGATGCCGCCAGCATTGGGGCCCTCATAGAAGAGGCGGGCCAGAGGGCCGTTCTGTGCCCCTGCGACATCAGCGACGACGCCCAGGCCGAAGCACTCATCCAGCAGGTCACCCGCGAACTTGGGGGGCTGGACATCCTGGTCAACAACGCCGCGTATCAGCGCTACTACGAATCCTTCGACGACATCACCCTGGACGACTGGCGAAAAACGTTCGAGACCAACGTGCACGCGGTCTTCAACCTGACCCGCCTGTGCGTGCCGCACCTGCAGGACGGCGGCTCGGTCATCAACACCGCCTCGGTCAACTCCAAGAAGCCCACCCCGAACATCCTGCCCTACTCGGCGACCAAGGGCGCGGTGGCCAACCTCACCATCGGCCTGGCCGGTCTTCTCGCCGAGAAAGGCATCCGTGTTAACGCAGTATTGCCCGGCCCGATCTGGACGCCCTTCATTCCCGCCGGCATGGCCGCGGAGGAAGTTCAGCAGTTCGGCAGCCAGACCCCGTTCGGTCGTCCCGGCCAGCCGGCCGAGCTCGCCTCGGCCTACGTGATGCTCGCCGCGGACAGCGCCAGCTACACCTCCGGCGCACTGCTCACCGTCTCCGGCGGCGCGGTCACCCTATAAGGCCGCTCTGCTCTTAAGGGCGTTCACTTCCCGTATTTCTACACTTCGGAAAAGTCACCGCGCCTAGACATTCACGGTCATACGGTCTCTTCCACTCAACACGCATGAGTGGACCATGTCAAAACCGTTTTTCAGCAAAATTGCCTCCGCTGCATCCCACGCTTCGGGCTCGCTGGGCGTCTTCGTGGCTGCCTTAGGCGTGGTTGTTGTGTGGGCGAGCAGCGGGCCGTTCGTCGGGTTCAACGACACCTGACAGCTGGTCATCAACACGGGAACGACAGTCGTGACGTTCTTGATGGTGTTTCTGATTCAGCACACTCAGAACGCCGACACCGCCGCCATCCTCATCAAGCTGGATGAGCTGATCCGAGTGACCAGCAACGCCAACAACGAGTTGCGTAACCTGGAGGAGATGGACCAAGAGCGCCTAGAAGAAATCCGGCTTCGATATGAGCAATTGGCCAAGACCGCTGCTCACCTGAAAGCCAAGAAGGACCTGTGCATGCCATGCGCTGAAAAAGACGTGGCGAGCGTGTAACACGCCTTCACAGATTTGCGCACCAACCTAACGAGAGAGCGTCTAATTTCAACGCTCACCTACCACCAGCCCGGAGAACCATTATGGCGATCAAAACCGCTGAAGACCTGTTCATCCACGAACTGTCGGACATTTACAGCGCGGAGAAGCAGCTGACCAAGGCGCTGCCGCGCCTCGCGCGTGCCGCCTCCAATCCAGACCTGGCCGCCGCCTTCGAAACCCATCTGGAAGAGACCCAGGGCCAGATCGAACGCATCGACCAAGTGGTCGAGCTTCTGGGCATTCGGCTCAAGCGCATCAAGTGCGCCGCCATGGAAGGTTTGGTTGAGGAGGGCAAGGAAGCCATCGACAGCATCGAGGAAGGCCCCGTTCGCGATGCCGCGCTCATTGGCGGTGCCCAGAAAGTCGAACACTACGAAATCGCTTCCTACGGCACTATCGCTGCCCTCGCCAAGCAGCTGGATTACAAGGATGCGCTCCCGCTCCTGCTGGAAACATTGGAAGAAGAAAAGGCAACCGACGAGAAGCTGACGATCCTGGCCAAGTCCGGTGGGAACGCCAAGGCAGCCCAAGCGGCGTGAGGTAGAACCATGGAACGCGACAAGAAAGATCTGCCAATGCCGGGCGAGAGCAAGCGCGAAGAGACGCCTGCACAACAACAGCACAGAAAGGCACGCGCGGAACGCAACCATGAGGAGGCGCTGGAGGAGACTTTCCCAGCAAGTGACCCCATCTCTCCATTTGTCCCAGCCAAGCCTCCAGTGGATGAGAACTCCAACAGCGAATGTACTGACGAGAACGCTGGTTACAATCAACATGGGCATGGGAGGGGCGGCAAGGCTGGTGAAGGAGAGCCTGAGGGCACTTCTCAACCGGATGGGGCGACCCAGCCCAACTTTGGTCAAGCTGGAACGTCGGGCAAAGTGCCTTAACTCAGTGGCCCATCCGAGGAGCGGCACGGGCTGCCACTCCTTCACTGGATTTCCTCACCGGCAGGACTAACGTCGGAGTCGCTTGATTACCTCAAGGCCGCATGGGCATGTGGAAACGAAACGGTTTATCGATCGTGCTGTTTTCTTTGCTTCTCTGCTTTCTGGGAGGGCAGGTATGGACCGGGTTCTTGGCCCACAATCTAGAACTTGCCGAGGCGCACCGTGCGCCATTGGACCTATGGAGCTACCTACACAGCGGGCACTTCGTCAGCGCCACGTTCGAGAACTGGGAAAGCGAGTTCCTTCAGATGGGCATGTATGTCCTGCTGACCGTCAGCCTCCGCCAGAAGGGTTCGGCTGAATCCCGCCCTCTCGACGACGCGCAGGAAGAGGAGCGCGTTGAGCCTGGTTCTACGCCTTGGGCCGTCTGCAAAGGGGGGCTCTGGAAGACGTTATATGGTCACTCCCTGGCAATCGCCTTCGGGGTCCTGTTCGTATTGAGCTTTTCGCTGCATCTTGCGGGCAGCTGGCGCGCGGAGGTCGAGGAGCAGCTGGCGAAGGGATTGCCTGCCCCCACGTGGTGGGAACACCTGAGGAGCAGCGCCTTCTGGTTCGAATCGTTCCAAAACTGGCAGAGTGAATTCTTGGCTGTGCTCGCTCTCGTGATCTTGACCATATTCCTCCGCCAGAAGGACTCGCCCCAGTCCAAGCCGCTAGCGGCGCCTCACAGCCAAACGGGCGATTGAACTGCAGGAGCAGCCATGAATACGCCCAGTCCCGCGCTCCTGATCATCGATATGTTCACGTTGTTCGACTTCCCAGAAGCCGGCCCAGTGAAGCCCAAGGCTTTAGAAGCCGCTCGGCACATTGAAAGGCTCGCCCAGCATTTCCGAAAGCGCGGCCATCCGGTCATCTACGCCAATGATAACTTCGCCAACTGGCAGATGGACTTCAAGGAGCTGGTGAGGCTCTGCTTGTCGACAGAAGGCGAGTCATCGGTGATTGCGAAGTTGCTGCAGCCGGAGCACGGGGACTACTTCGTGCTCAAACCCAAGCACTCTGCCTTTCTTGCTACACCACTGACTGTGCTGCTAGCCAAGCTTGACGTGAGGGAACTCGTCATTGCCGGTATGACTGCGGAGTCGTGTATTACGGCCACCTGTTTCGACGCCAACGCAAGGGAATATCAAACCATCGTGGTGCACGAAGCGGTCGCCGGCATGGGCTCCCGAAAGACCACGGCATTGCGATTGCTTGAAGAGTCGAAGGCAGCGACCGTGCTAAAAATTGCGAGCTACTTACGCCGCTAAGAAGTGTAAGCGCAATGCCATCGCGCAGCGCTTAGTAAAGGGCGTGTCTGTCGGCCAGAAGTAAGGCCCGCCGTGTCGGCGGGCCTTGTCGGCGCCGGTCAAGGCTCCCGAGGATTCACATCGATAGCCCCCGCCCCCGGACCTGCCCCCAGCTCTGCTCCGGTCGCCGGGCGGGCCTCGGGGTCAGAGAGGGTTCGAGCGGCCATGGCCTCCAGGGCCACCTGCTCCTTCTCGCTGAGACCCACCTCGCAACTCCCGTCCCCTCCGTCCAATGCTGCTTGGGCGTCACGGTCGGTGACACGCTCCCAAAGCTCACCGCTGTTCCAGCTGCCTTGGACATCGCCGTCGCCTTGCGACATGTCCATGTAGAGGTCAGTAAACGCTGGATCGCCGGGGAGCTTGCCGGGCGGGAAGTTTGGCTGAATGCTGTAAAGCGCTTTTTCAAAGGACTTCTGATGTGCAATCTCGCGGGTCATCAGGAAGCGGAGCGCGTCTTTGATACCTGGGTCGTCCGTGACGTTGATGAGCCGTTCGTAGACGATCTTCGCGCGTGCTTCCGCAGCAATGTTCGATCGGAGATCGGCTGTTGGCTCACCGATGCTATCCACGTATGCAGCCGTCCAAGGCACACCGCTTGAATTGACCAGCGCCGGTCCGCCGCCGTACAAGATCTGTTCCGTATGGCTCGTGCTGTTCTGGCCCATCAAGCGCATGTCCTCGGCCTCCATCATGCCCTCGGACTGGATGGCCTTGGGGCCGCGATTGAGCATGGCGATGATGGTGCCGATGATCTCAAGATGGCTAATTTCCTCGGTCGCGATGTCCATCAGTAGATCCTTGCGACCCGGATCTGCTTCGCCAAGTCCCTGCGTGAAATACCGCATGGCCGCGGCCAATTCCCCTTGCGGGCCTCCGAATTGCTCAAGCATCAACGCCGCCAAGGCTGGGTTGGACTCGTTGACACGAACGGTATACATCAGTTTTTTATGGTGAACGAACATTTAGGCATCTCCTGGGCTGGCTGTGGCTTGCCTTGCTGGAACACGGGAGAGAGTTGACCTCTGGCCCGTGGTAAATGCATGTTGCTCGCTAAGCCATCGATGTCTTGTAGAAAGCCGTGACGAAGGACCCGCCCCGATGCACACGCGCTCCTGATGCCTGCCTAACGTTCTACGCAACCTGTGGGCTTGCCGGCGGCCAGCCCAACGCAGCGGACTGCTCTGGCCCCTCAGGTCACCTGCCGAAGTTCTGACACAACCGTCTGCCTCCCTGCTGGCTAAAGGCGGGCGCCAAGGAGAGTCACTTCAAAGAAGGTTCGATCTGCTGATAGGTTCCGACGAGGCTGCCCTTGCCGGTCACCTGGCGCCCAGCGGCCTGGAACACCTTGTAGCAGGTCGCTACCGACGGAACATCCAAACGCGCGCCCAATGCCAACACTGGTCAATGTTAGTGATGGGGCGGATTAGGTCCAGGCCAGGCACTTCCCAGCTATTCCTCGGACGGGCCCTTGGAGGTCGCATTCTCCTCCCGGCTGGAAGGCTCCTTGGCCTTGCTCCCAGCTGAGTGCGCATGCCCACCGGCCGGGTCTTGGATTTGGACAACCGTCCCCTCTTTCCAGGCGTCTGCCCCCGGGTCTATGGCGGGCACGGGGATATCGGCGCGACGCTTTCGCTTGTCTTCGCTGCTAACGCCCAGCCGCGCATCACGAGCACCCACCATCGCCGGGTCCGCTTGGCCATCGGCCGTGAAGCCCATCATCAACTGTGGCATACCGAGCGGAAGGTCTTTGTCCAAGTCGGTATGCCAGGTGTGCCACGTTTTTCCATATGTGTGGATGAGTTTCTCCATGAGCTCATGTTCGGCCACGCCCGGGATCCCTGGTGCCATCAACTGCCCGGATCTCACTTCGTGGACGTGGCTGTGCCAGAGCGCCTTCTCCTGCTCAGGGAGGCCAGCGAACAGCTTCGCACTGATGATGTATTCCACGCCCATCAGCTTGGCGTCTTTCACATTGCCGTCGTAAATGGTGCACTGGATGACATCCTCGTTGAGGATGGAGCAGTAGTGGTGAGCCTCCATCTGGACTTGCATCTGACCGTTGTAGAAATGAAAGCCGTCCAAGTAGGCATTGACCGCATCGATTGGCGGGCGGACTTGCAGCATTGCCGCGCCGGTCTCCAACACCTTGGTCTTGGCCGTTTCCTCAGCCCCCGGAGCTTGCACACTGGACTCGGTGTTCCCGCCTCCACAGGCGGTCAAGGCTAGCGCTGCTGTGGCAGTTAGGATGGATCGACGCATCGTGCATTACTCCCAAATCGGTTTTGAGCCAGGCAGCCAAGATCAATCGTCTTGCGCCCACCTGGCTAGGTTTTGCTCGATCTTGTTGATGTCCGCCCAAGGATCTTTGCGGCGCCGCTTCAGCTTTTCAGGCACGTCCTTCATGGTGAAAGCATCCGCACGGGTCAACTTAGCCAGATCGCTCCAGGCGATGGGCATGGCCACGGGTGCGCCGGGCCTACCGCGTAGCGAATACGATGCCACCGCCGTGGCACCGCGCCCGTTTCGGAGGTAGTCCACAAAGATGCGCTTGTTCCGAAGGCTCTTGGTCGAGGTCGCTAAGAAGCGGGTCGGCTCCGACTGCGACAGCGCCTCGGCGAAGCCCTTAGCAAACCGCTTGGTCAGATCCCAATCACACCCTGGGTTCAAGGGCACGACCACGTGCAGCCCCTTTCCTCCTGACACTCGCAAGAAGGACTCCAGCTCCAGCTGTTCCAGAAGCTTGCGGATGTCCACGGCGGCCTTTTTGACCTCGGAAAACGGAACATCGGGGCCGGGGTCCAAGTCGAAGACCACGCGATCGGCCCGATCAGGGGCCTCCGCGTGGCTGCCCCATGGGTGAAACTCCAAGGTGTTGAACTGCACCAGCTCCAGGAGGCTGGCCGCGTCGCGGACCACCAGGTAGTGCGCATTGATGCCGCTGTCTTCTTTCAGGCGGACCGAGTCCACCAGCTCCAAGCCGGCCGTGTGGTGCTTCTGGAAAAAACAGGGCTTGCCGGTCCCGCTGGGGCACCGAATGACCGATAAGGGGCGATCAATCACCTCCGGCAGCAAATGGTCCATCACCCCCGTGTAGTAATCCCACACGTCCTGCTTGGTGGCCTTGATGTCAGGAAAGATCACTTTAGTAGGGCTAGACAGCTTGGGCGGCGTGCGCGCTTCACCCACTGACTTGGCCGCGTCGCTTGCTGAGGATTTTTTGGACGCCTTCCGGGACGGCTTGAGTTGGGGAGCGTCCGTAGGCTTCTCCGCTGGAGGCGCGCTGTCTGAGTCGGCTAGGTCAGCCACCTCCTTGTCTCGCCTGACCGCCTTGAGCGAGGGTTGGCGCAGCAGTTGCTGCCCACCGATGCCTCGGTAGAACACCTCCACGACGAAGCGGGGCTTAAACCACGTCGCCGACCGTAGATCGGTGTCCTTGGTGGGCACGTGGGCCGTTGGGGCTTTTCCACCGGCCCTGCCGAGGAGCTGACTCAGCTCTTTGATAAGCTCATCTGAGAAACCCGAGCCCACCCGACCGACGTAGAGCCAGCCGTGCTTTTGGTCAGGCTTGGCGAGAAGAAGCGATCCAAAGCCGGCGCGGTTGCCCTTCGGGGCCGTGTAGCCAACCACCGCAAACTCATCGCTGGCCAGCTGCTTGGTCTTCTTCCAGTCCTCACTCCGCCCCCTGTGATACGCCCGGTCCGCACGTTTTGAGATGATCCCTTCAAACTGACGTTCGCCTGCCAGCTGGTAAGCCGATTCTCCATCGCCCTCGATGTGGGAGCTGTAAGCCAAGTGTCCCGGGCTGCTCTCTAAGAGCTCCTGCAGGAGTTCCTTGCGCTCCAAGAGAGGCGCCTCGGCTATGTCGATTCCATCGATGTAGAGCAGATCGAACAAGGCATACGCCAGTGCGCCTTGCCGCTCTCCGGACAAGGTGGCCTGGAGAAGATTGAAATCCTCCTTGGTGCCGCTGCCGGCAATGAGCTCGCCGTCCAATGCTCCTGACTTCAGTCCCAAGGCCGCCACCGCATCCCGGATCTCGGGGATCTTCGAGGTCCATTCCAACGCATTGCGGGACCAAAGCCGCACCTCGCCCTCGGTGATGGTGGCCAAGATGCGATAGCCGTCCCACTTGATTTCGTGGACCCACTGGTCGCCCTTGGGTGGGGCATCGCCAAGCTTGGCCAGTTGCGGTTCGAACGGGCCCTCGGGCGGTTTGGTTGCCGTTGCCCTGGTCAGCGCCGAGGCTTTCTTTGCCCAGTCAATGCGCCGCCGCTTCTTCGGCAACGCCACTGCGGTGAGCTTTTTCTTGTCGGCCTTACCGGCGCCTGCCCGCTTCAGGTCTTCCGCCGGTGGCGCGGTGACATCGCCCAGCAAGTCGTCAGCTTCCACGTCCCTGGCGAAGGTATCGTCGTCTTTGAACAACAACCACTGCGGCTGCTTGGCTGGCTTTCCCGACCGGACGAGATGCCAGCCACCCTTCAGCTTTGTGCCGAACAACTCAAACCGAAGGTGACCCTTGGCAAGCTGCGCTTCGGGGTCGCCCGATGTCGCCCAGACACCGTGATCAAACTGGGCGACGTGCCCGCCTCCATATTGTCCTTTCGGGATGTCGCCCTCGAAGCCGGCATAGTCCACGGGATGGTCTTCCACCTCCACGGCCATGCGCTTGACCTTGGGGTCGTAACTGGGCCCTTTAGGAACGGCCCAGCTCTTGAGGGCGTCTCCTACCTGAAGCCGAAAATCGTAGTGGCGCCGGCTGGCGTGATGCAGCTGGACCACAAAGATCGCCCGTTGACCCTGCGGCAACCCTTTGCCGGGCTCTGGTTCCTTGGTTTTGTCAAAGCTACGCTTGCGTCGGTATTCGGTAAGGGACATGCCCTACTCCGTGTCACTTGCTCAAATGCTTGCGAACCGCCACAGCAGTCGGACCCACCGCCTTTACAGCCGCCCGGAGTTCCTCGGCAGTGACGCCGAGCGTCTTAGTCCAGTAGTGCAGCTCATAGTCCTCGTTAACGTTGATGCGATCGCGATCCGGGCTACCGGCGTTCTTCTTGTCATCAGTCATGGTGATCTCCTCTATCTACCTGGCGGCATTTGGGCAGCCAGCGTTTGTCGGCGCCAGCTCACTGGATTGCCAAGGCCGGAGCCCGGTCAAACGATGACGGCCGAACGGTGTCGGGTGCATAGGCCATCTCGCTTGCGGCCGCGATGACTTCCAAAAGACGGGGGGCAACGGGGCCTCCGGCCTTGCGCACTCCGAGGAAGTGGACCCACGAACCTTCCACCTCCACCCTTGTTCCAGCAAGCTCTGGGCATTGACTCACCAATGCTCGGAGGTTCTGAATCCAAGTCTCGCAAGGGATCGCGTCGAGCTGGACCACCGTGGTGCCGTCCCCCACGTAAAGATCAGCCATCTCCATCCGCGTTACCCGCGGCGTTGCGGCCCTAAACTGTGGATAAGCGCTCATACCATTCTCCTAACAAGATTGGAGACGAATATCCGCCGCGCGGAGGGCACGGGGTGTCAGCGCGGCGTCAAGGGTCCGTCAAACCGTTGGAATTCACTGCCTGCTAGCTAGAACAGACCAGCTGATTCATGCCAAAAACACATCTTCGTGCGGGCCGCTTTTCTAAAATTCCCTGAGCAACCGATGTTCGAACCCTCAGGAGGAATCGCTATGAGCTGTAGATGCAGCCCGACCTTCTACCACGAAAACTCGATCCCGCCATGGACGTGACCGCCTGGCATGTCCTGTATGTGCTCTGGTTAGCTGCGGGCGCAATGGATTTCTGGCTGCACAGGGCCAGCAGTATTGAATGCACTTCGGGCGTGCCGGAGTCGAGGCTGCACTTGGCTCAGATCGCGATCCTTGGGTTGGCGACGGCCCTGTGGTTAGGATTTCGGGCTTCGCATGGGCTTTTCGCCATCCTCTTGGCACTGGTGTGCCTGCACGCAGTAACCGGGTATTGGGACACGCGAGTGGCCTATCCCAAACGCGCGATTCGCCCGCTGGAGCAGCACGTTCACAGCATTCTGGACTTAGCCCCGTGGGTCGCCATAGGTGCCGTTTACTGGTCTCTGCCTAGCACGCATGTCGGGCCTGCCTTGGCGTTTGAACCAGCCCCAGTGGCCTCATGGATCTTTGCGCTCGTGCCTGCGGTGCTTCTGGTGGTTCTGCCGGCCCTTGATGAATTCCGCCGGTGCTTGAGCTATCGGCGAACGGGATAAACCGCAAGTCTCGCCCCGTCGGAGAGTGAAGACCCCTCCGGCGGGGCGTCGCTGCTGCTGATCCCGCCTTTACTTCTTGGCCTCAACACCGGGGGTGGCATCGCGCACCAAGAACTCCTCGGTCACTTCCGGCAAATGCGTTGCAAGCCAGTCCGCCATCGCCTCTTCCTGGACCAAAATTTCCTCGCACACGCGCGCCGTTTCCGGGTCACCGGCAGTCTTGGCAGCTGCGATCAAAGCGGTATATGAGGCAATTTCGAAATGCTCGAACACGTAGCCGGCCATTGCGCCTTTCACGATTTCGTCGGATGCCGTCATCCCACCCAGCGCCTGACCGAACGCGGTCATCTTTCCCATCACGTCTTTGATGGTGGACGGAGAACCGCCGAGGCGCTTGATACAGCCCTCGAGCAGCTCCCGCTGTCCAATAGTTTCCTGGATGTGCTCTTCGATCCGCGCTTTCAGCACTGGGTAGTGCTCGATACGAGACGCCTGCCCCTTCAACATGGTCTCGGCCTGCTGCTCCATTGCGTGGGCGTCGCGGAGCCAGTCAAGCAGGTTCTCTTTGGGTTCGGCCATGGGAATCTCCTGGTTGGACAAGGGGAGAACGCACCCTATCCAGCAAGGCATCGCCACGAGGCGATGTTGGGGTGAAGAGGAGGCGAAAGCACAAAACTCCGTTTAGGCTGAAACCTCCCCTTGAAGCTCACTGATTGCCCGGAAGCTCACTGATTGCCCGATGGATGTCCTTGAGACGGAATGGCTTTTCCATCACGGGGGCGCGCTTAAAGCGCTCAGGCAAGGTGGTTTTACCGAACCCCGTTGTAAAGACAAACGGGATTCCACGCTCCATCAGAATGTCCGCCACGGGGAAGGACTCTTGCCCATGCAAGTTGACGTCCAGCAGCGCTACATCAAACGCGATGCTTTTCGCGCGCTCCAAGGCTTCGGGCAGATCCTCTGCCTTTTCGCCGACCTCGTAGCCCAGACTCTTGATCGACTCCTCGAGTACATACATCAAGCTCGGCTCATCCTCGACCAAGAACACACTTACTGCACCCGTTCCATCTCCCATACGCCCACCCTCCCGCGCGTCGCGTTTATCCATGCAACAACATTCTGAAGGCGGGGCGGGATCCTTGTGTAAAGGCCACATCAAAGCGCGCAGAGGAGCACATACTTTTACGGTTTCTTTACAAATCATCCTTTAGGGTGACGCGATCCCGGGGAGGACAGACGTTACACAGTTGCAGCACCCCAAAGACGCGTTAAATGACGAGTCCCGTCAGTTCGCCCACTTGGTCAACTCCGTCACTGACTATGCAATTTATATGCTTGACGAGCATGGCGTGATCCGGACTTGGAACCCTGGTGGGCAGCGGATCAAAGGCTACACCGCTCAGGACGTCATCGGAACGAATTTCTCCCGGTTTTACCTTCCCGAGGATGCCGCCGCTGGCGTGCCGCAGCGCAACCTAAGGACGGCAGCTACGGAGGGCCGGTGCATCGAAGAGGGGTGGCGGGTCCGGCAAGATGGTTCACGCTTTTTGGCAAGCGTGGTGATTGATCCCATCTGGGTCGATGGCGTGTTGGTGGGATACGCTAAAGTGACCCGGGATATCACTGAGCGTCATGACGCTCAAGAGCGGCTGCAAGAGGTCCAGCGGAGTCTGCTACAAGCACAGAAGATGGAAGCCATCGGCAAGCTGACCCTTGGGTTGGCCCATGACTTCAACAATCTCCTGACGATCATCGTCAACTGCCTCGACCTCATCAGTCTGAGGGTTAAAGACGGCCCCGCTGCCAAGCTGATTGAGACGGCCCTGCGTGCGGCCGAGCGCGGTGCACTCCTCTCCCGACAACTTCTCGCGTTCGGCCGAGGACAGAAGCTGTCCCCTGAGCCCTTGAATGTCACCGCCGCCGTGCGCGAATCCCAAGAGCTCCTACAGCGCTCGGCGGGTGACGAGGTCAACGTGGCATTCGACCTTGAGGAGGAGATCCCCTTGGTGTTCGTCGATAAGGCTCAGCTTGAGGCAGCGATGTTGAACTTGGTGTGCAACAGCCGCGATGCAATGCCCAACGGCGGCACCATCACCATCTCGGCCTGCGCCCAGCAGACCCACGACCCCGCCTCAGAGAATCACGTCCCCGAGCTTCACGTTTGCTTGGCCGTTGAGGACGATGGTGAGGGCATCCCGATCGCTCAACAGGCCCGCGTGTTCGAGCCGTTCTTCACGACTAAGCCCGTAGGACGGGGCAGCGGACTAGGGCTTAGCCAAGTATTTGGTTTCACCAAACAATCAGGGGGCTTTCCCCAACTGAGCAGCGTGCCGGGAGAAGGCACCCGCATCGTGCTCTGCTTTCCTATCCACGAGCCTTGATATGCCCATTAATTTGCTGTTCGTTGAAGACGAAGACGATTTGCGCAGGGTGGTGGTCCAAGCGTTGTCCGAACAAGGATTTGCGGTCACCCCCGCATCCGATGGAGCGGAAGCGATCGCTCAGTTAAGGGGCGGAACGCAATACGCCGTGGTCGTCACAGACGTGAGTATGCCGGGCGGCATTTCAGGCTTGGATGTGGCTGCGCAGGTTGCCGCGACACAGCCCGGCGCCCGGGTTTTGGTGGTATCGGGCCTTCAACGATCCCAACTCCCCCCCATCCCGGCGTCCGTGCGTTTTTTGCCCAAACCCTATCGTTTTAAACAGTTGGTCACGGCGATCCACGAACAGCTGGCGTAAGCCGCAAGGCCATGCGCCGACGCCGCGACCGCCCTGGTTAAGCTGCCAACACCAGAGCGCTCGCTGACGGCATACCCTGCTAGTCGGTCAAGACGCATTGTCGGAGGTGCTCCACCTTGCTGTGTCTAGTCACGAGCATGGACGCGAAAAAGCCCCTGCTGCCGTCGGATGGCTCAAAGGCCACGACAACTTCTATCCAAAAGCCCGACGCTATGCCGCTCGCCACCTCGAACTCGGCCTTGGATTCCCCCTGACTGCGCACTATCCCGTGCTTCGCTAAAAAGTTCTCGAGGTGCGCACGAGACCGCAAGCTATCCAGCTCCTCACATACCGATATCAGGTGCTCTTTGCTTGAGTCGATTCCGTGCATGGGGGTCGGCGTCTCCGGCCGGCGGCAGTTGCTAGAAGCCTATCTCGACTTGCGGGATTTCCCAACCCGGACCCCGAACAAGTCACGCCGGGGACCAGCGCCTTCAAGCACCGTTACCCACGGAGATCGCAACTCCGGCGCTGGGAGGGTGCGGCAGCCGGGTTGTGGCCCCCTCTGTCGCTGACGAGTCACCACTGTCGGGCTCCAGCCTTTCTTGAACTGCGGCAAGCAGGCGGCTGACTCTCCGGGCAGCGCCCCCGACACTCGGCTCCAGTCCCAAGACGTAGACAAAGCAACCGTCGAACTTGGCAGAGGCAGACTCCAGCCCTTCCATGTCAGACATTTCGCGCTTGAGGGCCTTGAGCCAACGCTTGGGCGGCTCAGACTCCAACTCAACTACGACCGCAGCTTCGCCGAATTCCAGCGGCATCACCTCGAGCCTCAGAACCTTCGGGACTAAGGAAATTGTTGATGGGTTGGCCATTGCCGTTCTCCTCTGGAGCAATGGAGGAAAAGTATGCGCAGGCAGTGCAAAGGGCACGTCAAAATTAGGCGGGTGCTCGCGCCCTGGAAGGGGGCAAAGGGGATCTCTACGCACCCCCTTAGAAAGCTGCGCCAGACCGTCCACCTGTTCATAGATTGTTGGAGCCAAGCCCGCTGGGACCAAGCGCTTCACGGGATGAAAGCGGTTTAAGGGCGAATATGGCCAACAGCGTGTTTACATGCGTCGACCGATGGGATCAACCTCAACGTGCTTCAGAACCTGCTCCATTTCGCGCCACTGATAACCGCAGCTATGACCTGCGTGACAGCCTTGATCTGGGTCGTCTACCTGAGCTTCTTCCTACGCAGCTACCGCCGGCAGCAGCGACCCTCCATCCTGATCACGTCGGGCGCGGGTAAGGACTTGGATGCGCACTGCTTCGTGACCAATTTGGGGCTGGAACCGGTCTACCTGCTCGATGTGGTTATCGATCTGATTGACCCTACCGGCAAGGTGGTGCGCGCGGTTATCCCTGAACGCACTGAGCGCTGGAGCCAAGCTGTTCCCGGGGACGATGATGATGTCCGACGTGCGACTAACGTCGGGGCGCTCAGCAGTGGCGGCGAACGAGATCTGGGGCGATTCCGCACCCTAATCGAGCGCGCCAGCACGGAGAACCCGGACATCGCCGCCGAGACCGCCTTCACCAGTCTGGAAGTGACCGTGGTGACGGTCACCGCGAGCCAAGCAGAGCTATGTGGGGCTTCGCGCTGCTACTGCATTGAGCACCGCGAAGGTGGTCAGGCTCGACTGAGAGCAAGAACCATCAAAGCCCGACAATTGCAGGGTTACTTTGCGCGCCGCAACCTGACTCGCTTGTTGACCGCCCAGCTTGAATCCACGGCTACAGGCTGACTGCTATAGCAGTCACTGGCGCGCCTTTACCGCGCGGAGGACGTCGCAAGCACTGTGCGCATTGATCTGCACCGGGTCATTGCTATCGCGGCTTGGTTGTACCCAGAGCGCCCCTTACGCCATTCGCGCAGGCGAGCAGGACGCCGGTCATAGACTTGCACCGAACTGTTTGCACCGCCATTCCTGTGCCGACTGACGGCGATGATACCCGTGTGGTTGAAGACCGCCGCATCGGCGAGGAAGACGTCGGTGCCCGTTGAGCCGCCTGCTGAGACGCGCAACGGCGAACTCGCGGTGCCAGCGAACTTGCTTGCATCCGAGTGGATAGCCGTCCGCATCTTGACCGACGCTTACCCGCAGCGAGCTCCCGGACTGGAGGTCGAAGGTGCCAGCGGCTAGGCCGTTCAAGGCGAGGTCACCGCCCGTGGCGCCCGGAGTGCGGCGGGCCAAACACGACGGTTCCGGAGTCGTTCTGAATGCCAACAGACCCCGCGGCGGTCGCATTGATGGCACTGGTTAGATGGGAGACGCACTCCCGGTCAGAGCGCAGCCACGTCCGTGATTGACGTCTGCCCCTTCTGCAAGACAGCGACCAGCAGGCGCCCGCCGGCAACAGTCCGACCCACGTTCCTATTGAGATAGGCCGCCTGCAGCCGGCCAGCTTCCAAAACCGCCTCAAATTCGAAGCTGTCCTGACGCCCACGCAACGGCTCCCCAGGCGATGCCACGCCGCCGTCCAATGGCTGCACCCGTGCAGCACCACCGCCGGCATCCTTGGCATAGGCCGTGGCCACCATCCGGCCATTCTTCGGTGACCAGCCGCCCAGAACAAGCTCGCTGTGAAGGATATGGCGCGTCAGGCCCGCCTCCGCAGCCGCCTGAAGGTAGTTCGGCCAAAGGTGATCCATGGCCGGCCCCAGCTCAGCCATGAGCTGCTCCATAGTGAAATCGGCGCGGAAGCTCGCCTGAAGGCAAAGTTCGTAGATCTTCAAAAAAAACTGAGCGGAGCCTCGACTGGCCAGCACCAGGTTGTGCTGAGGGATGAGCAGGAGCTTGGCGCCCACCGATGGATTCTGAGTCAGCGCGTCCTCGGCCCACGTATCGACCGCGACGAGCAGTTGGTCGGGGCGCAGCAACACATTGAGGATGCTCATCGAATCACCACTGATCAAAAGACGGAGGCTATCGCCCGGCTGACTTAACTGTCCACCCGTATCCGCCGCCGTCTTCGTCTCAATCGGCGTCAGAGCGATTAGCGACTCACACAAACCAGTGAAACAGAGCGCTGAGAAGCACTGATCTGGCAAAGCCTGGGATCGGGGTAGTCAGGCAGCTGTAGGCAGCATTAGCCTCTGAGCGTCGCAGCAAGAGCGCTGGCAGCCCGGCTTGCGCGTCTACTGAGATCCGTTCAAATTCTCCGCTGTGGCATCTTATGCCTTACTGCCTGCGCCTTGGTGCAAAGATCCAACTCGTCCCGGACGGCATCCGACCGCCGAAGTGCGCGGTATGTATCCATGCAACTCCGATCGGTCTCCGTTATCCACCGATCAAATAACTTGGCATCGCCACGATCGAAGATATGCACGGCAACCGGCCACCTCTTCTCGACCAGAGCGAGACGAAACACTGCAAGAAGGATTTTGTTGGCCGGGCGATACGCCGACATGATCTCATCGACGAACTCCACAGCGCCGACACTTCCAGCGGCATAAAGCGATTTCACCAAGGCAGGTGGCTGAGCGAACCGTGATGCCTCGAAAAGCAATTGGCGAACAGTCGCAGTCTGAGCGTCTTTGATCGCCGCCGCCAACGCCCCGTCCAGGGCATCGGCAGCATCAGGAAGAGCACCTCGAATGATCATCGAAGCAATCTCGGTGTGACCCAAACCTGCGGCCACTCTCAACGCGTGCTGCGCGCTCCTCCCATCCGACAGGGATGCCAGCGCCAGCCTCATAGCAGAACAGTCGTCCCTTAACACCGCAATCAAAAGACGCCGGCGTTCTTCCTCGTCTTGGCCTTTCTCAGGATCAGACGGGGTCGCTGATCTAACGGAGTTCGAAGCTTGATCCATTCATCCACGTTAACTTAACGTTCTTGCCTGTCAACGTGCGCGCCGGACTGGAGTTGGTAGCCAGAGAGCTGCGAACTACCAGTCCAGGGATACGCAGGAGCTACAAGGCAGGGAAGACGTGGGTTTCAATTCGAATCTTGAGGCTGTTGCTGGGAGGATCCCCCGCTGTCACTCGTAGTCTTCCACGTTTGCAATATCCAACTCGTAGTTGCTTGCGATGAGCACGCCATCTTCGCTCAAACTCTCGATCGCGGGCTCATTGATCCACTCCTCGATAGCAAACGACGCATCTGACAAGAACGCCTCCTTGGCCATCTTCAGGGCATCTTCCGGGCTTTCAGCTTCGACTTCCAAATAGTGTGCGCACTGCGCCAGACCATTGAACTCAACTTCATACTTCATGTGACTTCCCCCTGCCGAGCACCCTGCCCGACTTCGGAAACAAAGTTACAGTGAGTTGCTTGGACCATCGAGTACGAACCCGTACCGACTAGCTGACCGCCGATTCAGGCGATATGGCCGTTCCCTCATCGAGCTCCTGCCTATCCAGGAGGGCCACCGCTTCTGCATGAGCTCGGTCGATATGTATTCGATAGGCTTGGCGCCATAGACGCTTCTCGGCAAGATTAGCCCAAGGCAGCATTAACGCTTGATCGACGCCAAGCGCCGAAATCCTCGCGCCGCGGGCAAAGGCGTCTTCTATCGCGTCCAGATCAATGGTTGTGATGCCGGCATGCGAGATGATGCGGTTGATCTTTCTCTTAGCGTCGCGCATCACAATAAAGGGCGTTCCGTTAGCCGATCTGCCAAGACGCCCTTCCAGTTCGCCTGCAATGGCGTGCACTGATTTATTCACGCGGCCGAACCAAGTCAGAAGCTCGCACTTGCTGATTGACTTGGGACGACCAACAGCGTGGGCGAAAGGGTTGAGATGCGTGCGCTTTAGAGCTTCGAATTGACGTCTCGGGATGGCCAAGTAGAACTCAGCCATTGACTGCGTGAAGCGCGTGCCGCTTGGCGCCTGATCTAGGAGCTGGCGGACCGTTTGATGATCTGACCGCGCAACAACAGCCGAGCGTTTGCCAGGATGGGCAATGATCTCTAGCGCAGAGCGAATGAACCCTTCTTCCAAACTGTCTTGATTGCTGATCAGCGTCATTAATTCGAGCCCTCCTCGCGACCCGAAGCCACTCTGGCTCTGCGCAAAGTATGACGTGAATCTCAAATCATAGCCGACGCGTGGGATGATGCCTTTTAGGCAGACTTCCCGCCGCCACTTCATATCCCTTCTCTCGACTCGTCTCATTGGACCGCAGTTCCTTGTTCTGCGCGGCGGCGGCAACCCTCGCCATTGACCGATCCAGTCTCACCTCAATTTCCTCGTCTGAAATTAGCTCACGCACCTGGTCCAAATTGACCCGGCGAACCAATAGATCCGCGACCGCGTCGTGAGCGCCCAGCAGAGCAGCGTATAGGGCCGCTTCGGGATAAGCGGTTTTATGCGCAAATTCCATGACCGACTTCACCACCTCGGCATGACCGTTCTTGGCGGCAACGAATAGGGCCTCCTGGCCGAAGTCGCGCGGGACAAAGCCGGTTCGGACAATGGCCCAAAGCAGAGTTCGGACCAACGAGACATGCCCCCTTGCAGCTGCGATGTTCAACCCTGCGCTGTACGTGTCCTCTGGATCGGGAAGTCCGGCCGCGATCAGGAACTTGATAATGGCCTCATGGTTGTGCTCCGCCGCAGCTTCAAATCCCCGCTGCGCGCATTGGATCTTGGACGAGAACGGTAGAAGATGCTTGACCACTTCCTGATGACCTGCCCTACAAGCAGCAATCAGTGCTCGACTGCCCCTGACCTTAGCATTCGAGAACAGGACCAATTGGAAAACGACATCGGCGTGGCCATGAAGGGAGGCCTCATATAGCGCTTGCGAGTCTCCCTCCAAAGGGCTGCAAAAGCGCATCAATAGCTTGACGGTACCAACATGTCCATGCCTGGCCGCGAGGATAAGTGCATCTCCGCTTTCGACGTTGCAGAATGGGCTGAGCATTTCCACACACGCCGTTTTGCCTGCTTTAGCCGCCTCATTCAATGGTTCGCTCTGCCAGGAGCCCGTCAGCAACGGCAGCAGTTGCTCAATAACATCGTCACGATCCAATCTGATCGCCAAGACAATGGCATTTCGAGCCGCCTCGTCTACATCCTGTTGCTTCTCGCAAAGAGATAAGATCGTGCCTAAATCGCCCTCATGGATCGCTCTCTTAAGTCCTCGAAAGAACTGTTCTTTGTTCTTGCTGCTCATCCTTCCAACGTATCGCCAATATTGACTTCGTCAATACTTACAGAGAAGGAGATCCTTTACTGAGATAGCTCAAGAACTCCTCCTGAGGGCGTCTTGGGCTGTCCCATTCTTCCTCTCGAAAGTGGCCAAAGCCCTATCACGATCGCCGTTCCCGTCGATACATCCCTTACGTCGACTTGTTGAGCCTTTCGTAATCGGCAAGAACCGGCTTGTGGCATGCAACCCAAACCTTTGATCTTCGCCTCTTGACAAATTCTCGGACCCCGTTATTTCTGAGTGCCACCTTGATCTGGCACACCAGCTATGAGTATCGAAGAATTTTGGAACAGAGCTTTCTTGGCTGCACTGAGCAGACTTCCCCCTGAGCAGGCCAAAGTTGATGCCGACCAGGCAACAGCAGTTTGCATCGAACACTGGCAATCGAATATATACAACTTTTCCCCGGCAAACTTCCCGCGCGTACAGGACGTAGACATTGCAAATGTTCGATGGCCTGCAGACGGCGGCCAACGCGTTCCCGGAGCATTTGGACTTATTAATAGCCCGGCAAAGAATGTTCCTAACGAAGATCAAAACTAACCATCAATCAGGGCGGCTAGCTGCAACCTAATCAGGGTCGTAGCGGCTTGCAATGGATTGGGCCGCCTCGAGCGTTCCGGCCCTACCCAGCATCACCGGCGGCCGTGTGTTGCTGTAGACCACAAAATCACGATCCTCTTGGAAACCCTCCCAGCCTGGAGGACAAGGCGTTGAGGAACCCTTGGGCGGGACTATCACAGCTGGGGTTGGCTTTCTTTCGCCAGTTGGCGGGAACCCACCTTTGCCTATCGGAGACATGAGTTTTATCTCTTAATGAAGATCATTGCATTCAGAGCTGACTCTATCACACGTCAGCTTCGATACATGCCGTGAATTTTCGCGCCATCACTCGCGTCTAAACCTTCCGCAAATCACATGGTCAATTAAAAGGGGGCAGTTTCAGGTCATAGCTCAGAGAAGCGATTCCCGGTGAGTGTTTGCCCATGCCGTTCAGCTTTTCTCTTGCGGTAAACGCACGGCTGTATGTCCCATGATGCTCATCGTCCAACTCATGTCCCACGATCTGAGCGCGCAGCTCGGATGCCACGCCGAGTGCTTGGAGCTCTTGAATGAAGGTCTTGCGCAAAGAGTGGAAGCCGCGCTTTGCTTTTGGCCAGTCCTTGCCAATCGTCGCGAGATGCCGACTGAAAGCCTTCGTGATCCAGTTGCCTTGACCATTGAGCGCATCGCCCTTCGCCTGGGGAAACAAGCGCTTGTACCCTGCCGCTTTGCGCGTTGCAACCCAGTCCATGAAGCCCAGCGCCAAAAGATCCGGATGCAGAGGAACGGTCCGAAGGCTGACCTCCGTTTTGACTTTTTGGTTCTCGCCCTCATCGGAGATGCGAATGCAAGGGAGCTTGCCTTCCAAGACAATGTCGGCGATCAAGAGCTGCCCGACTTCGGACGCTCGTGCACCAGTATAAAGTCCAATGAGAGAGGCCCAGCGTGCATTCTCGGAGAGTTTGACGAAATTGCTCGGCGAGAAGATCGTTTGGATCTGATCACGGTCGTAGGCTTTGAAGCCAAGCTTGCGTCTGGCACGCTTCTCGCGCAGCGAATAGCTCACATGCCCGGTCGCTGGATTGTCGCCTTTGGGGAAGTAACCGGACGCGATGGCCCAGTCAAAGAAGCCGCCCTTCCCTCCCACATAGCTCTGCTTGTTCGTCAGCGTAGGCGTCGAAGCCCCGCCGTCACGAAGATGTTGATACCAGCGCGCGAGGTCGGGCCTTGTGACGGTGTGGAGCTTCGATTTGGGTCCCAGGAACGCAACAAGCGATTCAACGGCAGCCATTTTGATCGTGTAAGTTTTAGGCAACGTGCGCGGCTTGATGCTCGCCAGCCACGCATCGCGCGCCTTTTCCAATGAGATCGTCTCCGCCACTTGCGGACGAGTTTCGCGAACAAGTCGAGGCTCGGGGTCGAGCCTGCCGATCGCAGCCACCTCTGTCGCCGTTGCAAAGCTTTGGGCTTGGCGGAACAGACGGACATCGTCTTCGCTGTCGATCTGCCAGCGTTCCGTGATCGTGCCGTCCGCCGCTTGCGTTCGATGAAGCGTCAAATCGTGCCGATCTGCACCGCTGCTTAGGCGGTCAACGAGGGCGTCCAAGTCTTTTTTACTAAAGCGGTCCACTCGCTGGTCCCTCAGCAGATCGTAGGCGTGAGCATAGCCTGATGCCAAGACAATCGCGCGAAGCCTGGCAGATGCCATATTTGAGGTTCGAAGCGTTTGCTTGATGAGCTTACGGCCGATGACGACGTGCAAGTCGCTGGGAACACGCTGACGAAAGGCGTAGGTGCCCGAGGCGGTGCGGATCAGGTGATGGGGAATGCGCATTCGGGAGATGTGTCCCGATCTGTGTCCCGCTGGCAGACTTAAATATCCAAAATAAGTTCAATTAAATCAATAGCTTATATAGATATTGGCGGAGAGAGTGGGATTCGAACCCACGGAAGGAATGACCCTTCGCCGGTTTTCAAGACCGGTGCCTTAAACCGCTCGGCCATCTCTCCGTATCGGCAGCGCTTCCGCGCCCCGCGTGCCCCGGTCATTGCAACCCGGGCAACCGGTCCGGGCTCGCCCCGTCCGGCATGGCTCCCCGGCTTGGGCCGGGGGTCGCATTCTCGCATTTCAGGTGAGATTTGCCCACCCGCCGGCTGTCGGGCTCAGCCCGCATCCACCGCCAAGGCACCCAGCGCACTCGCCTTGATCTTCTCCTTGGCCCGCTCGCACGCGCCACCGCAATCCAGGCGCG
>Ga0213823_1000266_pt1 | contig 51336 bp, 47 predicted proteins | sample MC6MC0907MG_FD_179887 | JGI IMG/M metagenome (GOLD analysis project Ga0213823, IMG submission 179887) | Enriched soil aggregate microbial communities from Iowa State University, Ames, United States - MC6-MC0907-MG | ecosystem: Environmental > Terrestrial > Soil > Unclassified | place: USA: Iowa...
GCCTGATCCAGGGCTCGTATGCGGTTACCGACTTGATGGCCGGTTATCAGGTCAACAAGCATCTGGACTTGCAGCTCAACGCCAACAACGTGTTCGACCGCAAGTTCTATTCGGCTGTGGCCAACTCGGTGAGCTATGCCGGCGACACCTGGGGTGCACCGCGCAACATGATGCTGACGGCCAAGTACAGTTTCTGATGCCCAGGGGCTGCCCTGCAGCCCATCGCCGGCAAGCCGGCTCCCACAGGGTCCGCAGCGCAGCGGATATTGTGGGCGCCGGAACAGCTGGCCTGGCAGATCAGCTGAACAACCTGCCCAGATACCCCAGCTTCTTCTTGTACGACCGCCGCGCCTCAAGCGCCTCTTCCATGCTCACCGGCAAAAACCGCGCCTGCTGGTTAGGCTGCATCTGCCCGACCAAGTCCAGGTCAGCGCTGATCACCGTGCCGATCATGGCGTAGCCCCCACCCGACACCGCATCCCGGTGCAGGATGATCGGCTCCAGCCCCGCCGGCACCTGGATCGAGCCGATCGGGTAGCAGCTGTCGACGATGTTGGAAGGGTCCGAGCCGGCTCCAAACGGCTGCTCACGCGGCTGGAAGCTCAACGCGCCGCCACCGCGGTAGCGGTAGCGGTAGCCGATGCGGTCGGCCTCGGAGCCGACCGTCCAGGCATCGGTAAAGAAGCGCTTCGCTGCGGCCTCGGTCAGGCGGTGGAAGTACAAGCCCGGCACCACCCGCAACACCACTTCGCCGCCCAACGCCTGGCGCAGGGCCATGGGCAGGCTGGCACCGGCCCGGGTCTTGCCGCTGGGCACGCCGACTGGCAGCACATCACCGGCCGCCAGCTTGCGCCCATTGAAACCACCCAGCGCCCCCAATGCATACGTAGACCGGCTGCCCAGCACCTGCGGCACATCGATTCCGCCCGCCACCGCAATGTAGGCCCGCGCCCCAGCCGTGGGAAAGCCGAAGCGCAGCACTTGCCCAGCCCGGACTGCAAACGCGGTATCAGGCCGCTGCTCACGGCCATCGAGCAACGCCGGCATCTGCGCGCCGCACACCGCCACCAGGGCGTCCTGGGTGAACTCCAGCTCCGGCCCTACCAGCGCACACTCAAGCCCGGCCGCACCTGCCGGGTTGCCAACCAGCTGATTGGCGGCGCACAACGCGTACTGATCGAGCGCGCCGGACGGCGGGATACCGAGGTGGTAATAGCCTTCGCGGCCGAGGTCCTGCACCGAAGTCGCCAGGCCAGGTTTGCGTACCTTGATCATGCCAGCGCCTCCTGCAACGACTTGGGATAGCCGACCGGGTCGGCGAGAAATGCATCGAGGGAAAACTCCACCGCGCGAATGCGCAGGTCGAAACGGCCCTCCTCGACCTCTGCCACGGCCTGGTCGTAGGCCTGGCGGTCGATGGGCTTGAACTGCACGATGTCGCCCGGGCGGAAGAACACCATGTGCGCCTTGAGGTAGTTCAGGGTCTGCTGCGGGTCGTAGATAGGGGCTGGGGTCACACCGAACATCTGGTAGCCCCCTGCCCCACGCACCGAATAGATGCAACCGAAGCAACCGCCATGGCCGAGGGTCAGCTTCGGCGTATCGGTGCGCGGGCGCAGGTACTTGGGCACCTGCAACTGGCGCTCGCGCTCGACCATCTGGAACATGAACGGCAAGCCGGCGACGAAGCCGACCATCGACACGAACCATGGCGCACCACTGTGCGCAGCGATGAACGCCTCGACGTCGGCCAGGCCATTGATGCGCGCCGCGTATTCCAGGTCGGTGCTGCTCGGGTCCTGGTGGCGGTCGCGAAAGCGCATCAGGGTTTCATGGGTCCAGGGGTCGTTGTACAGCACCGGAATCTCGATGATGCGGGTGTGCAACGAGCGCTCGGCCACCGCCTCGGCCTCGGCGCCGCGTACGGCTTCGAGCAGCGCATCAGGGGCGATGCGGTCGGGGTCGAAACGGATCTGGAACGAGGCGTTGGCCAGGCAGATATCGAGCACGCCCTCCAGCGCCAGGCGCTCAACCGCACGGGTGACGGCCATGCCCTTGAAGAAGGCCTGCAGCGACATGCTGTCGCTGACCTCGGCGAACAGGTGCTCGTCGGCACCGAAGCTATAGCGGATCGGGGTACTGGCAAGCGGCTCGGCCATGTCTGCTCCTTTTTTGGAATCTTTATCGTAAGGCAGGCAAAAACAATGCTGTGCGGTGGCACCGGTGTCTGCGCATCGGCGGCCCATGAAACTCAACGGGGTGTGCGCACCTCGATGCCTGCGGCGTCCAGCGCCGCCCGCGTGGCCTCGACCAGGCAGAGTGCGCCCGGGGTATCGCTGTGCAGGCAAATGGAATCGAATTCGATGGCCAGGTCCTGGCCTTCTACCGTACGCACCACGCCTTCCCGGCAGGCGCGCAGCACGCGCTCGGCGACCGCCTGCGGCTCGTAGCCACGCACATTTCGGGTAAACACGATGGAGCCGCTCAAATCGTATTCACGGTCGGCGTAGAACTCACGCACCACCGGCTGGCCCAGTGCCTGGGCAACGCGGCAGATCACCGACCCAGGCATGCAGTACAGCAACAGCTCAGGCTCGATCACCCGCAGGTTCTGCACCAGCAGCTGGGCGGCCTCCTCGTCGCGGGCCAGGTGCATGTACAGCGCGCCATGCGGTTTGATGTGCTGCAGGCTGACGCCCTGCGCACGGGCAATTTCACGCAGCGCACCGAGCTGGTAGAGCATGTCGTCGACCAGTTCCTGGGCCGGTGCGTTGATGTGCCGACGGCCAAAACCGACCAGGTCACGGAACCCTGGGTGGGCGCCTACCGCCACGCCCAGCGCCTTGGCCCGCTCGACCGTGCGGCGCATGGTGCCCGGGTCACCGGCATGAAAGCCGGTGGCGATATTGGCCGAGCTGATGAAGGCCATCAGCTCATTGTCGACACCGTCGCCGATGGTCCACGGGCCAAAGCCCTCGCCCATGTCCGAGTTGAAGTCTACTGCCTGCATGACTGCGCTCCTGGTGCTTGTGACTGCGTGCAGGCCACGTTAGATTCTATGCCACCCCTTGGGAAGATCTATAAACAGATAGGGTATCTTCTGAAAATCAGATACCCGGGAGTGCCTTCGTGTCATTGACCCTGCGCCAAGTCCGTTATTTTGTCGCCACCGCCGAAATCGGCCAGATCTCCCAAGCGGCGATCCACCTCAACATTTCCCAGTCGGCAGTGACCACGGCGATCAAGGAACTGGAGGCCATGCTGGGCGCGCTGTTGTTCCAGCGCTCCCCCCAGGGCATGAGCCTGACCGACGCAGGGCGGCATTTTCTGAACCGCGCCTACGTGATCTTGCGCAGCGTCGACGATGCGCTGAACAGCCCATTGCCCGACGTGCGCGCCAGCGGCCTGCTGCGCCTGGCAGCGAGCTACACGGTGCTCGGCTACTTTCTGCCGCACCACCTGCAACGCCTGGAGCACTGGCACCCGGACGTGACCCTGGAGGTGCACGAGCAAGAACGCAGCGCCATCGAGCAAGGCCTGCTCGAAGGCCGCTTCGACATGGCCGTGGTGCTGACCGCCAACCTCACCCACCCGGATATCGTCTCCGAAACCCTGTTCAACTCCGAACGCCGGCTGTGGCTGCCCAGCCACCACCCGCTGTGCGAGCGCTCGGCGGTGAGCCTGGCGGACGTCGCCCACGAGCCGTTCATCCTGCTCACCGTGGACGAAGCCGAACAAAGCGCCATGCGTTACTGGGAACTGGCCAAGCAACGCCCCAGGGTGCGTGTACGCACCAGCTCGGTCGAGGCGGTGCGCAGCATGGTCGCCAATGGCAGCGGCGTGGCGATCCTCTCGGACCTAGTGCACCGGCCCTGGTCGTTGGAAGGCAAGCGCATCGAAACCGTCACCATCAGCGACCCGGTCACGCCCATGAGCGTCGGCCTGGCCTGGCACCGCGAGCGGGCGTTCAGCCCGGCGATGCAGGCGCTGCGCAACTACTTCCACGATGCCTTCCTGGCGCCGCAGCAGCTGTCGGCCCGGCGATAGCAGCCCGGCACAATGCCCGCCAGGAAAACCTCAGCCGAACGTTCAGCGTCCACTATCGTCATACCTTGAGCCGGTTGCCGACACGCAGAGAGGACGCGAAATGACTTCACCCGACCCGTCATACGTCAAATGGCTCGAAGAGCGCTCCATGCTCAAGGCCTCGCAGGAGCGGGCCCGGCTGTACTCGGGCCAGTCACGCCTGTGGCTCAACCCCTACGCCGAAGCGCAACCGCGCCGCGCCACCGATATCGCTTCGGTGTGGCTGACGGTCTACCCCGACGCCATCATCGCCCCCGAAGGCTGCTCGGTGCTCGGCGCCCTGGGCCACGAAACCTTGTGGAAGCGCTTGTCAGAGATTGGTGTGCAAGGCATACATACCGGCCCCATCAAGCAGTCCGGTGGTGTAAGCGGGCGCGATTTCACGCCCAGCGTGGACGGCAACTTCGACCGCATCAGCTTCGACATCGACCCGCTCTACGGCAACGAACAGGAGCTGGTGCAGATGAGCCGCATGGCGGCGGCGCACAACGCCGTGACCATCGACGACCTGATCCCCTCGCACACCGGCAAGGGCGCCGATTTTCGCCTGGCCGAGCTGGCCCATGGCGCCTACCCCGGGCTTTACCACATGGTCGAGGTCCGCGAGGAAGACTGGCCGCTGCTGCCCGAGGTGCCGCCAGGCCGTGATGCGGTCAACCTGCTGCCGGCCCAGTGCGACGAGCTCAAGGCGCGCCACTACATCGTCGGCCAGCTGCAACGGGTGATCTTCTTCGAGCCGGGGGTCAAGGAAACCGACTGGAGCGCCACGCCGCCCATCACCGGCGTCGACGGCAAGACCCGGCGTTGGGTGTACCTGCACTACTTCAAGGAGGGCCAACCGTCGCTCAACTGGCTGGACCCAAGCTTTGCCGCCCAGCAGATGATCATCGGCGATGCCCTGCACGCGCTGGACTGCCTGGGCGCGCGCGGCCTGCGCCTGGATGCCAACGGCTTTCTCGGGGTCGAAACACGCGCCAGCGGCACTGCCTGGTCGGAAAGCCACCCGCTGTCGATCGTCGGTAACCAGATCATCGGCGGCATGATCCGCAAAGCCGGTGGCTTCAGTTTCCAGGAGCTGAACCTCACTCTGGACGACATCGCGCAGATGTCCAAGGGCGGCGCCGACCTGTCCTACGACTTCATCACCCGCCCCGCCTATCAACATGCCCTGCTGACCGGCGACACCGAATTCCTGCGGCTGATGCTCAAGGAAATGCATGGCCTGGGCATCGACCCGGCGTCGTTGATCCACGCGCTGCAGAACCATGACGAGCTCACTGTCGAGCTGGTGCACTTCTGGACCCTGCATGCCCATGACATGTACCTGTTCAAGGGCCAGACCCTGCCCGGCAACATCCTGCGCGAGCACATCCGCGAAGAAATCTATGAACGCCTGTCGGGTGAGCATGCGCCCTACAACCTGCGCTTCGTCACCAACGGCATCTCCTGCACCACTGCCAGCCTGATCACGGCGGCGCTGGGCATTCGTGACCTGGAACAGATCGGCGCGGCGGATATCGAGCTGATCCAGAAGGTGCACTTGCTGCTGGTGATGTACAACGCCATGCAACCTGGGGTGGTCGCGCTGTCGGGCTGGGACATGGTTGGTGCCCTGCCGTTACCGGCCGAGGCGGTGGCCGAGAGGATGCTCGACGGCGATACCCGCTGGATCCACCGGGGCGCTTATGACCTGGCCGGGCTCGACCCGCAGGCCGAAGCGTCGGTGCGCGGCATGCCGCGGGCGCGCTCGCTGTACGGCAGCCTGGACAGCCAGCTGGAAAACCCTGATTCGTTCGCCAGCAAAGTGAAAAAACTGCTCGCCGTGCGCCAGGCTTACGGTATCGCTGCCAGCCGCCAGGTGCTGGTACCCGAGGTCAGCAGCCCCGGGTTGCTGGTGATGGTGCACGAACTGCCGGCCGGGCGCGGCATTCAGATCAGCGCGCTGAACTTTGGCCAGGAGGTGATCGCCGAAGAGCTGGTGCTGACCGGCTTCACACCGGGGACGGTGGTGGACATGATCAACGAGACGGTCGAGGGCGACCTGACCGAGGATGGGCGGCTGGTGGTCAACCTGGACCCCTATGAAGCCCTGTGCCTGAGGATCGTGAACAGCAGTGGGCATGTATGAGCACCCTGACACCAGGGTTATTGTAGGGGCGGCCTTGTGTCCCGGCGGGGCCGCGCAGAGGCCCGACACTAATTGCGGCGCCGCAGAAACGGGGGCCGCTTTGCGGCCCTTGCCGACCCGCCCCTGCAAGGCCGCTCCCACAGGGATAGCGTTGCGGGTGCCACAGCTTGCATTCCTGGCCTTACCGGCATAGTTTCCGGGCAATCATTTTCCACGCCAGGAGCCCATCCATGTACACCGGCATCGTCCAGGCCGTTCGCCCTCTGCTTGCGGTAAACACCTACCCGGGCCACAACCAGTTCACCATCGACCTCACCCCGGAGCTGCTCGAAGAGCTGAAGATCGGCGCGAGCGTCAGTGTTGAAGGCACCTGCCTGTCGGTCACTGAAATCGATGGCACTCAGGTGAAATTCGATGCCATGACCGCCACCCTGGAACGCACCAACCTGCGCTTCTTCAAGGCCGGCCAGGGCGTCAACATCGAGCGGTCAGCGAAGATGAACGCGGAAATCGGCGGGCACCTGATGGCCGGCCACATTGCCTCCACCGCCGAGATCGTCGAGCTGTCGATCAAGGAAACCGGCGCCTTCATCCAGTTCCGTATGCCGCCGGAGTGGGCCAAGTACGTGTTCCCCCGTGGCTTCCTCGGCGTCAACGGCTGCAGCCTCACCGTGGCCGAGGTGGACGACACGCTGATCACCATCAACCTGATCCCAGAGACCCTGCGCCAGACCACCTTCGCCAACTACAAAGCTGGCGAGCTGATCAACATCGAAGTCGACCACCAGACCATGGTGCTGGTCGATGTGGTGGAGCGCACCCTCAAAGGCACCCTCGCCCGGGAAAAGTTGTTGCCCTGAACGGCTTCATCAAAGCCCGCGAGCGCGGCGCGTACCCTGTGGGAGCGGCTTCAGCCGCGAAGCAGGCGCCGCGGTGGATGGCACCGGCTTCGCCGGTGTTCGCGGCTGAAGCCGCTCCTACAGGGCCCCCGCCAAATCAGTAAGTTAGCGTTTGTTCTATGGGAGCCGAATTGCCGGCCACAGCTTCTGCAGCGCCGCACCCCCTGTGGGAGCCGGCTTGCCGGCGATGAGGCCTGGCCAGGCAACCTCAGATGCTGCGGGTAATGCCGCCGTCGACCTTGATGTTCTGCCCAGTGATGTACGCCGCGCCATCGCTGGCGAGGAAGGCCACGGTCGCGGCGATTTCCTCACAGGTGCCATAGCGCTTGAGCGGCACGCTGTCGCGGCGGGCGTCGGTGGCCGGCAGGCTGTCGATCCAACCCGGCAGCACGTTGTTGATGCGGATATTCTCGGCGGCGTACTTGTCGGCGAAAATCTTGCTGAACGCCGCCAGGCCCGCGCGGAACACGGCCGAAGTGGGGAACATCTCGCTGGGCTCGAACGCCCAGGCGGTGGAAATGTTGATGACCACCCCGCCCTGCTGACGCTGCATGATCGGCGTCACCAGGCGGGTCGGGCGGATGACATTGAGCAGGTAGGTTTCCATGCCCTGGTGCCAGTCTTCGTCGCTGATTTCCAGGATCGGCGCACGCGGGCCGTGGCCTGCGCTGTTGACCAGTACATCGATACGGCCCCACTTGGCGACCACAGCATCGACCAGGCGCTTGATATCGTCATTGGACTGGTTGCTGCCGGTTAAGCCGATACCGCCCAACTCGTGCGCCAGCGCCTCGCCCTTGCCCGACGACGACAAGATGCCGACCTTGAAGCCGTCGGCAGCCAGGCGCCGCGCCGCTGCTGCGCCCATGCCACTGCCACCTGCGATCACGATTGCTACTTTTTCGATAGCCATGAAGCCTCCCGGTCGAACGTTATTCTGAATGAGTGATGGGCCCAGACTAGCACCCGGTTCCCGCCTCGAGAGAGGCAGCAAACCTTCAAACACTCGATAGAAAAACTACTGACTAAGACGCCTGTTGAAGCAACCAGGCACGCACAGTGTCCAGTGCCGGGGGCTGATAGGCAGTGCGCGGCCACACCAGGTAGAACGCCTGGTCCAGGCTGAGCTCGTGGTCGAACGCCAGCCCCAGGCGCCCCGCCGCGATATCGCGCTGCACGAAATGATAACTGGCCAGCGCCAACCCTTGCCCATCAATGGCCGCGTCGATTGCCAACGCCGTCTGGTTGAAACGCACATTGCGCGCCGATGCCTGCAGCGGCTGCAGAAATACTTCGCTGATGAAGTCGGGCCAGAAATTGTGGGCGTCATGCAGCAAGGTGTAACGCTGCAATTGCTGAAGATCCGCAGGTTCCCCCTGTGCCTGCAACAAGGACGGGCTGGCGACCGCCACGATGCGCTGCTGCAGAAACAGCTCGGTATTCAGCGCCGGGCCAAACGGCGGCCGCCCGTAGCGCACGGCAATGTCCACGCCCTCCGGGCGAAACTGTGAAAGGCGGTCGGTGGCCAGCACCTGCAGGTCGATGCCGGGGTGTTGCTCGGCGAATGACGACAGCCGAGGGATCAGCCACTTCGCCGCAAAGGTCGGGGTAACGCTGATGGTCAGCTGCGCGCCGTCGGGCCTGAGTGCCTGGGTGGCGCTGCTGATCAGGGCGAAGGCGCTGCGGATATCGCTGCTGTAACGCTGGCCGGCACCCGTAAGGCCAAGGCCCCGGGGCAGCCGCTCGAACAGCTTGATCCCAAGGTTGGCCTCCAGCCCGCGAACCTGCTGCGCCACTGCCGCCTGGGTGACTCCAAGCTCTTGCGCCGCCAGGCGAAAATTGAGGTGCCGCGCCACCACCTCGAATACCCGCAAGCCATTGAGCGGCGGCAGCGCGGAAAAACCCTCGGCCATATAGATAATCTACTGAGAGAACAGACCCCCACCTTAATCGATGCGGGGGTGCTGCTGCACCAGCAACTTGCGCTTGGCCTCAAGCTCGGCAATCTGCTCGTCGATGTCCTCGATCTTCTGCTCGATGTTGTCGTGGTGCTCCTGCAACAGCTCGCGGGCCTCTTCTATGTCCGAAGCGGCAGGTGCGGCACCGCGCAGCGGCTTGTTGGCGGTCTCTTTCATGGTCACGCCGGTGATCAGGCCGATTGCAGCAATCACCATCAGGTAGTAGGCCGGCATGTACAGGTCGCCGGTAGTTTCCACCAGCCACGCGGTGAGGGTCGGGGTCAGGCCGGCGATCAGCACCGAAATGTTGAAGGCGCTGGCCAAGGCGCTGTAACGAATGTGCGTGGGGAACATCGCCGGCAGCGTCGACGCCATCACGCCAATGAAGAAGTTGAGCATCACCGCAATGATCAGCAACCCGGCGAAGATCACCCCCAGCACGCCACTGTTGATCAGCATGAACGCAGGGATGGCCAGGACGAACAGGCCTACGCTGCCGACCATGATGAACGGGCGACGGCCCCACTTGTCGCTGAGCAGGCCGATGATCGGCTGCACGAACAGCATGCCGACCATGATCGCGATGATGATCAGCACGCCGTGGTCTTCGCTGTAGTGCAGGTTGTGCGACAGGTAGCTGGGCATGTAGGTGAGCAGCATGTAGTAGGTGACGTTGGTGGCGATCACCACGCCGATGCAGGTCACCAGGCCGCGCCAGTGCTGGGTGGCAACCTCCTTGAACGACACCTTGGGCCCCGAGGCCAGGCCTTCGCGGTCACCCTGTTCAAGCTTCTCGACATGCTGCTGGAACGCTGGTGTTTCCTCCAGCGCATGGCGCAGGTAGAGGCCGATGATGCCGAGCGGCAACGCCAGGAAGAACGGCAGGCGCCAGCCCCATTCGAGGAACTTCTCCTCGCCGAGTATGGTGGAAATCAAAACCACCACGCCCGCGCCCAGCACGAAGCCTGCGATCGAGCCGAAGTCCAGCCAGCTACCCAGGAAGCCGCGCTTGCGGTCCGGGGCGTATTCGGCGACGAAGATCGAAGCGCCGGTGTATTCGCCGCCTACCGAGAAGCCCTGGGCCATTTTCGCCAACAGCAGCAGGATCGGCGCCCAGATGCCAATGGAGGCGTAGGACGGTATCAGGCCGATGGCGAAGGTGCTCAGCGACATGATCACGATGGTCGCGGCAAGGATCTTCTGCCGGCCGAACTTGTCGCCCAAGGCACCGAAGAACAACCCGCCCAGCGGGCGGATCAGAAACGGTACCGAGAAGGTGGCCAAGGCCGCGATCATCTGCACGCTGGGGTCAGCGTTGGGGAAAAACACCTTGCCCAGGGCATAGGCGACGAAGCCGTAGACGCCGAAGTCGAACCACTCCATGGCATTGCCCAGCGCCGCAGCGGTGATCGCCTTGCGCATCTTGGCGTCGTCGACGATGGTGATGTCTTTCAAGCCAATCGGCTTGACGCTTTTCTTGCGTGATTTCATTCCAGTGTCCCTGTAGCTGTGGCTCTTTGGCATCAGATACACAGGGACACAAAATAATTCCACGCAAAGCGATTTCTTGCTGCTTTTAGCGTCAGATCCCTTGTTGCGCCAGGTCCATGGCGAAGTACGTCAGGATCAGGTCGGCACCGGCACGCTTGATCGCACCGATGCTTTCACGCACCACACGCCCTTCATCGATGGCACCGGCCAGGCCGCCGAACTTGATCATCGCGTACTCGCCGCTTACCTGGTACGCCGCCAGCGGCAGGCGCGAAGCCGCACGGATGTCGGCGATCACGTCGAGGTAGGCACCGGCCGGCTTGACCATCAGCACATCGGCCCCTTCCTGCTCGTCGAGCAGCGACTCGCGCACGGCTTCGCGGCGGTTCATCGGGTTCATCTGGTAAGCCTTGCGGTCACCTTTGAGCACAGTGCCGCCGGCCTCACGGAACGGGCCGTAGAGCGACGACGCGAATTTGGTGGAATAGGCCATGATCGCCGTGTCGTGGAAGCCTGCGGCATCCAGTGCACCGCGGATCGCCTGGACCTGCCCGTCCATCGCCGCCGACGGCGCGATGAAGTCGGCACCGGCCGCTGCCGCGATCACTGCCTGCTTGCCCAGGTTGGCCAGGGTGGCGTCGTTGTCCACGCCATGGTCGTGCAGCACGCCGCAGTGGCCGTGGCTGGTGTATTCGCAGAAGCAGGTGTCGGACATCACCACCATTTCGGGCACGCTGTCCTTGCAGATGCGCGCCATGCGCGCCACCAGGCCATTCTCGTTCCAGGTGTCGCTGCCGGTAGCATCCAGGTTGTGCGAAACGCCGAAGGTCATCACCGACTTGATGCCGGCACGGGCGTAGCGCTCGATTTCCTGGGCCAGCAGTTTTTCAGGGATGCGGTTGACCCCGGGCATGCTGGAGATCGGCACGAAGTCGTCGATGCCTTCTTCGACGAAGATCGGCAGGATCAGGTCTTCGAGGCGGAACTCGGTCTCCTGGAAGATCGTGCGCAGGGACTCGTTCTGACGCAGACGGCGGGGGCGAACGGAAGGGAAGATGTTGGACATGACAGCTCCAGGGAATACGGACGGCGTACACCTTATGCCTGTTGTGCGCCAGTGAAAAGGCTGGGTGACGAGATTGTGTCTTGCGCGGGGGGTAATAGCCGGGATATGCGGTGACCAATCTGGCCTCATCGCCGGCAAGCCGGCTCCCACAAGGGAGCGCAGCGCTGCCGAATCCTGGGTCAGTCCATCCTGTGGGAGCCGGCTTGCCGGCGATGAGGCCAGTACCGCCACTCCATTACTGCAACCAAGGCGGCGGTGGTTCTTCAGCCTTCACCGGCCCATGCTCGGCTTCAGCCAGGGCAGCGCGGCGGCGGGCATCATCCAAGCGCGCCGCTTCGATCTCGCGCATGACCCCACCCACGTCCGCTTCATGCTCGTCATCGGCGAATTCGCCGGTCAACGGGCTGTCGGCACGCAACTCACCCGCCTCGTACAGCGCCCACATTTCCTGGGCATAGCGGGTCTCTTTCAGCTCCGGGGCAAAGCGCCCGAAATAGTGGGCCATGTTCGCCACGTCGCGCTGCAGCATGCTGAACGCATGGTTGTTGCCGGCGGCATCCACCGCCTGCGGCAGGTCGATGATCACCGGGCCGTCAGGGCCCAGCAACACATTGAATTCCGACAGGTCGCCATGCACCAGCCCGGCACACAGCATCAGCACGATCTGGCGAATGACGAAGGCGTGGTACTCACGCGCCTCCTCGGCCTCCAGGTGCACGTCGTTCAGGCGTGGCGCGGCGTCGCCGTCGGCGTCGGTCACCAGCTCCATCAGCAGCACGCCGTCCTGGAAGTCGAACGGTTTGGGCACCCGCACGCCGGCACTGGCCAGGCGGAACAGCGCCGCCACTTCGGCGTTCTGCCAGGCATCCTCGGCCTCTTTGCGGCCGTACTTGCTGCCCTTGGCCATGGCCCGGGCCTGGCGACTATTGCGCACCTTGCGGCCCTCCTGGTACTCGGCGGCCTGGCGGAAACTGCGTTTGTTGGCCTCTTTGTAGACCTTGGCGCAACGTACCTGGGCGCCGCAACGCACCACGTAGACGGCAGCTTCCTTGCCGCTCATCAAGGGTCGCAGTACTTCGTCGACCAGTCCGTCTTCAATCAGCGGTTCGATTCGTTTTGGCGTCTTCATCAGGCTTGTGTTCGGGGTCCTGTCTGGCCTTATGGCTGGGTTGGCGGACATCCTCTCACAGCCTGATGCGACTTGCTCGTTTGTCTGCTCAGGCGGCTGCCCGCCGCTGCTCGATCATGTACCGAGCACGGTCGAACGCCCAGTTGTAGACCACCGTGTAGGGCAGAATGATCACGAAGAAGCCCAGCTCGACCATGAACGCCTGCCACAGCGAAATCTCGAGCATCCAGGCCGCCACTGGCAGGCACCACACCACCAGCCCCGCCTCGAAGCCCAAACCGTGAACGAAACGCGATAACGCCTTCCACTGGATGCGCGGGGTCACCACGAAGCGGTCGACCAGCGCGTTGTAGGCCATGTTCCAGGCCATGGCGATCAGCGAAAGCGTGACTGCCAGGCCACCGGCGGTGGCCAGCGACTTGCCCATGATCCACGACAACAGCGGCGCACACAGCAGCACGGCAAAGACTTCGTAGCCAATGGCATGCACCAGACGTTCGGTGAAAGCGGCTTTTTTCATGACAAATTCCATCCAGATAATGACCTCGTGCTTCACATTTTCTTTGATGGAACTGATACTCACCACATAGCACCTATCGGTTTTATCAATACCTATGCGCTACTCGCCCGAAGCCCTCGTTGCCTTTGTCGAAGCCGCCGCCCTCGGCTCGTTCTCCGCTGCGGCGCGCAAATTGCGCAAGAGCCAGTCCACCATCAGCATCGCCATCGCCAACTTCGAGGCCGATGTGGGTTGCCCGCTGTTCGACCGCGCAGGCCGCCACCCTACGCTCAACGCAGCGGGCCGCCAGGTGCTGGGCCACGTCGAGGCGATCCTCGATGCCAGCGCCAGGCTGGATGCCTTGGCGGTGCGCCTGGCCGGGCAGGTCGAGCCACTGGTGTCGGTGGTGATGTCCGACAGCTACAGCGTGACGTTCCAGGGCGCGGTGATAAGCCGCTTCGCCGCCAGCTACCCGCACACCGAGCTGCGCTGCGGGCCAGCCGAAGACGCCGACGTGATCGACATGATCCAGCAGGACCTGGCGCACATCGGCATCCTCGCCGCACAAGCGCAGTACCCGGCCGACGTGGCCGTGGCACGCCTGCCAGAGCAGGCGGAGTTTGCGCTGTATGTCGGCACCGGGCACCCGCTGGCCACGCTGGCGGCAGTGCAACCGCAGCACCTGGAGAACGAGCGCCAGCTGTATATCCGGACTTACGCCCCTAGCCTGCACCGCGGGCGCGGCCAGGCCTGGTCGGCGCCCGACTACCTGACCTTGCTGGAATTCGCCGTGCGCGGCTTTGGCTGGGCCGAGCTGCCCAGGGCGCTGGTGTCGCGCTTCGGCAGTGGCCTGGTGGAATTGGAAGTGGCGGGTTACCCACGGCGCGTCGCCATGGATGTGGTCTGGTCACGCGGCCACCCGCTGGGGCCTGCTGGGCAGTGGCTGGTGCAGCAACTGCTCGAGCACACCTGATCAGGCAAGCAAGGCCTGAGCTAGACAATGCTGGAAGCTTTCCAGGAACACCGTCTCGGCCATGGTCATCCTCTGCTCCCTGTTCCAGAGCAAGTGCAAATCTGCGTTGACGATGCCTTCTGCAGGCGGCAACCGCCACAGCAGCCCCTTTTCCACATCTTCATGGAGGAGGTGTTCAGGCATGCAGCCTACTCCGTACCCCGCACAAACCAGCCGCTGAACTTCCTCTACGCTAGGAGACGATGCAACGATGCGCCCGGTGAACCCATGCTGGTCACGGAACATCGCAAGCGGCGACAGGTTGCCGCCCAACTGGTCGCTGACAAAACTCACGAAATTCTCCCCACGAAGCGACTCGAGCGTCACATCGCTGCGCCCAAATAATCGATGTCGCACGCCACAGAAGAACGCATAACGCTGGCTGACAAGTAGACGTTGCTCGAGCTTGGGCTGCGGAATGCGACACAGGCCGACGCCGGCTGTGGCCGTTTTCTGCAGCAAAGAGCTGATGATATCGGCGCTGCGCATGACATCAATTTCCAGCTCTACACGTGGATGCGCCTCGTGGAAATCGCCCAGGAAATCGTCGTAGAGCTGTGACTGCACCCGACTGACGCTCAGCACTCGCACCTTGCCTACTACGTCATCGCTTTCCTTTTCCACCGCGGCGCTGATGCGCGATACATCCCCATAAATATCAATGGCAATGCGCAACACTTCCTCCCCGGCAGCCGTAAGGTCAAAACGCGGACCACCTCGGAGAATGAGCGCGCAGCCGAGCTGCTCTTCCAGACGCCTCAGCGCCTGACTAACCGCAGACTGGGTCACGTGCAACCTGGCTGCAGCTCTGCTGATGCTGCCCTCTTGGCCAATCGCAAGGTAGGTACGCAGCAGGTTCCAGTCCAGGCGGTCGTTCAAGAATCGACGCCCTTCCCATTTGTTGACCAAAGCATCAGATCGTGAAGTTGGTGGATTCATTAAGTGACCTATTAGTAGCGGTGCTAATACGACGGATAAGAATTAGCAAATTGACTAATCATAGGCCCAAGGCGATAAATCTCGAAAGCGCCAACAGAGCGCGACCGGCTTAGCCAAACCTGCCCACCTGCCTATAACTCCAAGAAGGGCCTTGCATGCATACGTCAAAACAGCCGCGTCGTGCGGCGGCTGCCGCATTTGTCGGCACCACCATCGAGTTCTACGACTTCTACATCTATGCCACGGCGGCTGCGCTCGTGCTGGGTCAAGTGTTCTTCCCGAGCAGCAACCCCTTGCTCAGCACCTTGGCGGCATTTGGCACCTTCGCAGTGGGATTCGTTGCGCGTCCGTTGGCAGGCATGGTCTTCGGCCACTTGGGTGACCGTCTGGGCCGCAAGAAAATGTTGCTGGTCACCATGGTTCTCATGGGCCTGGCCACCACGGGCATTGGCCTACTGCCCAGCTACGCCAGCGCTGGCATCTGGGCACCCATCGGGCTGATTGCCCTGCGCATTGTCCAGGGGATCTCCGTCGGTGGTGAGTGGGGTGGTGCCGTTCTGATGGCCAGTGAGCATGCACCGGCCAAACGCAAAGTGTTCTACGCCTCGTTCGCTCAGCTCGGTAGCCCGGCTGGCCTGCTGCTTGCACTGATCGCGTTCCGCCTGGTCTCGTCCTTGGAGCCTGAAGAGTTCCTCAGCTGGGGTTGGCGCCTGCCGTTCCTGGCCAGTGGCGTGTTGATGCTGGTTGGCCTGGCAATTCGATTCGGCGTAGAAGAGAGCCCTGAGTTCCAAGCCGCCAAGGCCAAGCAAGAAGTCGTCAAATACCCGGTGTTGGAAGTGGTGCGTGACTGCTGGAGGCAGACCCTCTTTTCCGCCCTCGCAGTAACCATCGGCTCCGCAGGCTTCTTCTTCACCAACACCTTCATGATCACCTACGTGACCACCTACCAGGGTATCCCTCGAGCAACCATCCTCGACTGCCTGTTCCTGGTGACCATCCTGCAGTTCTTGACCCAGCCACTGGCCGCGCTGCTGGCTGAACGCATCGGCGAAGGCCGCTTCCTCAAACTGGTAGCCCTGCTGTGCATGGCTGTGCCCTACCCCATGTTCATGCTGGTCGGCACCCAGAACCTGGTGCTGATGACAGCCGGTATCGCCATGGCAGTTGTCACGCTCTCGGCTTTGTATGCGGTGATCGCCGGCTACATGACCCAAGCCTTCCCTGCCCACCTGCGCTATTCCGGGATCTCTCTGGCCTACCAGTTGATTTGCGCCATCGCCGGGGGCAGCACGCCGATCATCGGCACCCTGCTGGCCGACCGCTTCGCCGGCCAGTGGCTGCCACTCGCCGTGTTCTTCACCGCACTCTCCACGCTTTCCTTGATCGGCGTCTGTGGTCTCTCTCGCCTACGTGGCGAGCAGCAGCAACCCATCCCCGCCATCGCTCGTTAAATCAGGAGTTTTCATGAGCAAGCCGCACAACATCAGCGATGTCGAATGGCAGGCACGCTGCGAACTGGCCGCGCTGTACCGAATGGTTGCGCACTTTCGCATGACCGACTTGATCGACACCCATATCACCCTGCGTATTCCTGGGCCTGAGCATCACTTCCTGATCAACCAATACGGGGTGATATTCGACCGGATGCGTGCCAGCGACCTGGTACGCATCGACCAACATGGCAATGTCGTCGACCAGGCCAATGGCGAGCGCCGGGTGAACGCTGCTGGCTTCGTGATCCACTCAGCGATTCACATGGCACGACCGGACATGCACTGCGTGATCCACACCCATACCGCCGCCGGAATCGCCGTCTCGGCCCAGGAGCACGGGTTGTTGCCGATCAGCCAGCATGCATTGAAGTTCTACGAAAAGCTGGCGTACCACCAATACGAGGGCATCGCCCTGTCCCTGGATGAGCGTGAGCGCCTGATCGCCGACCTTGGCACCCACAAAGCGATGATCCTGCGCAACCATGGCCTGCTGGCCGGCGGCGCCAGTGTTGCCGAGGCCTTCCACGAGATTCACTTCCTGGAACGCGCCTGCCAGGCGCAAGTGCAAGCATTGGCCGGCGGCAGCAAGCTCATCTACCCCAGCGAAGAAGTGTGCCGCCACACCGCCGCACAGTTCCAACGCGACGAGTCTGCGCAAATCATCAGCCTGAGCTGGGACGCTGCCTTGACCTTGATCGAACAGCAACGCGAGTCGTACTGCTCATGAAGCCGCTGGTATTGCTTTCAACCGACCAAGCACTTCTGGGCCAACTGCAGTCTGCCTTCGCGCGCAGCGCTCCCCAGCTACACGTGGTGCTGGCCAACGATCCCGCTGCCCAGGAGGCACAGGTAGCCGCGTGCTGGTTCCCTCCCGCAGGCAGCCTCAGTGCCTTGCCCAACCTCAAGCTGATCCACTCGGTGGCTGCTGGTGTTGATCACCTGGCCAACGACTCGAGCCAGCCAGCATTGCCGGTGTGCAGAGTCGTAGATCCGGCTCACCGGCAAGGAATGGCGGAGTATGTACGCTGGGCGGTCATCCACTACCACCGGGACTTCGACCGCGCACTTGCCCAACAACAGCAGCAGGTATGGCAACGTCATCCTCAACGCCTCGCTGCCGAATACCGCATCGGTGTGATGGGGCTCGGTTCCCTGGGAGGCGCCATTGCCGGCGAGTTGGCCGAGGCCGGATATGCGGTCCGAGGTTGGTCGAGGAGTGCCAGGCAGCTGAACGGCGTGCGCACATTCGCAGGCGCTGGGGCGTTCGATCAATTCCTGGATGGCCTCGACCTGTTGATCAACCTGCTGCCGTTGACCGATGCCACTCGCGGCATTCTCTGCCAGAAAACCTTTGAAGCCTTGGCGCCGAACGCGGCAGTGATCAACTGCGGACGCGGGCAGCACGTGCAGGTGGATGACCTGGTCAACGCCATCAACAGTGGCCGACTGCGCGGTGCGCTGCTGGATGTGTTCGAAAAAGAACCGCTGCCATTGGACAGCCGCCTCTGGAGCACGCCGGGCATCGTCGTCACACCCCACATGGCCTCATGCGCGTCTCACGACTGCATTGCCCAGCAAGTGGCCGAGAACGCTCGGCGCCTGGCCTGCGCTGAACCCCTCCTGAACCAAGTAGACCCCGCGCTCGGATACTGATCCCACCGCCTGTTTGAGGACTCACATCATGCATACATGCAATGGCACACGGCTGTGGGACAGCCTCATGGACATGGCCAAGGTCGGCCCGACTGCCAAGGGCGGCAACTGCCGCCTGGCACTGTCGAAAGAAGACCGAGATGGACGCGAGCTGTTCGCGAGCTGGTGCCGCGAGGCCGGCATGAGCATCCATGTCGACGCGATCGGCAACCTGTTCGCCCGCCTGCCAGGCCGCAATGACGCCCTGCCCCCTGTGGTCATGGGCAGCCATCTGGACACTCAACCGAAGGGCGGTCGCTTCGATGGCATCTACGGTGTGCTTGCCGGCCTGGAAGTGGTACGCAGCCTCCAGGACAAAGGCCTGCAGCTTGAGCGCCCATTGGAAATTGCGGTGTGGACGAACGAAGAAGGCGCTCGTTTTACGCCTGCCATGCTCGGCTCCGCGGTGTTCACGGGCGAGCTGCCCCTCGCCCAAGCGCTGTCCAGCTGCGATGCTGAAGGCGTCAGCGTGGCCGAAGCGTTGGAACAAACCGGCTATGCGGGTGAGCTTGCTCTGGGCCGTGAGTTCGACGCGTACTTCGAAGCACATATCGAACAAGGCCCAATCCTGGAAGATGCAGGCCTGCCCGTAGGCCTGGTGATGGGTGGACAAGCGATTTGCTGGCTGGACATCGAGATCAGTGGACAGGCCGCTCACGCTGGCACCACGCCCATGCCCTTGCGCCGCGACTGCCTGTTCGGCGTGGGAGAAATGATCACCGCACTCGAACAACTGTCACGCGACTTCGCACCCAAAGGTCTCGTTACCGTTGGCCAATTGCAGATCGCCCGCTCTTCCCGCAACACCATCCCTGGCCACGTGGCGTTTACCCTCGACCTTCGCCATCACGAAGACGCCGCCATCGCTGACATGGAAGCCAGCGCCCGTGCACTCATCGACCAGATCGCCACCAAGCGTGGCTTGCAAGTCCAGATCGAGCGCCACTGGCTGAGCCCGGCCACGCCGTTCGACCCGGCCTGCATCGATGCAGTACGCAAAGCCATCGAAGGTCTGGGCTACCCGTACCAGCCAATCGTCAGCGGCGCCGGCCATGACGCCATTCACCTGGCCCGTCACTGCCCAACCACTATGGTGTTCATCCCCTGCGTCGGCGGCCTGAGCCATAACGAAGCCGAAGACGCCTTGCCCAACGACGTGACCATGGGCTGCGACGTATTGCTCAACGCCGTGCTGAACCGCGCCGACCGGCGCTGACTTAGCCAGATCCACCCAGGCGCCCAGCCAATTCAAGAAAGCTGGGCCCACGGGAACGCTTTGCCCAAAAACAAGAAATAGCCGCTCCATCTTCAGCTGCCAATAACAACCAGAACCCATCTTTCGGGAGAAAATGGCAATGACCAGCCCTGCGTACACCGAGGTTGCCAGCGCGCAACCACAACGCACCGCCGACATGAAAAAAGTCGCGGTCGCCAGTGTGATCGGCACCACCGTTGAGTGGTATGACCTGTTCCTTTTCGCCACGGCCTCGGCCCTGGTATTCAACAAGATCTTCTTCCCTGGCTTTGATCCCCTGGTAGGCACCCTCCTCGCTTTCGGCACCTTTGCTTCAGCCTATGGTGCACGCATGATTGGTGCCGCACTGTTCGGTCACTTCGGTGACCGCCTGGGACGTAAATCGATGCTGCTGATCTCGCTGCTGACCATGGGTGCGGCCACATTCGCCATCGGCCTGTTGCCAAGCTACGAGTCGGTGGGCATCTGGGCGCCGATCATGTTGCTGACATTGCGAATTATCCAGGGCCTGGCCCTGGGTGGGGAATGGGGCGGCGCTGTGCTGATGGCCGTGGAGCACGCTCCAAAACATCAGCGTGGGCTGTACGGCTCGTGGGTTCAGATCGGCGTACCGGCGGGTACGATGCTGGCCAATCTCGTATTCCTGATGTTCGCCACAACGCTGAGCAACGAACAGCTGCTGGATTGGGGATGGCGTGTCCCATTCCTGCTCAGTGTTCTGCTGATCGGACTGGGCTTGTACATCCGCCTGAACATCCATGAAACGCCGTCGTTCAAAGCAGTAGAGAACAAAGGCACCCAGGTCAAAGTGCCTCTCTTCGAAGTGTTCCGCAAATACTGGAAACAGGTTGTCCTGGGTGGCGTGGCAACCATGTCCACTGGCACCTCCTACAACCTCATTGTGGCCTTCGGGCTCACCTACGGCACCCAGACCTTGGGCTTCACACGGGGCGAAATGCTCACGGTGGTGCTGGTTTCCTGTGCAGCCTGTATCGGCATGCTCCCGTTCTTTGGGTCACTCTCCGACCGGATCGGACGTAAGCCGATCATCATCGGCGGGATCATCGCTGAGGCACTCGTGGCCTTCCCAATGTTCTGGCTGATGGACACCAAAGTGTTGGGCCTGGCCTTCGCCGGCTACTTCCTGATGATGACTGCATTTGCGGCCAACTACGGCCCCATCGCCACCTTCCTTGCCGAGCTGTTCGGCACTCGAGTGAGGTATTCAGGGCTTTCGATCAGCTACATGCTTTCCGGCCTGCTGGGGAGTGCCGCTACCCCTCTGGTCACCACCGCGTTGCTGTCTTGGACTGGCACCGGCTCATCGATTGCGTGGTACATGATCGGCTCGGCAGCAGTCTCTCTGATCGCTCTACTGCTACTCACCGAGACCTTCGAACGGGATATCGATCAAGCACGGCAGTAAGTCCGTGCCGTACCCCCGAAATGCTCGCCTTTGGAGCGGGCGCTTCCCAGTTCCGTTTGTAGAGTTTTCACGATGAAAAACTACCTGATGAGTGCCGGCGTATTCGCCCTCTCTCCTTTCGCTCAGGCTGACCTGGTGGCAGACAGCCATGCAAATCTTGGTCTGCGAAATTTCTACTTCAACAACGATTTCCGCGATCAAGCTGGCAGCCTTGGCCAGAGCAAAACCGAGGAATGGGCACAAGCGTTCGTACTCGATTTCAAATCTGGCTATACCAATGGCCCAATAGGCATAGGCTTGGATGCTTTGGGATTGATGGGCGTGACGCTTGATAGCGGGGATGGTCGCCACCGTGGCAGCAGCATGATCCCCGATGACGGCTCGGGCGCGGCTCAACAGTGGAGCCGCCTGGGCCTGGCACCCAAGCTGAAAGTCGCCAACACCGAACTGCGATACGGCACGCTGATGCCCAAGCTTCCGGTGCTGACCTACAACGATGGTCGCCTGCTGCCCCAAACGTTCGAGGGGGCGCAGATCACCTCCACCGACCTGGATGGCCTGACGCTAACTGGCGGGCGCCTGAACCGTGCCACGGGTCGCGCCTCCAGTGACCGCACTGGATTGGCGGTAGCGGGAGGTTCCCGTGAGAGCGACCAGTTCCTGTTCGCGGGTGGCGACTACCGGCTCGGCAAGCAACTCACGGCGCAATACTACGTTGCCAACCTCGAGGACTATTACACCCAGCACTTCGTAGGCCTCACCCACACGCTTGCGCTCCCCGAAGGCCAATCGCTGCGGACTGATCTGCGTTACTTTCGCACCGTCGCCGATGGAGCCAACGACTCCGCTGCTGGTCGTGCAAGTGGGTACCGCGTGGCGGGCTACACCGAGGACGGTGACGGCAAGATCGATAACCACACCTGGAGCGCCGCGCTGACCTATTCCGTCCAGGGCCACGCGCTGATGGGCGGCTATCAGGAGGTGTCGGATGCAAGCAACTTCGTCCAGCCGAATCAGGGCTCCCTCAGCGGCAAGGGCGCAGGGGGTGCCAGTGTCTACCTCTACACCGACCGGATGCTCGCGAGCTTCAACCGAGCAGGCGAGCGTACCGCGTTCGCCCAGTACAGCTACGACTTCGCCGCTGCCGGCGTACCTGGCCTGAAGTTCGCCCTGATGTACCTCAAGGGTGACGACATCCGCACCACCAGCGCAAATGACGCGAGCGAATGGGAGCGGGATATCGGCCTGGACTATGTCGTGCAGGCCGGTGCGCTCAAAGGCCTCGGCCTGGCTTGGCGCCACGGGTTGCTGCACTCCGAAATCGACCCCAACCAGGAACAGAACCGACTCATCGTCAGCTACACCCTGGCGCTTTTCTGATTTCTGACCCAGTGCTGCCGGCGAGCCGGTGGCACTCTTTCGCTCCAAGGAGTTCTCAATGCAACGCATCCACAGCGCCCCTGGCACTATCAGCCCGGTAGGCCCGTATTCCCAAGCCGTGGTCAGCGGCCACTTGGTGTTCACCGCCGGCCAGATCCCATCACTGGGCAGCCTGGAAGAGCAGCCCGACAATTTCAAAGACCAGGTCAGGCAGACCTTCGCCAACCTTGCCGCGATCCTCGAAGCGGCGGGCTCCAGCCTGTCCTACATCGTCAAGGTCAACGCCTACCTGACAGACCCCGATCAACTGGTGCCCTTCAATGAGGTGTACAAGGAAATCCTTGGCCATGCACCACCCGCTCGTACAACCGTCTGCGTGCAGTTGTGGGGCGTGAGCCTGGAAATCGACTGTATAGCCGAGCTGGTCGACATGGAGCGTGGGCAATGACCGACAACGATCTGATCGCAAAGCTGCGAGAAGTCAGCTTCGCCACACTGGGCCACTTCCTCGAACGAGGGTTCGTCAGCCATGAGATCCGCGCAATGGTACCGGGCGGACGCATTGTCGGCCGGGCAGTGACGTTGCGGCTTGCACAGCCGGATGCCATCGCAGTCAATCGCGCCCTGGTCTCCCTGCAGCCAGGCGACGCTCTGGTGATCGACATGGCGGGTGACCATGCCCACGCTTGCGTTGGCGCCGTCACGCAGTTCGCGGCTCGCTGCGCAGGTGCAGCCGGCATCATCGTTGATGGCGTAGTTACCGACATCAACGAACTGCGTGCCTGCCAATTACCGGTCTTCGCCCGCGGCACCACGCAGCTGACTACCAAGCTGATCGCAAGCGCCGCAAGCCAGGTGAATGTAGCAGTGAACTGCGCTGGTGTTACGGTGAATCCAGGCGACCTTGTGTTGGCCGATGACAACGGTGTGCTCATCTTGCCAGCAGGAGAGCTGGCAACCGTAATAGACAAAGCGCTGCATGCCGATCTTACTGAGCCCGATTTGCTGGCGCGGCTGCGCGATGGTGAACCGCTCTACAAGGTGCTGGTTACAAGTACTGGAAACGACTAGACCAGCCGCACTGCGGGTTCCAGCGCTAGGTTGTCAATCATGAAGCCGCCATGGCCGATGGGAGGCCAGCGCCCAGGAGGGGCATACAGCCGCCCGAAGAACACGCCGCGAGCGCTACAGGCGGTGTATTCAGGCGCTCGAAAGGGTTAGGCCGTCAGAATGTCTACGAGCATCTGTGCAGGCTTACTCAACTCGACACCAACCCGGGTCACGACCTCGTAGGGCTCGCTCCGCGACTTCAGTTGCAGCGGTAAACGCACCAGCATGCCGTGGTCCAGGGCAATCCTGGCGACATCCCACGGCATCACCGCGAGCAGATCACGATCTTGCATGAGCATGGACAGGGTCGTGAAAGTCGACGAAGTCTCGATGGGGTATTGCGGGAAGCTCAAGCCGGCCTCGCGAAACTCCCGCTCAAGGGTCAGACGCATAGGCATGTTTACCGGGAACACCACCCAGCGCGATTGCGCCAACTGCTCAAGCGTCAACTCTGCGCAGGCCGCCAGCGGATGCGCCGGGTTTGCCACCAGCACCAACTGCTCCTGATGTTTAACCCGGCTCTCATAGGCTGTAGGCCTTGAGCTGACGCTGGTTCGGCAAATCACCACATCCACGCGCCCTTGGTCGAGCAGGTTGAGCAAGCGGTCACTGGTGTCCTCTACCACCGATACCGATAGGTCCGGTTGGTTCTCGCGCAAACGCGCCAGGCCTTCCACCATGATCGGCACGGCGCCCATGATGGTGCCCACCGACAAACGTCCCCCATGCCCCTGGAGAATGCCCAGCATCTCCTCACGCAGATGCGCAAGGTCGTTACCAATCAAGCGTGCATAGCGCACCACGCAACGGCCCAGGTCATTGGCTTCGAGGCCTTTGCTGGTCCGTTCGAACAGCACCGCGCCCAGCGTCGACTCGATCTCGTTCAGCGCCTTGGTCGCCCCGGGCTGGGTAATCGACATGGCCTCGGCGGCCTTGTGGATCGAACCCAGCTCGTCGAGGCTGATCAGCAGCCGCAACTGACGTAGGCGCAGGCGCGAAGCCATGGAGCTCAAGGGTGGCAGCATAGGGAATCACTAAAAGTTATCACGGGGTCAACAGCTCTCATTAGGCACCAATGGCAGGGATATTTAAAGTGGCTGGCACGTGCTTCCCCACAACAACAACCCGGAGCCAGCATGCGCCTGATCCAATTCGAAACCGCACCCTCCCAGCGCCACGTCGGCGTCGTCGAAGGCGACCTGATTCAGGTTGTGCGCGACACCACGCACCTGCGGGAACTGGCCCTTGCAGCCATCCGCAACCAGCGCAGCCTCGCCGCGCAAGTGCTCGAACGCGGTCTGGACAGCACCGACCAGCGCTACAGCGATGCCTTGAACGAGTGCCGGGTGCTGCCGCCGCTCGATCATGAAGACCCAGCACACTGCTTGATCAGCGGTACCGGGCTCACGCACCTGGGCAGTGCCTCTACCCGCGACAAGATGCACCAGCAGAAAATCGCCGACGGGGCGGCGCTCACCGACACCGCGCGCATGTTCCAATGGGGGATTGAGGGTGGCCGCCCCCCAGCAGGCAGTGCCGGCGCGCAGCCAGAGTGGTTCTACAAGGGCGATGGTTCGATCGTCGTCCGCCCAGGGCAAGCCTTGCAGCCCCCCGCCTTTGCCGAGGATGCGGGTGAAGAACCGGAACTGGCTGGCCTGTATGTGATCGGTGATGACGGCCTGCCTTACCGGCTGGGCTTTGCCATCGGCAACGAGTTTTCCGACCACGTGATGGAGCGGCGTAGTTACCTGTACCTGGCGCACTCCAAACTGCGTAATTGCTCATTCGGTCCCGAACTGCGTGTCGGCGAGTTGCCACGCCATCTGCAGGGCACCAGCCGAATACTGCGCGGTGACCAGGTGATATGGGAAAAGGATTTTCTTAGCGGTGAGGACAACATGTGCCACTCGTTGGAGAATCTGGAGTACCACCATTTCAAGTACAGCCAGTTTTTGCGCCCCGGTGATGTGCACATTCACTTCTTCGGCACCGCGACGCTGTCGTTTGCCGACCAGGTCAAGGCCGTCGAGGGCGATGTGTTCGAAATCAGCCTGGCGGAGTTCGGCGCCCCCCTGCGAAACGGCATCAGCAAGACGCCTGCGGCCATCGCACCCGGCGCGGTGAAGACGCTCTGACCCGACGGCGGCCAGGGCCGCGCCGCCGCTGCATTTCATAACAATCACAAAAGTGAGATGAGCATGAACAACAGCCCTTCCCCTGCAGCTCCCGCGCCTGCTTTGGCGATGACCGATAACGCCAAGCCGACCACTGTGCGTTGGCGCATCTTCCTGATCCTGCTGTTGCTGGCGGCGATCAACTACATCGACCGCGCTTCGCTGTCGGTAGCACTGCCGATGATTTCCGCCGAATTCGAGCTGACGCCTGCGCTTGAAGGCTTGATCCTCAGCGCGTTCTTCTGGTCATACGCCTTGATGCAGATTCCTGCAGGGGTGCTGCTCGATCGCTTCCAGGTGCGCAATATCATTGGCGTCGCAACCATCGGCTGGGGCGCATTCCAGGCCTTGGGCGGGTTTGCCCATAACTGGATCACGTTGCTGGTCACGCGCATTGGCCTGGGCGTGGCAGAGTCGCCAATCATGCCCGCTGGCGCCAAGCTCAACGGCGCCTGGCTGACGCCCAACGAGCGTGGCCGCGGTGCCACTCTGGTCGACGGAGGCGCGCCGCTGGGCACTGCATTCGGCGCAATTATCATCGCCGGCCTGATCACCTGGTTCGACTCTTGGCGCATCGCCTTTATCGTCGCTGGGGTCGGCACAGTGGCCGCCGGTATCTGGGCCTGGTGGTACATCCGCAACCACCCCAGCGAACATCCGCACGTCAATGCCGCTGAATTGGCTTACATCACCCAGGCCAACGATACCGCGAGCAAGGGCAACGGCAACCGTAAGGCCGTACTCAAGGAATTACTCAAAAGCCGCTCTGTGCTGTGCATGTTCGCCGGCTACGCCTGCTACAACAGCGTGTTCTACGGCCTGCTGACCTGGATGCCGAGCTACCTGCACCAAGCGCATAACCTCGACATCAAGGCCATGGGCGGGGCGACCTTCCTGATCTTCATGTGTGGCTTCGTTGGCGAGCTGATCGGCGGCTGGGTCTCCGACAAATGGAAAGCCAGCGGCGGTAAACCGAATACTGTGATGCGCAGCATGTTCGCCGGCTCCGCCGCGGTCGCCGCACTGTGCATCCTGCTGGTGGCCTACACGCCGGATGCCGGCCTGGTCATCGCCCTGCTCTGCGTGGCGCTGTTCTTCATCCGTTGGTGCGGTATGTACTGGTGTCTGCCAGCCATTCTGGGCGGTAAGTCCAAGGCCGGGGTGCTGGGCGGCAGCATGAACTTCTGCGGCAACATGGTCGGCGTGCTGGTGCCGATCCTGATCGGCCTGATCGTGCAGTTCACCGGTTCCTATTTCCTGGCCCTGATCTTCTTCGTGGTCATGGCCTTCGGCCTGATGCTGTTTTCTGGCCTGATCGACTATCGCGAGCGCGGGCTGGCCTGAGCCAGGCGCCCCATTGAGGTGAATGTCATGCAACTCATTACAACAACAGGCAGTGCAAGCGCTGCCAACGCCGTGATCCGGCTCAACCCGCTGGACGATGTCCTCGTTGCTCGCCAGCCCCTGACCGAAGGCCTCTTGCTGGACGAAGGCATCACGGTGCGCCAACCGATTCCAGCCGGCCACAAAGTCGCAGGCCGCGATATCAAGGCAGGCGAACCCCTGCGCCGCTATGGGCAAATCATCGGCTTTGCCAGTCAGGCCATCCGGGCTGGCGAACATGTGCACGTGCATAATCTGGCGATGGGCGACTTTGCCCGCGACTACGCCTTTGGCGTCGACGCCAAGGGGCAGCAGGCGCCCGATGACGATACCTTCATGGGTATAGTGCGCGCCGATGGCCGGGTCGCCACGCGCAACTATATCGGCATCCTCACTTCGGTGAACTGCTCGGCCACGGTGGCGCGGGCTATCGCCGACCACTTTCGCCGTGACATCCACCCCGAGGCGTTGGCGCCCTACCCTAACGTCGATGGCGTGGTCGCCCTGACCCACGGCGTCGGTTGCGCAGTCGACCCCGGTGGCGAGGCACTTGCCATGCTGCGCCGTACCCTTGGCGGCTATGCCGTGCATGCCAACTTCGCTTCGGTGCTGTTGATCGGCCTGGGCTGCGAAACCAATCAGATCCCCGACCTGCTGGCGGCCCAGGGCCTGCAAAGCAGCCATGCACTGCGCACGTTCACCATCCAAGGTACTGGCGGCACCTCGAAGACCATTGCCAGCGGGATCGCCCAGGTCAAGTCGCTGCTGGCCGAAGCCAATCAGGTCGAACGCCAGCCGGTCAGCGTCCGCCACCTCACGGTCGGCCTGCAGTGCGGGGGCTCGGACGGCTATTCGGGTATCACCGCCAACCCGGCGCTTGGCAATGCGGTCGACCGCCTGGTGGCGGCCGGCGGCACCGCAATTCTCTCGGAAACCCCGGAAATCTACGGCGCCGAACACCTGCTGACACGCCGCGCGGTCAGCCAGCAGGTGGGCGAGAAGCTGATCGCCCGCATCCAGTGGTGGGAAGCCTATTGCCAGCGGATGGGCGCCGAACTGAACAACAACCCGTCGGCGGGCAACAAGGCCGGCGGCCTCACCACCATCCTGGAAAAGTCCCTGGGTGCCGTGGCCAAGGCCGGCTCCAGTGACCTGATCGATGTATACGAGTACGCCGAACCAGTGCACGCCCACGGCCTGGTGTTCATGGACACGCCCGGATACGACCCAATCTCTGCCACCGGCCAGGTCGCCGGCGGCGCCAACCTGATCGCCTTTACCACAGGGCGCGGCTCGGCTTATGGCTGCGCGCCCTCGCCGTCGATCAAGCTGGCGACCAACACCCGCCTTTGGGAAACCCAGGAAGAGGACATGGACGTCAACTGCGGCGGCATTGCCGACGGCAGCATGACCATCGAAGAGCGTGGTGAACACATCTACCGAATGATGCTGAGCATTGCCTCGGGCGAACGCAGCAAGAGCGAACAGCATGGCTACGGCCAGAATGAGTTCGTGCCATGGCAGATCGGCGCCATTACCTGATCCCCCAGCCTTCATAACCGGAGCCCGCATGACCCGAATTCTTGGTCACAACTACATCGCCGGCCAGCGCTCGGCGCAAAGCAACACCCTGCTAACCAGCCTCGATGCCACTACCGGCGAGCCGTTGCCAGGCGTATTCAGCCAGGCCACCGAGGCTGAGGTTCACGCCGCCTGCGTCGCTGCAGCGTCCGCCTTCCAGCCCTACCGCAACCTGCCCGCCGAGCAGCGCGCAGCGTTTCTCGAGGCCATCGCTGACGAACTCGATGCCCTGGGCGATGACTTCATCACCACGGTGTGCCGCGAGACTGCCCTGCCTGGCGGGCGTATCCAGGGCGAACGCAGCCGTACCAGCGGCCAGCTGCGCCTGTTCGCCAAGGTGTTGCGCCGAGGCGACTTCTACGGTGCGCGGATCGATCGCGCGCTGCCGGAGCGCCAACCCATGCCCCGCCCTGACCTGCGCCAGTATCGGATCGGCGTCGGCCCGGTGGCGGTATTTGGCGCCAGCAACTTCCCCCTGGCGTTCTCCACTGCCGGTGGTGACACCGCTGCGGCGCTGGCCGCAGGCTGCCCGGTAGTATTCAAGGCGCACAGTGGCCACATGGCCACCGCCGAGGCGGTGGCCGACGCGATCCTGCGTGCCGCGACCCGCACCGGCATGCCGGCCGGGGTGTTCAACATGGTCTATGGCGGCGGTGTCGGCGAGTGGTTGGTCAAGCATCCGGCAATTCAGGCGGTGGGGTTTACTGGCTCGCTCAAGGGCGGAAATGCGCTGAGCCGCATGGCTGCAGAGCGCGCTCAACCGATCCCGGTGTTTGCCGAAATGTCCAGCATCAACCCGGTTATCCTGCTGCCTGAAGCGTTGCAGGCGCGGGGCGAGCAGGTGGCGCGTGAGTTGGCGGCCTCGGTGACGATGGGGTGCGGGCAGTTCTGCACCAATCCCGGTTTGATCATCGGTATGGGCTCTGCGGCATTCACTGACTTCATCGAAGTGTTCAAGGGTCAGATAGCCGAGCAACCGGCGCAGACCATGCTCAACCAAGGCACACTGGCCAGCTATCGCCATGGCCTTGAGCAACTGTACAACCACCCAGGCGTGACCCACTTGGCGGGTGCCGTGCAAGGTGAGCGTCAAGCGCAGCCGCAGTTGTTCAAGGCGGATGTCAGCCTATTGTTGGGCGGCGATCCATTGCTGCAGGAAGAAGTGTTCGGGCCGGCCACGGTCATCATCGAGGTCGAGGACCAAGCGCAACTGGCTACGGCGGTGCAGGCATTGCGCGGGCAACTGACCGCTACGTTGATTGGCCAAGCCGAGGAACTGGTCGGCTATGGTTGGCTGAGCCAATTGCTACAGGAAAAGGTCGGTCGGGTGCTGCTCAATGGTTATCCAACCGGTGTCGAGGTGTGCGACGCCATGGTGCATGGCGGGCCCTACCCGGCTACCTCGGATGCTCGCGGCACCTCCGTCGGTGCCCTGGCGATCGACCGTTTCCTGCGTCCGGTATGCTTTCAGAACTACCCGGATGCGCTCCTCCCCCCAGCGCTGCAAAACGCCAATCCGCTGGGTATCAGTCGTTTGGTCGACGGTGAAATGCTGCGTTCAAGCCTGGCGGATTGACTTGGCACCACGCGCAACGATCGGGGCCCTCCCGCTTCGCGGGCGCCCCGGTCTTCGTCATCAAGGCCGCTCCAGCTGATCTCGCAGATACTCGATAAAGCGCTGGGTTTTCGCGGGAAGCAGTCGGGTTTCTGTCAATGCGTACACGGGTACCGGTGTCGCTTGCCACTTCGGCAATACCCGTTGCAAAACCCCTGCCTCGACATCTGGAGCAGCGATACCGGCAGGCAGGAGTGCGATGCCAAGGTCCAGCGAGGCAAGTCGACGCAACATCCCCACACTGTTCAGCTCAAAGCGGCCACCCACCTGAACCTGTTCGACCGCACCCTCGCTGGTCAGGGTCCACTTGTCCGCGCTTGCCCCTGACATCCGCAGGCATTCGTGATGCACAAGCTCCGCTGGATCGTGGGGCTCGCCGGAAACCCCCAGGTATTGAGGTGAGGCGTAGAGGCCGCGTTGCAGGGTGGCCAGTTTCCGCGCAATCAAGTTGGAATTGGCCGGCTCGCCCATCCGAATGACGACATCCACGGGGTCACTGACCAAATCGACCTGCCGTGGTGTGAGATCGAAGTCAAAGGTAATGCCTGGATACAGTCGTGCGAAATCCGCAATCAACGGCGCCAGGTAGATGTTGGCGAAGTCCACTGGCAACGAGGCGCGCAACAGGCCGCTGGGCCTGGCGAGCAACTCACCCAGCTGCTCATGCGCCAGCCTCGCTTCGTCGACAATGCGTTTGCACCGATCAAAGTAAAGCTGGCCGGCCTCTGTCAGCTCAATCTTGCGCGTGGTGCGATGCAGCAGGCGCAACCCTATCTGCTTCTCCAGGCTGGTAATACGCCTTGAAAGCGTCGAGCTTGGCATGTTCATGGACTCCGCTGCGCCCCGAAAGCTGCGCATCTTCACGACCTCGACGAACAGAGCCATGTCGTTCAGGTATTCCAAGCATTGCTCCAAAAATGGATCAGTCATTTCAATTTTGCCGTATTTATCCCGGCAACGGATTGAATGATGATAACCCCATCACCGCAAAGGAGCACTGTAATGAACTCTCTTTTTTCCGAAGTCCAAGTAGGCCGTTACACGCTGTCCAACCGCATGGTCATGGCCCCCATGACGCGTTCACGTGCCGACGATGCTGGCGTTCCTTCCGATCTCGTCACTACCTACTATGAGCAACGCGCCAGTGCTGGTCTGATCATCTCCGAAGGTGTTTTCCCGGTTGCGCTTGGCAAGGGTTATGTACGGACCCCGGGCATTGAAACCGATGAGCAGGTAGCAGCGTGGAAAAAGGTCGCTGAAGCCGTTCACGCCCGTGGCGGCCGTATCTTCATGCAACTGATGCACTGCGGCCGTGTTTCTCACCCGTCATTGATCGACGGCGCCCAGCCACAGGCACCATCAGCCATCAAGGCCGCGGGCCAAACCTATACCGCTACCGGCCTTCAGGACTTCGTCATCCCGCATGCACTGAGCATCGTCGAAATCGCCGGCGTCGTTGAAGGTTACCGCCAGGCTGCTCGCCGGGCCATCGAGGCTGGCTTCGACGGTGTGGAGTTGCATGCAGCGTCGGGTTATTTGCCGGAACAGTTCCTGTCCAGCGGCAGCAACCAGCGCGAAGACGAATACGGAGGTTCAGTTGAAAACCGCGTTCGCTTCGTTCTCGAAGTGCTTGCCGCGATAGTCGAGGAAGTGGGCGGCGATCGCGTGGGTATCAAGATTTCTCCGGAAATGAACTTCAACGATATCGTCGACGCCAATCCGCAAGAGACCTACACCTACCTGGTAAAGCACCTGCGGCCGTTCAACCTCGCCTACCTGCACGTCGCGCTGTTTGGTGCCGAGTTCGACTACCACAGTGCACTGCGTCCGCTCTTCAATGACAGCTACCTGATCGGCAGTGGCCTGAACAAAGAAAGCGCCGAGGCGCTTATTTCCGGCGGCAAAGCGGATGCAGCCGTATTTGGGGGTGCGTTCCTCGCCAACCCGGACTTGCCAGAGCGTCTGCGCGTCGGTGCCGAGCTCAACGCCCCGGATAAAAACACCTTCTATGCGCCTGGCGCAGAGGGCTACATCGATTACCCAACCCTGACCCAAGGGGCCTGAGGAGCGCCGCCATGCTACCCACCGCACGCCTGCAGCGTATGAATCATGGAAGCCAGTTCCGAGCGTTCAGCCTTCGTGGCGATCAGTTTGCGAAACCAATTGATCCGTTCCTGGGTGTGGATCATGCCTGGATCAGCGGACCGACCTTCCCACCGCATCCGCATGCGGGTTTCTCCGCCGTGTCATACCTGTTTCTGGATTCAGAAACGGGGATCGATAACCGGGACTCACTGGGCAATCGCAATTTGATTCATCCCGGTGGCCTGCACTGGACGGCGGCGGGTAGCGGCGTGGTGCATGAAGAGGTACCAGCGGAGCCCGGCAAGACCGTGCACATGCTGCAAATCTTCATCAATCTGCCCGAGGACAAACAGGCGCAGGCTCCACATGCCTTCAGCCTGGAAGCACGCGATGTACCCGTTGTACGCCTGCCGGGAGTGAAGATTCGTGTCCCCCTTGGGGCCTTCGGCGAGATCGCCTCCCCCCTTTCGTTACCCACCGATGTCCGATTATTGGACATCCTGCTGGAAGCGGGCAGCGAGGTAGAAATTCCAATCCCTGTCGGGCATGTCGCGTTCGTCGTGCCGATTGATGGTGAGGTCGCTGTGGAGGGTCAGCCGTTCAGTCCGCTTGATCCAAAGGCCCCAGTAAATCTGCCCCAAGGGCAAAGGAGGGTTATCACGATGCAGGCAGAAAACGGCGCCGCAAAGGCAGTGGTTTGTTCAGGTACGCCGCTGAACCAGCCCATTCATTGGCAAGGCCCAATGGCGCTGGCGTCACCCGGTGCCCTGGGCGAAGCCGTGCAGCGCTACCAACGCGGGTTGTTCGGCAGCCTGCACAGCCAATGAGCCAACAACCGTTCCCCTACTTAGCGAGAAGATCATCATGACTCACGAAAATTTCAATGCTGACAACGCTGCTCTGCTGCTGATCGATCATCAGGTTGGCACCATGGGCTGGGCCAAATCCATGCCCTTCGATGAGCTCAAACGCAATGCCCTGATGCTCGCCAAGGCGGCGCGTATTCTCAAGCTGCCGGTCGTGCTCACCTCCAGCATGGAGGAGCATGCGCAAGGGCCGTTGCTGAGTGAACTGGAAGAAATCCTCCCGGCCGAGTTCGCGGGGCGCATCAAGCGCTTGGGCATCGTCAACGCGATGGACGATGAACATTTTGCCGCAGCCGTCAAAGCCACTGGTCGCAAGAAGCTCATCATTGCCGGCGTAACCAATGATGTCTGCACCGTCTACCCGGCACTTTCGCTGGTCCGTGACGGCTTCGAAGTACAGGTTGTCGCCGACGCGGGCGCGTCGCCAACCGCAATGGCTGATGACATCGCGCTGCGCCGGATGGACAAGGCTGGGGTAACGCTGACCACCACCAACCAGCTGATTGCCGAACTGGCCGGGAGCTGGGCAACGCCTGAAGGCGGTCAGTTGGTACAGGTGCTCATGGAGTCGTTCAGCGGCTGAGTGAGCCCCAGTCACAGTACCCCGCAAGGCGCGGGGTACTTCTTTCTCACCGCAGCGGACCTCACACTCATCACCACCCACCAAGGCTGTCAGCCAAGCGCTCAAGAACAACGTGCTCGACCGCGTGCGACGCATTTGGCCAGCGCTCTGGCAAGTGGCTGTAATACTTGGGATCGCGTTATCGGCTGATTGAACCACCGCGTGCTGCGGCGGTTCGCTTCGTAGCAGCTGTTCTCACCGCACGAACTTCCGTTGTTACGACGCCCTGTCGATGCTTCTAACCACCCGGCACTGCATGGCGTGCGGGTTTAGAGAGGGGTCGACATCGGTGACGGCTTTTCGCAATCGCGCGGTTTCAGGGTCCTGAGTAAAACCTTCAAAGTCATCTTCGCTCTCCCATTGCGCGTAGTTGAGTACCGCCTTCCCATCGAGACTTGCATGGAAGGTTGAGGAGACGAAGCCCGGCCTGTATCGCACCCATCGCTCAACCTCGGCAGCAATGGCTTCAATCAGCACTAGCTGCTTGTCGGCGGTTACATCAAAGCGTACCACCTGGGTGAATATGTCGTTTTCCTCAATTTTTGCCATGAGATATTCCTTGTCGCCGGCTTCTTGGATGACGAGTTGTTCAAAGCGCTCTAGTTATTTCTTTCGATATGCGAACGGCCGAGTGGTTCGCCCTGGCTCTGATTCGACATGCCAAAACCTCCACCGTTGTCCAGGATAATCGGTAGGGCCAAGCCGCTCAGTCGCTGCCGTCGACTGCAACCACCTGCCAGCTGTCATCCGGGTCAAAGCGCTGCATGGCCTTGGCCAGCTTGTCGCCCTGCGGCCCCAGGTCTTTCTCGAACACCTGGCCGTCGTGGCTGACCATGAAGCTCATCACCCCGGTGTCGGCATACCTTGCAGGCCAGGCGACCATGGCGAAGCCACGGCTCATCTGCGTGCCGATCAGGTAGCTGTAGGCACCGCCCGGGGCCGACGGGCCCTGGGCGTCGAGGATGCGGAAGTGATAGCCGTACCAGTCGTCACCCACTGCATCCTGGCCGAACAGCGGGCCTAACGGGCTGACCTGGCCGTCCGCCTCGCCCTCCCAGTACAAGCCGTCGTGCTTGCCGGGGGTACTGAAGATCTGTTGGGCGTACTCCAGGGCACCGTTGCCGTTGCGGTCTTGCGAGGCGTATTCCATCTGCGCATCGTGGTAGGCGAGCAGCGACTGCACGGCCGCCAGCTCATCGCGGCCGATGCGCCGTGCACAAATCTCGGCGCTGCTAGCCTTGAGGTCGAAGCGCCAGCCGCTGGCACTCTGTGCCAACGGAATCGGCAAGGTCCAGTGCTCGCTGCCTACCGCCAGTACCGCCTGGCGATCACCTTTCTGTTCGACCTGATGCTGCTGGTGGTACTGCTGCAGGAAGGCATCGACGTCGCTGCGCTGCACGCCTTCGCGAGGGATGTAGGTGCGCCAGTCGTCACCGAGCAGCTGCGCCAGGCGCGCCTGGTCGGCATGCTCCGTGCCCAACGCCTGGACGAAGGCTTCGACGGCCTTTTCAGGTGTCGGGAATGCCTGCTGAGCGGCGGCCAGGCTTGACCCTGCGCTGCCCAGGGCAACCAGGCAAACCGTGAGGATTGTCCTGTTCATCGCCGGCCTCCTCCGCCGCCGCGGCGCATGGGCGCGCTGGGCCGGGAGATGGCGTGCCCCGCCGCGCGCGATGCATTCGGCCGTTGGGCGAGCGTCTGGCTGGTGCGGCCGCGATCGGCCAGGGCCGTGGTACGCGCGGGTGAGCGTACGCCCTCGAAGGCATTGTCGCGCGCCCTGCCGGCACTGTTGTTCGGCCTGTTCTGCAGCGTCTGGCGGGCCTGCGGATTGTCGCGGTTGCTTCTGGCCTGCGGCTGGCGGTCGGTGGCACGCGGGCGGTTGGCCTGGGCTTCGCGCACCTGTTCACGGGCCTGGCGGTTGCTGGTGGCCGGCCGTTCGATGCCCGCCTTGTCCATTGACGCGCGGGCGCGGTCGCGGGCCTGGGCGCGCTGGGCGTCGTCGCCTCGGAACGCCGCACGCTGGCTTGCCCCGTCAAGCTGTCGCCCATATTGCTGGCGGCTGCGGTTATCGCGGTACGGCACGCCATCACGGTGCACGGCGTTGTGCTGCCAGGTGTTCTGGTTGTTGCCGATGCGGTTGTTCACGTTGATGTTGTTGTAGCGGTTGACGTCGATATCGATGTCGTTGCGCCCCCAATCGCAATCGCCCCACAACGAATTGACGATTGCCACCCCGGTGCCAAAGGCCAGCCCGGCCATCAGCGCCGTCCCCGCGTAATACAGCGGCGAGGGCGGGTAATACACGGGCGGCGAAGCCGGGTAGGCCCAGGTGCCGTAGCTGGTGGTCGGGTTGTAGGTGGGCACATAGACCACTTGCGGGTCGGCCGGCTGGATGATGATGGTGCTGGCCGGCGCACTGCTGGCGGTCGAAGCCGTTGCAGCCTGCACCGTGACGTTCTGGTACTGGTTGCTTTGCAGGTTGCCTGCCGCCTTCGCTTGCTGGCGCAAACGCTGCACGGCGCCCATCACATCATCGGGCTGGGCCAGGAAGGCATCCCCCAGGCGCTGCACCCAGACCGGGTCCTGCCCGAGCACCACCAGCACCTGCGGGAACGCTACCAACGCCTGAACGCTAGGGTCCCAGGGCTGTTTGGCGACTTGCTTGACGGCATCATCGCCCTGGGCCTTGGGGTTGGCCTTGGACCAGGTCACCGCTTCGGCCACTTCCCCGGGGTAGGTGGCAGCCATCAGCACCTGCGCCAGCAGTGCATCGGGGTACAACGCGATGGGCGCGAGCATCTGGTCGAGCTGTTCCTGATTGAACACCGCCTGTTTGGCCGACTGTGCTTCAGCGGCCGAGGGCGCAGGTGCGGGAGGCGATTCGCCCTGGGCAACACCCGACGCAGCGCTCAGGCAGAGCACCGCCGACACGATACATAGCAATGGCATGCGCATCACAGTTCCCTCGGGGTGAAGCCGCGTGGGGTGTAAGCCTAGCAAAGGCTGCGTTTTGCACACCGTACTTGCCGACATCAATAGTCACTATCGAGAGGGGCAATTTCTACTGATCGCGCTCACCCAATAACCTAGCTCCATCGATTCGCCACTTGCCCCCCCGTACCCTGGAGCTTCCAATGAACACCACGGCCCGCCTGCTGCTCGCTGCCCTGACCGCCACTGGCATTGCCGTGCTCAGCGGTTGCACCAGCCACCCCGAACTGCGCCCTTACACCGCCGAGGAAAACCGCCAGCTGCAACTCGAAGCCATTCAGCGCCAAGCCCTGTCGCTGGATGAGTACGAACTGCGCAAGCGCGTGATCCTGCGCGCGGCAAGCCCGCAAGTGGTGACCGAGGTGGTCGAGACGCAACCAGGGTTCAGTGGCTGAGTTGAAAGACGTGCGGGGCGCTCTATCATGGTGGCTGCCGGGCTGAACCCTTCAGCCCTTACCACTGAGGTTGCCAATGATCGACCACCTGGACCATCTGGTGCTGACTACCGTCGACGTGCAAGCCTGCACCGACTTCTATACCCGAGTAATGGGCATGCAGCTGGAAACCTTCGGCGCCGGCCGCCTGGCCTTTCGATACGGCAACCAGAAAATCAACGTGCATGTGCGCGGCCATGAGTTCGAGCCCAAGGCCCACCTGCCCGTGCCTGGGGCACTCGACCTGTGCTTCATCGCCAGCGTCAGCCTAGAGGCGGTGATCGCCCACCTGGAGCAGGCGCAATGGCCCATCATCGAGGGGCCTGTCAAGCGCACCGGGGCGACCGGGCCGATCCTGTCGGTCTACGTGCGGGACCCGGACCTCAACCTGATCGAGATTTCCCAACCCCTTCAATGAGTGCCATGTGGTTTTCCCTGCTCGGCAACACGGGTATCCTGTGCCGCTCAAGAGCAAGCCTTCCAGGACGGTGACCATGATCAGGCCCCTTCTGTTGTTGAGTGTGGCCCTGCTGTTCAGCCAGGCGCTGCAGGCGCAGCAGATCCAGCGCCAACTGGGCGATTTCGACTTCAAGCTCGGCACCACGCCTTCACGCAGCATGGCCCAAGGGCTGATCTCGCCGAGCGCGGTCGGCGCCTTCCACGGCGGCCTGGACCTCAGCCATCCCAGCGGCTGGTACCTCGGCCAATATGCGCCGAGCATGGGTGTAACGCCCGATTCCACCCTGCGCCTGGACAGCTACCTGGGCTACAAGGACCATTTCGACAGCACCTTGGGTTACGAAGTGGGCCTGATCCACTACAGCCAGCCCAATATCGCCGGGCCCGACAGCTATGCCCTGTATGGCGGCATATCGATCATGGGCAGCCGCATCGGCGGCGCCTGGCGGGACAACCCGGACAACCGCACCGGTACCCTGTTCGCCGACTTCGGCCAGTTGCCGTTGCTCGATGCCGACTTCACCGTCAAGCTCGCCCACCATCGTCTGGGCACCCCCTTCACCATCGGCGACGGCAGCCAGGTGAACGGGTTTTCGGACTGGTCGCTGGAGCTGTCGCGGCCTTGGCTTGGCATCGACCTCAACCTGATCTACAGCAACTCCAACCTCAGCGGTGGTGGCTGTGATGCCTACGCGGGCATCAACACCTACTGCGACAGCATGGTCACGCTCAAGGCGCAGCGCAGCTTCTTTTAGCCTGCGGGGGCATGGCGTCAGATCCCTCCCCCCGCCAGCAACTCTGTCATCACTTCGGCCAGCGCCTTGATCATCACGTCCGCCGTCGGCCGGTGGAGGATGACGATTTCGTAACTGTCCACCTCCGGCAACCCCTGCTGCTGCCCCATTACCCGATGTTCACGGGTGGCAGCGCGCGGTGGCAGCAGGCTGATGCCCATGCCATCGGCCACTGCCGCCTGGATACCGCTGAGGCTGGAGCTGGTGAAACTGATGCGCCAGCGCCGGCCCATGCCTTCGATGGCGCTGATCATGTCTTCGCGGTACAGCCCACGTGGCGGGAAGGTCACCAGCGGGATCGGGTCGAGCTCGAAGGACGGCATGCGCGCGCTGTCGATCCATTGCAGGCGCTCGGGCCAGCAGGCGACGCCTTCGCGGGTATTGCGCCGCTGCTTGAGCAGCACCAGGTCGAGTTCACCGTTGTCGTAGGCCTGGCTGAGGTCGCGACACAGGCCGCTGGTGACTTCCAGCTTGACCTGCGGGTGCAGCCGGCTGAAGGCCGACAACGCATTGGTGGTGCGCCCACCGACAAAGTCTTCCGGCACGCCCAGGCGCACGGTAACGCCGACCATGGCCCCGGCCAGCGCTTCGAGCATCTGGTCGTTCAGCGCCAGCATGTGCCGGGCATAGCCGAGCAAGGTCTGCCCGGCGTCGGTAGGCAGCACGTCGCGGTTGCCTCGCACCAGCAGGCGGTGGCCGACCATGTCCTCCAGGCGCCGGACTTTCTGGCTGATGGTCGACTGGGTCGAGTGCAGGCGTGCAGCGGCAGTGGTGAAGCTGCCGCAATCGGCCACCACGACAATGGCGCGCAGCAGGTCGAGGTCGAACAGGGCTCTATTCGATTTCACGCTGATGGACATCTTGGTATTCAACTAATGGATGGCAAAGCTGACTTCTACCACGGCTAATCACCGAGTGCCACGCCTTCGCGGCGCGGGTCGGCGCCACCCGCCCACCCTGTGGCAGTGCGCTGGATGATCTGCATGCCACTGGTCATGGGCATGGGCGTGACCTCATGGCCCCAGGCTGCCAGTTGGCGGATCAACGCCTGGCTGGTCAACCCGGCTTCCACTTCGGTACCGGCGTTGCGGCTGCCAAAGTTCGGCAGGTTGCTGGCCTGCTGCGGGTCGAGCCGCCAGTCCAGCAGGCCGACCAGCGCCTTGTTCACGTAGCCGATGATCTGTGAACCACCCGGCGATCCGAGGCTGGCGACCAGCTCGCCCGAGCCCTGTGCAAACACCAAGGTCGGCGCCATGGCGGACAACGGGCGCTTGCCAGGCTGCACTCGGTTGGCCACGGGCTTGCCGTTTTCCTGCGGGATAAAGGAAAAGTCAGTGAGCTGGTTGTTCAGCAGGAAGCCCCTGACCATCAGGTGCGAGCCGAACGCCGCCTCCACCGACGTGGTCATGGCCAGGGCCTGGCCGCTGTCGTCCACCGCCGACAGGTGCGAGGTGGAAATGCGCAGGGGGGAGCGGTCGGGGGCCAAGGCAAGGTCCGCGCCCTGCGGCTTGCCTGGGCGCGCGTACTTCATGCTGAAGTCACCGACCTGTTTGGCGCGCTCGGCCAGGTAGGCAGGAGCAGTCAACGCCTTGAGCGGGACCGGCACGTAGTCGGTGTCGGCCAAATACTGGGCGCGGTCGGCGTAGGCTAGCCGCTCGGCTTCGGCGATCAGGTGGACTGCCAGTGGGGCCGGCTCCAGGCCTGCCACGGACGACGTGATGCGCGGCGGCATGGTTGCCAGGTCGCGCGGCGGGTGGCGGCGATGCAGTGCGTCAAGGATGCCCAGGGTCTGCAGCACGGCCACCCCGCCCGAGGACGGCGGCGGCATGCCGCAGACTTGCCAGGCCTTGTAAGGGCCGCACAGCGGTGTGCGCTCCCGGGCCTGGTACTGGCGCAAGTCCTGCATCGACAGTTGCCCGGCATTGGCGTGGCTGCGCACCTGGGCCACCATGGCCTCGGCGATGTCACCGGTGTAGAACGCGTCGACACCCTGCGCTGCGATCCGTTCGAAGGTTTGCGCAAGCTCCGGGTTGCGCAACAACGTGCCCACTGCCAGAGGCCGGCCCTGGCCATCGAGGAAATACCGGGCCATTGCCGGTGAGCCGGCAATGAAAGGGTCACCGGCCACCAGAGTGTGCAAGCGCTGCGAAACCGGGAAACCCTTGCGCGCCAGGGCGATGGCCGGGGCAAACAGCTCACTCCACGGCAGCTTGCCATGCTGGTCGTGGGCCAGCTTGAGGGCGCGCAGCACGCCGGGCACGCCGACCGAGCGCCCACCGATCTGTGCGTCCCTGAACGGCATCGGTGTGCCGTCCGGTTGCAGGAACAGCTTTTCCGTTACCGTCGCCGGCGCCGTTTCGCGGCCGTCGTACGCCTGCACACGCTGGCCATCCCAGTACAGGATGAACCCTCCGCCACCAATGCCGCTGGATTGCGGCTCGACCAGGGTGAGCACCATCTGCATGGCGATTGCCGCATCGATGGCGCTGCCGCCGGCCCGCAGCATGGCCCGCCCGGCCTCGCTGGCCAGGGGGTTGGCGGCGGCGACCATATGGCGGGTGGCGTGCACGGGTTGCAGGCCGCTGCGGTAGCCGGATTGCAGCTCGGGGGGTGCGGGGAGCAGTTGGTCGGCAGAGGCGTATTGGGTGGCGAGGGCCAGGGACATGGTGCAGATGAGGTGGGTCGGGAATGGCATTGGGGGTGTCCTTTCGAAGTGCATGACGCGGGGCTTTTGGCGCGCTTGAGATCGAGCGCCGCCCGCGCGGCGCATCGCGGGCAAGCCCGCTCCTACATTTATTGCAACCTGCCGTTCCAGTCAGGCCATGGTTGTTCGCCTTGGCGCATGACTTAAGTCAGGCGAGGCGGCAGCAGCGCCAGCCGAAAAACCTCGTCGAGCCTCCAAGGCTGACAACTATGGCCTATCAGGCCATGGCACGTTGCAACAAATGTGGGAGCGGGCTTGCCCCGCGAAGCGCCGCGCGGGCGGCGCTCGATCTCAAGCGCGCCAAAACCTCCCGGCATGCACCTATACACCCTTACACCACCTCCTCAAACGGCAACCCCACATAGTTCTCGGCAATGTTCACCAACCCCGCCTCGGACGACAGGAAGTACTCCCGATCCGCTTCCTGCATCTTCTGGTCCCAGGCATCCTTGTGCTCGCCGAAGTCATGCAGCAACTGGGTCATGAACCAGCTGAAGCGCTCGCCTTTCCATACCCGGCGCAGCGCCAGCGGTGAATACTGCTGCAGCAGGTCGGTACGCCCCTCGCGGTAAACCTTGACCAGGATTCGATACAGGTAATTGACATCCGAGGCCGCCAGGTTGAGGCCCTTGGCACCGGTGGGCGGCACGATGTGCGCGGCGTCGCCGACCAGGAACAGCTTGCCATACTGCATCGGCTCGACCACCTGGCTGCGCAACGGCGCGATGCTCTTTTCCAGCGCCGGGCCAGTCACCAGGCGCCCCGCCACATCCTCGGGCAATCGGGCCTTGAGCTCACCCCAGAAGCGCTCGTCGGGCCAGTCCTCCACCCGTTCCTCCAGCGGTACCTGCAGGTAGTAGCGGCTGCGCGTCTGCGAGCGCTGGCTGCACAGCACGAAGCCGCGCTCATGGTGGGCGTAGATCAGTTCATGATTGACCGGCGGGGTGTCGGACAACAGGCCCAGCCAGCCGAAGGGGTAGACGCGCTCGTAATGCTTGAGCACGCCTTCCGGGATGCTCTGCCGGGAAACACCGTGGAAGCCGTCGCAACCGGCAATGTAATCACAGTCCAGGCGGTGGGTTTGCCCGTCCTTCTCGAACGTGACATAGGGCCGTTCACCCTTCAGTTCGTGTGGCTGGACATTGCTGGCGGCATAGATGATCGGCGCGCCGCTGGCCTCGCGTGCCTGCATCAGGTCGCGGGTAACTTCGGTCTGGCCGTAGACCATGACCGTCTTGCCACCGGTCAGGCCCTTGAGGTCCAAGCGCTGGCGCCTGCCACCGATCAGCAGCTCGACACCTTCGTGGACCAGCCCTTCGTGGTCCATGCGCTGGGAAACACCCGCTTCACGCAGCAGGTCTACGGTACCTTGCTCGAGCACCCCGGCACGGATGCGGCCGAGCACGTATTCAGGGGTTTGGCGTTCGAGGATGACCGTGTCGATTCCGGCCTTATGAAGCAATTGGCCAAGCAGCAGGCCGGACGGACCAGCCCCGATGATTGCAACCTGAGTTTTCATTGTTGTTGTCTCGTGCTATTAGGGTTCGCACTTGCATTTTTACTGGCAACACTGGCCAATTAAGTGTGCTATCCCATGCAAAACCTGCACTTTTATAAAAAGCGTTCGATTACCGGACAGGTATTCTTAACATGAAATCCACCCTCCCCGGCGTACCGTTGTTCCAGCTCTATGGCGAAAACCAGGCCTGGCCCGGTACCGACCTGCTGCATTGCGAGTCGATCCCCGCGCGCAGCCGCTTGCACCATTGGGAGATCAAGCCGCACCAGCACGCCGAGCTGTTCCAGTTGCTGTATGTGCAGCGTGGCCAGGCCCAGGTGGAGATCGAGGGCGTGCGCAGCGTCGTCGACGAGGCCGCAATCCAGGTGGTGCCGCCGCTGACCGTGCACGGCTTTCGCTTCAGCGCCGACATCCAGGGCCATGTGCTGACCTTCGGTACGGCCTTGGTGGCCGACCTGGAGCAACGCCTGGGCGCGCCGCTGAGCGTATTGACGAAGGCTGCGTGTTACCCGCTGGGCAAGGACCGCGTGCGGCTGCGCAACCTGGTCGAGACGCTGCAGCAGGAATACCAGGGCCACGAGCCGGCACGGGTAACCCTGCTCGAAGCCCTGGTGACCGCGCTGATGGTGTGGATCAGCCGCCGGCAGCAACTGGGCCAGGCGCCGCGTAACCGCGATGAGCGTGACCGGCAGCTCTTGGGGCAATACCTGCGCCTGGTCGAGGCGCACTACCGTGAGCATTTGTCGGTGGAGGACTTCGCCGCCCGGATGAACATCCAGAGCCTGCAGCTCAACCAGCTGTGCCGGGCATTGAGCGGGCAGACCGCACTGCAAGTGGTGCATCAACGGCTGTTGCTGGAGGCTCGGCGCAACCTCATTTACACACGCATGAGCATCGGGCAGCTGTCGGACAGCCTGGGGTTCAGTGACCCGACCTACTTTGCGCGGTTCTTCAAACGCCTGAGCGGGCAGACGCCCAATGGCTATCGGCGTTCAGTGCAGCCTGAATGATTGGCGGTAGCCCGAAGAGGCCGGTAAACAAGCACATCTCCACCGCCCTGCTTGACGTATACGTCAACCTGCATTCAGGATACTGGCATACCCCACGCCGAGCCCAAGCATGAGTAGCCAGACCTACAGCATCTCCGACCTTTCCCGCGAGCTGGACATCACCACCCGCGCCATTCGCTTTTACGAGGAACAGGGCCTGCTGAGCCCGGAGCGGCGCGGCCTGGAGCGCATCTATTCGGCACGCGACAAGGTCAGCCTGAAGCTGATCCTGCGTGGCAAGCGCATCGGCTTCTCACTGGCTGAATGCCGTGAACTGATCGAACTGTACGACCCCACCAGCGGCAACCTCAAGCAGCTCAACAGCATGTTGGGGAAGATCGCCGAGCGTCGCGCCCAGCTTGAACAACAAATGCTCGACATCCACCAGATGCAACTGGAGCTGGACACCGCCCAGGAACGCTGCGAACAAGCCCTGGCCGCCACCTTGAACAATAACGACAACCGTTGACCCGCCACAGGAACCCCGCCATGCCTTTGCCCGAAAAAGTCCGCCTGGTCGAAGTCGGCCCCCGCGACGGCCTGCAGAATGAAGCCCAGCCCATCAGCGTCGCCGACAAGGTGCGGCTGGTCGATGACCTGACCGACGCTGGCCTGGCCTACATCGAAGTTGGCAGTTTCGTCTCGCCCAAATGGGTGCCGCAGATGGCCGGCTCTGCCGAAGTGTTCGCCGGCATCCAGCAGCGCCCAGGCGTCACCTATGCGGCCCTGGCGCCCAACCTGCGTGGCTTCGAGGACGCCCTGGCGGCCGGGGTGAAGGAAGTGGCCGTATTCGCCGCCGCTTCCGAGGCGTTTTCCCAGCGCAACATCAATTGTTCGATCAGCGACAGCCTGAAGCGCTTCGAGCCGATCATGGCGGCAGCGCGCAGCCACGGCGTGCGGGTGCGCGGTTACGTTTCCTGCGTGCTGGGCTGCCCGTATGAAGGCAAGGTCAGTGCCGAACAGGTCGCCCCGGTGGCCAAGGCCCTGCATGAGATGGGCTGCTACGAGGTATCGCTGGGCGACACCATCGGCACGGGCACCGCAGGTGATACCCGGCGGCTTTTCGAGGTGGTCTCGGCCGTGGTGCCGCGTGCGCAACTGGCCGGGCATTTTCACGACACCTACGGGCAGGCGCTGGCCAATGTGTACGCCAGCCTGCTCGAAGGCATCAGTGTGTTCGACAGTTCGGTGGCCGGGCTGGGGGGCTGCCCTTACGCCAAAGGCGCCACGGGCAACATCGCCAGCGAAGACGTGGTGTACCTGCTGCACGGCATGGGGATCGAAACCGGTATCGACCTCGACCGGCTGATCGCGGCCGGGCAACGCATCAGCGGCGTACTGGGCCGGGCCAATGGTTCGCGCGTAGCGCGGGCACGCAGCGCGCACTAGGGTTCACACGCCTGTCACATCTGTGTGGGTGGAGTGTTACCGCCCCCACAGGCTCCAGCAAAAAATCGGGTAACAGGGAAACAATTCGACAGAATTTCAGGTGGTGCGATTTTTCCATTTTCGATCAAGCCATTGATTTTAAAGGGTTTTCAAAAGTTGGCACGGCACCTGCTATATCTTTGGTACAACAACAACAAAAAACGTGACACCCAATAAAAACAACATGTACCGGCTCTGACATAACAAAAACAACACGGCAGAGGCGCAGCAAGCAGATCTTTTTGAAGTAGGCAGGTTTTTCAGGGGTACGCCCCCGCGAGCTGGCACAGAACAATAAAACTACCTCAAGGTAGCGGCAGTCAGCATCGGATCCTCAGGATGAAAGCAGGTCAGCGCTCAAAAAAATACGTTTGCTCTTGACCCCGGGTGGGGGTCGCTCGCAACACCAGGACAGGCTTACAAAAACAACAAAAGGCCGGTCTCAATAATAAGAAAAGAGCAGGCAACAACGCTTTGAGGGGAGCTTCGGCTCCCCTCAGTGCTTCCCGCTCCCCTCCTCTCTCTGCTTCTCTTCGTTCTCCCTCTCCACCTTGTCCACAACCAACGGCATCGTTGCCAGCACCAGCAATGCCATGAGCGTGCTGATCAGGGCGGTCGCCTCGCGCCCCATACCCGCCGCCGTACCGATCGCAGCCGTCATCCACAGCCCGGCAGCGGTGGTCAGGCCTTTGACATGGCTGGGGTCCCGACCGTTACCTTTGAGAATGGTACCCGCGCCGAGAAAGCCGATGCCCGCGACGATGCCCTGGACCACCCGGCTCAGCGCCTGATCGTCGGCCCCGGCCATGCTGGGCGCCAACACGAAAAGCGCGGCCCCCATGGACACCAGCATGTGCGTGCGCACACCGGCAGATTTACCTTTGTGCTCGCGCTCGAAGCCCAGCACAGCGCCCAGCACCGCTGCCATCAACAGGCGCAGGAGGATGCGCGTGACTTCCTGTTCGTCAGTGATGTCGGCGAATTCCGCCTGGATGGTTTGCCAGATGACGTCCATGGGTGAGTACTCATGTGTTGCCCGCGAAAAGGCCGATACAGGCACCTGGATGGTTGACCCCTGCACATCAGGCAAAGTGCCCGCCCGGCCGAATAATGCAGCAACCCTGCATGGCCTGCGGTCACAACTGTTGACCGCACCCCGGAGGAGCCACCCCATGCCCATCGAAATCGAAGAAAGCACCCGCCGTTGCACGCTCATTGGCGAAGACCTGCGCATCGAAGGCGAAGGCCCGGACATCGAGATCATCACCGATGAACAACTGCACATGTCCGTGGCGCTGTTGGCCGGTCAGCGTGTACCGATTACCGAAAGCGAAGCCGACGCGCTGACTGTAGCCGGTGCGGTGGATAGCCGCAGGCATCTGAAAGCCAGCGTTCCAGGCTCGGTGATTTAAGGCTTCAGCAACATTTGGCGGCAATCTGATACGGTTTTAATGGTGAAATCTGAGCCTGTGCTGGAAACAGCTCGGCGCTCATAGTGCTCATGCCTGATCGAGGCGCGATGAGCACCGAAGCCATGAACGACCGAATCGAAGTCATCGAACTGGCCGCCCCCAAGCGGCCTGCCGTCAGCGGTATCCATACCCGTAGTTTCACGGGCCTGTACCGCAACCTGCGCATTGCCTTCGCCGGCCTGTTGTTCGTACTGTTCTTCGGGACGGCCTGGCTCGACTGGGACGGCCGGCAGGCCGTGCTGTGGGACTTGTCGAGCAGCAAGTTCCACATCTTCGGCGCCACCTTCTGGCCGCAAGACTTCATCCTGCTGTCGGCACTGCTGATCATCTGCGCGTTCGGCCTGTTTGCCATCACCGTGTACGCTGGCCGTGTGTGGTGCGGCTACAGTTGCCCGCAAAGCGTGTGGACCTGGCTGTTCATGTGGTGCGAAAAAGTCACTGAAGGCGACCGCAACCAACGCATCAAACTGGCCGCCGCGCCCTGGGGCCTGAACAAGCTGGCGCGCCGTACGTTCAAGCACAGCTTGTGGCTGGCGATTGGTGTGCTCACGGGGCTCACCTTCGTCGGCTACTTCACACCCATCCGCCCACTGGCCCAAGCGCTGTTCAGCCTGCAACTGGGCGGCGTGGCGTTGTTCTGGGTCGTGTTCTTCACCGCTGCCACCTACATCAACGCAGGCTTGCTGCGCGAGGCGGTGTGCCTGCACATGTGCCCTTATGCGCGCTTCCAGAGCGTGATGTTCGACAAGGACACCTTGGCCGTGGCCTACGACCCGCGCCGCGGCGAATCACGCGGCCCACGCAAAAAGGGCAGCGACGCGCGCGCGCAAGGCCTGGGCGATTGTATCGACTGCACCTTGTGCGTGCAGGTCTGCCCCACCGGCATCGACATCCGCCAAGGCCTGCAGATGGCCTGCATCGGCTGCGCCGCCTGTATCGATGCCTGCGACAACGTGATGGCCAAGATGGGTTACCCGCGCGGCCTGATCGGTTACAAGTCCGAGCACAGCCTGCAAGGCGGCACCACGCACTGGCTGCGGCCGCGGCTGGTGGGTTATGCGGTGGCCTTGCTGGTGATGATCGGTGCGCTGGTGGCGGCCTTGCAGTTGCGCCCGATGGTGTCGCTGGATGTGATCAAGGACCGTGGCCTGTTCCGTGAGAACGCCCTCGGCCAGATCGAGAACATCTACTTGCTCAAGGTCATCAACAAGACCGAGCAAAGCCAGCGCTATCATCTGCGCCTGCTGGACGCCGACGGCTTCGAGCTGCATGGCAAGACCGAATTCGTCATCCCCGCCGGCGAGATGAGCGAACTGCCGGTGTCGGTGGCCATGCTTGCCGAGCGCCCCGCCAGCAGCTCGCAGGCACTGGCCTTTGAAATCCAGGACAGCGATCAACCGGCGATCCGCAGCGTGGCGCACAGCCGCTTCGTCGCACCGGTCAACCGCTGATCCCTTACACTCACTGTTCACCTTGCTTGCCGAGCCCCCATGAAACGCTACGAACGCTTTGCCGACGACATTGCCGAACTGATCCGCTCCGGGGTGCTCGGCCCCGGCCAGCGCGTGCCTTCGGTACGCTATGCCAGCCAGGCCCACGGGGTCAGCCCGTCGACGGTGTTCCAGGCTTACTACCTGCTGGAGCGCCGCGGGCTGATCCGTGCACGGCCGCGCTCGGGCTATTTCGTCAACGCCCATGCGCCGCGCCAGTTCAGCGAACCGCAACCGCTGGAGCCGCTGAGCGAATCGACCGACGTGGATGTCAGCGCGCTGGTGTTTTCCATTCTCGAATCGATCAAGGACCCGAACACCGTGCCGTTCGGCTCGGCCTTCCCCAGCCCCGAACTGTTCCCGCTGCAGCGCCTGTCGCGCTCGCTGGCCAGCGCCAGCCGGGCCATGGACCCGCGCATGGTGGTCACCGACCTGTCGCCGGGCAACCCGCAGTTGCGGCGGCAGATCGCCCTGCGCTACATGGTCGGCGGGCTGATGTTGCCGATGGAAGAATTGCTGATCACCAACGGCGCACTGGAAGCGCTGAACCTGTGCCTGCAGGCGGTCACCGAGCCTGGCGACCTGGTGGCAATCGAGGCGCCGGCCTTCTACGCCTGCCTGCAGGTGCTCGAGCGGCTCAAGCTCAAGGCGGTGGAGATCCCGGTGCACCCGCGCGAAGGCATGGACCTGGCCGCGCTCGCCCAGACGCTGGACAAGCACCCGATCAAGGCCGTGTGGTGCATGACCAACTTCCAGAACCCGGTAGGTGCGAGCATGCCCGAGGCGAAGAAACAGGCGTTGGTCGAGCTGCTGCGGCGCCACCAGGTGCCGCTGATCGAGGACGATGTGTACGCCGAGCTGTACTACTCGCAACAGGCGCCCAAGCCGGCCAAGGCCTTCGACACCCAAGGCCTGGTGATGCATTGCGGTTCGTTCGCCAAGAGCCTGGCGCCCGGCTACCGCATCGGCTGGGTAGCCGCCGGGCGCTTCGCGCAGAAAATCGAACGGCTCAAACTGATGACCTCGCTGTGCGCGTCGATGCCGGCCCAGGCCGCCATCGCCGACTACCTGCAACACGGCGGCTACGACCGCCACCTGCGCAAGCTGCGCTACGCCCTGGAAGGGCAACAAGCCAACATGCTCGCCGCCATCGCCAACTATTTCCCGCCGCAGACGCGGGTCAGCCAGCCATCCGGCGGTTACTTCCTGTGGCTGGAGTTGCCCGCGCAGATGGATGCGCTGAAACTGTTCCACATGGCCCTGGCCCAGGGCATCAGCATTGCACCGGGGCCGATTTTCTCACCCACCCGACGCTTCGGTAACTGCATCCGCCTGAACTACGGCAGCCCCTGGCATGACGATGCCGAGCGTGCCATGGAGACCTTGGGGCGCATCGTGCGATCGTTCTAGCCGCCACCGGGGCGCACAGGCTAAAGTTGTGCACTGCTCTGTGCCGGACGCCCCAATGCCCCACCGCGAATTGCAGCAACTGCGCCAGCAGGTCGAAGCCCTGCAACGGCGCAATGCCGAGCTTGAGTCAGCCCAGGCACACCAGCAGGCGCTGGGTAGTGACCTGTTCCGCTCTCTGTTCGACACCATGGACGAAGGCTTCTGCGTCATCGAGTTCTTCGACGGCCCGCATGGGCCGCTCAGTGACTATGTTCACGTCATGGCCAATGCGGCCTATGCCAAGCATGCCGGGATCCCGAACGTGGTGGGGCAGAAGCTGCGCGAGATGGTCCCCGACGAGGCCGACGACTGGGTGGCGCGTTACGGCGCCGTGCTGCGTACCGGCGAACCCCTGCAGTTCGAACAGGAGCTGGTTGCCACCGGCCACGTGCTTGCCGTTTCGACGTTTCGCGTTGAACCACCCGAGCGGCGCCAGGTGGCCGTGTTGTTCCAGGATATGACGGAACGGCGCAAGGCCGAGCAAGCGCTGCAACGGCTCAACGAAGAACTCGAACAGCGTGTCAGCGAAGCGCTGGCCGAGCGTCGGTTGTTCGCCGAGTTGGTCGACCACAGCGTGGCCAATGTGCATGTGATCGATAAGCGCATGCGTTGGCTGGCAGTCAATCGCCAGGCACAGGAAGACTTTCACCACCTGTACGGGCGCACGCCGGACGTCGGCGACCACATGCCCGCGCTGATGGGTGAAGATTCGCCGGACTACTGCCTGATACTGCCGCTGTGGCAACGCGCGCTGGCCGGTGAGCAGTTCACCACATCCGGGGCCTTTGGCCAGGCACCCAACCGGCGTCACTTCGAGTTACGCTTCAATGCCTTGCTCACCCCCGAGGGCACTGTTCAGGGAGCCTACCTGTTCGCCTATGACATCAGCGAGCGTGTGCAGGAGCAGCAACGCCTGGCCAAGGCCGAACAGGCGCTGCGCCAGGCGCAGAAGATGGAGGCTGTGGGCCAGCTGAGCGGCGGTATCGCCCACGACTTCAACAACCTGCTGGGGAGCATTCTCAACGCTCAGGAATTGATGCACCAACGCCTGGCCCAGGCCCGTTACGAGGAGTTGGCCCATTTGCTGGACCTGTCCAGCGACTCCGCGAAACGGGCCTCGTCGCTGGTACACCGGCTACTGGCCTTCTCGCGTCAGCAGACCTTGCAACCGCTCGCGACCCAGGTCACCGCGCTTGTCAGCGGCATGGAAGACCTGATCCGCCGCACCATTGGCCCATCCATCACACTGCGCAGCCACTTCGCGAGCGAACTGTGGCCCACCTTCATCGACCCTCCGCAACTGGAAAGTGCGCTGCTCAACCTGTGCATCAATGCCCGCGATGCGCTGCCAGCCGGCGGCACGGTCGATATCCTGGGTGAGAATATCGTGCTGGACCCTGAGCTCGCGCAACCGCTGGATCTCCCGCCCGGGGACTATGTACGCCTGAGCGTGGTCGACAACGGCTGCGGCATGAGCGCCGAGGTGGCAGCGCGGGCCTTTGACCCCTTCTTCTCGACCAAACCCATGGGCCATGGCACGGGCCTCGGGCTCTCGATGACCTACGGTTTCGTCCGCCAGTCGGGGGGGCAAGTGCGTCTGCTCTCCACGCCTGGCGAAGGCACTCGGATCACGCTGTACCTTCCGCGTCACCCTGAGCAGC
>Ga0213823_1000267_pt1 | contig 51270 bp, 47 predicted proteins | sample MC6MC0907MG_FD_179887 | JGI IMG/M metagenome (GOLD analysis project Ga0213823, IMG submission 179887) | Enriched soil aggregate microbial communities from Iowa State University, Ames, United States - MC6-MC0907-MG | ecosystem: Environmental > Terrestrial > Soil > Unclassified | place: USA: Iowa...
ACAGCGAGAGGAGGTGCAGCGAAGCAAACCGTAGGCGCTGCGCCCGGATCGATCCCGCAGCGAAGGAACCCCGAGCCCCAGCGAGCGGGCCGGACGCAGGAGCAAGCGTTTTTTTGCTTACTTTTTTTAGGCGTTTGTAAAAAAAGTGAGTCGCCGTCAGGGCGAAACCCTAAGCCGCCGTTACCGAAGAAACGGATATACACACCAAACACCCACAACATGGTCGGCCCGAAGGCCGCCAAGACACCCCAAAACAAAAATGTTAGCGTGCTTGGTATCAAGCCCGAACAAGAGCCAAAAACGATGAAAAAGACTGTCCTGGCCTTCAGCCGCATCACCCCGCCAATGATCGAACGCCTGCAACAAGAATTCGACGTCATCGTCCCCAACCCAAAGAACGGCGACATCAACGCCCAATTCAATGAAGCCCTGCCCCACGCCCACGGCCTCATCGGCGTCGGCCGCAAACTCGGCCAGGCCCAACTCGAAACCGCGACAAAACTCGAAGTAGTCTCCAGCGTCTCCGTCGGCTACGACAACTACGACCTCGACTACTTCAATGAACGCGGGATCATGCTCACCAACACCCCCGACGTCCTCACCGAAAGCACCGCCGACCTCGCCTTCGCCCTGATCATGAGCAGCGCCCGCCGCGTCGCCGAACTCGACGCCTGGACCAAGGCCGGCCAATGGCAAGCCAGCGTCGGCGCGCCGCTGTTCGGCTGTGACGTGCACGGCAAAACCCTCGGCATCGTCGGCATGGGCAACATCGGCGCCGCCGTCGCTCGCCGTGGCCGCTTCGGCTTCAACATGCCGATCATCTACAGCGGCAACAGCCGCAAGACCGACCTGGAACAGGAACTCGGCGCGCAATTTCGCAGCCTCGATCAACTGCTCGCCGAGGCCGATTTCGTCTGCCTGGTAGTGCCTCTCAGCGACAAGACCCGCCACCTGATCAGCCATCGCGAACTGGAGCTGATGAAGTCCGACGCCATTTTGGTGAACATCTCCCGCGGCCCGGTTGTTGATGAACCGGCGTTGATCGAAGCCCTGCAAAACAAGCGCATTCGCGGTGCCGGCCTGGACGTTTACGAAAAAGAACCGCTGGCCGAGTCGCCGCTGTTCCAGCTCAGCAATGCCGTGACCCTGCCGCACATCGGCTCGGCGACGAACGAAACCCGCGAAGCCATGGCCAATCGTGCGCTGGCCAACCTGCGTAGCGCCCTGCTCGGCGAACGCCCGCAGGATCTAGTCAACCCGCAAGTCTGGCGCGGATAAAAAAACACGGGCAAGTGCGCTAACGCACTTGCCCGTTAGTTATGCCTTACACAACTTGAAATTGAACAACAAAGCCAATTAAACAACAGCATTATAAGCTCTGCCTGCCTGTCGAATAATCGACAAACGCTATGGAGAGCCAATACCTTGAATACCCTGACAACCGACAAACTCATTCGTTACAGCAAAGTCATATTGATGGCTTACATCAGCTTATTTGGCCTGCTGGTGATGATCCACAACTTTACCGACTACAATTCAAACTACACTTACGTGGCGCATATCCTGAGCATGGACACCACCACCGCCAGTGAATCCATCAAGTATCGGGCCATTGAATCACCGATGATCCATCACCGGATCTACTGGTTCATCATCACGCTAGAAGTCACGTATACCGTGCTGTGCCTGATAGGCACTTATCAGTTATATCGCCACATCGATGCTTCCGCAGAGATATTCCACGAGGCAAAAAAGTTCTCGATCATGGGCATATTGGCAGCCATTTTCATTTATTACGTGTGCCTGCAAACCGTGGGTGTGGAATGGTTTGACATGGACACTTCGCAATCATGGAATGCCAAGGATTGGGCGCGACATATCGTTGACTTCATCTTCCCGGTAATGATTTACATCACCTTGAAAGTCGAGCGCTGAAGTTCAGCGCTCGTTTATTTCAAGCCAACTTTCCCTGCACCGGCGCCGCCACTGCTTTCGGTTTACGAAACACCAGTACATTGCCCAGCATCACTAACACCAGTCCGACCAGCGCAGGCGCTGTCCACTGATAACCTTCAGCAAATGCTGAGACGTTCAGCGCCACGACCGGGAACAGCACGGTGCAGTAAGCCGCGCGCTCTGGGCCCATGCGTCCGACCAGCGTCAGATACGCAGTGAAACCGATCACTGAACCCGGGATTACCAGATACAGCAGCGCACCGACGTAACGCGGGCCCCAATCCATGTCAAACGGAATGCCCTTGACCAGGCACCACACCGACAGCATCACCGCCCCATAGGCCATGCCCCAGGCGTTGGTGGTCAGCGGCTTGAGACCGGCCTTCTGCTGCAGACTCGAGAGCATGTTGCCCGCCGAGAAACACAAGGTGCCGCACAACGCCAGACCGAGGCCGAGCAAGGTTTGCGGACTAGCCTGATGCCCGGCCAGTTCCGGCCAGAACAACATGCCCAGGCCGAACAGCCCCAGCGCACCGCCCATCAGCACATTGCGCGCGATGCGCTGGCCAAAGAACACCCGCGCATTCAGCGCGTTCCACAAGGTTGCGGTGGAAAACACCACCGCGACCAGTCCGCTGGGGATCCACTGACTGGCGGTCAGGAAGCACATGAAATTGACGCAGAACAAACACAAACCCTGCGCCACGCAGATCAGATGCCCACGGCGGTTCATCGGTTGCAGCCGACGGCTGAGCAGCAACAGCGCAAACAGCACCAGCGCAGCAAGGCCGAAGCGATAGACGATCGACACCGGAATCGCCACCACGCCCAGCTGCCATTTCAGGGCAATCCAGGTGGTGCCCCAGATCAGCACGGTCAATAAATACAACGACAGGTTCATGGCACACACTCCTCGATAGGCCTTGAGTGTCTGCCCGAGCCAAGCTTGCGCGCTTGCATAATCTTGCGCTTTTGTCTGGCGGCAGGCTGGCAGCGCGGCGCCTACGGAGTAGGATGCAAGGCGTTGAAGAGAACCGACTATGGCCGCCATCGATACCCTGCAAGTCTTTCAAGCGTTAAACAGCTCGCCGAACGCACGCCTTGTGCACAGCGCCGAGCTCGGTGACGGCTTGTCTGCCGCTTTGTGGACCAACCACCATGATGCGCAGGATTATGAAGCGCCGAGCCACCACACGTTGTCCTGCTACATCGCCGGTGGCACCGGCACATTCCGGCGCGATCAACCCGGTCAAAAAGGCGGGCCGGACAAGTTGTGCATCCTGCCGGCCGATCATGAGTCAGGCTGGGTGATCAACGGCGATATCCGCTTGGCGCATCTGTATTTCAGCGCCGAACAATTTGCTCTCGGTTGCGTTACGTTGCTGGATCGCGAACCGCGTGAGATGCAGTTGCGCGAGCAGACGTTTCTCGAAGATCCACAACAGGCACAGCGCTTTCGGCAATTGCTGACGCTGAACTGGGACGAGCCCGCCGAACGTTTGCTGACCAGCAGCATTGCTCACGAATTGATCAGCCACACTTTGCTCAGCCAGGTCGGCGTGCGTCAGGGTTTGCGTTTGAAAGGTGGATTGGCGCCGCACCAGCGTCGCCAACTGGTGGAGTTCATCGACACTCAGTTGGCCGAACCGATCAGCCTCGGTCAACTGGCCGGGTTGTGTGCGCTGTCGGAATACCACTTCGCGCGGATGTTCCGCACGAGCTTCGGCCTGCCGCCGCATCAATATTTGCTGGCGCGGCGCTTGAGTCGGGCGCGGGAGTTGTTGCGCGGGACGGCGTTGCCGTTGGGTGAGATTGCACTGGCGTGCGGGTTTGCCAGTGCGAGTCATTTCACTAATCGGTTCAAGCAGGTGTTGGGCGGGACGCCGGGGGAGTATCGGCAGGCGTTTTTGCGTTGAGCCCTTTTTTCCCTCACCCCAGCCCTCTCCCAGAGGGAGAGGGGGCCGATTGGGGGATGCTCAAGCTTTACACCGACCTGAAAGTACTTTTCTGAATCCATAATCGACTCGTTGTTTCAGGTCGACGTATCGCGCAATACAACTCGGTCAGTCCCCTCTCCCCCCGGGAGAGGGTTAGGGTGAGGGGCTTTTGATCTTGCCTTAAAACTCCAAAGTGCTCGACAGCGAAACCTGCCGCGAATCGCCCATCGACACAAAGAACCGGCTCGCCGCCGAGGTGTAATACGTACGGTCAAACAGGTTCTTCACATTGAGCTGAAACTTGACCTTCTGCCCTTCGACCCGAGTGTCGTAAGTGGCAAACGCATCGGCGACGGTATAGCTCGGCAGATCGAAATCATTCACCGCGTTACCCGCCCGTTCACCGACATAACGCGCTCCGGCACCCACGCGCAACTGGTCGCCGCCGATCACGCTGCCGAAGTCATACACCGCCGACAACGAACCGGAGTTCTTCGCCACGTTTTGCAGGCGCTTGCCTTTGTACTCCGGGTCTTCAGTCACTTCGGCATCGGTGTAGGCGTAGCTGCCGATCATGCTCCAGTGGTCCGTCAGTTGACCCGTGAGGTCCATTTCCAGACCGCGCGAACGCACCTCACCGGCCGCACTGTAAATCGTCGTCGGGCCTTCAGAGTTGGCCACCAGCACATTGCGTTTCTTGATGTCGAACAACGCGATGTTGCCGGTCACACGCCCCGGCATATCCAGCCGTGCGCCAAGTTCCCATGACTTGGCTTCTTCCGGCGCGATGCTGCCGTCGAGCACCGTGCTGCTACCGCTCAGCGGGGCGATGGTCGAGTTGGGTTTGAACGATTCGGTGTAGCTGCCGTAGAACGACAAGGCGTCGGTGTAGCGATACACCAAACCGGCGCGCGGCACCCACTTCTGCCCGTTGCTGTCGGTGTTGGCCTTGAACGGCACGCCTTTGCCGGCGTACTGGTCGTATTCCTGGAAGCGCCCGCCAGCAACCAGAATCCACTGGTCGTTGAGGTGAATCGAGTCCTGCATGAACACCGAATCACTGCGCAGTTCATCGGTCTGCGCACTGTCGGGAGCGCTGACCGTCGTACCGGCAACTTCGCGGCCATACACCGGATTGAGGTAGCTGAAGGTGGTCCGGCTTTTCTGCCGGATCAGGTCGGCGCGGTAGATCTTGCGGTACTCGTCATCGACGCCGAACACCAGATCATGCTGCATGCCCAGCACTTTGACTTTGCCTTCAAGACTGGCGGTGGTGAAACGGTCGGTGCTGATCGCGTTCTGGGTGCCGTCCATGCTGCGAGTCAACGTGCCTTTTTTGGTATCGATTGCAGTCACGCGAACCTGGCTGGCGTCGTAGGTTTCGCGGTTCCAGCTGTAGCCGAAGTGGGCTTTCCAGTCGTCGTTGAGGTCGTGATCGGCTTCAAAGTGATACAGATCAGAACGGCCTTCCATGTTGTTGAACGGCTCGTCGAGGCGTTGCTTGCGCGAAATGTCCAATGGGTGATTGGTGCGCGGATCGATCAGCGTGCCACGGTCAAACGGCGTGAGAAATTCGCGGTGCTCGTAGGCGAACAACAGCTTGGTGCTTTCGCCGAACCAGGCCAGCGACGGCGCGATCAGGGTTTCGCGGTGGGTGCCGAAGTTGCGCCAGTAATCTTCGTCTTCGTGGTCGAGCACCATGCGATAGGCCAGCCCGGAATCGCCCAGCGGGCCGGTGCTGTCGAAGGTGCCGCCGCTGCCATTTTTGCCCTCGCCGTAGGTCGAGCCGCGCAGGGTCAACGCATTGTATTGCGTCAGTTCAGGCTTCTTGCTAACCAGGTTGACCACGCCACCGGGGTCTTGAATGCCGTACAGCAACGAGGCCGGGCCTTTGAGCACTTCGACCCGATCAACCGTGGCGTTCATGCCGCGCCCCTGCACGATCGGCATGCCGTCACGCATGATCGAGCCGTTGCGGTTGTCACCGAAACCGCGGGTCATCACCGAATCCTGAGTGCTGCCCAAGGTGTTGCCTTGGGTAATGCCGCTGACATTGGCCAACGCGTCGTCGAGATTGCGCGGCGCCTGATCGCGAATGACCTGGGCCGGGATGACGTTGACGGTCTGCGGGACTTCCTGCAACGACGCCGAAGAGCGCATCACCGAACTGGTTTCCGGCGGCTGGTAGCTCATCGATTCGTCGCGCAACGAAGTGATGGTTGTCGCGCCGAGGTTCAGTGCGCCGGCGGTAGGCTGCGGCTCAAGTGCCAGCGTGTGGCTATCAGTGCGGCGGAAGTTGAGGCCGGAGCCGCTGAGCAGGCGTTGCAGGGCCTGTTCGGCACTCATCTGGCCACTGACCGCTGGCGCCATGAGGCCGTACGGCGCTTCGTCGGTGTAGACCACGCTTTGCCCGGTGACGCGGCTGAAGTCGCTCAAGGCTTGCGGCAGCGGTTTGGCGAGCAGGGAAAAACCGAACTGTTTTTGCGCCGGGCTGCTGACGGTTTCGGCGGCCAGAGACACGTTCAGCGGCAACAGTGCCAGCGCCGAAAAACTCAATGCCGAAACACCCAACCACTGTTTGACCGAACCGGATTTTGCCCTGGACTTCATTGCTCAATGACCTATGTAGAACCGCTACGGATGCGAATGGCTCGCAGTTTCAGTCACTACACGGATGGGGCTCGGGTTTACCTCACCCTTTATTTGAAAATATTCTCGTGGTGGTCGATCTGGCGCCATCGCGAGCAGGCTCACTCCTACATTTGGAATGCGTTCCCCTGTAGGAGTGAGCCTGCTCGCGATGACGTCAGCCGAATCAACGCAAAATAATCAGATGCCCCAACACCTGATGCTGCTCAAACCCCATCACCCCTTGCAGGGAACTGAGTACCGCCTGCGGATCCTTGCTCGGAAAACTGCCACTGACCTTGCGCGCCGCCAGCTCATCGTTGAGCAACACAATCCGCCCCGGGTAATAACGCCGCAGATCCTCGACCACATCGGCCAGCGTCGACTTGTAGTAAGTCAGCCAGCCCTGACGCCAGGCCAGTTGCGCTTCGCCGTCCACCGCATGCAGTTTTTCCGCCGCACCGTCACCGTAAGCAACCTGCTGGCCGGCTGTGAGAATCTGCTGTTCGCCACCATGCTCCGCGGTCACCCCGACGCGTCCAGACAGAACCGTGACCTGCGCGCCATGCGATTGCAGGCGCACTTCGAACTGCGTCCCGAGCACGCGCGCTTCGCCCTGCTCCGCCGCGACGACAAACGGATCACCGGTGTGGGTGACGCTGAAAAATCCGGCTCCGCGACGCAACTGGACATGCCGCTCGCCACGACTGAAATCCACGGCAATCGCACTGTCGGCATCCAGGGTTACTTGCGAATGATCAGCCAAAGTCACGGTGCGAATTTCCCCCGGCGCTGAAACGTAATCCGCACCGAGATCATCGATCCAGCGCTGCGGTTGCCAGCCCGTACCAAGGCTGACCATCAGCAACAGACAGGCCGCCATCGCCAACGCGCCCGACCAACGCAAAAACTGCGGACGGCGCGGGCGATCCATTGCATCGAGATAACCCTGCAACGCCAAAGCCTCTTCATCGGCCAGCGTGCGCGCCGGGCTTTCGCTCAATTCCCAGACTACCTGCGCCTGCGCATAGGCCTCGGCGTGAGCAGGATCGGCGCGCAGCCATTGGCTGAATGTAAGTTGATCGCCAGCGCTGGGACGATCATGCAACAAACTCAGCCAGGCAAACGCGGCCTGTTCCTGAGCGGGCGTCGGGGTGATGGCGTCGGATGGCTTCACGGTGCTTTCCCTGGCAGGCGTGGCGCGGGGTCGCGCAGGCTGGCCTTGCAGGCCTCGAGGGCGCGCATCATATGTTTTTCCACGGCACTTTGGGACAGGCCCATGGCTTTGGCGATTTCCGCGTATTTGCGGCCGTGGATGCGATTGAGCAAAAAGATCTGCCGGGTGCGTTCGGGCAACGCACGCAACGCCGCTTCGACATGCCTCAGATCATTGCCCGCCTCCAGCGCTGCTTGTGGTTCGCTGCCGTGACTGTCCGGCGCGTCCGGTTGCCAGCCCTCGTTGACGCGCGTGCGCGTGCCTTCGCTGCGCAAATGGTCGATGGCGATGTTGCCGGCGCAGCGCAAAAGATAGGTGCTGAGCTCTTCGACCTGCACCAGCGGTCGCCGCCAGAAACGCAGAAACAGATCCTGGACCAGGTCCGCCGCCGTCGCTCGACAACCGACGCGCCGGCTCACCAGCGCCTCCATTTGCGAACGTTGGGACAGGAACACCTGCAGAAAATGCGCACGCGCCCCGCTCGGCTCGTCGTCGCGGGATTCCGGTGGCAGACCGATCAGCACGTCAGCACTGCGCCCATGCGGCGACCGGGCTGGCCAACAGGCTGACCCCGGCCAGCGCCAAAGCCAGACGCGGGCGATATGGCAGCAGCAATACCAACGCCAGAGCGCTGAGCATCAGTACGGCGAACCAGTCGACCAGGCCGAAGCTCCAGCCATTGAATGTCACCGCCGCCCACAGCGACAAACCCAGCAGCAACCAGCCCCCCAGCATCAATCCCTGACGCCGTCGACGCGAAGGTTTATGGCCGAGCAATTCATCGTGGTGCCGAGGCATCGACAGGCACAACGCGGTGAATCCGGCGTAGGTGAGCAACAGTGCCAGCAGCATCAGTTAACCCCTTGCTCAAGAGTGATCGGCCGAGGCGTTTCGCGACGTGGCTTTTTTACGCTAACCGTGTTGCCGGCGCGCTGCATTTTCCACGCGGCCCACGCCAGAAACAGACCGGTTGCGAGGCACGTCAGATCAAAACCGGCCAACGCCCAATCGCCCTGCATCAAAGCCACGCCGAGGTTCCAAGGGGTTGTCAGCGCATTGATCAGCGGCACCGCGACAAACAGCGCAGCACCGAAAACAAGCTGTTCAACCCAGGCTTTGCGCCCCGGTCGCAACATCGCGTGCAGTACGCTCAAGCCCCAAGCCATGAAGAACGCGTTCACTTCCCAATCTGCACGTTCGGCAAGGGCCACCGGCAACAGACGATTGGCCAGGAAGAACACCGCCACCGCCGACACCAGCCCGGCCATGCTGGCGATATTCAGTACTTCCACCAACCGCAGTTCGAACGGCATCACGCCGCTCTTGGCGTGTTTGAGTTGCCGCTTGCCGAGCCAGATCACCAGCCCGGTGCCGATCATCGCGGTGCCGGCCAGCCCGCAGATGAAATACAGCCAGCGCAACACCGACCCGGCAAAGTGGCCCATGTGCAAACCATAGAACGCGCCCCCCACCGCCATCGCCAGCGGTTGCTCCGGTGTGCTGCCGAGCATCTGCCCGCTCACCCCGTTGAAGGTCACGGCGCGGCCGAAATCATGCACCACACGGTCGCCAGCACGGGACAGCACCACCGTCGCATTGGCATCGCCCGGATTGCTCACCGACAGGCGCGCCGTGTGGCCGCCCGACCATTGCTCGCTGGCCTTGTTCAACAGCGGTGCCATGGCCGCCAACGGTGCCGCTACATCGGCGCGCTCCGGGGTTTTCGAGGCGGGGAACACTTCGTCATAGAACTTGCGTACGTCGCTGCCGTAAGAAGCGACGATGCTCGCCGGCATGACCATCGACATGAAAATCACCAGGCTGCTGTAGGTGATCATCAAGTGAAACGGCAGCACCAGCACACCTACCGCGTTATGCCCGTCGAGCCAGGAACGCTGGCCCTTGCGCGGGCGAAAGGTGAAGAAGTCCTTGAAGATTTTCTTGTGGGTGATGATCCCGGTGATCAGCGCGACGAACATCACCATCGCGGCAATGGTCGATAGCCAACGGCCCCACGGATAAGGCATTTGCAGTTGAAAGTGGAAACGGTAAAAGAACTCGCCGCCCATGCTGTCGCGGCTCTGCACTTCGGCGCCGGTTTGCGCGTCGAGGGTTTTCGCTTCGAAACGGCCGCGCTCGCCGGGATTCGCCGGTGCTTGCTGCCAGCGCACGGTCAGGCCGGGATCACGGGCATCAGGCAAATCGATCAGCCAACGTGAGGCGCCGGCCGCGTGTTGCTGCAGATAGTTCTGGGCCAGCGTCAGGCTGGTCTCGGCACTCACCGAACGCGCGGGGATTTCCGGCTGCATCCAGTGGCTGATTTCATCTTTGAAATAGGCCAGCGTCCCGGTCAGGAAAATCGCGAACAGCAACCAGCCGAACAGCAGTCCGGTCCAGGTGTGCAGCCAGGCCATCGCCTGACGAAAGCCCTCTTTCATGCCAGGCCCAAGCCGCGCGCCGCGCCGGAAATGGTCGCCAGAATCACACTCGGCACCAGCAAGCCGACCCAGGCCGACCACGCCGTACGGCAGGCAAAACACCAGAGCACGGCCACCAGATAGACCAGAAACGAGATGGTCATGCCGGTCACCACCGCTTCGGCGCGGTTCAACGGCAACCACAGCGTCAGCGTGACACTGGCCAGCGCCGCAACCAGATAGCCGCCAAACACCGCCGCCAGCACCCGCGAGGTGACGGCCAGACGATAAGACATGGGAAATGTGGCGAGTTTGCCTTTCATGTTTCGACCCTGAAACGAAAAACGTCCGGCCGAGAAGCCGAACCCAAGGCGAGCAATATTAATGATAAATATTCTCATATGCAAAAGCATCTGATTGCCGGACAGTGTAGCTCCACTCTACAATGCGAACAGTTCTTGTTCTCTAACGCACACTCTCTACTGCGTAAAGAAAGCGCCCGGAGTCCACCGTTGTCATCCGCCCACCCCGTCGAATCGCTCTATCAAGCCCATCACAGCTGGCTCACCGGCTGGTTGCGGCGCAAGCTCGGCTGCCCGGACAGCGCGGCGGATCTGGCCCATGACACCTTCGTCAAAGTGCTGACCGCCCGCGAACCGCCGCTGATCATCGAGCCGCGCGCCTTTCTGACGACGTTGGCCAAACGAGTTCTGTTCAATCATTACCGCCGTCAGGATCTGGAACGCGCTTACCTCGATACTCTGGCGCAGATGCCGGAAATGGTCGCGCCGTCGGAAGAGGACAAAGCGATCATCCTGCAAACCCTGATGGAACTGGATGAATTGCTCGACGGCTTGCCGCGTCAGGTCAAACGCGCCTTTTTGCTGGCGCAGGTCGATGGCCTGACTTATCCACAGATCGCCGCCGAACTGGGCATTTCCGTGGCCACGGTCAAGCGCCATCTCAACAAGGCAGCCATGCGCTGCTACTTCGCCCTATGAACCGCCCGCCGGATTTCTCCTCTCAGGTGGCTGAGCAGGCCGTGCATTGGTTGATGGAAATGCAGCAAGGCGCACTGAGTCCGCGCCAGCAGATTGCGATGCAACAGTGGCTGGATGCGCACAGCGAGCATCGTCGGGCGTGGGAACACATTCAGCGGGTTAATCAGCGCTTGCGCGGTGTGTCGTCGCCACTGGCGCATGCGGCGTTGAACGGGCCGAAGTCGGGCAGCCGTCGTCAGGCGCTGAAACTGTTGCTGATTCTCGGCGCCGGTTCGGCGGTGACCTGGGGCATGCGCGAACACAATCCGCTGCCGTCGCTGTTCGCCGACTACCGCAGCACGATCGGGCAACGGAGCAAGGTGGCGCTCGGTGCCGGCGATCAGTTGCAACTCAACACCGCCAGTGCTGCGGATGTCGACACCTCGGCGCGACAGATCCGCTTGCTCGAAGGCGAAATCCTCCTGACTGCCGCGCAATCGTTTGAAGTGCGCACGGCCCAAGGCACTCTGAAAACTCACGGCGCACGTCTCAATGTGCGTCAGTTTGCCGATCGCACGCAGGTTGCGCTGTTTGAAGGCCGGGTCGAACTGAGCGGTAACGGACGCGCGCCGATGCTGCTGCCAGTCGCGCGTCAGTTGAGTTTTACCTCGACATCCGTCAGCGCAGCCAAGCCGTTGGACGTCAACAGCGGCGCTTGGGCGGACGGCATGCTGGTGGCCGCGCATATGCGATTGGGCGACTTCCTCGATGAACTTGGCCGCTACCGTCGCGGCCAGCTCCATTGCGCCAAGAACGTCGCCGACCTGTTGATCTCCGGGACGTATCCACTGGACGACAGCGAGCGGATTCTCGATCTGCTGGAAATCAGTTTGCCGGTGAAAGTGAAGCGCTTTACCCGCTACTGGGTAACCGTCGAAGCGCGGGTTTGAAAAAACTCAAAATTAATGAGCCGTTTTTCAGATCTGGCGTGACAGAGAAGGAAAGCCCCCTTGATTCAACCTTCTCAGGATCATCCACCATGCACCCTACCCGCCTCACGCCACTGGCCCGCAGCCTGCGCAATCTTGTCCTCGGCGCCAGTCTGAGCTTCGCCGCCCTGCCCGCCGCTGTGGCTGCTGATGCCAAGGCTTACCACATCGCGCCGTCGTCGCTGGAAAATGCCCTGAACCAGTTCGGCCGTGAAGCAGGCGTGTTGATCTCTTTCGGTTCGCAAGTCACCAGCGGCGTGCAAAGCCGCGGCCTGGAAGGCAGTTACACGGCGGAACAAGGTTTGAATGCATTGCTCGAAGGCACCGGCCTGCAAGCACGCGCCGAGGGCAATAACGCGTTCAGCCTGCAACCGGTGGCGGATGCCGCACTGGAACTGGACACTTCGAAAGTCGTTGGCGACTGGCTCGGTGATGCTGCGCAAATCAACGTGTTCGAGCACCCGGGCGCGCGCGATGTGATCCGCCGCGAAGAGTTCGAACGCCAGGGCGCGACTCAGGCCCGTGATGTGCTTAACCGCATCCCCGGCGTCAACGCCCCGGAAAACAACGGCACCGGCAGCCACGATATGGCACTGAACTTCGGCATTCGTGGTTTGAATCCGCGCCTGGCCGCGCGCTCGACAGTGTTGATGGACGGCATTCCGGTGCCGTTCGCGCCCTACGGTCAACCACAACTGTCGTTCGCGCCGATCAGCATGGGCAACATGGATGCCGTGGACGTCGTGCGTGGCGGTGGCGCGGTGCGTTACGGCCCGCAGAACGTCGGCGGCGTGGTCAACTTCGTGACCCGGGCGATTCCCGACGAGCCAACGGTCAAGGGCGGCTTCCAGACGGAAACCAGCCCATCGTCGAGCCATGACGGTTTCAAGACCAGCGCCAACCTGCTGGCCGGCGGCACCAACGCCAATGGCCTGGGCGCCGCGTTGCTCTACTCCGGCACCCGCGGTGGCGACTGGCGCGAACACAGTGACACCGAGATCGACGACCTGATCCTCAAGGGCAAATACCAACTCGACGAGGCCAACAGCTTCAACGCCATGGCCCAGTATTATGAAGGCAAGGCCGACATGCCCGGCGGTCTGAACGTTGCCGATTACGACGCTGATCCGTACCAGTCGACGCGGCCGAAGGACCAGTTCTGGGGCCGTCGCACGATGTTCAATTTCGGCTATCGCTATCAGGAAGATCGCCGCGAATTCACCGCCAACACCTTCTTCACCAAAACCCTGCGCAGCGGTTATCTGGATCAAGGCACGTTCCTTTCGCTGTCGCCGCGCGAGTATTGGGTGCGCGGTCTGGAAACCCGTTTCGCCCAAGGCTTCGACCTCGGCCCGACCAGCCACGAAGTCGGCGTCGGCTACCGCTATATCAACGAGGCTGGCCACGAACTGCGCTATCGCACGCCGATCAGCAGCAACGAATACCCGACCACCGCAAGCCGCAATGACCGTGATACCCGTGGCGGCACCGAAGCCAATGCATTCTTCGTCGACGACCGCATCGACATCGGCAAATGGACCATAACCCCGGGCGTACGCTACGAGATGATCGAATCGCAGCAGACCAACAACCTGACGAACGTCAAATACAAGGGCGACTACAACACCGCACTGCCGGCGTTGAACGTGCTTTATCACCTGACCGACAGCTGGAACCTGTACGCCAACACCGAAGGCTCGTTCGGCAGCGTGCAGTACAGCCAGATGCCTAACCGTGTCAGCAGCGGTGAAGTGAAACCGGAGAAGGCGCGCACCTGGGAACTCGGCACGCGCTATGACAATGGTGCGTTGCGGGCCGAGATCGGCGCGTTCCTGATCAACTTCGACAATCAGTACGAAAGCAACCAGACCAACGACTCGGTGATTGCCCGTGGTGAAACCCGTCATCAGGGTATCGAGACCAGCATTAACTACGCACTGGATGATTTGAGCCCGGCGCTTACCGGTTTCGATGTCTACGCCAGCTACGCCTACGTTGATGCGACCATCCGTGAAGACGGACCGAACAAAGGCAATCGCGTGCCGTTCTCCTCGAAGCACAAAGGCACGATTGGCGTCGGTTACACCGAAGGGCCGTGGAAGCTGAATCTCGACAGCAGCTTCCAGAGTGACCAGTTCGCCGACAACGCCAACACCTCGAAGGAAAGTGCCGATGGCAGTACCGGCAAGATCCCGGGGTACATGCTGTTCAGCAGCCGTGCGGGGTATGACTTCGGGCCGAAGTTGTCGGACCTGAATGTGGCGGTGGGGGTGAAGAACATCTTCAACACGCAGTACTTCACGCGCTCGTTTGATGACAACAACAAGGGTAAGTATGTGGGTGAGCCGCGGACGGTTTATGTGCAGACTTCTGTGGCGTTCTGAGGATTGAGAAGCCCTCACCCTAGCCCTCCCGAAACGTCGGACCGCCCATAGGGAGAGGGGACTGATCGTGGGATGCTTGCGAGGTACGCCGACTTGGTTCTGCTTTGCCGAATCCATAATCAACTCGGTATATCAGGTCGATGTATCACGTATCACAATTCGGTCGGCACCCTCTCCCTCTGGGAGAGGGCTGGGGTGAGGGTCTGCGGGTCATGGTCTAAAGTAAAACTTCAAACCAACTTCACAAGGATCGTGAAGCATGCAAAATCGCCCCACCCTCGCCCAATTCGCCCGCCAGCTACGCGTTAATCAAACCGACTGTGAACATCTGCTCTGGCAAAAGCTTCGCTCCCGGCAAATCGCCAATCTGAAATTTCGTCGGCAGTTTCCGTGTCCGCCTTACGTACTGGATTTTTATTGTGCCGAGTTGAAGTTGGCGATTGAACTGGATGGTGGTCAGCATTATGAAACGCCGAAAGTGATTCATGATCAGCGACGGACGCACTATCTGAACCAAAAGGGCATTGAAGTCGTGCGTTTCAGTAACCTTGAGGTGATCCAGCAGATGGACGATGTGCTGGAGCAAATCATGAGAATTGCGGCGAATCGAAAAATGCCCTCACCCTAACCCTCTCCCAGAGGGAGAGGGGACTGACCGTGGGATGCTTGCGAGGTACGCCGACCTGAACGTGCTGTGCCGAATCCATAATCGACTCGGTTTTCCAGGTCGATATATCACGCAAGACACCTCGGTCGGCTCCCTCTCCCTCCGGGAGAGGGCTGGGGTGAGGGGCTTTTCTGCTACAAACAAAAACGGGCCTGCATTCGCAGGCCCGTTTTCACTGGGTGGCTTATAAAATCAGCGTATCAACTGTTGATCGCTGCCTGTTCGTTCTCAAGAAATTCTTCCTCCAGCAGAGCATCATTCGCCTTGCTAAATGGCACTACAGCGGCACGAGGTTTACCGCGCAGTTTGCCGAAAAGGTGCTCCAAGGCGTGCTCGAGTTTTTCGGCTGCACCGTCGATCGCCTGTTCCAGCGAATCGGCCTTATGGGTCACGGAAATCGGTTGATGGCCTTTTGGCCGCGCTTCCAGTTGGCAGCGCATGTCATGGGGACCTGGTTTGTCACCGTTCTCGTCGGCCAGATGGACTTCGACGCGGGTCAGGTCTTCTTCATAACGTTCGAGCGTGCTCTCAATGGTTGTACGTACCCACTCCTCCAGTCGTTGACTACTTTGAATATGGTTATCGCTGTTGACTTGGATTTGCATAGTTCATCCCTTATTTCAGCTAGCTCGTCAGAGGCCTTGAGTTGAATTTCCTGACCTCCTGGTTACAACAATCGGCCCGACTGGCGAACATTTCAACCCCTGAAAAAAGATAAATTTTCATTCGCAAAAAAAGCCGGACAACCGAGCAAAGCACTGGTAAGGTCGGGAGTTGGGTCGCCCTGTCACCCGGCAAAATTTGCTCACAATTGCCCGTCGTTCAACGGGTGCAAGCTGCGAAAAATCCCTGCTTCCTCGACCAGCCAATCATGCACCGCACGCACGCCCGGATGGCTCAAGGCCCCCGGCGCATACAGCAACACGTAGCGTTTGTGATTGGGCACCGACAGGCCAAACGGCACAATCAACGTCCCCCGCTCCAGCTCATCGTTAAGCAAGGTGCGGCGGGCAATCGCCACACCCATGCCGGCAATTGCCGCTTCGATGGTCAGGTGATTGCGGTTGAAGGTATGCCCACGCCGTACGTCGGCGCCTTCAAAGCCGATCGCGTTTAAATAGAATTCCCACTCCGCGTATTCATAACTGCCACGCCAGGCAGTGATGTCGTGCAACAACGGAAAATGCACCAGATCCGCCGGCCCGTGCAGTGGCGGTCGCCCGCGCAACAGGTTCGGTGCGCACACCGGGAAAATCTGCTCATCGAGCAAGGCTGTGGATAACAATCCCGGATAACTACCGTCATTCAGATCGATCGCCAGATCGAAGTCGCCCTCGTGCAACGGCACGCTGCTGTCCTCGGCGACCAGCCGTAACTGAATGTCCGGATAGCGCTGCTGCAGGCGTGGCAGACGCGGCGTCAGCCACTTGCTGAGGAACGACGGAATCGAGCGCACACGCAAAATCCCGCTGATCATCCCGGCATCAAGTCGACGCAACTCCGCATCGATGCTGCCGTACGCCTCGTTGACGGTAATCGCCAACCGCTGCCCCTCTGCACTCAGCTCAACGCCGCGTGCACGCCGATGAAACAGACGAAACCCAAGGCGTTCTTCCAGTTGCCGAATCTGCTGGCTGACCGCCCCCGGGGTAATGTGCAGTTCCTCTGCACAACGAGTGAACGACAGGTGCCGCGCGGCACAGGAAAACACCTGCAGCCAGACATAGGTCTGGGCATGCAATTGACGACTCATTGTTTAGTCCTGCTAAAGGCTTACTTAGGAAGTTTCGTTAGTCACGTAGGACCGAGGTAGGCAGTATCGCCGACATTGCGCTTGTCCTACAAAAAATGGCAGCGATTCCTACTCCATCGCTTGTAAGGGTTTAGCATGGCTATCAGTGTTTTCGATCTATTCAAAGTCGGCATCGGTCCGTCCAGCTCCCACACCGTCGGTCCGATGCGTGCGGCGGCGACCTTCGCTCAGGCGTTGATTGATCAGCATTTGTTGAACGATGTGCGTCGTGTGGAAATCCGTTTATACGGCTCACTGTCGGCCACCGGTGTCGGGCACGCCACCGACCGCGCGACGGTCATGGGCCTGATGGGCGAATGGCCTGACAGCATCGATCCAGCGACCATCGACCCACGCATCCAGCAACTGCGCGAGACAGGCCAACTGTCCCTCGCCGGTCAGAGAGAAATTGCCTTCGACTGGCAGCGCGATCTCCTGCTGCTCGACGAGAGCCTGCCCTACCACCCCAACGCCATGTCGCTGACAGCCTTCGGCGAAACCGCCGAGTTGTTCGAGCAGACGTACTACTCGGTTGGCGGCGGTTTCATCATCGAAGCGGCAGAAGCCGAGTCCGGTGTCGCACCGGCCGGCGACGTGGTGTTGCCGTACGATTTCTCCAGCGCCGCCGAACTGCTGTCGCTGTGCAAACAGCACAACCTGCGCGTTTCCGAACTGATGATGGCCAACGAGCGCGCCTGGCATAGCGACGCCGAAATCCGTCAGGGCCTGCTGCACATCTGGTCGGTGATGCGTGAATGCGTCGAACAAGGCCTGCGCCATGAAGGCATCCTGCCCGGCGGTCTGAATGTGCCACGTCGTGCAGCGAAATTGCATCGCAGCCTGTTGGAAATCGGCAAGCCGAACGTGATCAGTTCCACTCTGTCGGCAATGGAATGGGTCAACCTGTTCGCCCTCGCCGTCAACGAAGAGAACGCCGCCGGCGGGCGCATGGTTACCGCGCCGACCAACGGTGCAGCCGGAATCATCCCGGCCGTTCTGCACTACTACATGAAATTCAATCCGGACGCGTCTGACGATGATGTCGTCGCTTTCTTTCTCGGTGCGGCCGCCGTCGGCATTCTGTGTAAGAAAAATGCCTCGATCTCCGGCGCCGAAGTCGGCTGCCAGGGTGAAGTCGGTTCGGCTTGCGCGATGGCAGCAGCGGGCCTGGCCGACGTACTCGGCGCCACTCCGGAGCAACTGGAAAACGCCGCCGAAATCGGCCTGGAACACAACCTCGGCCTGACCTGCGACCCGGTCGGCGGCCTAGTGCAGGTGCCGTGCATCGAGCGCAACGCCATCGCCGCCGTTAAGGCGATCAACGCTACGCAAATGGCCCTGCGCGGCGACGGCAAACACTTCATTTCTCTCGACCGGGTGATCCGCACCATGCGCGATACCGGTGCCGACATGCACGACAAATACAAAGAGACTTCACGGGGCGGCCTGGCTGTGAGCTGGGTGGAGTGCTGAGGCGCATACCCTGACCGCCCCGGCAGACCGCACCCGACGGTCTGCCAACCGTGAGCCCGAGCAAAAATAATAACGAGGCGATACCGATGACCGATGTACGTACACCTGCTGCCGAAAATCCCGCTGTAGACCGCACACGCGATACAGAAACAACCCACAAGGGCTGGAGCAAATTCGACACCACCTGGATGCTTGGCCTATACGGCACCGCCATCGGTGCCGGGACGTTGTTCCTGCCGATCAACGCCGGTGTCGGTGGATTCTGGCCGTTGCTGATTCTCGCCGTACTGGCCTTCCCGATGACGTTTTTTGCCCACCGTGGCCTGACCCGTTTCGTCTTGTCCGGACGCTCCGGGGACATCACCGAAGTGGTCGAAGAACACTTCGGCATCGGTGCCGGCAAGCTGATCACGCTGCTGTATTTTTTCGCGATCTTCCCAATCCTGCTGGTGTACAGCGTGGCGCTGACCAACACCTTGAGCAGCTTCCTCGAACACCAATTGCACATCGCCCCGCCGCCTCGGGCGATCCTTTCGCTGGCGTTGATTCTGGGTTTGATGGCCATCGTCCGTTGCGGTCAGAGCGTGATCGTCAAAGCCATGAGCGTGCTGGTTTATCCGTTTGTTGCGGCGTTGCTGCTGCTCGCGGTCAGCCTGATTCCGAACTGGAACGGCGCGTTTTTCGCCAGTGCTCAAGAAGCCATGCCGATGTCGGTTTTTCTCAAGACGCTGTGGCTGGCGATCCCGGTGATGGTGTTCTCGTTCAACCATTCGCCGATCATCTCCGCGTTCGCGGTTGAGCAGAAACAACGCTACGGCGAGCAGGCCGAACGCAAGAGCAGCGGCATCCTAGCCATGGCCCACGGCATGATGGTGGTGACGGTGATGTTCTTCTGCTTCAGCTGCGTGCTGGCGCTGTCGCCGGCGGATCTTGCGGCAGCGAAGGCGCAGAACATTTCGATCCTGTCGTATCTGGCCAACCATTTCCAGACGCCAGTGATCGCTTACGCCGCGCCGCTGATTGCGCTGGTGGCAATCACCAAATCCTTCCTCGGTCACTACATCGGTGCCAGCGAAGGCTTTCAGGGCATGATCGTAAAAAGCCTGCGCAGCCGTGGCCGGGTCATGTCTGCGAGCCGGCTGAACCGCGCGACCGCCGTGTTCATGATCCTCAGCTGCTGGGCCGTAGCGACCTTCAACCCGAGCATCCTTGGCATGATCGAAACCCTCGGCGGGCCAGTGATTGCCTGCCTGCTGTTCCTGATGCCGATGTACGCCATCCGTCGCGTGCCAGCCTTGCGCCAGTATTCGGGGCAGGTGTCCAACGTGTTTGTGGTGTTGATCGGACTGATTGCACTGTCAGCGATCATCTACTCGGTTCTGCCCTGAAAACGGGCCATTAAAAAAGGCGAGCCCTGTGGCTCGCCTTTTTTATCCCCGTGTTCATTGTTCGACAATTTTCCCGGCACAGCCCTTGCTACTCCCCTGTGAGAGCTGTCGCAGGCTGCGATCTTTTGATCTTCATGATCGAAATCAAAACACCGAAGATCAAAAGATCGCAGCCTCGTTTCACTCGACAGCTCCTACATGAAGCAACAACACAGACCACGGAATGGCCGGTGATCCGGTTGGGCGAACCAACCCGATCACGGCCGGTCAACAACTGCACGTTCAATCAGGCGGTGACGCATCATGGACAATCCATTTCAAATCATTACCGATGCCTTCGCGCCGGATTATCAGATCAACCTGAGCATCCAGGGCCTGGACGGCAGCATCATGCTGACCCTGTCCAATAGCGGCCGGATCGTGGCCAAACGCATGATCAGTGCCGAACAACGCAATGACCCCGCGCGCCTCAAGCGGCTGGTGCAAAGCATTCAATTCGGCATCGCTATCGAACAGGGCCACAGCGCCATGGCCATCCTCGAAGCGATGACCAACGGTGACGGGCTGACCCCGCCACCGCCGCGCCTCATCGATCAGCCCGGACAGACGGCCGGACTTTAAAGCTCGCCCTTCTCGACTTCCGGATGCTCGCTGGAACCGGCACCGAGTTTGCGCTGCGGTTTCTCGATCTTCACCGAGGGAAATTGTGACGAGGCGTAACGCACCACCAGAATCGCGAAGGCCAGCAGCAGAATCCCGCCGCACAGGTAGATGATGCCCATGTCCGGTGGGTTGTGGTGCGAGACGTTGGAGATCAGCAAACGGGTCAGCGCGGTGATCGCCACGTAGATCAGGAAGCGCACCGGCATGTGGTTGGTCTTGAAATAAATCCCGACCATCGCACCCAGTTCGAGATAGATGAACAGCAGCAGAATGTCATCAATCTTGATGTGGCCTTCCTCGAGCATTCCGAGAAACTCCATTACCGCCGCCCACGCCGTCACCGCACCGATGGCAAACAGCGCCAGATAGTGGAAGGTCTCGACGAACAGGTTGCCCAGGGACTCGGCCAGTTGATGCACGTTTTGCCGCAGTTTCTCGGCCCAGTTGATTTTCACGATGATGTTCCTTAGCCCGAATACGAGCGGATGATGCGTGTTGGACGTGACGGTTTTCTGCACGTAACGGTTTTCATGCAGAAAAGAGGCCACGCCATCATGGCGAGCCGCCGCCAAACCCGCGCCGTGGCGTTTGGTCGCACCACCTCCGCCATTGTGGGAGCGAGCCTGCTCGCGAATGCAGCAACACCATCCCCTGACAAACCCGAAATCCGGTCTACATTGAAAAGCCACTACCCATGGCGCAGGGATTCGCTTATCCTTTTCGCTGTATATGGATACAGTAGTCGTCAAGACAACTTAATGTGAAGGCATGTGAGGTGGTGAATGGCCGTCGAAGTGGTATACCGCAGCAGCCGAGATCTGGAGCGCTTGTTCATGGATAAAGCCGAAGCTGACCGTCATGACAAAATGCTCGAACTGGCCGAATATCTGGCCGATGTGCTGCAAAAAGCCGTTCCGTCCCTGACTGAACAGCAAGTGGAAGAAGCCGGGATCTACATGGCGAAGAATCGCGATGTGTTCGCCCGGGCGTTCAAGAGCCAGCCGGATGCACTGTCCGAACTGCTCAATGCACCGGCAGAACCTGCTGAACAAGCTGAAGTGGCGGAATCTGCTGAAGCGCCGGCCAAGCCTGCCAAAGCGGCAAAAGCGGCGAAGTAAGCAATGACCGAATTGAATAGGCCCTGAGTCGAATGGCTCAGGGCCTTTTTCATGCCCGTGAAACTCAGCGATACAAAACTTTCTCCGCCAACTCATCCGCCACCCGCGCCGGCGAACGTTTTTCCGCCTGTGCATGGGCGAACACCTCGGTCAGCCGTGAACTGATCTTCGACAGATGCGCGGTAATGGTGGTCAGTTCTTCGCCGCGATGCTTGAGCGAGACGTAGATCAAGCCACCGGCATTGATCACATAATCCGGCGCATACAGAATCCCGCGTCGTTCCAGTTGATCGGCGACATCCAGATGCGTCAGTTGATTGTTCGCCGAACCTGCCACCGCCGAGCAACGCAGTTGCGTAACGGTATGGCTGTTAAGCACCCCGCCCAGACCGCACGGCGCGAGGATGTCGCACGGTGTACTGAGTAATGCATCGTTGGCAATCGGATGCGCGTTGAGCTGTTCCATCGCCAGTTGCACCTTGCCGTGGTCGATATCGCTGACCAGCAATTCAGCCCCAGCGGCGTGCAATTGCTCGGCCAAGGCAAAACCGACATTGCCCAAGCCCTGAATAGCGATGCGCAAGCCTTCGAGATTGTCGCTGCCCAGCCGTGCCATGGCCGTTGCACGAATGCCGGTGAACACGCCCATCGCCGCATGCGGTGCCGGGTCGCCAGCCGACGTGGTGCTGGTGACATGTTGGGTCTGTTGGGCGATGCAATCCATGTCCGCGACCGAGGTGCCGCTGTCGATGGCGGTGATATAGCGACCATCGAGCTGATCGATGCAGCGGCCAAAGGCTTCGAACAGTGCGCCACGACTCTCCACATGGACCGGGCGCACGATCACCGCGACGCCACCGCCCTGAGCCAGCCCTGCCAGTGCGGCTTTGTAGCTCATGCCCTGAGCGAGGCGAATGGCATCTTCAACGGCGGATTCGTCATTGGGATAGGCAAGATAACGACATCCGCCCAAGGCTGGCCCGAGGCGACTGTTATGGATGGCAATGACCGCCTTCAACCCGGTGACCGGATCAACGCTAAGGTGCAGCGATTCCAGGCGAGTGCTTTGCATGAGCGCAAACATCGTTGGGCTCCCGAATCACTTCTTGTAGAACGCCAGTATAGGCCTGCGCTTGAAAATTGCTGGAGCGCACCGGAATAAGCGCCCGCGCAGACAACGGCTTTACGGCATAACCCGACACCTGCATAGCGGGGCACTGGACGAATCTCGCGGAGCGGGCTAAAACGAGGCATTCGCCGGAGATTTCGATGAGTGCGCGTCAACGTTTTTTCGAATGCCTGCACCGTTCACCGCCCGCGCTGTTCGAAGCCGCGCTGTGGATGGCGGCCGAGCACGAAAAAGCGGTCGATCCCGACGCGCTGTTGGAGGAGTTCAAAGAGCTGCAACAGCGGGTCAGTTACGGTTTGCCAATGCTGCCGGTGAGTGAGCTGGCGCAACCGTTATTACGCCGCATGACCGATCTGGGTTTTGCACAGGACGATTTTCTGCCAGTGCGCCCGCAGGCTGCGCTGCTGCACAAAGTGCTGCAGACCCGGCGTGGCCAGCCGCTGGCATTGGCGCTGATTGCCCTGGAGTTGGCGCGAGGGCTGGAGATCCCGCTGGTCGGGGTCAACTTCCCCGGGCACTTCCTGTTGCGCGTGCCCGGCGCCGATCACTTGCTGGATCCCTGCGGTGGCCGGCGCTTGTATCCCAATGACTGTCGCGAACTGTTGCAGCGCCAGTACGGGCCGAACATGAAGCTCACTGCCGAGCATCTGCTGACCGCTACGCCCCAGCAGATGCTCCAGCGCCTGTCGCGCAACCTGCGCCAGTTGTACCTGACCCACGATGATTTCATTGCTGCGCTGATCGACGCCGAACGCGTGCTCGAACTGGGTGACGCCGGAGCCGCCGATTATCTGGCCCGGGCCAGTCTTTATCAGCGGCTCGACTGCCCGAACGCCGAGCGCTTCGACCTGGAACATGCGCTGCTGCTCAGCGACGATCCGATTCAGCGCCTGCGGCTGACTGAACGCCTCGGACACCTGCCGCCCAATTCAGTCGTCCATTAAAAGCAAAAGATCGCAGCCTTCGGCAGCTCCTACATTGAAATATGCATTCCCATGTAGGAGCTGCCGAAGGCTGCGATCTTTTGCTCTTCAGGATTTGACAGATATCCCCATTCCAACTGTCGAATTTCCTTCGGAGGGCGAACGCACCTGAATGATCAGCAGCGCAGCAATCACAGCCGGGATCGCGCAGAAGAAAAAAATCTGCGTCACCGGAATGTGCATCGCCAGCAACAGGCTGCCGAACAGCGGCCCGAGAATCGAACCGAAGCGCCCCACGCCCAAGGCCCAACCCGTGCCGGTCGCACGCACATGCGCCGGGTAGAAATTACTGGCAAACGCATTCAGCGTCAGTTGCCCGCCAATGATGCAGAACCCGGCGGCGAACACGCAGGCCACCAGATAACGCGGATTGTCGTGATTGAGTCCGAGCAGAATCGTGCACAACGCCGCACCTGCCAACACCGCCGACAACAAACGAACCTTGCGTTTCAAACGGTCGGCAATCCAGGCCATACAGATCGCACCCAATGTGCCGGCGAACAGGAACATCGACGTCACCAGATTGGCTTCGTTGAGTTTCAGGCCGCTTTCCAGAAGCAGCGTCGGCAGCCAGCTGATCATGAAATACAACAGAATCAGGCTGACGAAAAACGTCGCCCAGATCAGCAAAGTCGGGCGCGCGTAGCCGTTGCGGAACAACTCGACCACGGTCAGTTTGCTGCCCTGTTCACGTTCGTTCTGCTCGACACTCGCCACCGGCGGTTGCCAGTCCGGCAGCATGCGCGCGGTGACTTTGCGCAGCCGCGCATACGGCGGTGCATCACGCAGCAGACGTGGCAGGGATTCGGGCAGCATCCACCAGAGAAACGGAAACAGCAGTAACGGCGTGACACCACCGGCGAGAAACACCGCCTGCCAGCCGAACCGGTCGATAAACCCGGCGGCGACAAAACCACCCGCCGCGCCACCGAACGAAAAGCCACAGGCTGCCAGCGTCACCATCAACGTGCGCAAACGCGGTGGCGAATATTCCGACATCAATGCCATGGCACTGGGCATCGCCCCGCCCATGCCGATGCCGCAGATGAAGCGCGCGATCATCAGTGTGTTCAGCGAGTCGGCGAAGACCATCAGCACCGTCAGCGTGGCGTAGATCAGCACGCAGGCGAGCAGAATCCGGCGCACGCCAAAGCGGTCAGCCAGCGGCGTGACGGCCAGGGAACCGAGGGTGAGGCCAAGCAGGTTGGCACTGAAAACAGGCCCGAATGCAGACTTTTCCAGCCCCCAGTCCTGCGCCAGCGCGGGCACGACGTAACCGAGCACCTGGGCGTCGTAGCCATCGGTGACCAGCAGCAAAGCGAGCAGGATCAAGAGCAACCACTGATAGCGGGACACAGGACGGGCGTCGAGTGCCGCGCGGAAGCTGGCAATCTGGTTGTGCATCGCAAGGTACCTGTTTTGTTTTTATGATTATGCGAATGGCGATATTCCCTTGTAGGAGTGAGCCTGCTCGCGATAGCGGTTGGTCAGTCAGAACATCAGTGACTGACACTCCCTCATCGCGAGCAGGCTCACTCCTACAGGGTTACGGAGTGTCTGGCTGATTGGCGGGATGGGCCTTGATGAACGCTGGATGTTCAGCCGCCAGCGCGGCGACCCGACGAACTTTCGGATACGCCTCAAGGCTGACGTTAAACCGCTCTGCCGCATACAACTGCGGAATCAGGTACACATCCGCCACACACGGCCACTCGCCGAAACAGAAACCGCTGTCGCCGATCAACTGCTCCACCGTCGCCAGTCCTTGGCCGATCCAGTGACTGATCCACTCCACCACCTGCGGCTCGTCATGCCCCAACTGCCGCAAGCGGTTGAGCACACTGACGTTGTGCAACGGATGCACATCGCAACCGATCACCGCCGCCACACCGCGCACCTGGGCACGGGCAGCGAGATCGGCCGGCAGCAACGGCGGCTGTGGATAACGTTCTTCAAGGTACTCGATGATCGCCGGCGACTGAATCAGCAACTCACCGGCATCGGTGCGCAGCGCCGGCACCCGCCCCTGTGGATTGATCGCCAGATACGCCGCTTGCCGATGCTCGCCACCCGGTGGTGCGATCAGGTTGACCGGCAGCGCCTGGTAATCCAAACCTTTGAGCGCCAGCGCAATTCGCACCCGGTACGACGAAGTGGAACGGTAATAGGTATACAGATCCATGAGCCGCTCCTGTCAGCGCGCCGGCAACACTTTGCCACGGCACTCGCCAAACCCGATCGACGCAAAACCATCACGGGCGCAGCGCGCGCGCAGGATGATTTCGTCACCGTCCTCAAGGAATTTACGCACCTCGCCAGAGGCCAGTTCGATCGGCGTTTTACCGCCCTCGGTGATTTCCAGCAGGCTGCCGAACTGACCGTTTTCCGGGCCGGACAAAGTGCCCGAACCGAACAGGTCACCAGCCTGCAACTGGCAACCGTTGACGCTGTGGTGCGCGACCATTTGCGCGACAGTCCAGTACATGTAGCGGGTGTTGCTCAGGGTCAGACGATGAGCCGGCAGGTTCTGCTCGCGCATGGCTTCTGTGAGCAGCAGCACTTCCAGTTCGATGTCCAGGGCACCGCCGTTCTGATCGCGCGTGTCGAACAGGTACGGCAGCGGCTGCGGATCACCTTGCGGGCGCGCCGGTTGCGCGATGCGGAACGGCTCCAGCGCTTCCGCCGTTATCACCCAAGGCGAGACGCTGGTGATGAAACTCTTCGACAGGAACGGACCCAGCGGCTGGTATTCCCAGGCCTGAATGTCGCGCGCCGACCAGTCGTTGAGCAGGCAGAAACCGGCGATGTGATCAGCGGCGTCACCGATGGCGATCGAATCGCCCATCTCGTTGCCCTGACCGATCCAGATGCCCAGTTCCAGTTCATAGTCCAAGCGCGCGCACGGACCAAAAGTGGGTTCGGTCTGACCGGCCGGCAAGGTTTGGCCTTTCGGACGGCGCACGTCGGTGCCGGAGGCACGCACGGTGGAGGCGCGACCGTGATAACCGATCGGCACATGCTTGTAGTTCGGCAGCAGCGGGTTATCCGGACGGAACAGTTTGCCGACGTTTTGCGCATGTTCGATGCCGACGTAGAAATCGGTGTAATCGCTGATGCGTGCCGGCAGATGCAGTTGGCAATCGGCGGCCAGTGGCAGCAGTTTCGCGCCTTGGGCTTCGATGTTGCCACGGTGCGTGCTGCCTTCGCTGAACAGTTCCAGCAGACGCTCTCGCAAAGCAACACGTGCCTCGCGACCGAGTTCGAAGAACGCGTTCAACTGGCCGCCGTGCATGGCTTCGACCGCACTGCGCGCGACGCCGTCGAACAGCCCGGCTTCCAGCGCCACTTGCAGATCGAAAATGTGTTCGCCAATCGCCACGCCAGCGCGCGGCGCCGAACCGTTGCTGCTGAACACACCCAGCGGCAGGTTCTGCAGCGGGAAATCAGCGTGGCCATTAGCCGAAGCGACCCAGCTGCGGGTGATGGAATTCTGCGTCATGGGGTTATCTCCGGGTCGGGTCGAACGTGGCGGGCAGCGTGGCCCAGCAAGCGTCGTAAGTGGATTGCAGTTGCGGGCAGTCGAGGGCGAAGCGGCTTGGGCGCAGCACCTGACTGGTCTCAAACATGAAGGCCATGGTGTTGTCGATTTTTGCCGGTTTGAGTTCGGCATTGATCGCTTTGGTGCAGGTCTCGCCATCCGGGCCGTGGGCGCTCATGCAGCTGTGCAGCGACGCACCGCCGGGCACAAAACCTTCGGCCTTGGCGTCGTATTCGCCCTGGATCAGGCCCATGAATTCGTTCATCAGGTTGCGGTGGAACCACGGCGGACGGAAGGTGTTCTCGGCGACCATCCAGCGCGGCGGGAAGATCACAAAATCGAGGTTGGCCAGGCCGTGTACGCTGGTCGGCGAGGTCAGTACGGTGAAGATCGACGGATCCGGATGATCGAAACTGACCGTACCGATGGTGTTGAAGCGACGCAGATCGTATTTGTACGGCACGTTGTTGCCGTGCCATGCGACCACGTTGAGCGGCGAGTGATTGAGTTCGCTGGCCCACAGCTGACCGAGGAACTTCTGCACCAGCGTGGTCGGCTGCTGCAGGTTTTCGTAAGCGGCGACCGGGGTCAGGAAGTCGCGCGGATTGGCCAGACCGTTGCTGCCGATCGGCCCCAGATCCGGCAGTCGTAGTGGCGCGCCGTGGTTCTCGGCAACATAGCCGCGCGCTTGCGGGTCGAGCAATTCGACACGGAATTTCAGGCCGCGCGGCAGCACGGCGATTTCCAGCGGCGCCACTTCCAGCACACCCAGTTCGGTGGCGATGCGCAGACGGCCGAGTTGCGGCACGAGCAGCAGTTCGCCGTCCGCGTTGAAGAACACGCGTTCCATCGAACGGTTGGCGACGTAGTTGTAGATGCTGATCCCGGCCGGTTTTTCGGCACTGGCGTTAGCGGCCATGCTCACCAGACCGTCAATGAAATCAGTCGGCTCCGCCGGGATCTCCAGCGGATTCCAGCGCAGGCGATTAGGCGTCACTTCACCCAACGGGCCACCGGCCAGTTGCCGCTCCAGTTTGACAAAGGCCGGGTGATTGGCCGACGGCTGAATCCGGTACATCCAGGTGCGCCGCGCTTCACTGCGGGTCATGGTGAACGCGGTACCGGAAAACAATTCGGTATAGAGGCCGTATGGAGCTTTTTGCGGCGAGTTCTGGCCGACGGGCAGCGCGCCGGGCAACGCTTCAGTGCTGAATTCGTTGCCGAAACCGGACTGATACGCCAGCGCCTGGGCGGTTGAATCGAGGTTCATGGAGCCTCCTGAACAGGGAGTCGGCAGTGGCCCATCGCTCTGGCTCAGAGGTTTCGGCACGCCGGGGTTGTTATTATCGTAATCCGATTACGCATAACGTAATTTGCTCGCTATCCAGCGTCAAGCTATAAAGACGCCCATTCGTTTCGGAACCCGGCCGCACCATGGAAAAAACCAGCGACAGCAACGGCAAACAGAAAGTCCGCTCCGCCGAAGTCGGCACCGACATCCTCAAGGCTCTGGCCGAGTTGTCACCGTCCACTTCGTTGTCGCGTCTGGCCGAACACGTGCAGATGCCGGCGAGCAAGGTCCACCGCTACCTGCAAGCGTTGATCGCCTCGGGGTTTGCCGAGCAAAACACCGCGACCAACCATTACGGTCTCGGCCGGGAAGCACTGCGCGTGGGCCTCGCCGCACTCAACAGTATGGACGTGCTGAAAGTCGCCGCCCTGCCGCTGGCCGAACTGCGCGACGAACTCAACGAAACCTGCTTTCTGGCGGTGTGGGGCAATCAGGGCGCGACCGTGGTGCACATCGAGCCGGCGGTGCGTGCGGTAACGGTAGTGACGCAACTGGGTTCAGTGTTGCCCCTGCTCAGTTCATCGACCGGACTGGTGTTCAGCGCCTACTTGCCGCATCGGGAAACCGATGAATTGCGCGATCAGGAAATTGCCGCTGTGGATCATCCGCTGAAGGATGAAAAGACTTACGCAACGCTGTGCGAACAGATCCGCGAACGCGGTCTGCATCATGTGCATGGCTTGCTGATGCCGGGTGTGGATGCGTTGTCCGCACCGGTGTTCAACGCCGTCGGCCAGGTCGCTGCCGTGCTGACCATCGTTGGCCCGACCTCACTGTTCCACGCCGACGAAAACGGCCCGGCGGCGCAGCGGTTGCTGGCGGCGACGCGGGCCGTGAGTTGGCGGATGGGATTTGATACGGACTGCCCCCCTGACGTCCGCTAGTCAGCTCCCCGTAATGGCTTACAGCAAGACGGTTTTACTGTCACTCGCCGGCTCTTCTGCAAGGATCGCTTCCAGCGATTCCAGGAAGCGCTCGTAGCCGAGCGTCTGACCCGTTGCCGAAGCAACCAGCCCGACAATGGTCTTGCTGTCGCCCATCAGTTGAATCAGGGTTTTCTGCGCTTTGGTCGCTTCCTTGCCGCCGGGAACCAGCGAATACAGATCAAGCAGGGCATCCTTGAAATTGTCGAACGCCGTGGCTCGGTCGCCATATCGATAAGCTTCGGCGCCATCCAGTACGTTCCTGGTGATCTGCACGACGGTGAGGGCCACGCCTACCGGTGGGATTACCAGACTGATCGCGCTTGCCGCCAGGACCGCAGAATCATAAGCCAGCTTGCCAATGATTTCGCTGAGACTGGTGGTTTGCGCATCGACATCGGAAATAATCCGTTCAATACGCTGATTGTAGCTTGAGCGCAGCGACAGCACCCGGCTGTTCAACTCAAGCACTGGAAGTTTTTCAGAGATATTGGTGAACTCGACATTATTAATGAAAGTTCCCATGATCGGCTGATCCACATACTTCACTCGATTATAGAAGTATTGACCCAAGCCATTCTCCCTGATCGACTCAAAGAGCTGACTCAGCGGGCGAAAGCTCACACCGTCGGGCGCGTTAGGTGTGTAAAGAACCTCATTGATCTTGCCATTGTTTATCAGTCTGAAAACATAGACCCCTTCCACCAGGCATCGCTTCACGTGAAACTTGAATACTGCACTGTACGTCACATTGGAAGGTGCTTCGCCGTAAGGAGGAAACGATGAAGATTCCGGCTTGTTCAAACCCTCAACCAACGCCAGTAACTGCCCACCCAAATCATGGGAAAGCTCACCTGCAAAATACCCGGACAGCACTGCACGGTACATTTCCGCATATTGAGTCTTGAAATAAGCTTCTCGCTTGAGCTGATAATCTGGATGCTGCGAATTCAAGTAATCGCTTCGCAACATTGCAATGTACTTTTCTCCCGGACGCAAAGTCTTTGACCAGCTCGACACCTGACGTATGTCCAGATTGCGCAATTGCGGATGCCCGGCGCCCACAGAAAAACGAGGGTAGACACCAATAACACTGCCACCACTTTCATGGACATAAATAGGCGTTTCCTTAATGACAAGCTGTGTGAGAGTAACTTTTTCCTTTTCACTTAACTCAATAAAAATCTCGTCCGGATTGACCTTTACGATTTCCCCAAAGGTTTTCAATAGTTCTTCAATGCGCTGTTTTATAAGTTCGTAGCAGAATCGCTCATAGGTCATGACCCCCGCTTCGCGCGTTCCAAGGGTGTAGAGCGCCTTCAGTTCGGTATTCAATCGAGCGAAAACCTGACGTGACTCCCCGCCTACATTTCGATAAACCGTGGGGTGCGCAAGATCTTCCTGAGCCTCATCCCATGCGATCTGATGAAACACTGGCTCGGCGAGAATACCTTCAGGGGTGATTGGCCACTCGGTGAACGTTGCGCCTTTCCACGCGCTGGGGAGTTGCCTCAGTGTTCTCATGTACTTCATCAACACCGCCCTCTGTGCGGGATGCGCCTGCGCGGACAGGTAGGCCAGACCTTGATCAGTACGCCCCCAACCGGCCACTTGAAACTCAAGTTCGCGAATATTGGGAAACTCATACCAGTCGCGTCCCTCTGGCGCTCCCGGCGCGAACAGGACGCAGCTTCCAAATGGATTGGCCTTCTCCCGGAAAATCATCAGGTCCCGGAAATTGACGCGGTAACCCGTCATCACGAAGGCAGACGCTGAAACACTTTGATCTGTGCGCATAAAACGCTCGACCATCGCCACACCTTGTTGCTTGAGATGTCCTTGCAAGGCTGCCGCGAATACGCTGTAAGTGATGCGCGCGCCGAGCACTTCCATCAAAGCGATTTGCAGATCGTAGTCATTAATAGCTTTACGCCTTATATCCCGGAAGTCAGAACGAATATCACTACTCGATAGCCAACTTTCCAGACGCGAAGCAGTCAACCCAGGCGGAACCTGGCCTTCAAAAGTCATGTCGTAACGATTGTAACGATCATGCACGCCAAACAGCGCAAGTTCCACAAGTGTGCGCTTGTCTTCTTGAACAAGCGCACGCTGGGCGATATTGATTTTGTGGCGACACGTCACCTTCACCTGCTCAGGATCGATCGAAACCCCCAACGCACTATTAACCCACTCTTTAACACGGACAGACGCATAGGCTTTTAAAGATGCCGCCTTACCGAGCAGGCGATCACGCTGGCTTTCCAACTCAAGCAGTTGTTGCATCAAATCATCATGTCGCTTCAGATCCTGCTCATTGACGCGGGACAACCATACCGGCCGGATCGTTGCAGACTTAATTAAATCACTCATGTTCAACTCCTTGTTTTTCGCACTAAGAAAATGACATCAGGTCATTTATCGAATGCAACAAAGTTATCGAACACTCGCACCCATTAACATCACACAGACGTTACTTTAGATTTTAAAAAGTCATAAAACATCTCTGAAAAATATTCAGACAGATAAATACCACCCCCCCCTGTAACAAACTTAATGTAGATTCAGACCCAACAACTTCGCACTCGCAACCGCTTGCGTTCGGCGCTTCACACCTAGTTTTCCGTGAATCCGTCTCGCATGAGTCTTTACCGTATGCAAAGAGATATAAAGTTGATCGGCAATTTGTTGATTGGAATATCCTCTGGCAATCAGACACAAGACTTCCAATTCACGCTGACTAAGTAAAGCGCTATGAGTCAATGTCTCGGCACCGGGTGCATCAGCAACCTTTTCCAGCAAAGACAACAAGCTCGGCTGGCGCAACTTCAGTTCATGCAAGGCTTGATGCAGCCCATGCTGGCTGACCCGTTCAAGCCCCTGTCGCAAGTGCTGGCGCGCGCCAGCGTGATCACCCAGCGAAAAGGCCGCCTCTGCCATCGCCAGACGCAGGTCGGTTTCCAGCGAGATCATTTTGCATCGTTGCGCCGTCTCAAGCAGACGCCCAAGGTCGACCATCGGCTCGCAAGCCATACCTGAACCCACCTGCGCAAGGACTAACAGGTATTCAACTCGCGGAATCAGCTCAAGTGTCGCTGGCGGGGCCTGCAATGCCGCTGAGCCTTGATAATGCCGCAGCAATCGCGTCATCGTCTCGCATGCCAATTCGGCACGTCCTTGCTGCAACCAGAACAGGCTGCTGACCTGTAATACCACCCCCCGATAAACCGTGTCTGGAATCTGCCGTTGCTGCATCAGTCGCTCGGCATCACGCAGCCATACAAACGCGGCGTCGTAATCGGCCTGGTTCGCGGCCAGTTGCGCCAGTCCCAAGTAGCCGTAAAGAACACGCTTGTCAGCGTTGCGTTTGCAATCCTCAAGTCCGGAGTTGAAGAACGCTGCTGCCAATGCCTCCTGGCCCTGACTCAACGCAAGGCGTCCCCGACGCAGGGCTATCCTTCCTTTGAGCGGTGTCAGCCGATTCGGTTGTCGGGCGAGCAAATCATCAACGCCCGCCAAGAGGCTTTCGGCGCGAGATGCCGCGCCACGCTGCTCGAGTAATTGCGCATGATCGAATTCAAGCAGCGCTTCGAAAACCAGCGAACCGTGCGCCCGAGCCAGGCACAAGCCTCGTCGGTTGAGCGCATGGGCCACGTCGAGTTGCCCTCTCAACAGCCCCTGCTGAGTCAATCCGGACAGACACATCACCCGTGCGATCCAATTGTCGTCATCAAGGATCTCCAATGCCTGCGTGAAGTGTTCATGGGCGCCATCCATCCGCCCTTCCAAATGACATAACCAGCCCTTCAGCGTTTGCCAGCGGGCGATCAATTGCTGCCCGAGCGCAGCCGAGGGCTGCGGCAGAAACCGTGAGAGGTGGGCGATGCTCCGGGCCGCCTGCTCGAAGCGACCGGCAAACAGCAGCGCAGCGGTAATCAACCCGACCAATTGAGGGGTGCTCATCGTCAGCTCTTCACCTTGGCACTCATGCAGCCGCAACAGCAGCACCACCGTCTGCTCCTCGAACAAGTGCTCGAAACTGAAGTGCTGCAAGAGGCTGACTGCGGTTTCGAACTCTTCGGCAAGCAATGCCTGTTCAAACGCTGAACGCCAGTCCTGCCTGAGCGCAAACCACTGGCATGCCCGGCGATGCCATGAGCGGCCAGCCGGCCAATGTTCAGCCTGCATCACCCGTGATAGCGGTGGAAAAACCTGCAGCCAGTCGGCGCAATCCTGCCAAGGCTCGATAAAACATCCGAGAACTTGCAGTGAACGCAGGCTTTGCGCCCCCTCCCCGGCACCGAACAAGTGCTCACACAGCTCAGCGTTGAAGCGCGGCAGATTCGCCAGTACCCGCCAGACTTCCGCCAACTCTGGCGTCAGACCGCCAAACAGTTCGTGCTGCAGATAATCCAGCAGCGTTTCCACCCGTTGCTGCGGCTGGGTGCTTTGCGCCCAGTCGCACTTTTGCAGCAGCGTCATCCGCACGCCGGCGCACCAGCCACCGGTTCGATGGACGATCCGCGTGGCCACACAGGCAGCCTGCTCGGCTGACAAGTGTTTCAGTGCCTGGGCGATCTCGTCCTGATTCAGCGCCAGCGTCGCGCTTTCGCACTCATACAGCTCGTCATCCAACAGCAACCGTGGCCAATTGCATTGTGGGCGTCGACGCGTGCCGATCCACCAGATCAATGCGGGGCTGCTGAGCGCCAGCAAGCGGTCGAGCAACGCATCGACTGCCGGGGCGGGGTGGCGACAGTAGTCGTCGATAAACAGCCAGGCGGGCGTCGACCAGTGCGCCAGAGACGCCGCCAATTGCGCTTCCCCCATGTCCACCAGTCCCAACGCTTGGCTGATCCGCCGACACAGTTCCTCGGAGCTCAACGACACCCCCATCAACGGCAGCCAGTACACCGCACAGTGTGCTGGCGCCTGTGACTGGCATTCGGCGAGCAGCGAGCTTTTGCCACTGCCGGGCGGTGCACAGATCAGCCTGATCCGCGCCACCGACGTCAGTAGCGGCTCGCTCAAACGCGGGCGAAGCTGATGATGGGAAGAAAGTCTGGGCAGGAATCCGGGGCGATCCAGACAGGCAGTCATGGCGGTCATCGGGTGAGCCTTTTTATCGTTGTGCCCTCACCCTAGCCCTCTCCCATGGACTTGTTGACGAGTATTCAGCGCGCTGATTGACGCCCATAAAAAAGGCGACCGAGCGGTCGCCTTTTGCCTTGCCCTTGTATCAAAACCGTTACCGCACGCCCTCTGCGCGCAAGGCCGCTGGGGTGTAGTCGGCAGCCTTGGCTTCGAAGCCGAATTCGAAGCTGTGCTTCTCTTCGTTTTTCATGCCTAACGCAATGTAGCGACCGGCGATGATGTCGTAGAGCGCTTCCAGCGTGTAGGCCTGGGCCTGGTGATCGTAGTAATACTGAGCGTGACCTTCGGCGACGCGCCACAGTTGCCCGCGACCGTCATAGTGATCGGCCAGCGCTACTTGCCAGCTGTCCTCGTCGATGTACATGTGACGCTTGGCGTAGATGTGCCGCTCGTTCGGTTTCACCGTGCCGATCACTTCCCACACCCGGTGCAGTTCGTAACGTGTCAGGTCCTGATTGATGTGTCCGGCCTTGACGATGTCGTCGTACTTGAGCTTCGGCGAGTCGAGCTTGTAACTGTTGTAGGGAATGTACATTTCCTTCTTGCCGACCAGTTTCCAGTCGTAACGATCCGGCGCCCCGGAGAACATGTCGAAGTTGTCGGAAGTACGCAAGCCATCGGCAGCAGTGCCCGGGCCGTCATAAGCCACTTGCGGCGCGCGACGTACGCGACGTTGGCCGGCGTTGTAGATCCACGCCAGACGCGGCTCTTTCACCTGATCGAGGGTCTCGTGCACCAGCAGCACGTTTCCGGCCAGACGTGCCGGCGCGGTCACCGATTGCTTGAAGAAGGTCAGCACGTTGGCAGCTTTTTCCGGATCGATATCTTTCATCAGTTGTGGCACGGCGATCTCTTCTTCGAAGCGGATCGGCGTGTAGCTGCCGTTGGTCTGCGGTGTCACTTGGGTGATGATGCGCCGCAGGTTGCCCCCGTGATAACGGGTGATGTGATTCCACAGCACTTCCACACCGTTCTTCGGAATCGGAAAGGCGTAGTAACGGTTGCCAGTGAAATTGGCCAGGCCGTTACCGTCGTTGATGCTGGTGACATTAAGCGCACTGCGCTTGGCCGACTCATAGATTTCCGCTGGCGCAGCGACCGTGCGATGGGTCGGATAAACCGGGATCCTGTAGGTTTCCGGGTAGCGTTTGAACATCGCCACCTGGCCATCGGAAAGCTTGTCCTTGTACTTGTCGACATTGGCCGCGGTGATGGTGAACAGCGGTTTTTCATTGGCGAACGGGTCGGCGAGGAAGCCTTTGCTGTCCACCGCACCGGCGTTTTTCGGGATGCCGCCGGTCCACGCCGGAATCGAACCGTCAGCGTTGCCGGCCTTCTCGGCACCCAGCGGCGTCAGGCTGGTGCCGAGCTTGTTGGCCTCGTCCGGCGACACCGCCGCCATCACATTGGCTGCCAGCAGACTCAGGGCCAGCACACCACATTGCAGAATCATTTTGCGCATTGCAGTCATCCTTCTCGGGCAGATCAGAAGTTCACGCCGAAGCTCAGAGCCACGAAGTCACGGTCTTCGAGGACGTTGTAGTCGCCACCGAAAAAGTCGGTGTAACTGAGGCTCGCGGTGTAGGTGTTGCGGTAGTCGGCATCGACGCCGACGCTGATCGCTTTCGCGCCTTCGTTGAACAGCCCGTTGGGGCCGTAACCGGCGACGTCATGCGACCACGACAGGTTGGGCTTGAGATTGATCCCGCCGATAACGTTGGCGTAATCGAGGATCGCCCGGGCGCGATACCCCCATGAAGTCGAGGTGACAAACCCGTCGGTGTCGCCGCCGAAACCGTATTGGCCATACACCGAGTCGCGGCCATAACGCAGCTCGCTGCGCGACTCCAGACCACCGACATGCACCACGGCTGCTTCGCCGACCACGGTCAGGCGTTCCGCACCCAATACCTGATCGAAGAAGTGCGTGAGGGTGCTCTGGATCTGTGTGACTTCCTTGCGGCGATAGCCCTTGTTGTCCGCTCCCGGCGAGGTCGGCAGTGGTGAGGCCGTGCCGCCGGCAATCGGGTTGAGCAAGGCCAGTGTCAGATCGTTGGTGTTGACCTGCACCGGAGCATTGGGCCGGTAGCTGATCTCGCCGGTCCATGCAGTGCCAGTCGGTAAGGTGGTGGAGAAACTGGCGCCGTACAGACGAATGTCTTCCGGGTATTCGAGGTAGTACTGACCGCGTCCGAGCATCACGCTCTGTGCCAGACCCGCGCCACTGCCGGGGGCCAGACCATTGGCGATCCCGACCATGCCCGGCAATGCCGCCAGCGTCGACAAGCCTGCGGTGGTGGTGCCGACGGCCGGCGTGCGACTGTGATAGTTCATGAAGTAGAGACCGTACTCGGTGTCGTCGCCGAGCCAGCGCAACGCCGTACCCCATTGCCCGGAGTCCCGTGCGTCGCGGTCGCCACCACGGGGGATCACCACGCCTTCACGGGTCACCTGAATGCCTTGGCCGAACGCCTGGGTCAGCGGGACAAACGGTGCGATCGCCGGGTTGCCGACGGTGTAGCCGTTGTTGCACCCATCCGCCGCCACGTCGACGCCGAAGAAGGTGCCGCAGTTGTCGAGAACGGTCTGATCCCATTCCAGTTGATAGAAACCTTCAACGGTCAGTTGATCGGTCAGGCCTTGCGAGCCAAACAGCATGTTGACCGGAATCAGACCTTCCTTGATTTCCGCTCCGGGGCGACGAAACGCTGAAACGTCGATCGGGTTGATGCTGTTGATCGAGTTGCCGATGAAGGTACTTTCGCCCCAACTCACCACCTGTTTGCCCGCGCGCACGGTGCCCGGCAGATCGGCGATGGAATAGTTGTGATAGACGAACGCATCGAGAATTTGTGCGCCGGAGGATTTCGCGCCTTCCTTGCGCCCGCTGTCGCTGATCGGCTTGAACTCGCGGTCTTCGTCCTTCAGCTCGAAGTCATACCAGTACTTGCCACGCACGAAGACACCGGTGTCGCCGTACTTGAGTTCGAGGTCGTGAATGCCTTTGAAGATTTTCGAGAAGGTCTCACCCTTCTTGAAATTCAAACGCCCGTCATCACCGGTCGAAGATTGCCCGGTACCACCATTGACCGTGCCGACCAGCGACTTGTCGGCATCGCGCATGCCCCAACTCGCACCGATCGACAGCGACGAGTCGAAGGTGCCTTCGATCTCGCCAATGTTGAACGCAACCGCTTGCGCCTGGGCGCAGCAACCCAGAGCCACCGCGGCTGCCAGCGCCTGCGGTGTGAAGATGGCGCGCATTGTTGTTTTTGTCATGCGTCTTCCCCGGTGAGTGACAGAAGGCCCCACCCTACTGCCGGGCAACCGCGTCGATAAGCGCACCAAGGAGGTATTCGTGTTGTCGCTCGAAAGGATGAATGGCCTTGCTGGACGGGACTTTGCACGGCTCATGGATCGGCTGGATGGAGGATCATCAGTGCAGCGCATGGTGCACATCGGATCATGCGACTGTTGCATGCCCCGCAACAGTGCATGTCCGGAATCGGTATTTTTCCTACACGCTCAAGACCTTATTCTGAACGCGCTTTCACGGGACACGCCGTGAAGCACCAAGCCAGCTACGCTGAGTGACTGAAGCGACTGGCAACAGATTTCAGATAAATCGAAGGTTCGGTTTATCGCCCCGGTGTTCACTGACGTTGATTTGTAGCTCCTTGATCCAACGTCTTACCTTGGCCGCTGCGTTTGCAGCGGCCTTTTTTATGCCTGATGAAAAGTTAAACGCCTCACTCAGCGAAAAACTTCCGAGAACAATGTCGGACGTTTCTCTGTTCGCAGGAGAACGATGACCGACAAATTGAAAGTCCTGGAAAGTTCTTCCAAAACAAAACCTGTTTACTTACGAAGTTCTCAGATTTTGTAACCTGAAATCTGTTGTAACTTGAAATGCCTCAAACACTCGCCGGTGACATGGACGTCGCTATTGGCCGCACTGACTTGCCGGCGACTTATCGCGCACATTCAAAAGGATATGAATATGCAAAAGCCTCCACCATGGGAATTGACCGAAGCTGTCCATACAACGGCAATAGCACCCGCCGGAATACCCATAATACCTGCGACTATTACGAACATTCCGAACAGCGGAGCTGTTCGATTCGGTCAGCGCCACTCGAGCCAATATTGCTGAATTTAACGACCACACGGCGCAAATCACACGCGAGTTTAAAAATCGCACAGAGCAAATGCCCCATTCAATTGAACAGGAGCTGGCCGCGATACGCCTGGAAGGCACCACTCACCCGCTTCCTCCCGCGCAGGCAATCATGCGGGAGCTGCAAGTTCGCCACACGTTAATCGCCAGAAAAACAGCCGAGTATCATCAGAAAACAGCAGTAGCCAATCAGTTTTTTGGGGACACCCCGCTTAATAAAAACTTTCATGACTATTACGTAAAAGTCAGCCACAGCAGACGAACTTATGTTCTGGGTATTGCTGATGCCTGGGTCGTATCGTACAGGGCGGCACACGAAGCAAATTTACTGTTGCAAACCATTCAGCTGCTTAATCAACAGCAAATCGATGTGCACAAGTGGCTGGCAACTGTTCAGGCGCAAGCACAAGCGGCGGCAGATGCTCAGCGAGTAGCGGCAGAACGTGCACGGATTGCCCAAGAACAGCAACGTCAAAGAGAACTCGCCGAAGCCGCGCGCCTGGAGCAAGCAAGACTTGCGGCTCTGGCAGAGACTCAGCGCTTGGCTGAAGAACGTGCCCGCATCGCAGCCGAGCGACAACGACAGAGTGAAATTGCCGAGGCCGCTCGTCTTGAACAGGAACAAGTCCGCGTACGGGAACAGGCGCGAATCGCTGCGTTAGCTGAAAAACAGCGTCAGGACGCCCAACTGGCAAGCTTGGCCAGCGAAGTGGCTCGCATCCTCGCTGAAGCTGAAGATCAGGAAAAAAAACGCGTCGCAACATTGAAAGCAGCATTGGCACAAGCGCAATTCAACATGGAAGCGGCTGCACAGGCGTTCGCTACGGAACAGGCTCGTCTTAACGCTGAAATGGAACAGCGTATCGCGGCTATTCAAAATCAGGTTCTAGCAGAGGCGCAAAGCCTGGAAATTCGTCGCAAGGTGATCGAGACCGCGACTGACGTTGCCAAAAGACAAGCGCGACTGGCGACGCTGAAAATCCAGCAACAACACGAAAACCAACGACATCTGCATGAGCTTCAAGCGGTTTCCAAACAGGAGGAGAAAGCCCTAAAGCAGCAACGTCAACCGCCAGAAATTCAACAGGTTTACCCTGCCTCAGGCGTTGTGGCTTCCACCAGCCCGCACTTCTCCTTCTCCTCGACAGCCATTCGTCTTCCTTCCTCGGCAGCATCGGCACTTCTTGATTCGCTGAGGGTGGGATTACTGACCGTGAAAGCGGCAGCCGCTGCGTTGATCAGCGGTCCGGTATTGGTAGGTTTCGCGGCGCTGCTGATGCCTTCACGCCTAGGCAATGGCGAGCGCTTTTCCATGAGCGTGCCGCTTGCCGAGTTGTCGTCGGAGTCTGCACAGACACTGCGTGAAATAGCCGATCGAGGAGGCTCGCTGGAGATGCCTGTTAGCCTGGGCGTCAGGCGACTCGGGGCTGGCGCGGAAGTCTTCGTCGCCACAAGCGATGACTTCCATATCCGCTCGAGTGTGCTGGTTCTGAATGCGGCCTATGACTTGCTGAATGATGTTTATGAAGTAGCGCTGCCAGATTCGCCGACGGACTTTCTGACCTGGACGCCCGCTATCTCGCCGGGTGACAGCTCGACTGAGTCGCCCATGGTAGATACCGACTCCCCTGCGTATACGGGCGCTCCGATTGTTCCGATTGAAGGACGGCTGGACCTGAATCCGATTCTGGTCGAAGGCTGGGAACGATTCATCATCGTGTTTCCCGATGACTCGGGGATTGCGCCGCTTTATGTGGTGTTCAGCAGTCCTTATGCGGGTGCAACCACCAAGGGTAAATACAGTGGCCGCGATTTCAATCCAGAGCAGGCAGGTGGCCCAATACTTGATCTGGATTGGCGAGCGGCGGTTATCACTCAAGCCGGCATTGATGCTGTGAAATTACATATCGCAAGGCTTGACCAATCAGATGCCAACGAAATCATGATTCAACGTCTGGAAAAAATTCTCAGCGGGCACTGGATGCTCACCGATGCGGATTTACGCTATTACACTCATGAGATACGCGAGCTCGAGAGGTTTCGCGCACTGGGACTTGGGGATGATTTCAAGCCAGACAGAGAGTCGCCTCTTTGGAACAATGCGCATACAGCTACGCTAGAAGATTTCAAGCTTCGCGACGATGAGTCTTTGCTCTATTCCAAAGACGCCATTGCTGCTGCAGACAAGCAAGATGAAGTGTTTTTCAAGAATCTGTTGAAAGGAGGTAAGCAATGAGCATCGTCGAGCAAATAGTAAAAAATGAATCTGTTGAAGATGTACTGACCGTGTTCGCACTCGGCTCGGCTATTCCTTCCTTGGACAGAATGTTTGGGCGCTACAGGTACGAAGTTATTGCTAGTGGTGAATTGCTGGAAACCTATGCGAGACTCTTCGAACAAGGTGTTTTGGCCAATGGCAACGGACCAATTGCCGTCAAGGGACCTAACTGGCGAGCGCCCAAGTTTATGACTGATAATACGTATTCTTAAGCAGCAATCAGGCCACCAAGCCAAGCTTGGTGGCCTCACTCTTAAACCGAATACTTCTGCAAATTCGCCATCATTTCCTTCAGCGCCTCAATGTTGTCCTTCGGATGCGCCGCCCCTTCGAAATCGCAAATCTGCTGCCAGTGCGCCGCGACATCTTCCGGCGAGAAGCCTACGCGCGGATCAAAACCGGCACCGAGGCTGCGTTCCCAACGCACCTTGCCCATCCAGCCGCCCCCGACCTCGAACAGTCCGGACGTTTCCTGGCATTGCTCACTGGCCAGATACACCACCAGCGGGCTGACCAGTTCCGGTTTCAATTGCTCGAATACTTGTGGCGGGATCAGGCCCTCAGTCATGCGCGTGCCGCCGGTAGGCGCGATGGCATTGACGATGATGTTGTTCTTCCGGCCTTCGATCGCCAAAGTGCGGGTCAAACCGTAAAGACCCAGTTTGGCCATGCCGTAGTTGGATTGGCCGAAGTTGCCGTAGATGCCTGACGTCGAGGCGGTAAAGATGACCCGGCCGTAGTTTTGCTCGCGCAGGTGCGGCCAGGCGGCGCGGGTGACTTTGTAGGCGCCTTCGACGTGGACGCGGTAAACCAGGTCCCAGTCGGCGTCGTCCATTTTGTGGAAGGTCTTGTCGCGCAGGATCCCGGCGTTGTTGACAACGACGTCGACACGGCCGAAGACGTCGAGGGCGTTTTGTACGAGTTTGTCGCCGTCGGTGACCGAGTCATGGTTGGCTTCGGCGATACCGCCGGCCTCACGAATTTCCGCCACCACACGGTCGGCGGCTGAGGCATTGGCGCCTTCACCCTGGGTCGAGCCGCCGAGATCGTTGACCAGCACTTTGGCGCCTTGTCTGGCGAACAGCAATGCGTGGGCGCGTCCGAGGCCACCACCGGCTCCGGTGACGATGACGACTTTATCTTCGAAACGCACAGACTCATTCATCGCAGCAACTCCAGCAGGCCAGTATTGGTCCTGAGTGTCAGGCACAGGGCTTTGAGTCACAACGAACACGGCTGAGGCTGAATGGTGTGCAATAAGGTTGCGCGATGATGAAGGCGTCAAAAGATCAAAAGATCGCAGCCTGCGGCAGCTCCTACACAAATCTAATGTAGGAGCTGCCGCAGGCTGCGATCTTTTGATCCTCAGGAGCAGGCCACTTTGCGCGGCGGCAGCACAAAACGCTCACGAAACTCCAGATAGTGCTTGAGTACCTGTACCGGCGCCTCGGTCTGAGGATAGTGACCAATGCCCGGCAACAGCACCGTGTCGGCGTTGGGAATCAACTCGCGATAGCGCTGCACCATGTGCGCCCCGGAAATCGGATCGACTTCACCATCGATCACCCGCAACGGAATCTCGCCGCGCTGCATCGCCGTCACCCAGCGATCACGCTGCACTCGGCGTTCGGGAATGTAGCTGATCAACTTGTGCATGATCCGTGGCCCGCGATTGCTGTCGACCAGGCTCCAGAAGTCGTCCAGTTCGCTTTCAGTGGGGCGGGTCTGCGGGCCGAAGATCTGCCGGAAGCTTTTCACCAGAGCATCGCGGGTGAACGCACGGCCGATCATCCAGCCCAACGGGCTAAGCAGTAGTTTCTGCATCAGCACCGGACGATGGGTTTCCGGAAACAGTCCGCCATTGAGAAACACGCAACTGGCCACGTTGATCTTGTCTTCGTAATGGCGGGCGAGCAGTTCCTGGGCAACGCTGTCACCGTAATCATGCGCCAGCACATGCACCGATTGTTCGACCTGCAGATGCGCGAGCAGCGCCTGTTGCAGATCAGCCTGTTCCATCAGGCTGTAAGTGTGATTGAGCGGTTTCGCCGAATCGCCAAAGCCGAGCATGTCACAGGCGATCACCCGATAACGCTGGGCCAGTGGCTGCCACAGGTAATGCCAGTCCCAACTGGCGGTCGGGAAACCATGGATCAGCAACAACGGCTCACCCTGCCCCGCCGCCCAGTAACGGATCGGCTGGCCACGAAAGACAAACGTCTGGCTGCGTTTACGCCAGACACACAGAGGAATCTCGGCAAGAGGCATTAGAGTTTATATCCGGGGTCTTGTTTATCGAGTTTGCGCAGCAACGCCGGCCAGGCCAGCGCACCACCCATGCCTTGAGCACTTTTGGTGACGCCGGCGATCATCGCTTTGGCGCCTGCCAGAATTTGCGGTTCGATAGCGATGAGTTCCGCGCCACCGGTTTGCGCCATGACCTGAATGTCGCAGGCGCGCTGGAAGGTGAACATCATCAGAAACGTGTCGGCGATGGTGCCGCCACAGGTCAGCAGACCGTGGTTGTGCAGCATCAGGAAATTGTTCTCGCCAAGGTCGGCCTGCAACCGCGCCTTCTCTTCGTGGTTCAGCGCCACACCTTCGTAAGCGTGATAGGCCAGGCTCGACAGCACGAACAGCGACTGCTGACTGATCGGCAACACACCCTGCTTTTGCGCCGACACCGCGACACCGGAAGCGGTGTGCGTATGCAGCACGCAAACCACATCGTGCCGCACTTCGTGCACGGCGCTGTGAATGGTGTAGCCGGCGGGGTTGATTTCGTAAGGGCTGTCCATGAGTTTGTTGCCGGCCTGATCGACTTTCACCAGGCTCGACGCGGTGATCTCGTGAAACATCAGACCAAATGGGTTGATCAGGAAATCTTCGGTGCCCGGCACCTTGGCGGAAATATGGGTGAAAATCAGATCGTCCCAGCCATGCAGCGCGACCAGACGATAACAAGCGGCGAGATCGACCCGGGCCTGCCACTCTGCGGCGCTGACCTGGTCTTTGACATTAAGGGACGATTGGACGGGGGCTACGCTCACTGTATGCACCTCTGCGTTCTTATTGTTCTGCACGTGTCAGCAGTCTAGTCAGGCGCAGAGGATCGCGTAGTTGCATTGGCAGCCAGCTTGATGACTGACCGAGTCAGCGATGCAAACAGTCTGGATCCATGTCAAAGCCACGACGCCAACAAAGGCGCGGCAAACAGATTGAGCAATCCGGTCAGGACCATCACCAGCCCGGCGACGGAACCCTCTTCGCCGCCCACTTCATGGGCCCGGCTGACTCCGGCACCATGCGCGCCAACTCCGAACAGCGCACCGCGGGCCAAAGCACTGCGTAGTGGCAACCACTTCAACAACACGCCGCCAAGCATCGCGCCGAACACACCGGTGAACATCACGAACACGGCGGTCAACTCCGGCACGCCGCCAAGGTTCTGCGCCAGCGGCATGGCGAATGGCGTGGTGATCGAGCGCGGCACCAGTGACATCGTCACGGAGCTGTCGAGCGCCAGCGCCTTGGCCAATCCGAAGGAAGTGCCGATCGACGCTGCGCTGCCGGCAATCATCCCCAGCAGGAGTGCCGACCAGTGCCGCATCAACAAACGACGCTGCTGCCAGATCGGCACGGCGAAAGCCACGGTGACAGGCCCGAGCACCAGCATCAGCCAGTGGGTATTGCTGGAATATTCGGCATAGGCGGTGTGCAGCGGCACGGCGAGCGCCAACAGCAACGCTGGCACCAGAATCAGCGGTGACAACACGTAACGCCCGCTGCGTCGATACAACCAGCGGCTGAACAGGTACGCCAACAAGGTGAAAGCCAGCCAGAACATCGGCATCCATTCAAGCTTCATGGGATCGCCTCATGCGCACCGCAAGCTCGACGGTGAACGCCGTTACCAGCATCACCATCAAGGTGCTGGCGGCAATCACCAACAAGATCCGCCAGCCGTCATTGCGCAATAGCGCGCCGTAGTCGAGCAGACTCATCAGCGCCGGGATGAAGAACAACAACATCTCGGCCATCAGCAGTCCCGCGCCCAGTTGCAGCGCCGCCGGTTTGACCAACCCAAAGGCAAATGCCAGCAGCAACAGCGCCATACCGATGACGCCGCCGGGGATTGGCCACGCCAGCCAGGCCGCCAGTTGGCAGCCGAGCAGGTAGAGACCGAGCAATACCGCGAGTTCGACGAGTAAACGAGAAAGATACTTGAGGGTGACGGCGTTCATGATTTGGCTCCTGACATGCGCTTATTTTACGAAGCACCCTGCCATCGCCGAAGCGAATTGTTAGACTCAAAGCCATTCCAAAATGGAATCAGGCAATGGAATTCAAACAGCTGCGCAGTTTTGTCGAAGTGATGCATCAGGGCGGTTTCACCCAAGCCGCGAAAACCCTGCACATCAGTCAATCAGCGGTCAGCAAACAAATCGCGCAACTCGAGCAAAGCCTCGGCACGCCACTGCTCGAACGGCTCGGCTCGCAATTGCGCCTGACCGCCGCAGGCAGCGTGGTGCTGCAACGGGCCGAGGGCATGCTGCGTTTGCGCAATGAACTGCTCGCGGAGCTGGACGACCTTAGTCATATGACACGAGGAGAGCTGCGCCTCGGCCTGCCACTGCTCGGCAGCGACGCGCTGTTCGCCGAACTGTTTGCCGAATACCGGCGGCGCTATCCGAATATCAGCGTGCAATTGCTGGAGGGCGGCAGCCGCAACATCGAGCATGCGGTGCTGAGCGGTGAACTGGAATTGGGCGGCAGTCTGCTGCCGAAGGATCCGCAATTCGACTGTCAGCCGTTTTGCGATGAGCCACTCGACGCCCTGTTGCCGGTGGATCATCCGCTGGCCGAGCGGGGCGAGATAGGTCTGGAGGAATTGGCCGAGACGCCCTTTCTGCTCTATCAGCGCAGCTTCGTGCTCAACGACCGCTTGCTGCAGGCATGCCAGCAATTGGGCTTCACGCCGAAGGAAGGCGGACGCAGCGGGCAGGCCGATTTTCTTGCGGCGCTGGTCGCCGCCGGGCAAGGCGTGGTGCTGTTGCCGAGCGTGGTCGCACGGGGTCTGGTGCGGCCAGGCGTGGTTCGCCTGACCTTGCGCGCGCCAGATTATCTGCGTTGGGATATCGCGTTTATCTGGCGGCGCGGCGCCTATCTGTCGAAAGCGGCGCAGGCATGGCTGGCACTGTTGCGCGAGCGTGGAATCAGCCCTTGAGCGCTTCGATCAATTGCGCCAGCCAAGGCTCGGCGTCGGTTTCCGGGGTGACGCTTTCGCTGGCGTCGATGCGCAGCATGTCTTGCACTTCACGCATGCCGAGTTCGCCGAACAGTTCCCGCATCTGCTCGCCACCGCCGCAGAAGGTGTCGCCGTAACTGGCGTCGCCCAAGGCAATCACCGCGCCCGGCAAACCGAGCAATGCCGCTGGTAATTGGTCGCGAATCGCCGAATACAGGGGTTGCAGGTTGTCGGGCAATTCGCCCATGCCGGTAGTCGACGTTACGGCGAGCAACGCTTCCGGGCCAAACGCTTGAATATCAGCCAGGCTGGCGCGCGAATTGTAGAAGGTTTCAAAACCAGCGGCTTTCAACAGGTTCTGGGCGTGACGGGCGACTTCTTCGGCGGTGCCGTAGACCGAACCGGAGAGGATGGCGACTTTCATCAATCTGATCCTGAAACTGAAAAAAAGAGCGGCGATAGTAACAGCCTCAGACGCAAAGCTGCGATTGGGTCTCAATTGGCGGTAATGGCCAGTAGACAGCGCCTACGGTTCTTCTAGAATGCGAACCACTGACAACTCTGAAAGGATTCAAGGATGATCAATGCAAGTCTGCTGCAAATGGTGATCAACGCGTCGAACGATGGAATTGTGGTCGCCGAGAAGGAAGGCGAGCACGACAATATCCTGATTTATGTGAACCCGGCGTTTGAACGTTTGACCGGGTACAACAGCGAAGAAATCCTCTATCAGGACTGCCGCTTTCTTCAGGCCGGAGATCGTGACCAAGAGAGTCTGGAGCTGATTCGCGACGTCTTGCGCAACAATGGATCGTGTCGGGAAATCCTGCGCAACTATCGCAAGGACGGCACACCGTTCTGGAATGAACTGTCGCTTTCAACGGTAAAAAATGTCGATGACGGGCAGACTTATTTCGTGGGCGTGCAGAAGGACGTGACTGTTCAGGTCAAGGCTCAGCAGCGCGTGGTACAGCTGGAAGCCGAGGTTAATGCCCTCAAAGCAGAACTGGCGGCCCTTAAAGCGACAAACGGTCAAAACAAAATCGCGAACTAATTGTCATTAACTACAATCACCAATGACTTTGTATCTATATCTTTCGAGTTAGCCATGCAGCGCGACGCCCTCCTCACTCAGGATGAGCTGGATTTCATCCAGACCATGCAGCACAACCCGCAACTGAACGTGCGGGATGCGACGTCGAGTCTGCTGGTTAATGGCGGTTCGCAGATCCGTGATTTGCTCACGCGCCTGGCCGCTCACGAACAAGTGACCATTCAGGCCAACTTCGAAAACCAGCAGATGACTTTTCCGTTGCATCTGGTGGAAGACGAGTTTCACGCATTGCATCTGCGCCTCGGCGTGCCGAGCATTTATGAAGACGGCCCGATGGTGCGGCCTTGGCGGTTGACTCTCGAAGAACCGGTGGCTCTGGAAAACGCCAAAGGTCAGCCGGGCACGCTGTGGGTTCACGAGGTTTCGCACAAAGGCGTGCTGCTGGAAGTGCGCAACAAGACCAAACCACCCAAGCATTTCGCGCTGTGGTTCAGCCCTTCGGGTTACGAGCGGATTTCATTGCGGGGCAATTTCGAACGGGAAACAGAAAGTGGTTTTTACGCCTACGAACTGAGCCAGACCGACACCGACGAAACCGAACGTCTTCGTCAGTTCATCCTGCAGCAACATCGCCTCACGCACCCTGCCCTTCACACCTGAGTTTCAGGTATCCAGATTGCCGGTCAGAAACTGCAGCATGCGCTGACGCATGTTCGACCCTTCATTGCCCAGACACGCAACAGAAGATCCGGCCAGGCTGTCCTGCGCCAGATCTGAAGCATCGCCCGCCAGCATCAACTGACAATCGAGACTCAACGCCAGCCGGTTCAGACGCCGAGGCAATTCGGCACTGGGTGCATGATTGGAAAACAGGACGAGTGCGTCAGGTTTGATCTTTTCGCACACCAACGTCAGCTCATCAAACGGCTGACCTGTCGTCAGCACGCGAACACCGGAATTGCTGTCGCTGAGAAACAGCGCCGCCACCAGCAGCTCCAGCTCTCGACATTGCCCGGCCAGCGCGCTGACGATCACCCGCCGCGGTTGGGTGCCACGCAGCATGACAATCCGTTGCAACACCCGCGCCCGCAGGAATCCATCGAAAAACAGCCACTCGCTGGTCTGCCCGAAAGCCTCCTGGCGCTGCAACAATTGCAGCCACAGCGGCATGAGGATGTCCTGAAACACCACCGGCAATGAGTAAGAAGAAAAAATCTGACCATAGACGCGGTCCAGTTGCTGATCATCGAATGCGCTGACCGCCTGCTGGATCTGTTCCTGCCACTGGAGGTAATCAGCCTGCACCAGATCATCGGGGATGATGTGCGCCAGCACTTTCATCGGTTCGGTCTTGGCGAGGATCTTGCCGACTTTGCTCACGGCGACACCGCGATCAATCCAGTCGACGATGCTGCGCACGCGCTCGATATCGGTCATCGAATAGAGTCGATGCCCACTTTCGGTGCGTGTCGGCTGAATCAAACCATAGCGTCGCTCCCAGGCGCGCAAGGTCACCGGGTTTACACCGGTAAGTCGTGCGACCTCACGGATCGGGAACAGATCGGCGCGCTCGAGCGCAACAGAGGCCTGCGTAGCGGGGCTTGCGTCCGTGATAACAGGCATATGGCGTTCAACTTCCATGTCGGTTCAATTGGATCCCATTCTAACGCTTATGCCCCGATCTCGATCAAGTGATGAAATGCGACGAAAGTCGCTGGTTTAATCGTGAAAAACCGGAATAATCCTTGCTTGTTGAAAAACGCAGGCCTCTACCCCGGCTCTGCGTCAGGCGAAACTCCTACCCGGAGCGACGCAATCGAAATACGGAGATACAAAATGTCTACTTCCCCCGTCACGCTGATGGTTGCCCGTCGCGTCGCTGATGGCCGCTATCAGGATTTGATCGCCTGGCTACGCGAAGGCGAACAACTGGCCACGGACTTCCCTGGTTACCTGGGTTCTGGCGTGCTCGCGCCGCCACCCGGCGATAACGAATTCCAGATCATTTTCCGCTTTGTCGATGAGCAAACGTTGCATGCGTGGGAGCATTCGGCGTCCCGCACCGCGTGGTTGAGCCGTGGCAGCGATCTGTTCGCCCATCCGAAAGAGCACCGGGTCAGCGGTATCGAAGGCTGGTTCGGCGCGGTCGGTCAGCGTCCACCGCGCTGGAAGCAGGCCGTCGCAATCTGGCTGGCGTTCTTTCCGGTGTCGTTGCTGTTCAACTTTGTCCTCGGGCCATTGCTCGCTGACATGGGTTTGTTGCCGCGCGTGTTGATCAGCACCGCGTGCCTGACGCCGCTGATGGTTTACTTCTTTATTCCGTTGTCGACGCGCTTGCTGGCGAACTGGCTGAACAGCACCCCGGTGCGCCTGCCTGTTTCGGCGACACCTCAGAAACATTAAAGATCGCAGCCTCGTTGCACTCGACAGCTCCTACAGGACTGAACACAGACCAAGGTAGGAGCTGCCGCAGGCTGCGATCTTTTCAGGCTCGTCGCTGTTATAGTTTTTGCTCCCACCGCGATGCGAGCCGTTCATGTCTGATTCCTCAGCCCCGATCCTTATCACCGGTGCCGGCCAGCGTGTCGGTCTGCATTGTGCGCAGCGGTTGCTCGAAGAAGGCTATCGCGTCATCTTCACCTACCGTAGCGAACGCCCCGGCGTGCAGACACTGCGTGATTTTGGCGCTACTGGCCTGTTCGCCGATTTCTCCAGCGAAGCCGGGATTCTTGTCTTCATCAAAGAACTGAAGACACACACCGAGAGCCTGCGCGCCATCGTGCACAACGCTTCCGAATGGCTGGCCGAAACCCCGGGCAGCGAGGCCGAAGCCTTCACGCGCATGTTCAATCTGCACATGCTCGCGCCGTATCTGATCAACCTGCACTGTGGTGAATTGCTGCAACGCTCGACGCCCGCCGACATCATCCACATCAGCGACGATGTCACGCGCAAAGGCAGCAGCAAGCACATCGGTTATTGCGCCAGCAAGGCCGGACTCGACAGCCTGACCCTGTCCTTCGCCGCCCGCTATGCGCCGGCGATCAAGGTCAACGGTATCGCCCCGGCCCTGCTATTGTTCAATCCCGACGACGACGCGGCGTACCGCGCCAAGGCCCTGGCCAAATCCGCTCTGGGCATCGAACCGGGCTGCGAAGTGATCTATCAGAGCCTGCGCTATCTGCTCGACAACCCTTATGTCACCGGGACAACCCTGACCGTCAACGGCGGAAGGCACGTCAAATAACGCCTGCCTGCGAGGATGTCCATGACCCGCTCACTGCCCGAGAATTACCGCGAAATCCTCATCGGCCTCGGTGAAGATCCCGACCGTGAAGGATTGCTCGACACCCCGCTGCGCGCGGCCAAGGCCATGCAATACCTGTGTCACGGCTATGAGCAGAGCCTCGACGAGATCGTCAATGGCGCGCTGTTTGCCTCGGACAGTGACGAGATGATCATCGTCGCCGACATCGAGTTGTACTCTTTGTGCGAACATCACCTGCTGCCCTTCATCGGCAAAGCCCATGTGGCTTATATTCCGACGGGCAAGGTGTTGGGCTTATCGAAAATCGCACGCCTGGTGGACATGTTCGCCCGGCGCCTGCAGATTCAGGAAAACCTCACCCGGCAAATCGCCGATGCAGTGCAACAGGTCACCGATGCCGCGGGCGTCGCGGTCGTCATCGAGGCCAGACACATGTGCATGATGATGCGCGGTGTCGAAAAACAGAATTCGACCATGAACACCTCGGTCATGCTCGGCGCCTTTCGCGAGTCGAGCAACACCCGCCAGGAGTTCCTGCAATTGATTGGACGGAGCAAGT
>Ga0213823_1000268_pt1 | contig 51151 bp, 69 predicted proteins | sample MC6MC0907MG_FD_179887 | JGI IMG/M metagenome (GOLD analysis project Ga0213823, IMG submission 179887) | Enriched soil aggregate microbial communities from Iowa State University, Ames, United States - MC6-MC0907-MG | ecosystem: Environmental > Terrestrial > Soil > Unclassified | place: USA: Iowa...
GATGGAGCGTAAATCTCTGGAAGAGATTGCCAGCAAAAAACGCGCAGAATATCGCCGCCGTTTTGGCCTGCTGGATGAAATTGCCGATGCGATTAACGCTCGCTTTTAATCTGTGTGGTGGCGTTCGCCTTCGCACAAAAATTTAACAAAACCGCCAAAAAGCGCTGGACTTTCGCCCGTCTGATTGTGGTATGGTTAAATCAGAGGCGCAGGACGTTCCTCATCTGTCATGAGTGAGAGCAGGAAAAGACTTTTACTTTCATGCAGATAAAAAGAGACCGAATACGATTCCTGTTTCTGCCAGCCTTTCTAAGTTTTTGTTAAATATCAAGCGGTTAAGAACAAAAGCGAGCAAAAACCGACCTGAAATAGCTGCAAATACGTGCACTAAATTTCAAATACTTATCACTTTTTTCGTGTGCATTCGTGGTTTTATCGTGGATGCGCACGCAACCTATCTGTGTTATCAGCTCATTAATTTTTGATGTAAGTATCTGCCCGGTATAGCTGATCTCATTAGCTACTGGAAGTACAGCATTGTTACGTTTTTATGTTTTGCTTGAGGGTAAGCATAAATCACATACTTGCACATCAACACATCCAAAGCCCTTCATTTCAACATGCCAGCCCCATATGTAATGGTGCTCTTCGAAGCCACCACATCCAATATGATATCAAATCTATATCACACGAATTGACAGGGTGATATAGATTTGATATCTTTGCTTTGTCGCCTAGAAACGACCTTGATTTGAACTGAAATGAAGTAACTTAATTATATTATTAATCTTATTATTCAAAAACTTAATTGGAATCTTATGACTATAAAATTAGCTATCGCCGCTGCGCTGGTCCTAACGCATCGTATTAGACTTCGATGATTAACTAACCAAGAGGAACATTTAATACACAGAAAACAATCGAGGAAAACGCCATGAATGTCCACGCCGAGAAACAAGCAAGTTTTCTCTTTAGGCTGCGGTCTCAGGACACGCCGACAGGAGTTAGCAACGACACGCTTGATGCTTTAATGCAAAAAACCGGCTTGAGCAAAACAGAAGTTACCCATCTGGCTCTTCGTAATTTGGCTGATGTCTATCTACCACATTATGAGCGAGATGACTCTGCGCTAACCCCTGCTCAAATCCAGACCATCCGCGATGCATCACCAGCGGGCGACGTACCGGAGGAGAGTTTTACTATGACACTACTCTAAGGAGAAACTATGTCTGCATCTTATAAACACAATCCGCTACCGACCCCAGGCGATATTGTTTGGTGCCATTTCCCTATCACGGCAAATCTTGGGAATCCTGGTCCAAAGCCCCGCCCCGCATTAGTAATCGCGGTATCGCCTGAACACCATGTTGTGAAGGTCGTGTACGGTACCAGCCAAAAAACGGACAAAATTTACAAGTCTGAATTTGTGCTGAAGAAAGCAGATGCAAATTTTTCTGACAGCGGTCTTGCGTTTGACACCAAGTTCGACATGAACACGGCTGTCACCCTACCGTATGACTCAGAATGGTTCGACTTGGCACCAGTTCAGCCAGGCCAAAAACCAACAACCAACCCAAAAATGGGTGTCCTGCACCTCAGCTACCTCCCTGCTGTAAAAACGGCCATGCAGAACTCGATACATCTCGCTGCATAGTCGAACCCTCCTTAGAAAAACTCATTTAATAACCTATATACCAGCCCCTAAGTGTAGGGGCTGCGTCATCTTCACATCACCGGATTATCATCAAACTCCATCGTTAGCATATCGTTTACCGCATGCATTATCACGCCGAAAATCCCGTCATCATCTTCTGTGTTTATCCGTTCCTTTCGCCCGTCACCGCCCAGGCTTTCCAGGTGCTTATATGGCTGAGTCCTGAACCGCCTGATACGGAACTCACCCGCCAGCCTGCAAACGACTACAGAGCCGTCACAAGGCGTTGCCGAGCAATCAACAATGAGTAGCGCCCCCTGAGTTATCCCAGCCCTCCAGTAAGTGTTCGCGGCCCGCATGAAGTACGTTGCGCTTGGGTGTGCAATAAACAGCTTATCCAGCGATAAGCGATCTTCGATGTAGTCTGTAGCTGGTGAAGGAAAACCCATTTCAAAGCCCCCCGTTCGGATTGAACAGCATAAAGGTACGCGCTTCCCCTTCTTCGGAAGAGATATCCTTGAAGGTCGTCACGTAGCACTCTATCCAGTTGTTAGCTTGCTTAAGCGACCAGTTCCAGTTGACGACCTCAAGCTGTTTAACAAAATCTTCCGTGGTGACGGTTCGCCGTCCAGATTGCTCAATCTTTACAGCGGCGCGGAAAGCGCCTTCTATCTCGTATTGCCTCGGCATAATCTGCCCTCCCGAAATACTGTTTATACGTACAGTATATTTTACCGTAAGGGCAGATCAAGAGAGATTTTTGTCGATTGGGTTATCTGGATGAAAATCGGAGGGATCTTTTACGAAGGGCTAAAGAGAAAATCCGGGAGCCTGCCGACATCAGCCAGGCCCCGTAATAACTAAGGAAAAATCTTGGAAAACGCACCGTCTCCATGGTGGGTAATTACTTTATAGATTTCCACCCAGTGTTTGTCATGGACTTATTTCACATTGATTTTCAACGCCTTTAATGCAAATCAACAATTTAAAGGAACACTTAAGTGAGATTTTTTTCGCACTTAATGTATATCAAACTTCTTCGTTACATTGTTCATTACCCCTTCATTTAGAGTGGTTATGTTCCCATATGATGAAACTCAGGCAAGGATTAGCCCAGGGAGGGCAACATGGAAGCAGATTTACTGTTATGTGCTGGCGTTCTTCAGGTGCTGTGCAATGGATTTGGAAAGGATGACCCGATATCGAGACGCGCGGCCTGTCTTGAATTATGTGACTCTGAGGAACGTTATAACGCGGTGATCAAAAGACTCGCCTCACAATCCCTTCTGGACATAGTTTACGTTCCGAATCGCACTACCAACCATGAAACACTTTATCCAGTGCTTCACTACGGAACGCTGAGGCTTGTTAAGTTATCCAGCGCAGAAAATGTGTTGAGGGCTAATCTCGCACCTCTGCGTCGTCAATAATACGCGCTCACTCTTCACTTTAACTTAACTGTAAAAGCCGCCTTCACTTCTTAAGGCTTGTTTTCTCCCCCCCTGGGAGATTCCAAGAAAATGATCCAGAACGTTCGCTATCGTTTTATCGTAAGTGGCTCCTCATACAGAGGCATTTCGCCATCATCAGCGCCGTCGCAGGCCTCTTCCGCTGCTGACTGCTCCGCCTCTTCTGCCTGTTTATTCTGCTCCTCCACATAAGCAACCCACATGTTGTATTTTGAGTTAATCGGCATTTCAACGCGCACACTAACAAAGCTATCAGCCGGTATGTCGATCATGTCACCGTTTGAATAACCTTCTTTAATGTTTCTGGCGAACTCCGGCGCGCTATCATGGGTCCGGTGCATAGTTTTAATTAACAGTGATCCATCTTCGCTCACTGAATAATCAACCCATAACAACGGCTGGCCGTTTCTGTCCCTGGGTAGCTCAAATCCCCCCTCAATTCCCCCCCACGCCAAATCCGCATTGAGTCCCATACACCCGGTAATCTGATATTCTCCTTCACCAATACGAATTACTTCACACCCTTCTGATTCGTGATTTACTTCAAACTCCCCGTTTCGGAATATTTTCACAATCGGTGATGCTTTTTTTATAAATCCGCTGGCGTCTACGGTCGTGTTTGCGGTATGCCACAACGACGCATCTATGTATGTTGTTGCACCTGTTGATTTACGGAATACCGCATCGCTATTGGAACGAATACCAATAAACTCGTCTGCTTTATCAACGCCATGATTTCTACGCCAGAGCATTGCATAACCTGATTCAGCGCTGACAGTCGTTTGCATATTTGAGGTCACTGCGGTTCTGAATGTATGCGGTCCAGAAGTCGCCTCAAAAGAACTACCTTTGAAAAATCCGGGTATATCGAGATTTCCCCCCTCACTGAAAGAGAGATAACGATTAGTGGCATTTTGCCCCCTTAAATGTAATGTCAAATACGCTATGCCATCCGTCCGTACCTCGCTATAAACGCGATGGTAAAACTCCATGACTGTACCAGCTGCATTGTACTTTCTCGCAATAACAATACCAGACGGATCCGTGCTAACATCAGAATATCTATCAAGGTTCACCCCGCCAAAATAAGCACCAGTTCTCTTCCCAAGCTCTAAATTGTTTCTGGCAGTATCTATGTCGCCTAAATCAGATAAGTTATTATTTTTATTTAATACACTGCCTAAAATGTACATCCATGACGGACCTGTATATGTAGAACCATCCGGACGGGTTATTGTTACTTCGCCATCTTCTGTTAATAGCTTCTGCCAGTTATCTTCATTCGTTAACGCCTGTAATAATGCCTGTGATACCTGGTCCACCAGCGCGGAGTAAACCGCGTTCTGTGCACGGCGTGGAATGTGTACCCAGACCAGGTCGGATGTTGTCGGGCCTGAGAATTTACGCAGTAGCGTAATGCTGGAATCACTGTTCACTATATCAACCGGGAGCGTATATGGAACGGTGGCAATCTCCACATAAATAAAATCACCCGGTGTCACTTTCGATGCAAAGTCGGTCCCCACACCTGTTAATGCCGTGGAGTTATTCACTAAATTAATCGTACCTTCTGCCATTTTTTACTCCATAAAAAAGCCCGCAGTATGGCGGGCTGATTTTTTATTGTTGATTAACTGGCGGTAAATGAGCCTGACCCGCGCATTACTTGCATGATGGGTGCAATAATTTGCTTCCTCGAAGCGTTCGCCATCCCGGAAATATCTTTAACAGTTATACTTGCCGTAACTGTTCTGGCGGTTATCCCTGATTTAGCAAACAAAACAGGGACAGCAATGGCGCTGGTTGTTCCTGAGCCATTAACAGACAAGTTAGGAAAGGTTTTTGTCTCACCGTCAATGGTTACGGAAATAGCAGCCATAGGTGTGCTCGACCCCGATACCCCATATAAATAGACCGTTGCGTAGATGGAGACTGTTTTGGGTAATGACGTATCAGCTGTGTCTGTGTAGATGATTGAGGTCGTAACGGAACCAGCCCCCGCTTTTTCAGCATCTTTTCCCAGACCGCCGTTAACGATATCACCGACAAATGATTTGGCCTCGACTGTGCCGGCAAACTTACCATCTGTAGCGTAGATGGTTCCTCTGAAGGTGGCATTATTAAATTCAGCCTCGCCATTCTTACCGATGTACCAGCCGCTGATCCCCTTCACATAGTTCAGGGAAAAAATTTCATTACCGATTTTTGCATTCGTGATTGTGCCGTTACCGATAAAGGCTTCTTTCAGTACAGCCTGACCATTTACAACGGCAAACACCAGCTCATAATTACCTGGCGTGCTCCCTGTATAAATGCCAAAAGTATCAGCAGCAAAAATCACAGTTGATTTGTACCCACCTCCCGATTGTGGCTCGATACCAAACGCCATGCCGCAATTGTACTTCACACCGTTTTTATCAATACCCAGGTTCAGTGCGTAGTATGCAGAGGCTGTTCCGTCTGACTTCACGTAGGAATCAAACTTCTGGTCCACACCTGCAGCAATGTCTCCAAGCTGGGCATTAACGGAGGTTTCAAGCTTCGAGACTGCACTCTGCGCATCAGCTGCGGCCTGACGAACCTCCAGTATATGCGCATCAGCCTCTTCGAACTGCGCGCGCACACTGGTTGTCAGTTCTGCCATAGCTCTGTCAACTTCAGCGATGGTCGTGGTGACCACCAGAATTTCGGCTTTCACCTCACCATACTGTTCCCACTGACGGAACGAAACCTTACCAATGGCCAGTGAGTTATTCAGATTGGCTTCCAGGTTGGTGTTAATCCCCTGATTAAAGTGATCCCATACTCCGGAATTCTGGATTTCCTCGTCGAGGTCACCAATCAAATCTGATGCATCCTGATCAGTTACCCCTTTCACCCATTCAGTCCAGTCGCCAACGTTACCGATACGATCAACCAGCCTTGCACGGTACCACTGAATGACTCCGGCTTTCATTGGGCCATGCTGATAGGTCGATGAGGGATAAGCCAACAGGGTAAGTTGCTGCGGATTCTGAAAATCAGACGTAGTGGCCCGCTCAATTTCCGTATAAGCGGTATCGCCTGAACCGTCAGGAAAGCCCCAGGCCAGATCAATATTCCACACCACGTTATCACTGGCGCGAAAATTTATGGGCGTACCGGGTTTACCCTGCTTGCCTGACAGAAACGTATTATCGGCATAACCCCATGGAGAGGATACTTCCTGAGCATTGAGTGCCCTCACCCTCACATCGTAAGAGCCTGAATAAATCCCTTCGACAGAGAACCCCTGAGCGCTTGATACAGGCACGTTTATCCAGTCGCCGTTGTCCTTACGCCACTGAGCAACATAGCGGATTGCGCCCTCTACCCTGGCCCATGAAACGTACATTGTTGCAACGGTCACCCCCTGGGCGACGTAATCCGTTTCCTCGATCACAATGTTGTCAGGCGCGTCGAGAACGTTAACTGGCGTGACCGTAATCGGCGGACTTTCAATCCGCACGCCATCATCGATATAGCGATATTTCTCCGGATCGTGCTGAATAGCGGAAATGGTGAAACCGCCCGTTTCATCGTCATTTGCCGCAACTGACATGACACGATAATACTGGATTGCCACCCTGTCGCTGTCGATGGCCCAGACCGCGCCGTAAACGGGGAGCTGACTGAAAGCGGTCGTGATAGTTACCGTTTGTCTGTCATCGCTTAAAGACTCAATGGTACGGGACTGCGTGGTACCATCAGGCATATTCATGACCAGACGGTCACCGGCCGCATACTCAACTTCACGATCGAGAGTAATCTCACGCCCTTTAATCGACTTCATCCTGCCGCCATTCTGCAGGCCAGCACGGAATGGGTCAGCAATACCGATAACCTGCGAAGGCAGCGGGATGTAACCATCCAGCCCTACGCCGAAGGTCACTGAACCATCTTTCACGCTCGACAGTAGCGCCCACCGCCCCCTGCGATGCGCCTCACTTTGTTTAGTACAGCCTATTGCCGTCAGAGTGAGTTGATTAATCTGATAGCGCTCAACCAGTTCTGAGTCATAAACACCCTCCACAGTGTCGCTGTAATGGTTGATAGGATCAGACCAGGACACAAGACATGAGGAATAACGGTTTTTATAGCTGCCGCCTGCGTAGGTAAATTCACCGTTAATAACGTTTGATGCAGTGTAAACCCAGTCCACGTCATCCTGCGGAACGTCTGCTTTGACAAAAAGCTGCTCATTACCCCAGAACGTGATGCCGCGAAAGACCGCCGCCAGGTCATTCAACACTGTATAGGCGTCCTGCTGGCTTTGGATGAATGCGTCACAGGTGAAACGGGGTTCGGTGCCGCCAGCGCCGTCAGAAACTGATTCATCACAATAGCGCGATATCTCGTACAGCTCCCACTTGTCCACCATGCTGGCATCAATGCGTGAACCCATGCCGTAAATCTCATCAAGGATCAGGTCATAGAAAATCCACGCCGGGTTGTTACTGTATGCCCACTTGAAACCACCCGACCAGCTTCCCGAGTATGTGCGGTAAACCGGATCATAATTATCCGGCACACGAATAATTTTCCCTTTAGGTTTGCACGTTACTTTCGGCGCTGAACCATTGAACTGGCTGGCGTTGACTTCGATATAAAGCAGCGCCGTGTTCGGGTAACGAAGTTTGCTGTCGATCACTTCCGCAAAAGAAGACACGCTGAAAGCGTTAACCAGTTTCGAATCAGTGGAGTCTGGTGTCAGGCGTCTCACTCTTACCGACCAGCCGGTAACGGATGTCGGAAAATTTATCCGGTGATCGCGCTGGTATTCTGACGTGGTTTTCCCGTCAAATTTAGCCCTGACAACTTCCTCCCATGTGCCACCATCGGTTGACAGGTCAATGGCATATTCAGTGACCGTGCCTACCATGTCGCCATTGTCTTTATAACGGTATTGAGCAGGCAGGCTGAGTTTAATTCTCACGGCATCGAGTACGAGATTCGAAAACTGACGCGTCCACGGCACAGACTCGGTGACCTTCACCCCCACTGACATTTCATTATCAACTTCCGGCATCCCCGGAATGTATTCCTGATCCTGTGTTCCGGTTCGGAACTCCCAGGTAATCCCCTCAAAGTTATAGCTGCCGTCCGCGTTCGCCAGTGGCGTATCGTTGAGATAAATCTCCTGTGCGGTGAGATCGCCCTGAATTTCACCCTCAGAAATTGCAATGAGCATTTTCAGCCGTACTTCTGAAAGTAAATCATCAGGCTGTTCAACAGGCGTGCGCGCACTACCCCCGCCGCCCTTCCTTCCTGCAAAAGGTTTTTCAGTAAATGAATAATTCATATTGCGCCCATCAAAAAGGCCACCCGAAGGTGGCCTGAAAGAAAACTCAGATTACTGCTGATCGCTTGAGAACATGCCAGCGCTGATAATTGCCCCTCCGACCTCGCGAGCGCCATAAAGCACCGGAACGGGATACCCCATCGAAACGGTATTCACCGGGGCACCAAAAGCATAATTCGGCTTGTTATCTGTGCTGGAAGATGCGCCAACGTTAAAAGAGGGCTGCGGGGTCAGCATCTGCACCACGCCGCCCAGCATCATACTGACACCGATGGATGTGAGTGCCGTAACAGCTGCACCTGTCGCAGTTGTGGCACCAATTGCGGCCCCGTACAGCGCCAGAGTTCCACCAGCAGTAAAGAACGCGGCAGCAATGGCTACCGCCCCGATGACAATCTGCAGCATACCGCCGTTTTTCGCCCCTTCCAGCACCGGTTCAATGGTAAATACGTCCCCGCCCATCGTCATATCAAACTCACCGATCCCGATATTGTTGCGACCGCTGTAAAAGGCAAAGCGAATACCGTTTATATGAGCCTCGGACATATATTTCCGAAACCCAGGTACTTGTGAACACATCGCTCTGAGCATTTCGCGGAGGTCTGCAACATGAAACTGGTGAGTTTTACCGAATTTTTTCGCCATGCGGCCTTTAAGAATCAGCGTTTTTTTCAAGGTTTACTCCTTTGTGTCTGACCACGCGTACCGTTCGGTCACGGTAATACTTGCCATACGGCACGCGCGTTGAAAGCTGTCCAAACATGTGATGCAGCATCTGATTATCACCCAGATATATCGCGGCGTGGTTGGTTACAGAGGCGCTGACCTGCATCATTATCATGTCGCCAGGCTGCATTTGATTAACGGGTACTTCATAAAATCCTTCACGCTCCCAGTTATCGTCATAACGGTTTTCCTTACCGCCCACCCACCATTCGTAATCGACAGAATAATCACCCACAGCCACGCCATGTTCTCGCTGGTAATATTCCCTTATCAGTGACCAGCAATCGGCGTATCCCAGCAGCCACTGGCGCCCGACATAATCGCGATCTTCACGCGGAGAGATTGTGCAAAAATCCCCGTCAGGCCATGACATAATTCCCCATTCAATGCCTGACCAGTCACACTGGATACGGTCAAACTCAGAAGGCACCAGGCGGGTTACATCAGGGTGAGAGTGAATAACCATAATAATCTCACCCTGTTTTTCGGCAGCGCGTCGGTCATTCGGTGACAGGGTGAACGTTTCGGTCGGGTCATTCGCTACGTTACGGCATGGAATGTATTTCTGCCCCGTGCTCGCTTCCACAATTACCCCGCAGGCCTCTTTAGGGTATTCCGCCGCTACGTGTTTTCGGATGGTGTCCATCAGACGTTTACGCATGTTATTTCCCCTGTAAATTTGCAGCAGGAAAGCCACCAAACGGTAACGGCTGATCATCACCATGCCGATCCTGACAGTCGCGCATACGCCCACCGCAGACATCCAGCCCCGGGTTATCCGTTGGCGTACCGTCTTTCTGAAAATACTTCGTTCCGTTGTAGTCGCAGCCATTACCTGTGCGATACCAGCCCCGCAGGCACCAGGTACAGACGGGAAGAATTTGTCTGGCCGGCAGTTGCAGGTTCTGGATGTCAAAAGGTGAACACAGCTCGAAATCAATCTGAATGCGTGACTCGGAGGTTTTGGCGTTGATGTAGAAAAGCTGAACGCGCTCTTCGTTCGGGCTGGCATCAGGATTGCCATCAATCCAGTTTGCCGCGTCGAGATATTTCGCAAGAGTGGTCCGAATGCGCACCTTGGCTTTCACCATGTCGTCATACTGAAGGCAAAGCGCAGTAACATAATTAGAGACATTGCCAACCGATAGCGTTGGTGTAGGCTGCGGCCCTGAGCCAGACAGCTCAATACCCGTGATCTCGTATGGATGCGGGTCGTATTCGTTGCCCTGCCAGATGATGGAGGGAAGATTGTCAGCAGCAAAGGAGGCCCAGCCCTCGGTATTGATATTGTACGCATGGAAGCGCAGCACCTTTTCCATACCGAACGCAGTGCCGTCCACTTCGATTAAGTGGATCAGTTCGCCAGGCTCCAGCGACTGGAAATCAGCATTTAGTCCCATAAATTTTACCCATAAAAAAAGCCGCATAAGCGGCTGGTGGAATGAATCAGATTTTACGGCGCAAAGGCCTGCTTGAAGGAAAAGCCGAGAGTGACCACTTTCCCGGATACAAATGTCGGTTTGATTGAGTCAGGATTCACCCGGTAGAGTTTTTTCTCACCCCACGGATTTGACCACCAGAAGGATTGATGGGCGTGGGAATGAAGAAACTTTCTGATGCTGGCCACATCTTGTTTCTTCCCTGTCCACGTCAGCTCCCATTCTTCCTTAACGCTGTTGATACCGTTAACAGCCACCTGTTCGTAACCGTCACCGAACTGTGCGGTGTAGAGATTGATCGTGTCGGTCGCTGTCGGTGAAACCTGTGTCGGCCATGTGAAGGTATCTGTCATATTTCACCTATAAAAAAACCCGCCGAAGCGGGTTTATTCAATTGAATATCATAACTTAAGGGTTTTAATACCATCAAGAAAATCAGTGATATTTTGTTGCACTGAACGATTTATTGACTCTCTTGCCCTAACTACTCCCAAAAATGCATAGCTCATTGGAACAACGCCTAGCGACTCAATTTCACGCTGGTACACTACTTGCCCTGTGCTGCGATTAATAAGCTCATATTTTGCGATAGTTCTTGTCTCCATACTAAACCCGGCAGCTGGAGCATCAATCGCCAGCACCTTCACTGAAAGATTTAACTTCTCTTCAGAGTCATCCTTGAATATGGCCATTCTCCCCAATGACTCTTCTAATGAAGATTTCCAAATACCAGGGATCGCCTCCATTCCAGCGTAAATATCCCCCTTCTGTTCATTTGGCTGAGCAAGCGCAACTGAAATAGCTTTTAATTCAGCATCCACTTTAACCGGACTTACAACCGGGGTTGAAACCGAGAAATTCAAAGGCGGGACTGAGGTACATCCGGTAAGCATAAAAAGAGAGACAAAAATTAAAAAAATTGATTTTTTCATTTCTAAATCCATTTAAAAAATAAGAATCAATATTTTACCACCCGAAACTATTGCAACCATAAACACACACTAAATGAATGGTTTTTAAAGTGGCAATTAACTCAAATGTTAGCTGAGCTAATCAGTTCCAATAAGTTTGATTATGCTCTTTTATACAGCACACCACCTTCGGTTAGCTCTTTCCTGAGTCGTGTTGTCACTTCTTGCTGAACGGCTGATTTCACCAATTTACCGATGTTCTCTGCCCCCTTCCGGTTTGAGTTATTTGACCCTGCACCACCTTCCTGAGTAACAGAAACGGGCGCATCCACATTAACCGTCAGCCCACCACCGGAAAGACCATACATTGGTGCACGCCCAACCACACCACCCTCGGCATAGCCCTGCGCGTTGTGCATCATGGCATAGAGGTTTTCGACACCAATAGCACTGGTGGCCTCTTTGGTAAATACGAACTCGCCACCGTGAACAATACCTTTAGGCTCATACTTACCACCTGCGCCGGTATAGCCCCCCACGTCAAACTCAGGGATGTAGCCGCCGACATATGCCTGCTTGATACCTAACATATTGTCAAACGCTGTACCTCCAAATGCTGCTTTAGCAGCATTCAGCAAAGCTAATTGCGTTAGCATCTGTGTAATACCTTTTAGGAATGTAGTCAGGTAGTCCTTAAAATTAGCTTTTCCCGTTGTGAAGAAATCAGCCAGGCTGCTGGACATTGCACTGAAAGCCCCCTGGCTGACACTAGCCACATTGCCGTAAACATTGGTGGCTGAATCCTCATACTCTGCCCAGCCCTTTTTAGCGCCTGCAAGCCAGTCACCACGAAGCGCATCCTCTTTGGCATATCGTTCCTCCAGCTTGTCGAGGGATTCTGATTTGTCAGTATCAGAGGCTTTCATCATCTTAAGCTGTTCACGCTCCCTCTCTCGCTGCGCCTGCCTGTTACTCATACCAGCGGTGCTATCCATTGCTGCAATGAGAGCGCTTTGCTGTTGGATAAATTTCAGGGAAGTTTCATGGCCTTTTGCTATTTCCTGAATATCTTTTATCCGTTTAGCCTCTGCGGATTCAGCTTCAAGCGCAGCACGGATCTCTGCGCTCCGGGCAACCAGACTTTTTTGATCTGCAGTTAAAATCCTTTTTTGCTTCAGGTCGGCAATTTGCTGGTTGAATTCCAGCAGACGCTTTTCTTCAGATGTCAGGTTCTTGGTTGTTTCATCCTGTTTTTTCAGTACAGCCAGGCGTTTCGATGATTCCTGAAGCATCCTTGTAGCAGAATCATCGGTGTAGGCTTTTTCTTTCTTTTGCCCCTTTTGCTGGCTTTTCGTATAGCTTTCGTTTTCGCGTCGAATAGCTTCGTCTTTAACTGCCTTTGACGCATAGGAATTACGGATTTCAGCCAGCCGTCTTTGATGCTGCTCTTCCTTGTTTTCGTACTGAGCCTTCCATTTTTGGTCGTCATTGAAAATACGTTTCTGAGTTTCCTGCTGCGCGGCTTCCCATTTTTTAATTCCAGCTTCTTTTTGCTGGTTGTATTGTTTCTCCTGTAATTCGGCTAATGACGTTTCACTGCCATAATTATTCATTCCTGAGGGTGTCGGAATTTTTCTGCTGGCGCGTTTCTGAAGGTTTTCTATCTGGTCTTCGATGGTTTCCGGACGACCGATCCCCAGCATCGCATCCCAGGCTTCAGCGGCTTTCTGCTTGATGGCCTGCCAGCCCAATTCCATAAAGCCCAGGTTGTTGGTGATATCAGTGGTGCGATTTTCAATCGCGTTGGCATACGCATCCATCGCGATTTTTGCCGCGCTGGTTGTATCACCAACCTGTGAAAGAGAGGTAATTTGTTCAAGCTGGCTGGCGGTCAGAAAATGAAGCTGCTCATCAAGTTCCTTCGCTGCACTGAGAGGTTCATTTTGCAGTCGCGCAAAATGCCCTACGGTTGTATCTACTGACTGGCCTGTTACCTGCTCCAGTCTTACGGCAGAACGGGTGATCTGCTCAATCTGATTGCTTCCAAATTTTCCGGTGCCTACAACCTTCGCCAGCGCCGCCGCTGCATCACCCCGCGTGATCCCGTTGCCTGAAATCGCTTTTGCCAGGTTGTGAAGCTGTCCCGTAGTTTTACCGGCATAGTTCCCTGTAAGTGCCAGTTGCTTGTTGAACTCACTGTTTTCTTGCTGGCCTTTGTAATAGGCAACACTTAACCCTATAACTGTCCCTGCCAGCCCTGACACCGCTGGAGTGAGCGCCCCAATATTGCCAAGAAATGACGTTCCTGTACCTGCTACACCGCCCAGGTTGCTTCTGACGAGTGAAGCGGCCAGAGTGCGCAGGTTCTTACCTGCTGCTGCCGTCTTCACATTGAAGCGGGCCGTTCCTTCTTCGGCCTTTTTCAGCTTCTGAATATAAATCTCAGCCGCTGACCCTGCCCCCAGCTGTTCAGCCCTGTAGCGCAGCAATTCTTCGCGGGACAGGCGCGTGGTGGCGACTTGGTCTTTCAGCTTTTTGAGAAAAACTTCACGCGCTGCCGCGGCACTTTCTTCCGCGCGTCGGCCTTCGATCTGTTTGGCGGTAATTGCAGACAGTAACGCCAGATAATCTTCCTGGATAAGGTTACCGGTCTTTTGCGCCGCATGGAGACGGGCGCGGATTGCCGCGATGTTATCCGTTTCTTTTGTAGCATTCTTGATGCTGTCGATCTGTTTATAAAATGCCGACGCCAGTTCATCCTGGGCGCTGGCATTTTTTTTCGTGGCTGACTCAGAATCGGCCAGCCTTTTTCGCAGTTCATCTACCCTGCGGTGGGTTTCATCAACGCTCTGGCTCAGTTCATCGGCGGAGCCAGCCCCGCCCTGCGCCGCTTTGCGAAATTTATCCAGCTCCTGGGTGCCTTTTTCCAGGCTACTGGTATTCACACGCAGTGAGATCGTGGCGATATCACTCATCAGGCCACCTCTTTTTTGTGCATGGTTTTCAGAGCGGTTCGCTCCATGATACGAATGTCATTTAGCGCGGTTGCCTCGTCATCAATGCCGTGAACGCGCATCAACCAGGGCAGGACGTTGTAATCAAGCCCTGTCGCGCCCCCAAAGCCGGTGCGCCATTGCGTAGACAGCGACTGGAACAGGCAAAAGGCGGGCCACACATCAGGCAGAACGTGAACGATCACATCGTCATAATCGTCATCAGTCAGCCCGAAGGTGGCCATGTCTTCCGCTGCCACTTCAGGCGTATAGAATGCAGAGGCAACCGCTATCAGTTTTTTTCCCGGTGCCCCATCAGTTCGGCGTAATATTTTTCGGTGATCGCTCCCGCCGCGCCCAGGTAGTTATCCAGCAACACCGTCAGGTTTTCGCGGGTGTAAGGTTCAGGCAGCGCCCAACCCTCAATAATTTCAGAAAGGAAATCAACTGCTGTTGCCCCTTCACGCTTTTCCATCTCTTTAATCTGATCCGCAGATTTATGACGGAACGTAAACGTCAGAACACCCGCATCTTCCCCGGCACGCGGGATCTCAACGTTCGCTTTAAAGGTCGGTTTCGGTTGCAGTTCAAATTTTGTAGCCATGTTTTTTCTTCCTCAGAAACTAAAAAGCCCCCGAAGGGGCGAAGATTATTTAAACCGGATTATTCTTCCGTAACGGTGACTTCAACCGTGGCGGTTTTCTTGCCGTCAACGGTGGTGCAGGTGATCGTCGCGGTCCCTTCAGCGACCGCAGACACTTCACCGCTGGCGCTTACGGTCGCCACCTCAGTATCTGAACTTGTCCAGGTCACCGCTTTATTCGTAGCGTCAGCCGGGGCAACGGTCGGCGTAAGCTGGCCTTTATCACCGACAACCAGATCTAACGTGGTTTTGTCCAGAGTTACGCCTGTCACCTGCACCGCTGGAGTGGTGACGTTGGCGATTTTGTAGAACGTCATAGCCGGAGACTGAAGGTTGAGAACCGCGCTTACGGTTTCGACTGAGTTAACGGCTGTCTGCGGGATATCATTAAAAGAGGCTGTCGCCGCCCAGTAGCGGTTTTCTTTCGCCTTAGGCACGTACATATACGCCGCCACCGTTTCTTCGTCTTCGTCGAGCTGGCGTAGCAGTGGGTAAACCGGAAGCGATGAATCATGCGCGATGGTATAGGTCTGAGAGCTGGCTGATTTGTAGGTGTTCAGGTTTCGCTGGCGGTCATCAGACAAAAACTGGATCTGCGTGGTGTTCTGCTCGCCACCCGCGTTCGCCACTTCGGTGATCTGAGGGATTTCAGTCCATTCGGTGACTTTGCGCAGCGTACCGCTTCCGCCGCCAGCAGGATATTTCCCGGTGTTGGTGGTGTTGATGTTGCGAAGGGTAACCGCAGAACCGGCAACGGTATCAACCAGCGCTACGACGTTATCAATTCCGGTCCAGTCGCAATTGACGTGTACCACGTCACCAGGGGCAAAATCTCCTTCGCTTTCGAGGGCGACAACGGTATGTTCGGCGTTCGTGGCGCCGGTAAACGTCACAGCAGGATCATAGCCCGACGCCAGATAGACGTGCGAACCGTTAGGCAATGCAAAGCCCATAGAGATATCTCCATTGAAGTAAATTAAAAATGTGCGGCAGAGATCAGAGGATGGTTTCTGCGCGGTAGATCAGGCTGACCGGAACAGTCCAGTTCACGCCGTTGTTGATGCCAGGATGGATAGACGGGAAAGATATTACCCAGCAGGAAAAGCCTTCCCCGGATAATTCGAGATTTTGAAAAAAAAGTGTGGTGATTTTTTTTGCCGTCTGCGCAGCAAGTGTCCGCCCCGTTGCTGATTTGGCAATAACATTGATCTGATAAACACCGGGAAAAACCAGACACGTTCCGGCAAGGTCAATGCTGTAGGGTGTTGCCGGCAGGTCGTGCGACTGAAGATAAACGCCCGTTTCAGGCGGCGTGAATTCCACGTTATCCCAGGAAACGGGAATACCCTGTTCATCAGCCCATTTTCCCAGATGCTTATCCAGCAACGCAGCAATGTCAGGCTGAATACTCACGATAACCGCCTGATTTCCACCCTGCCGTAAAGCGTGGTTTTCTCCACCTCGCCATTCAGCGCCTTCATCAGCCCCCGTCCATCAGCAACGGTACAAATCACCAGGCCTTTTTCATCATCAGCCGTCAGGCAATATTTGATGATTTCACCATCGAGCCTGACCTCGTAGCGCTCTGCGCCAGGATTGATACGTTTACCGGGATCGTCATCCAGAACAGTGATACGCATGATTAACTGACCTCCTTAGCCGCTTCCTCAAAGAATCGCGCCGCTTCTGCGGCAGTGATACGCACCATCCCACCCGGAGCCTGTGAAGAATGCCCCATTTCAAGCGGATAGGCATAAGGGACGTTATTGCAAAAAAAGACCTCCTTCATGCCAACGCGAAACTGTGAGAGAACAAGGTTTCCGGCACGCAGCGTTTCACTGCCGCTTTTATCAATCCGCCCTGTCTCTTCCGTTGTCCGTTCATCGAAAGATACCTGCCAGTTGCCGCGAAACCGCCCCCCCGTATAACCCGCAGGGGATCTGATCGCCATGCTGTCATGAATCTTACGACCTCGCTTCAGGCGACCGTTCCGGGTCAGGTTGTCAGGGTCATTACGCAGCTGATCGTTGTACTCAGTGACGGCGTTGTTGTACTGCACCGCCGTCTGGTTAACTTCCCACAGTTCCGGGTTACCAACCGGAGACATTTCGACGAGACGCGCCAGGATACGTATACAGCCAGCTCTGATTACCTTCTCCTGGTTGGCCTTTGCTTTCGCCACAAATGCGTCAATGGAAGCCATGAAGTCGTCATTTCCCGCCATGCTATGCCCTCAGTTGCGCTTTATAGCAAATCACCAGCGAGGCGGGTTTAACCGGATTTGGTTTGATCACACGGTGCTGTTTGCCGTCCACGGTCACCAGATCGCCAACCTCAATAACGTTTTCTGACGTGAAAACGATTTTTACGTCGCCCCGCTGAATAACCGTTCCGTCAATTTCATCCGGGTTGTACTCGGTCTTAACGCCCCATGCAGAAAAGCGCATGTCATCGGTCTGATGCTCAACGCCTCCGATGACTGAAACAGTGCCTTTCCTTGTAACCTGATACTCAGCGCCGTTCTGACGTAACAGCGTGTCTGAGCGTTGCTGCATTCGCTGATAGTTGATTGGCATTACGCACGCTCCGAGAAAGTGTTAATGGCAAACCCGCGACCGCCCATAAACGCCGCCAGAAGCGCGTCAACGGCTGGATAGGACGGAATGAAGGCCTCACCGTCAGCAACGGCGTAAGTCATCGTCACAGCCCCTTCCACGCGCTCAGTTTTCACCGCAGCCTCACGAGAGGAACCGAGTAAATCACCGTCAACAGCTTCAACCGCCAGCATGCACTGAGCGGTAATCACCTGACGAGGGATCTGATCTGACGGGAAAGGATGCCCGTCAAACTCGATATTGTGACGGGGCCAGCACAGCGGCTGTGACGGGCTGGCGCGGATGCCGTACCAGCTCAGGCCTTCGAGATAATCCATCGCCTTGAGTAGAAACGGTGGGAGATTTTCCGGCAACGTCAGATCCCGCGCGGTGGCATATTTCTGCAAATCGGCTTCGCTGGCGTAGCTGTTAAAATCCGGGGAGGTGATATTGGTATCTATCATGTCTCACCTAAAATGATGGGGGCTAAGCCCCCTGTGGATTATTCACCGTTTTTTTCAAAGGTGATTTTTTCTGACGTTTCACTCACGCCATCTACCGTGGCGGTCACGGTAAATTCTCCGGCCTCTTCCGAGGTCAGTTTTACCGTTGAACCACCAGCTGAACCCGTCGAAGTGGAATCCGCACTCAGTTCCCCGCCAGTAGTCGCCCACGAAACAGCCGCACCAGAAACGGGCGCATCATCTTTGGTGACTTTGACGGAGAAGGTTACAGAGTCTGTACCGTCAGCGGTGACGGAAGTTTTATCCGCTGACAGGCTTACTTTACAGGCTGGCTTGCAGGTTCGGTGCCAGTGAGCTTAATCAGCACGCCTGCGGTAGATTTATTTGAAGTGAAATGTTTTTTCCAGTTCCCTTCAGTACCGATTTTTTCCAGGCTCGGGTTTTTGTCGCCTTTCGACTCATCCCAGCTGTAGCCAAGCAGCTCAACGTTTACGGTCCCTTCTGCGCGGAAGCCGACAGCCAGGTTTTCCTGGTCGTTGATGTCGTAAGAGCGGAAGCCAGGAACCTGTGACTCGGTGACGTACACCGCGCCCTGAACCAGACCCAGAATGGCATCAACATCCATCGAGTCAGTGACAAGAACCGGCTTACCCAGCGTGCCAGGCTGACCACCGTACACGACCACACCCGCTTCTTCGTGGATTTTGTTGGCGATAGCCTCATCCACGATGTCGAAATAGGTGGCGGAGTGCATGACGAACAGCGCCACGCGGTTAAACTTATCACCGTACTTGCGCAGCCCCCGGGTCAGGGTGCGTTTACCGTCCGTTTCGATATCGGCAGTAACCACCATCTCAGCGTTGCCGCCGATAGCAGCAATCAGCGCCTTCAGGCCATACTTCACGTAGCCTTCAAGCGCCGCGTCTGCCACGTCCACGCCAACCACTTCAGAAAACTCGTCAACGCTGCGACCGCGGCGTTTAAACGCTTCTTCAGTGGTGTGATACGGGCCATATTTCCATGGCGCTTTTACCGACACCGCTTCACCCGCGCCGATCTTTTTACCTTCTACCGTTTCCGTTGAGTTAACGTTTCGGGTTTCGATGCTGCCACCAACTTTATAGAACGCACGTTTACGGAAGTCACCTTCGATCAGTTCGTTGTCCAGAACGATGGCACCGTTTGAGGCATCGTTGAAAACCTGCAAATTATCCTGGCGACGCTCAAGGAAAGCGGTCTGCGCCAGGTCGTTATAAATAATCAGGTCAGAGTTTACAGTTGTGGTCATTGAGAAAATCCTTTATTTCGGAAGTTTGAGAAAAGCCTGCTGGCCATGTTTGCGGATATAGTCAGTTTTTTCCTGAGACGACATTTCTGAGCGCTTCAGGTTTCCACCACCTCCACCTGGTTTATGTCCACCGCCTCCCGTGCCTTCAGCAGCTGGGAAGAGATGCGGTGCGGTATCTTTGAGTGATTCAGCCCATTCAATCGGGCTTAGTGGCGTTTTACCGTCCTTGCCGAGAATGGCATTGCCATCGGAATCAATGGCAACAGCTTCACCTTCGTCGTTGACCTTAAACGTGCCACGGGCGCGGAGGATCAAGTCATCTGACGCGGTAGGCAGCGCCCCGGCCTTCAGCCCCGCCTCGCGGATTGCATCAGCCAGAACGCGGTCACGGAATTTATTGGCAAACGTCTCTGCCTTTTCCGCGCGCCCAAGCGCCTCATTAATTTTTTTGTCACTGTCGGCACGGAATCGCTCCGTGCGCTTTTCCAGCACCTGGTCAATTTTCCCTTCGGCGATCAGCTTCGCTTCTTCGTCGTCAGAAAAACGCTGGAGGATGGTTTTCACCGCATCAGGATCGATACCGTCAAAGCGGGCCAGGTTATCTTTTTGTTCCCGGATTGTGCCGAGAAGCTCGTGGTTTTTGTTTTTTAATCCTGCTGTTTCCTGAGCGATACGTTCATCGATCATCTGCTGGATTTCGGGAGTGATATCGATGTTGTTACCACCGCCACCATTGCCGCCACCGCCATTCTCAGGAGCGTAATATTTCAAAAGCATATTTCGGATTAACATAAATTCCCCTCGGGATTATTCAGGGCTTCGCCCACTTATTAAAATTGCATTCGTACTTCAAAGAGTGATAGCAGTTACTTTTTCTGGAACTTCTTTACCCTCGCAATCAGAACCTGAAGGTATTCCTCCATGTGGTAAGCCTGCTCGTTGAGAAGCTTCTGTTCATCAGGAGGCAGCGCCATGAACGTAGGATTTCCATCACTGATAAAATCATTCAGCTTTTGCGATTTTTCAGTTAAATGCGCCAGTTCCTCCAGCAAACGTAATTGATGTGGAGGCAGGGTCGTTTCCAGTGATGGTTTTGCTTCGCTTAACTGTTGTTTCAGACGATACCCTTCCAGCATCCAGATTTTATTCACCGCGTTTTCGCGGGCGATCTTGCGGCCAATTTCAGCGTCGAAATTCTCTGGGCTGGCGCAGGCGCTTTCTCCGGTGACGGTAAAGCCGTTGCGCAGCACCAGAACGCAGAAGGTTAAAAGCTTTAGTGTGGCTGGCACTTCGGAGTAATCCAGTCCAGCTTTTAAAAGCGCAGCCTCTCCCACAACGCCTGATGCCGCCGTGAAGTAGTGCTCGCTAATGATCACGCTTTCAATGTGCTGCGGCGTAACGCGTGGAGCGGTTAAGCCTTTTGCGATGATTTGCGTTTCGATGTCTTTATCACTCATTATTTTTTCCTTTTGAAATAAAAAAGGCCGCATAAGCGACCTGATGATTTACAGCCCTGCGGCCTCGAAAGCCTTGCTGTCGTATTCACGGAGCTGTTCAAGCGTGAGCCATTCCCCTTTGTCGGTGTAGAACTCATCGGGACGCATACCACCGTCACGGATGAGCCTGGTGCGGGTTTCACCCAACACCTGAACCTGTCGGGTGAATGACTGACTGAGTAACCAGTCGTTGTAAGTGATGCCAGCCGGTACTTGCCCGTCCATACTGGCGCGGGTTCCTGCGTCCATTTCGTCAGCATCAATTCCAAGCTGGCGCCATGATTTCACCACCAGCGTTTCAGTTGAGCGGCAACAAAAATGAATTCGGCCTGGCCCCTGCAAATAAGGCACCTTGTGCCCTATCGGTTTATTTTCCAGCGTGTACTTTCTGCGGTCGCGGATCATGCAAAGTGGTGTCGTTTTATTATCGAGCGTTGAAAGCCATTGCTTACACTCGATAACGTCACTGTTCGCTTTTGCGAAGCTGTGTCGCGCCGTCGCTGCGAGATGGTTAACCGCTGATTTAACGATGCTGGTGGCGTTTGCCCTGCTCATCTGCAGCGCACCGTCTTTATAACCCTTGTTAGCGTGGCCTCTCACCCTTCGGGCGATAGCCTCAGTTGTTTCCCCCTGTAGATAGCCATGACGAACAGCATTAACGACGCGGGTCATCCTGTCGGTTTCCAGACCCTCGGCCCATTCCGACAATAAGCGCCCCTGAAATGGCTGCGACATCGTGGCGGCGTAAACCATATCTGCCGTGATGCCCTGCAACGGGTAACGATTCAGAACGATATCCGGCAGGAGTGAATCGAACAGACTGATTTGATAGCCAGCCTCATACGCTGCCAGCGCACGCAGCTCACCCGACATTGCAGTAAACATGGAGTCAACCGCCTGACGGTTGAGCGAACGAACATCCCCCAGAAGCGATTCAAGCCGCCTCACGGTGAAACTTTCAGGGGAAAGTGTTTCCAGCGCCACAATCAGTTTTGCGCTGATATCCGCGTCACTGGCGTTGAGGATTTTCAGCATCCGGTTTGCTATTCCGGTGCCGAAGCGATTTATCCCGATAGCGTGAGAAATGGCCTCATCACGAAGTTGCTCGTTAACGGTCGCCATATCAGCTACCCAGCAGCGTAGGCTTCGCGTTACGGAGCGCGTCGATCACCTCGTCAACGCTGTCAGCCGGGTCAATGATGTCCAGCTTTTGCAGCACGCGCACAAGGTCACTGTCACGAATAGCCCCTGACTGCCAGGCACTGACCAGAACGGCCACCATCCCGGAATCTGCAACTTTCGCGATAAACTCTTGGTTAATACTGAAATCCGCTTTTACATCCTTCACGCCGAGATACTTCGCGCACCACGTCAGCGCCTTACTGAAGGCCTCAGACACGTTTGATACGCAAATGCTCAGGATTGACGTTGCGGCAGACTGTTCCCCGCTGGCCTGTGTTGCTGTCTTTGTTGCGCTGTTTTGTTCAATGAGCCTGGCCCCGAGCTGAACCATATAATCGCGCTTACTGTCCATCGCCTCTTTGGCCAGCATATTGGGTTGCGCCTGGGCGTAAGCGTAAGTGCCCCCTTCAGGCAGCAAAAGAGGATTACGTGAACCTACTTTCACGCCTTTCTTTTCCAGATGGTCACGCCAGTCTTTATCAAGCCCCGTCATATAAGGCTGAACCTGACCGCAGAACCAGACGCTGTCCTCATAGTCTGCGCTGTTCCGGTAGTGGCCCAGGTTGATTTCCACCAGCGTAGCCAGCGGAGGATCGTCTATCGTCTCATCGTTATTTTGTGCCCCGACAAACGTGAACGGAATTTCGTCCCAGAATTCTTTCCCTTTCGGCTTAGGTCGGTACTCAGCATCAACGGCGTAAGCGCCGCCTCCGTTCTCCGCCTTACTGCGCCAGACGCGGCAGATAAATCTCCCCTCTTCCAGCGACAGCTCGCGATACTGGACGCGCTCTTTAAAGCCGTACCCGTCTTTCTCTTCGATCACCTCACGCAGAATCACCAGCACCAGCTGATTGCGCCCGTTAATGCGCTCCGTTCGCCAGTTGATGATATTTTCAGGGGCATACCTCAGAATGATCGCCTGATCGCTTTCTTTGGCGTAATCCACAAACAGACCGTGGCGGGCGGTTTCCAGAATATCTTCCAGAACCTGCTGAGACTGCTGGTAAATGCTTATCCCGCCGCCATCAGCATTCGTTTTCAGATAATCCAGCTTTTCCGAAGCGGTCATTGTCGGGTCTTTGCGGTAGGCCATGCCCAGCAGACCGATTTTAGTGTTACCCGTAATGGGATAAAAAACAGCCCTGTCACGGTAATCCTGATTTCGCTGTTTGGCTTTAGCGGAACGGTCGCCGGGATCAAGAAGGGGGAGATATTCCCCCCCTTTGCTTTTTATCGCTTCAGCGCCTTTGCAGACATCGCGGATTTTTGCCCATAACGCACAGGCCGCTTTCTGCTCAGGCCTGACAAAAGTAATGTCGTTGTTTGCCATCAGAATGTGGTATCCAGGTTGATATCGTATGCAGGTTTCGGAGGGTTATGCAGGACGCGATAACGGGTAGCATCCCAGTCGTGATCCTCCTGCGCAGTATTAACGTCATCCGGCTTTTTAGAGTCACGGACAAGGCCAGGTATGCGGCTTATCCATCCACGACAATGTTCCATCACATAAAAAGCTGGTGTTTCAGGGATGCCTGACTCTTTTTTGGTTGCCTCAACGACGGCATCGAGCATGTCGCAAAAAAGCTGCGCCCCGTTGATACGCGAACCGGGTGATTTATTTGCCTCAAGCCACTCAACGCCCTGATCCTCCATTTTCTCAGCGATAGAGCGCTCATTATCCTGGCTGTTGTAAATCGCCCCATCTGCTGGCCCCTTTCTGACTTTTTTACAGATAGCGGGTACGAGATTCATCTGCCCCAGAACCTGTCCTTCGTCGTTCTGAATCTCACGGGGAATTTCCGCGTCACTACCGGCCAGATATTTATCAACCCACGCCACGCCTTTAGCGACGTTTGTTGAGGACATATTCAGCCCCTTGTTGATTTCATCAGGCGGACAGCCATACCACTCGGCAATCAGGATGAGCGAACCAGCAGGAGGGCTGAATTTACCCCCGTCAGGAAGCGTTGCTGCAGTTCCATCAGCCTGCGCCCACCAGAGATTAGAGAACGGCTTCGATTCACCCCAGTCATGGGAGCGGTCAACGGTCCACGAATCAGGGATATTGAACGCCTTAATGACATGTAGTTTTTCATTCCAGAGGTGATCGAAGCGCCCGCCACTGGTGACGTTCCAGGAGCCATCTACCCACGCGGCCCGCCTGTTGGGATCTTTAATCGCCATCAGGTCAGCAATGTACTGCGGATCGAGATACGGATTTTCTTTGTAGGAGCCGTGCAAGGCTACGCGAGTGAGCGTAATTTCCTCTTCCGCTTGTGTCTGCGGGTTAAATACGATGTGTTTATCCCGGTTGACCGTTCCCCGCGGTACCGGATCGATAAACCGCTTTTTTACCCAGCGGTGACCAACCCCAAACGGGTTTGTCGTGCTAAATGTTTCCAGGGGAATTTTTGGCAATAAACGCGGTTCTGCTTTTCTGTGATTTTTTTTCACAAAACGAAACAGTCCCGTCTGCTGTAAAAAATCTCGGTCGATATACACCGGGTAATCATCGGGCCTGAAAGAAGAACGCCGACAAGAAAACATCATTTCGTACAGTTCGGACGTTGGCTGTTTTGTCAGTTCGTTAAATCCGATAAAGGGAAATTCCTGCCCGTGAAAATTCCAGTAATCATCCTCCTCACTACCAAAACGGAAAAGCAATTCCTCCCCTGTTCTCCATACCCATTTCAGCTCTGAGCCAGAACTCAAGAAACGCGCCCCGTCATTGAACAGACGATAAAAGCGCTTTGACTGGGTGATAATGTCAGCGAGGTTTTTATATTCAACGTCGAAAATAATTCCCCGCCAGAAAGAACCGTAACCGACGCCAACATTACGCCGGAAACGCGCAAGTTGCGCCGCTGTTTTGCCTGGGCCGCGTGTACCTTCAAACAGTATTTCGTTGCAGGGACAACTCAGGGCAAGCGACTGCGACCCCGGAAGGGGCGACCACACCGCGTTTAATTTCATTTTTTCAGTAATTGATTCTGAAGTGCCTGGGATTGTTTTTCCCACTCATCAACATTGCCGGCAGTTGGAACAGGCATGACGTTCATCACGCCCAGATCATCATCGTCCTTCCTGCTTTCGAGGATTCTCAGCAACATGGCACGAGCGGCTTGCTTGCTTTCGGTAATAACCTCTATCCCGTTTTTGGTCTGCTTAACGCCAAGATAGAAAGCACGTTCATCACCTGAAAGATCTCGCGTATCTCCCAGTTTGATTTCCCCTACGCCTTCACCATTACAGCGAGGACATTCCGGGTTTGGGTCAACGTTACTAATAAAACCGACACCACCATATTCAGGCGGTGATTTTCCGTCCTTCGCCGCTTTTTTTTCTGCCCTGTCATATTCGTCATCGTCACGGTACTGATAACGATGATCCTCCCCCCAGCAGTAACGGCAGTTTACCCGTCGATACTGAGAAACCAGATTAGGGTCTGCGCGGGTTATCGCTACCAGCTGATCCACCAGCTCATCAAGATTTGCCGTGTATCGTTGCGACACTCGTTTTTCCATCACGGTGATAGCTTTGGCGACATTTATATTTCGGTATATTTGAGAGGCAGCGGGGTAAACGTTTGAACCTTCACATTTGTAACCAGCCTTTCTGTATGCCGTCACTCTGTCACGGGTAATGATGTACCAGTAAACAAAAAGAGACTGCTTTCCTGTAAGCCCGAACTCACTGGGTTCGAATCCTAGATCGTCAATTTCTTCGGTAAGAATTTCATCCTCTGAATTTGATAACCGTTCATCGTGTAAGTGGTGAGCTTTAGGGGCAGTTTTTGGGGCATTTTTTTTGGGGCAAATTTCCTTTTTTTTTGCCCCTGTTTTTTGCCCCTTACTTGCCCCTAACATTTTCTTTTCTGCTGCGGTTAATTTTTTTCTAACCCAGCCTTTTTTTTCCGCCATGTAGCGAAGTGCTTTAAACGTGATCCCGTACTTATCAGCAACGTCCTGTTGAGAAAGCACGCCAGCACAGAAATCACGCTCGATAGCTTTCTCATCCGGCTTGCTCATTAGTCACTATCCTGTTCTTCACGCCTCATTAGCTTGGTGAACGCAAAGGCATCACCCTGCTTCGCACGCTTGTATAACGCGTCACGTAACTCAGCCTCGCCCCGCGAACGCCCCTTTCTGATGGCCTCCCTGAATTTCTTCAGTTCGTCACGATCCTTTCTCAATTCCTCAAGATCGAAATCCATCACATCGGCAATCTGTTGTTCCGTTAACCGCCTTGCCGCCCATCCCTGAACTTTTTCAAGATTTGGACTTTGCATAGCGACTACTCCAGACCGAAAGCTTTCAGTACATCACCAGAGCGCCCCAGCCTCTTACCAGCGGGTAAAGGTAGTTCGAACTCATAACGTATCGCTTCAATCAGAGCGTCGCTGTCCGTAGCGTCTGGGGGCGTGGCGTGTACCTGGAAAGATGATCCGCCGTTCCGGTTAACGATGAGTGTTAAGCCATGCTCTACAGCCAGCGCCTTAACATCGTCAGCAGAATGGAATTTCTGATAAAACCAGTGGCCTTTCCGGTATTTCGCCGTGAAATTATTTTCATCCAGGAAAACTATCTTCGACTTACGCGATCCGGACTGGCTATATCTCAACGCCTCTTTCTCAAACTCAAGGCGGCGACCTGAGAAGAACAACGCGCCGCCTGGCTTGCATAACCCACGGATTAACGTCATTACCGCCCTTTCTGCTTCAGGGCTGTCAACGCTGTTTAGCACGCTGTCGCAAATAACGTAATCGTAAAGCCCCCGGGTAGTCAGCGAGTCGCACATAACCGAAATCATCCGGTGTATCTGTGTTATCGCCAGCGCATTACCGGCGCCCACTCGGCGGAACAACTCAACATCATGGAAATCGTAACCACGCTTACGCATCGCTGCAGCGTAGTCTCCCTGGCCTGAGCCGAAATCAATACCGCGTAACGCTTTGGCGTTCGGCTGGCTGGCAAGCCATGGCATAACCAGATTTTCATAAAGCTGTGAGTGATTTTCTTTCCTTACCCCGGTACGCAGACGCATCATCTGTGCATAGGTCTGCACGTAGGTATGCTTTTCCAGATGCTCGTAACTGAATACGCCGTAAGTGCGATCCAGATACTTTTTGTATTCAGCCTTACGGTCATCAGGTATCACGTACACCGTAAGCGGCGATTTAACGCTAAGTGATGCCAGCGCATACTGGGCGCAGTGAATAACCTCGCCGGATTGCGTCGCCACACATCCACCCCACGGGCCATATTTCAGGATCATTTCTGAAATTTCCCGGCGAACGTAAGCCATTCGCGCCCGAAGGTTTCCGGTTACTTGCGCAGCCGGAACAACGCAGAAGCCTGATTTATCATCAAGACCAGAAATAACGCAGGCCTCATCACCGGAATCCATATCCGTGCCGTTATGCAGCTGGTTAAACCGCACCTCATCGTAAACAGTGGTGTCCATCGGCAACACATACACTGCCGCCTCGGTGATACCCAGTTTCTTTAGCGCTTTTGATCGCTGGTGACCAGCCACCAGCAAATTACCGCGAGCAATAAGCGGCTTCACCAGCCCGAGGGTTTTTATGCTCTCGGCCAGCGCAGACAAATCATCCTCATCGATGTGACGAGGGTTATATTTCGCGCCGTGTAATGCGGTGAGATCATGAGTCAGGTTAAGCATCGGTTTCAGCTCCAATCAGGTGAGAGACAAAACCGAAGAACGAACCGTTTTCCTCTACGTAATCATTGAGGGCATTAAGCAGACCCGTAACCTCTTCTTCCGTCATGGGGATTTTTTTCCGGGAAAATGCCAGATAGTTGATATCTATGCCGCCCGAATCCTCATCCTTGTTGAAATCGATCTCCTGAACGTCACCAAGTAGTGCGTTTAATTCCTCTTCGCTGAAGCCAATCAGCGAGAGATCAAACTCACCTGATGCCAAATCCCTTAATTCACTTTTCAGTAAAACATCATCCCAGCGGGCATTCTGAGGCAATTTATTATCAGCCAGCCGGTAGGCGCGTTTTTGCTCCTCCGTCAGGCCGGTAAGCGTAATCGTCGGAACGTCAGTTATTTCCAACTGTTCAGCAGCAGCCAGACGTCCATGCCCTGCGATAACCTCAAAGTTCTCATCAATCAGTACAGGGTTTGTCCAGCCAAATGACTGGATGCTCTCTACCAACTGGGCAACCTGCTCCTCTGAATGCAGCATGGCGTTACGCTCATAACGTTTTAATTTCGAACGCTTGAGATAACGGATAGTAATTTTTTGTTCAGTCACGGACTTTACCTGTGTAAACTTGCCCGGCTTGTACAAGCTGGTGGGCCTCGGTTGTACTCATGACCTCCCTTATGGGTATGATGACCGTCAACAGCTCCAACTGCTGACGGTCGCCCATTCTCCCATCCCTTCCTTTTGAAATAACCACCAGTAGCCATGCGCAGGGTGCGCGGCAGGAAACCACCAGCAGCTCTTCCACGTAAGGGATAATCCTTATCAACCCCCCCAGGAGAGGCTTTGATAATGGTTATGCGCGGATAAGGACCGCCTGAAGAAAAAAAACCGCCCTAAGGCGGTTGTGAAGAGTTACTCGCTACCAGTTAAACTATTCAAAATAATTAACTGAAAATCATCCAGTGACATTGAATTAATTATCTTACCCGTAATGGTGATTTTCATTCGCCCCATCACATCCAACCCGCCAATGATACGAATCTCGGCTGAAAACCTCGCACGGTTCCAGATGTAATCAATAAGGCTGTTTATGTGTTCTTCCTTTCCATAAACAGCGAAACAAGGCGTTCCACAGTTCATAGTTTCCAACCGTCCCTCAAGCATCATGTTGCCCCACAGGATATCGGTAACACTGAGTGTAGTTGGAAGACCTGCTTTACCCATGTTTTACTTTTTTTCCTTCAGGACCAATCAGGGTAGCTTTTCAATGTGCGGACATATTAATGGCCTAAGACATTAGTCAGCAGCCTCTGTAATGCTATCTAAACACTTCATAAACAGATGGTTGTTTTCGAGGTCAAAATTGAAACCGCGTTTTAATATATCCCTTCAGCCCTTCTATGTTAGGGCATAGAGGACTACAGCAGCAGAGGGATGGCTGATTACCTCCGAAAAGGAAATACTATGACACAAGATATAATAGACCTTCTTATCCGCAATGCTCAAACTGGCGGAGCTACCACAAGATCGGCAGCACTTAAAGCCTTAGGTGAAGGTGCACCTGCAACAGAAGAAGTGATTAACTGCTTAAAGGACGCCGCTGAAAAAGGAGGTGCAGATACCAGAAGTTCAGCTTTATTTGCTTTGGGCCGCATCTTTAGAAAAGAATAATCTCTTCTAGTTATCGAATCCTGTCGTGCTACGAATGATATCTAGAACGACTTTGCCTTTTAGGGGATAACCACTTGATTGTCCCCTACACGGGATATTTTTCAGCTTATCCGCTGGTGGGGATAAAAAACGCCCGCGGCTTGGCGGGCTATTCTGTTCTAACTTCATGCCATTTTCGATCGACTCCTTTAATCCACTCGACCACTAGCGCATCATTGTGAATGTCATAAATTTCTACTTGGTCACAATTAGCTGAATCTCTGGCCTCAGAAGCGAACATTTCTGCTTCTCTTAGATCAGTTGCTGAGCAATAAACGTCTCGCCACCCAGCACCTCTCTCACATGAATCGTATGCAAAAACTAAATAGCGCTTCATAGTCGCCCCGTCTAAACATCCTTTTGAGTGCAAGAACATTATCACAAGCACTCAGTGAATGCCTGCTTCAATACCTATCCCTTTGAAGGGATAATTAGCTCTTTACCCCTAAAGGGGATATTGCCATTACAGAGAGCCGGCCCATGGTGATGGCAATAAAAAACCGCCCGGAAGCGGTTCACATATTTATCAGTCTGAAGTTGCATTATTCCAATGCAGCTTGAATAGAATCAGCTAATTCATTAATTTCTTGCGCTACATGCTTCAAATCCCACAATGCTTTCGAATTATTGCTATCGGCAGTATTGGCTGATACTGATGCTTTCGCAATTTCTAGAGCCGCCTGAACCGCGATCAAGCGCTTTTCTTGCTCGGTGGTAGTTACGAGGCCGTTTTCGTAGTAATTCGCTAACATAACAATTCCCTTTCTTACCCTGACAAAATGTCGGGCTTCTAGCTTTAAGTGGGGATTGAATTGCATATTTCAAGGACATTCTTGAAGCCCCTCGCAAGGAGCCTCTGTAATGCTTAATCAAGCTGGAGTACGCCGTGGTCTTCCGATTCTGAATAGGCAATCAGTCCGCTGTATTCGGGCACCTCTGAATCATCCTCAGCCACGAACGCCGGGATCGTAGTGTGAGTGATGCAGTATTTTGGCTGGCCATCCTCTTTAACGAATTCTGCCAGTTCCTGAATCTGATCAGCCGTAAGCACTAATCCAGGCATAGGGTTTTTATTTTCTGTCATTGCAACGGTCCTTGATTTTATTCACGGTGTCGCATACGTCAGCAACCACACCAAACCAGTTTCGGGCCTTCTCAAGCGATACACAGCCCACCAATAAAAAAGGCACCAGTATTGCTACCAGTGCCAGCTTTGCGCCGCGTCGCGGCTGTCTGTGCGTCCAATGCCTTCGCTGCATTCACTAAGCCTCTTTAGTTGACATGGCAGCAGCACCAACAGGCAAAGAGAAATCAGGTTTTTCGAATCCGAAAGGCCAGCGATAACCCGTTACACGGTCAGTGCTGAACGCTTTGATATTTACAGCATCGCTCTGATTGCCGCCCAGGACTAAGAGATTACCGTTTTCTGCCTGCCCAACGACAAACCCGACATGACCACCACCAGAACGAGTGAAAACGACTACACAGCCGTAGATGGGTTTATCCAGTCTCTCACCCCACTCCATGTAAGAACGCGCACCCTCAAAGCGGGTTGACTGAATGCCTGAGCGTTCAAGCATGGAACCTACAAACGCAGCACACCATGGCGTTTCATCATCCTTAATCCCGCCTCGTTTGATGTCACGCCACATCTGAAGAATTTCAGGTGCGTGTTTCGGCCCTGGAATTTCACGCAACCCAATAAACTGGTGAGCATGAGCAACCCACGGTAATTCTTTATTTACCATCATCAATACCTTTTTTATTTGCAACCAAACTGACTGCGGCATTAATTAACGAGCGGCACCTGTCCGCTCCCGCTCCACCAACAGCAACCCCAACAACAAATGACCAGTCGATTTCCGAAACACCGAATTGCTCAAGTAAGGCGGATACGGCTAACGCCACAAAAAAACAGATGAAACCAGCGTTGATTGCCCTTCGCCACGCAAGACCATCCCAGACTGAAAATGATATCGCGATGAAGAAGGCTGTCAGCGCTGCCTGAAGCGACAAACGATTTTCTTGTAGATAGTGAAGCACCGGACCCCAACCATCCGGTGGGGTGTAGTTCTGCATGAATCCTCCCAAATTACAGGCATTAAAAAACCGCCTTGCGGCGGTCGAATTTGGATAATGTGCTCATTACCGTTTAGCAATGCGTGCGTTCTACATACGCGCGACTTAGCACATTTTGCATCTTCTGCCCCCGAAACCGACTGGAGCATTTGAAACAAAGAAAGGCAATGGCATGGGTTATGAAATTGAAACGAAGATTTAAACGGAACATCATTGAATAGATTTCATCCAGTTCGCAATCCGCCTCGGGGTTGCTGTCTCGCAGTTCATCAAGCTGTTTTGTAACCCTGGTAATATCGGGATCACGGTCAGCTATTAACAGGCTAGTCTTCACCAAATACAAAGGCCATGAAATTGAGAGCGCATCTTCGAAAGCGTATCTCGCAAATTCTTGTTGCTGCGTACAGGCATCATTTCGCGATAAATAGGCAAGAACTTTAGGGAGCATTTCTTTTCGACGCTCATAGGCACTCCAGGCATACAAACTCGCGATGAGGAGGACAAACCATGCTACAAACGATAAAAAGAAATCCATATTTACTTATCTCCATGAAATTTCAGACTCGCCATTGAGAACTCATGTTCAAGCCTGATTCGTACAGCCTCATTATCTATGTTCTTAATCTTAACTGCAAAGTTAAGGATGAACCATAATGGAATCGAACATAAAACACTCAAAAAGCCTGTGCAAGCCACCAACGGTGACCGTTCATAAAAATTCAGAGTTGCATCCATCAAAATATGTAGTGAATCATTAACACTAAAATCGCAGAACTCGAACACCATCACCTCCTTTTCATTGAGTAATGAAAGATACAGGCAACAAAATCCAAATCTTTGACCAAAATCATTTTTAATAAACTGCGATATAATCAACTGGTTTTGATATATCAGCACGCCGTTCCCATCATGAATCGTCATCTTGCAATCTAGTCTTTTATCGCTACGCGATTTGGCCTAAAAATAATGAATAGTGTTCTTTGAACTTTTAATAATAAAAAAGCCACCAAATGGTGGCCACTTAAGATCCCATATTCATTTTTACAGATTAGTCAGTCCGGCAGGAATTAATACATTGGTGTGTGCTGAGCTATATGAGAGTAACTGGCACAGCCAGCATGCAATAAAACAGCGCTCATTCAAAAAATTGATTTGCTTTCCGGTCACTCCAGGATTTACCTTCTTTGAAGACCGAAAAGACTTGAGTGGTGGCCCTTGCTGGACTTGAACCAGCGACCTGGCGATTATGAGTCGCTCTAACCAACTGAGCTAAAGGGCCGAATAGAGTTGAGGTGCCGGGTGCCTCCCGGTGAGTCGCAGGTCAGCCACCGCGACCCGTTCTGATCAACGCCAATGTAGTTCGTTGCTGTTTAGCCCCGCCGCTTAGGGGGATTCACCTCAATTTCGGTTTGATATGTATGAGAATAAAAGACATAGCAGGCCAATAAATAGAAGAACTGCCCCCTGCCCAAAGGCATACATCATCGCTAATACAAAACCCGTTTCGTACATCTCTTCTTTATTACTCTCAAAAATCTGGTGCCGACTACCGGATTCGAACTGGTGACCTACTGATTACAAGTCAGTTGCTCTACCTACTGAGCTAAGTCGGCGTGGTGGCTCTCGTCCGGGGATAGCGGACACAATGAATGAAGGACGGAGGAAAACCCCATTCATTTGAGAGCCAAAAAAACCGCTCGGGGGAACGGTAAATCTCTTTTACGATTGTGCTTCTAAGTCACAACCGATGAGCGTTCATCCATTTTGTCTTTTCCAGGCATATTCAAGTACTAACTAAATATGAACGCTTATCGTTTATTACTAAAAAGCTGCCGCATTTCAGCGGCGAATATATTAACAAACCGTACAAGACGGAAAACCCTTACAGTCACATGAAGCTACAGCTGCTCCAGCCATAACTGTAAAGTACACACAGAACGGAGATACTTAAAGCAAACGATAATATAATTCTCTGTATGTACTTTACAGTTGCGGCGAAAAAGATGGCAAGTAACACTCACCACGTTACTTGCCCAAATATCGAAAAGAGCATTAATAAATTACTGGTTACTTCGGGATTGAATGATAAGAACTAAAAGTTAAACAAAACATCAACGATAAATTTGAATAAATATCAACGATACAATTCTTCAAAAAAATGTCCTGCACGATAAAAAACACTGTCGAACCTTTAAAAAATTGCTTATCACGACATTACAAAGCGACCGTTTAATGGCACTTTTAGATGAATTTAAGTATCGCCTGGGATGCCTCCCGATAGGTATCAGGTAAACCATCAACTTCCGCAACTAGATTGCACCTTTGGAATTTCCGTGTTAGCCCCAGCAGCCCTGATAAGGTGTAGTAATGCATGATTCATCCCCGATTTCAGGCATAAGAAAACCGCCTACAGACGAAAGTTGGCAGCGCTCTTCTCCGAAATAAAATGCTCTCTCAGCGGTCCCCACTCAGGAAGTAACGCCCAGAACATGTAAAAGCTGTGCGGCTCGTACTCTTCACCCATGAACGGATAAATGCCAATGTGGTACACACTACCCTCGTCACGGTAAACCCGTACTGACGCCTCATGCCAGCCGTCGCAAGGATTGAAAATCAGAACGTCCCGCCCTTCCATTTCCTCTGTAGGTTTTTCACTCGCTGGGCGGAAAATTAACTGCTCTGTGATCGATTTAACCACTTAGCCTCCGTATACAAAAAAACCCGCCGAAGCGGGTTAAAATTCAGTCAAGCCGTGAATCAGTTAAATCCATCATCACGCGATTTTTTATTGCTCCGGCAACTTCATTAAAACTCGTATCTTCTCCCAGTTCGGGGATGATGATGCTCTTGCCATTTTGATATCCATGGACTGTCGCCAAATAACAATCATCTTGATAAGAAAGAGATACCTCAACAACTACCGCATATTCTGCCTCGGTGTCTACTACAGTGCGAATAGCGAAATTCAATGAGTAATGGTCGTCAAGAGTTACCCCACCGAGTGACTTCTTCTCAAAGCAATCTTCTCGGTTCAATATGCCTTTAGTCACATATGCTACATCGTAACCTTGAGCATTTGTCCAGCTCGTTGATTCCAACCCCAGTGAATCAATGTACTGCTTGCACAGTTCAATGGCTCCGGCCTGAAGGAGTTTTTTACGCTTTGCATATTTATCACGCAGCTTAAAATTTTGTGCGCTTAAGTCGGCATACGTTATGCCCATGTGTTTCTCCATTAATCTGTCGTAAGCGAGCATAAATAACACCTCCCTAAGTTAAATTTTTTGTTATGGATCATAGTCCTGGGGAATACTCAATGTCATTTCAGAATGAGGAAAGAGGATCTTTACATCATTAAACGAAAGCGAAACGAATCAAAAAAAAACGTGAGTTCTCATTCAAAATTAAGTCACAAAAAAACCCGCTCAATGGCGGGTTTATGTAACTTTGACAACTTATCAAAATTGGCCTTAAATATGGCATATTTCGTTCGGTTTTGCAAATTGCCTATATTTTGGCAAGTTCGCAATCTTCTATTAACCTGGCTATTTGCATAAGGGCTGACTTATCAATTTCACGCGCTATTTCTTTGAGCTTCTCCCACGGTGTAGCGTAGGTGTCTGACCAGGACGATTTCGCCACATCAATCGTGTTGGCAAGTGTTGCTCCGGCCTGCTCTTTGTATTTGCCATTCTCGTTAATTATTGCGGCATCTTGAGCTGCTAACCAAGCCAGAACTACCATTTTCCTTCTAACTCGCTCCTGCATTTTAGGATGCCCCTCCCACTCCATGTACTTAGCCCATATAGGTTTGCAAATCTCAATCTGGAGATTATAAGACAGGTCGAAACCGTAGCAGTATTTGATCCATGCTTGCTGGCTTACATCCAACGTTAAAACGGCCCTACGCCATGCGCATAAAGAAAACGCCCTATCTCTTATCGGAGGCATGGGACGGCGGCGGCTACGCGTCTCAAGGACGTACAGGGCTGTATTCTCAGCTTTAACGCGACGAATCCCACCGCGACCGTTGTCCAGCTCTACCATATGAACCTGCTTACGTGGGTTACGGTCCTTATCGGCTGGTGGATGTTCGGCGAACGCCTCAAGTTGCCCTTTCGTACCGCCTGAATCATCCACCAGCGCAGCACGTAGTTGAATGCGTACATATTCCAGTTGCTGCGCGTTCATGCGATAAACTCCCCTGCCAGTTCGTTGTTAACCTGCTCAAGCAGGGATTCTTCCGTACCATAATTTTCTTCCCACTTACGTTGCCCTGCGTGGATAGCAACGCCATAACCGCCGTTACGGTGGTGTGGAGGGCACAATGGGATAGAACGTGAATGCGAAGAGCGCTGCCCCGCTCCGCAGCCCTTTCGCAGATGATGAATTTCAGCAGGTGAGTAACCAAAGCCGAGATTGCGACAAACTACGCAACCCAGTTCCGCAACTTTTTGTAGGTGAATACGGTCGGCCTTTTTCATGCAGCGAACTCCAGCAGCTGCATGGCTACGTTATCGGCTTCCTGATAGTTGCGGAATTTTTTAAACAGAATGGTGTTCCACAGGACGTTAAAAACAGCCTTGTAGACCTGGAAGAATTCAGCTTCTTTCATGTTGGCGAAAGAGATAGATTTTGCTTCGCGGCGGCGGGTGCCATCAGGAAGGATAAACTCGTCGAAGAAACCCGCCTCGATGATGGCCCACTTTCTGAAGGCCTCGAAAGATTTGGTTATTGCCACCTCTTTCGTTCGCCATTGCCCGTGGGTTTCGTTGTAGACCTTTTCCGTCTCCGTCAGGAGATCGTCATTACCGGCCATCGAGATCAGGTATCGCACGTACCCGTGAAGATATTCTTTTTCCGCAGGAGTGATCGCCCCGCCGCTCGGTGTCCAGTATTCGAACCCAAGATTCAGCAGCGCGAAGAAGCGTTTATGAAAGAGGTAATTTCGGACAAGCTTAACGTCGCAGTTAAGCCACACGCCGATTTTGATACGTTGCAAAAAATCGCTGGCCTCGGGCGTAGCCGTGGTCAGGGTGGTAGGTGAAGATTTAAAGAGTTGTATAATCTGTGCCATCGTTCTCTCCGGTGGCACAGTGATTGAAAGGGTGTTCAGCCCTTAGAGAATTATATGTTGCTCCGCTTTCGGGATGCAAGGTAAGTTGTGACAAACTCTCTCAAATCGCCGCTTGGGTAAGCGGTCAGGAACGTCTCAAGTATACCGCTCGTTGAGCCGTATACTTCATCGTTCCGCCCCATTAGCGTGTGCTGTACGTTGCCGTTTTCATCGAGATACATCATGACTTTTCCTCCTCTCCGGAGATACCTGTTAACTGCCTCAGCATCAATCATGCGAAAACCCTACTTCAAACTGAAGATATCCTGTGTTCCTTGCGCGCGTCCGATGATTTAAGACAGCAAAGCGGCAGGTTTCCACCACATGATATATGCGTCATTCCCTCGACTCCCTACGCGACCGGAAATACTGTATATAAAAACAGTATCACTAAATGAGAAATGATCAAGGGTATAAAATTTAAATTAGATTAAATGTCATACAAATCAGTTATGTAGTGAATAGGTAATCATCAATGCAATGATTGTGATCAAGCTAATTAATACTTGGTGTCGTTTTAAGAATTTAGGTCAAACTACTAAATTTTGGAGGGTATTAAAGGTGATGGTGTTAAAGGCGCGGGGCTGGTACCCCCCGCGCCTTAGCTACGTTTCAACAGTTACCATAACTGATTGATCAACTGCACTACGGCAGCAATGATTTCGACGACCAGTTTAATGATGGTCAGGATCTCAATCATCCGCATTCCTTACGTAAGGAAAGTAGCCTGCCCTGGTAGCCCTTAATTTTCTCCACGCAAGGCAACGACTCTGCTAGAAGCCCACACTACTTTCGTTGGTCAGGGCTTTGGCGGCACCACCCGTTACAAGGAGAAAATACTTAGTCTCGGGGTTCACGAATCAGGGCTTCAAGCACAACGGATTCTATAGCACTGATTCCATTAATAAAAGTTATAGCTCATTCTTTTTACGGTTCTGATTGCAAAGTTTATTAGTAATAACTAAAATTTGAATCGCTAGAAGTCCACACTACTGGCTAACATCTGGAAACCAACCAGTATGTTTGCCTTCAAAGACCCCAGTCACCAGCTGGGGTTTTTTGTATTTATTTCTCTACTTCGCACGATGGCTTCTCCAGTCAAAATTAACCCACAACCCACCCCCCATACGAAGCCGATCCAGTGCCCGCTCACCTATGGCCTGAGTCAACTCTGCCTTCTTCAGATTGGTCAGCACCCCAACGGGTTTTAGCATTGCCGTCCGTCGATCAATAACCTGATGCAATATGACCTTTTCGTATTGTGAATACATCTGAACGCCAACTTCATCGAGAACCAGCAGATCGACGCGCGACATCTGCTCCATCAGTTCTGCCTCTGATTTTCCTCCATTGAAACCCGCCTTGAACTCGGTCATGAGTTCAGCAACGGTTATTATCAGAACGCTTTTCTGTTGAGTCAGGAGAGCATTTCCTATCGCAGCTGCAAGATGGTTTTTACCCGTCCCAGGGCTGCCACTGAAAACAAAACAAGCGCAGCCTGACCCGAAATTGTTCAGCCAGGACTTAGCAAAAGACAACGCTTTGCGCTGGCCATCATTCTCTACCGAATAATTTTTAAACGTGCAGTTTTGATAACGTTCACGAATGCCCGAGCGCCCGAATGTCTTTTCTAACCTGGTACGGCTGTTCTCCTGGTTTAGCTTTTCTGAGTGTTTGCGCGCCTCCTCCTGTTGCCATGCCATAAGCTCCTCAGCGCTGGAGAACTTGGGCTTCACTCCGGTAGGAGCAATTTTCTGAAGCCGTTTTAACACGTCTGCCATATCGCGCATGTTCACCCCGTGAAGCCGTCAGGAATTGAGCTATCTGGCTTTGAAACCTTCGTGATGTCTGGGCGGCTCGTCTGAGCATTGTTGAAATTGTTCGGCGGATATAACCCCTGATACTCACGAGCGATGCTGTGACGAATGACCACTTCAGGGTGAATGCCCTGGCTTCGATATCTCTCCAGCTCCCTGATCGAGCCTTTAGCGCCCTGAGGAGTTTTTATCGGTTTACGCAATGCCTTGCGATACTCCACCCACTCAACCCATAACGCGCAAGAGAGCCAATCAGGTAGTTCAACCATCAGAGGATCGAATTTGTTTTTCGCCAAATTCCCCCTGGGGGGATTAAGGGGGGTTTTAGGTTCTTTGACTGGATCTAATAACTGACTGATTCTGTGTGCAGCTCCTGCACCCTCCCCCCCTGCACCATTTGCACCAGGGGGTGCAGCTCCTTCACCCTCCCACCCTGCACCATTTGCACCACAGGGTGCAGCTCCTTCACCCTCTGCTGGAGCCTGCTTTTGATAGGGTGCAGGATTTTCACCCTCATGATTAAAGGTCAGATGATAAATATTCGATCTGTTAACTCCATTAACGTCGCGACGTTCTTCAACACGTACAAATCCATCCTTCACCAGTTGCCGGATGTGTGTCTGAACAGAGCGGGAGGAAATCTCGCACTCATACGCAATCGTGGCCACTGCCGGCCAGCATTCTCCCGTGTCGCTGGCGTTATCGGCGAGCTTAATCAGCACCAGTTTACGGAGAGGATTACCCACTCTTGCTTTCATGGCCTGAACCATCAGAGACATACTCATACTGCTACTCCTGCGAAATCATCGGGGGTGATACCGCACTCAAACTGACATTAATAATTCAGCGATCGGGATCAACGCCTGAAGCTCGTCGATCAGCTGATTTAATTTTCCTGTAGCTGTCGGGCATCTGACTGCAACGGCCGACATTGCCGCACCGAACGACTCCATGACTTTCGCTTTTGCCAACTCAGGAGAATGTGGCTCTTCCAGTTCAATGCGCTTGCGTGTCGGCATGGCGCGCAAAGCAACCTCGGAAAGCTCTGAAGCCATCTTGATGTAACGAGGCCCACCTAAACTGAATATGCGCTTAACTCGCTGTTTGGCGTTCTGTATACCCTGCTCGTTATTTGCTGGGGGGATCAGCGCTCCCCCTCCCCGACTTTGGTATACATCGGCCATGCGAACGCCTACGGTTTTCCAGCCAACATCCTGAGCCCACGAATCGATACCGGCTGCTACCTGCTCAATCGAGGGGGTGATTTTCATGGTTCAGTTGCTCCGCTTTCAAAATGCTAATCTGAATTTCAGGAGGTAAGCCATCTGAGGGATTTGGGTAATCTGCAGGGCATAATTCATGTGGCGTAACTTGCCAGCCTGTAGCTTCTGCCCATTTACACGCAACACGTCCACGAACAGGCTGAACCCCTCCTACGGCACGACTAACCCTCCCTTGCGAAACACCAACTAAAAGAGCGAAGTCAGCCTGACGCATGTTTGATTTTTTTAAATACTCATTCAGTTTCATAGATAGTCCTTAGAACAAACTAAGATAAATATACTTTTGAAGCATATTTTTATCAAGCGTCTGCGGATTGGATAGATATGACCTGAAGGCATAAAATTGAGTAAATGAAACAAAATAAGCACTTTAAATGAATAGAAATCAAAAACTTAAAGATGTTTGGAAAAAAAAGAAAACTTCGCTGCGTCTCACTCAAGAGAAAGCTGCGGAAGTTCTTGGATATGAGCATCAGGCCACAGTTAGCCAGATCCTCAACGGGAAGTTAGCCTTAAGCTTTGAAAATACGATAAAAATGGCTGAACTATTGCAAGTTTCTCCTGAAGAGATTAGTTCGGAACATCTTGATATGATTCAATACATTAGAAACACCGGCACTCCTGATTTTAACTCGGAAAACAACGCCTGGCTGAAAGTCGAATCTGATGAAAAAGAGCTTATCAACCTTTATAAACGCTTACCGTCAGATGAAAAAGAACTTACTCTCAATGAGTTAAGGCAAGTAACAGCAAAATATGACAAGCTGTTTGAAGAGTTAAGCGCCCTCCGTAAAAAATAACCCCACCCTTCAAGCCGGGCTTCCCCGGTTTTTTTTCGTCTAAAAATCATAAAGTTATAATTTTATGCTTTAAAAGCATTGTTTTTGCCTTGACCATAATTATGCTTGGGAAGTATATTTTAGTCATTCCACTGACGTATGCACAGTGATTGAAAAAAACGTTCAGCCAGCCTGGCTAAAGGGCAAAACAAACGGAGATTGGGAAATGAGCAAGCAAAACGTAGTTGACCTGGCAAACACCGCGCGCGAATGCGCATCACTGGCTAACAGCGTGTCCGGCACTATCAAGTTTATCGTTCAGCGCTGGAACCAGGCTTGCCAGGCGGCAAAGATGGAAGGCTTCACCACTGAACCACGCTACACCCGTCGCGCTCAACTCGCCGCCGATATGCTGCGTATGGCTGCACAGCTGGATAACATTGCAGAAGGTAAAGACCCGCTGACAGGCGAGCCAGTAGCTCCGGCGAAGAAAGTAAAAATCATCAAGGCTTGCGACCTGAAAGTGGGCGATATCTTCGTAAATCAGTCCTACGGCGGCGAGCTGAAAGTGTCTGGCGTTATGGGTTCACTGACTGGCCGCAAAGAAACCCATATCAGCTTTGAAATCGGCGGGGGTACTTCTTACCCTGACAAATGCAATATCACAATCCTGGATATGGACGCCATCCACGCCGAAGCGCTGGAGATCAACACGGCAATGGATGCAGCGGCTGAGAGATGGAGTCGCCCAGGAGCTAAATCTAACGAACACTTACGCCAGAGCATTACCGATGCACACGCCGAAGCGCTGCAATGGAACGCCTTTATTGATCACTACTGGCCTCTGGATGTTGAAGACGCCATGGTCTGTATCGAAATTACTGCTCATGAAGATAACTACCGCTTTGACTGGCTGGCTAATCGCTGGGGTCTGTTTTGGGCAGGGTCTGACTACTTCACCCGCCGCACGATAATCGAAGAAGCACACACAGAAGCCTTAGAAATCGAAAAGGATATGATTAAGGCCCACTCACAGAATAACACTCAGCTAAATGAAGTTGACGCTTTACGCATGATGTACGAAACCAGTTCACAAATTCATTATTCATAATAGTGATAAATGGTAATGCATAACTTAACGCCATTACATACAGCACAAAGTAAATTCGCAATTGCCGCCTTTATTGGTGATAACGAAATGTTTGAACAGGCAATTATTCAATTCGCTATTGCAACCGGAACAAAGGTAAATCATGACAACTCTGTACGCATTAGTTTTGACCGTCTTTCTGACTTCAGGAGAGGCACAGGAACAGGTCATTGATTTTTATGACAGCCAGTCTGAATGTATTACCGCTGCAAAAGAGCAACATATTGAAGGTGATTGTTATCCGGTTGAAGCCATTATCCCGATGAATCAGGGCGAAATTCCAGCGGGGTATTAATGGACTGGCAAAAAACAAAGTTATATTTAGAAGTTTTGCGTCACTCGCAGTCATCTTTTTTTTGATAGCGATTTTTGTACTGAGGCTTTTCGCTGAAGATAGAGACGACGATATTTAAATGAGAAACTCCATTTTTATGCCTGAGACATGGCAGGGAAATCCACAATCTTTAATGAGGTAATTAATATGTTAGGTATCAGCATCAAAATCACAAATATAACCGCAATCAACAACGAACTTGCCACCTTCAACTGCGATGGTCAAATCTCTGGTGTTATTCATTCTCCGGCAGACGGTAACTTTACAGCAGTTCTTGACGGCGGTTATGTGCTGTCAACTAACCGCTGCCCTCATTGTGTTCTTGAGGCGGTTCATAACCTGGCCGATAAAATCCAGAAAGCCGACAAGGGTTTCGGTATGACTTACGAAAACTACAAATCAACTTTCTTATCTGGCGCAAATTCACGTTGTCATTAAATTTATCGCCCCGTTCTGGCGGGGCATTTATCGGAGTGACCACTTGCAAGTGGTCAGCCCGATAAATAGAGGAATGCAGATGGATATTACTCTGGCGTTTAAAGAATTAAACCTCGTCAATGGCGAGAAAGCAGTAATTAGCGTTGCACCGAGCGCAATGAAAAAAATGGTTATGGATTTAGTGGCGAATGGTTATCTAACCACTGAGGATTTAATTATTTTTGCAATCGGGCAGCTTAAATTATGCGACCAAAAACATCTTGACCTTGTTTTACCAGACAACGTTTTGAAGAAATTAACTGATACCTTTGAATCCGTAAAAAATGGAGAGAACAATGACTGACAAGAAAATTTTCATCGCGGGTTTTTTCCCCGATCAAAAATCTGAGAAAGAAGGTATTAAACGCGTCGCTACCGCGTTTAATGCAAAGGATATTGAACGGGCTACTGCTAAAGCTAACTTTATCTTTCTGGAAGAGTATGAGCACGCTCAGGATGCAGCTTATAAAATGCTTATTTGTGAAGACACGCCAGATGTTCCCTCCCGCCCTTCTCGCGGCGTTTGGGATACGACATTTCTTTATGAATACGACTGGCCTGAAGATATCGGCCATCCTGTAAAACGCCAGGCTGAAAAAGTCGATTTCGAAAAACTTTCACGCGAATTGCAGATCGCTTGCCTGATTAAATACGGCTCAACCGAGTTGACTAAAAACGATCTTCCTGCCGCGCTGGAAATTACTCAGGACGATGACAGTTTTGAAAGTCATATCTATACCGCCATCATCAGAACACCTTCTGTCGCTAACATGTTCCATGAGCGCATTGAAAACGCTATCGGATGGTTAGGGGCTAAGTGCGATCCCTCTGCGAAATGGCCTGAAATCCAGAAAGAACTCGCAGCATGGGAAAAGCGTCAGAACGCTGAACGCAAACAAACCGGTTCGTCAAAATCGGTGGTCGATATCGCCCGTGAAAGAGTCGCCGCTGAAAAACTTAACCAGCAAAATCCTGCTCCTGTATTGCTCCAGGATCCAGAGTCCTTAAAGCGTAACATCGCGCTCGGCCTGATTGCCAAAGCGATGGATTTCGACATCCTCAACCCCCCTGCAAGCATCGTCAATCGTGCGCGTGACATCATCAAGCTGAAAGAGAAGCCCTTCCCTGCATGGTTTGCAGCCATGAGCGGCACGCTCGGCATTTATGAATACTCCAACGTCCAGATCATCTACAGCGTGAAAATCTCGCCTGAAGATATCGACAAAACCACTGGAGCTATTCAGGGGCACATTAACCGCACGTTTACCGAAACTGACCACGCCAATCCATCCGCTGAAATGCTGGCCATCGCCTGCGGCACACCAAAAACTGACGAAGGTAATAACAATGAGACCAAACAGAACAAAACGGGCACAGCTGGCCCACTGGACACTTCAGCGTCAACGGCTGGCGCAGTGGAACCGAAACACAATGCTGACGAACCAGCAACGCGGACGCTGGAAAATGAGTCGCAGGTAGAGCGTACTGGCCCGTTCTACTTCCTCTTTGCTGATGGTGTGAAAGTAGGACGCGCTAACAAGTTGCCTGGCCTTGAAAAAGCGCTGGCTGATGGTGGTAAGGAAATCAGCCAGGAAGAATATACAGCGCGTAAGAACGGCACATACGAAGCCCCTGACGCTCCCGCTAATATCTCAGGTGCTGGTAATGAGCCTGAAGTGACCAATCACGGCGCGGGTCGTTCTTCCATTGATGGGGTACTTGCAGAAAAACCAAAAGAAAACGTGACGAAAAGTGAAAATAGTCATGTTGAACAGAAATCAGAGAATGATATCACTGGCGTTGAAAGCGTACAGGCGGCTATTAATGCCCGCGCAGAAAGTGCCGAGGCTGAATACAACGGTTATACGGATAATTCAGTCAAAGAAAATATGTCTATCTGGATGCGGGTGCATAGAACAGACCCCAGCCGGACAAAGAGCAAAATCCAATACGGCAAAGAATTGCCTGATGGAACAAAGCCAATACTACGTGTTACTACAAGTATTAACCCGACCTATCAGACGGAACGTGCGACAAGACTCTTCGGACCATTTGGCATTGGTTGGGGCGTAAATATTGAAATGGAAAGATTTGATAATGGTATGCCATTTACTGAACCGACCTATGATGCCAATGGGCGTTTTACAGGTAAGAAAGTAATTAGAGATAATGATGGCACCATCATCTTTACGCTTAACCATACAATGTTGATTTCGCTATGGTACATCCACAATGGAGTAAAGGGTGTAGTTAGTAGCTATGGTCACACAAAGTATTTATATCAAACGCATAACGGTATTACTTGCGATGATGAGTATGCTAAAAAAAGTTTAACCGATGCCACGACGAAAGCACTTTCACAGCTTGGGTTTAGTGCTGATGTTTATGGCGGCTTGTTCGAAAATAGTGAATATAGCGAACAAAACAAACTTGAACATGATCTGATTAATGCGACGAATAGAGCTGATGAAGTGGTTCGTATACGAGAAGAACTTGATCAACGTTTCAAAGCAAATGTTGAAACGATGAAATCAGCCAAAACCCCTAATGAGGTTTCAAAGATTGCCAGCAGCCTCACCCGTAAAATTGGAGAGCATTTAAAGGCAGCAAATGCGACGGGTGATCATGATTACGTCAAATACCTTGACGGACGACTCAATCGCCTTGAAACCATAAAAGTTGAATGCCTCAAATCTCTGGAGGAAAAAGCATGAGCAACCGCACGATTGATTTAGCGAACGAAATTAGCAAAGTTCTTGCACTCGGTGAAAGCGGCGAAATTGATGCGCAGACTCTTGCTGATACTCTGGAAGGTATCGAAGGCATGATCGAAGATAAATTTGATGCCACGATGTCGGTTATTAAAGATTTTGAAGCTAAACAGGAAGCCTGTAAGAAGGAAGTAACCCGTTTAACTGAAAGAGCTAAACACTGGCAACGCCAGGCCGGAAGTTTGCGCCAGTATTTGCTTGAGTGTTTACAGCTATCTGGCCGCAAACAGTTCAAATCGACGCTTCATACTTATTCTGTAAAAAAAGGCTCCGTGTCTTTAAAAATTGTCGATGAAGATTCAATCCCTGATGAATTCGTTGAATCACGCACACAAGTCATTAATGAAATTCAGAAGGATAAAATTAAACAAATCCTGACAGATGCGCTAAAAGCCACTGAAGATTTACGCGAGAAAGGTGAGCAGGTACCTGAGGAACTTTTAAACAAAGTGCCTGGTGCCCAGGTGGAGCGTGGTCCTGAAACTCTTTCGGTTCGATGAAACTAAGGGCCGCTATGCGGCCTGTTTCGGGGGCTTATATGTTCGTATTCAGAAACGAAATCATTGAAGAAACAAACGACGATTTACGATACCCGCGCAAGCAGTCTTTGAATTCTGCATCTGACTATACAAAAGAGATAGTCGCTGGCTTATCTAATCGTCGGAATCTGAGAAAGAAAAATGTTTCAACTAACACGCGGTAAATCTGTTTTCAAAGTGCGCCCTCTTCTGTTCAGCAACAGTTTTAAATGGGCGAATGTAAAAGTAGTTGCAACGTTGCGTGGAAATTACTACGGGCGTGAGGTTAAAAATAATGGCTAACTCATTTCGACAAATGACACGCGGCGGCGTTATCTCCCGTACTGATAATGGGATGTTTATTCATCTGGATGATATTCACGCCAAACCAGGCTTTAACAAGCGCCTCGATGATGAACGCACACGCCAGGCCGATGATGACCTGTTCCAGTTCCTGATGAGCGGCGGCAGCGTCCCACCTCTGGAAGTGATTTCCCGTGATGAAGGCGGCGTGTGGATTGTTGAGGGCCACCGCCGACACCGTTGCTATGAGCGCTGCCGTAAGGCGGGTAAGCCAGTTAACAAAATTCACATCGTCCAGTTCGTCGGTGATGACAAAGAACGTCTGGCCCGAATTCTGACCTCCAACAACCAGTTAAGCCTTTCAGAGCTGGAACAGGCCGCCGTGGTAAAAGAGCTGGCATCGGCTTTCAATCAGTCGGTCGCAGAAATAGCCGCACTGGTAAACAAGTCAGAACCGACCGTTCGGAACCTGCTTACCCTGGCTGGTGCTAACCATGACGTGAAGCAAAAAGTACAGGCTGGTGAAGTATCCGCAGGTGCTGCCATCGACCGTGTGAAGGAATTCGGAGAGAAAGCTGGCGACGTGCTTGAGCAGGATAAAGCCGTAGCCGCAGCCGCTGGAAAGAAGAAAGTCACCCGCAGCGTAATAGCCCCTGAAATCAGCGTGAAGAAAGCCCGCCGCCTGGTTGAGCTGATCACACTTGCAGGAATCGACGAGAGCGGCGCCATAACCCTTTCTGGCGAGCTTTTAAGTGAAGTACAGGAAATCATAACCGAACAGCGCGATATCGAACTACAGCGCAGCAGGGCGGGAGTATGAACAAAGCAAAGAAAGAGTGTTTAGTTAATTATCGCCGCTGGCTCCATAGCGCGGAATTAAACGGGACAAAACTTATCGCTTATAACTGCCCTAAATGCCTTGAGAAGTTACAAACCGCTGAAGCGCCTAAAGGTGAAGTGTGGGATACGTTTTCCAACTGCCCTTTTTGTGGAGCATTACTTTTTAAGGTCACACAAGGGCACGAAGTAAAAATTGATTTAATTCTTAATATTGGAAAAACAAATAATGGTAAACAAAAAACAGCCAAATCTTTCTCTGAATGAATTATACAAACTTCGTGAAGCATATCGGCATTTCCAGTCCATGAATTCTTTGGTTCGGGTAATCAACGAACTTATCGATATTCGTGAAGCAGAGAAAAAGGAAATACAACGCGCAGTTAAAGGTTACATCACAAGCCAGAAAAAAGGAGATTCAGCTATATGAAAAAGTCACTCTTTGCTCGTTGTATCCGTCGCTGGGAGGTTGAGTTTAAAGGCCGCTGCGATTCGAAATATAGCCCGTACTGGCGTAAGCGTGACCTGCGCGGCTATATCCGTGAATGCGCACTGACAACCGCCGATTGCATGGTTGAGCGCACTGCTGAAGATATGGCGCGAATGGACAGAACCGGATCAACCTATGGCTGGTCACCAGAATTTGCAGAATGGTATAGCAAGCATCGCGAAGATTATAAACGTAAGGCCTACGCACATCTTTGCAGTTCAGCCACAACAGACGAAATCGACGAAGAAATTCAGAACGAACTGGGGGCTTGGAATGATTAATAGCCCAATGAGCAACATCGACAAACAGTCCCTGCGTGAAAAGTTTGAAGCATGGTGGGAAGTTAATTATCACAACGGAAATCCTCCGCGCTTCGGCTGGGAACACTGGCGGGATGGCGACGGCTACAAGATTGACGATGATGAATCCGAGCTGGATGGCATGTGGGAATCATGGCAAGCGGCACACAGCAGCAAGCTGGAAGCAGAACAGCGAATCAGTTCGACGTGGAGAAAAACGGCGGAATCGAACAATGAAAAGCTGGAAGCCGCAGAGCGGCGGATTGCTGAGCTGGAGGCACGCTCGGTAATTGTTCCTAGCGTATCAGATGATGCATTTTGGCTGAACTTCAATGGACGATTTGTATTTTGTGAAGAAACTTATCGCAGTGCAGTGTTTAAGGCCTTGGACTCAGTTGGTATCAAAAACGCCGCTGGCATCACCACCAAAGGAGAGTGATATGACCACATTCACCAAAGAGCAGTTAATCAAATTTGCTAATGCGATTTTGCAAACAGAAACAGCAATGGCGAGCTGGGATTGCATGGCTGGACAACAAGCGAAGGCTGGTGCTGCGATAGCTGAAATCGCGCTGGCAGCGCTGACCGCCGAGCCAGTGGTTATTACTGACGATATGGTTTACGCGTACCATCATGCATTGTCTGATTCATCGCTGGGTTCTGATGAAGTAGAGGAAATTAAGACCGGATTACGTGCAGCATTCGCTAATGTCACCGCCCCGCCAGCGCCGGTAGTGCCTGAGCTGTGTGCAGCAATTGAGGCGCTTTTAGATTTGCAGGTTCGAATGGTTAAACAAACCAATCACGGCGCATCTTTCTTTGATGGTGAAACAATAGCAGCAATGAACTATGCCCCAATACAGGCCAGGCAAGCGCTTGAATTAGCCAAACAACATAAGTGATTTTCGTAATTCAGTTTTGATACCCGACCAGCGTTAACTTGCTGGTCGGTCATGGGGTAATACATGCTTTTGACACTCAAAGAGTGGGCGAGCGATGTCTATCAAGATCCGCCGCCTATTGGAACTTTGCAACGCTGGGCGAGGAATGGGAATATTTACCCACCTCCAGAAAAACACGGGCGTGAATATAAAGTTCAACATGATGCTTTTTATATCAAGCCAAATAAAGCGTGTAGCAAAATCCAACATCAAAACCCAAATGGCCGAACTGGTAAAAAAAGCAGCTTACTGGAGAGGATTGAACATGAGCAGGAAATACAATCGCGATCTACCGCGAAATCTAACTTATAGGAAAAAATATAAAAAGTATTATTGGCGTAATCCTGTTAGTGGAAAAGAATTTCCTCTCGATGGACTTTCAAAAAGCCAGGCGATAGCTCAGGCTATCGAAGCTAATAATTATATTACCAATAACTTTACGCCTAGTGGTTTACTGCAGCGAATCACGGACGAAAAACAGCTAACCCTGAGTGATTGGCTTGAACGTTACAGCGTCATACTAAAGCGCAGGGAGCTGGCGGCCAATACCTATAAAGTGCGTGCGGGACAGATTGCTACCATCAATGAAAAAATGGGTGAGTTGATACTCAACAAGATAAACACTCGCCATATAGCTGACTTCCTCGATACATGGATCGCAGAAGGAAAAAAGACCATGGCCGCAACTATGCGCTCTGTGCTGATCGATATTTTTCGGGAGGCGATTGCCGAAGGCGCCCTGACGCTTAATCCGGTTGAACCGACGAGAACGCCAAAGATCGTCGTCTTCCGTCAACGTCTAAGCCTAGAAATGTACGGACCGATCAGAGCCGCAGCTGATACTTTATCGCCCTGGTTACCACTCGCGATGGATCTTGCGTTGGTAACCGCGCAGCGCCGCGAGGATATAGCGAACATGCGGTTCACTGATGTTTATGATGACCGTTTACACGTTACCCAGATTAAAACGGGGGCAATGATTGCCATACCGTTATCCCTGTCACTGAATGGAATACGTCTGAGCGCAATCATTGATCGCTGTCGTTTGCTGAGCACAACCGATTTTCTGATAAGTGCCGGCAAGCGAAAAAACAGTCCTGACGGAGCTATTCATCTGGACAGTTTGACGAAAGGTTTTGTGAAGGCGAGGAAATTGTCGGGGCTGGAGTTTTCTGAACATCCCCCCTCTTTCCATGAGATCAGAAGCTTGTCTGGTCGCACTTATGAAGCGAGTAGGGGAAAAGATTTCGTGCAGAAACTGTTCGGTCATACATCGAAAATAATGACCGAAAAATACTTGGATGTGAGAGAGAAAGTGTTTACATTGTTGTAACAGGCACAAAAGACCGGATATGTGATTTCGTGCATTTTTCGTGTAATTTCGTGTCGCGCCTTGTAACCCCCTGATTTATAAGGCAGATAAAAAGAGACCGAATACGATTCCTGTATTCGGTCCAGGGAAATGGCTCTTGGGAGAGAGCCGTGCGCTAAAAGTTGGCATTAATGCAGGCTCAAGTCGCCTGACACTTTAAGAATAGATGACGACGCCAGGTTTTCCAGTCCGCAGCAAAAGTGGCCGGAAAATTTCACGTTCGAGCATCCTGAAACGAAAAAACCGCAGTTCTTCCTGTAAGAAGACTGCGGTTTTTTTATTGGAAAGCAGAGACTAGCAGAGCGTCTCAGCTCGCTCGATAAAGGGGGCAAGACTCATCTTCTGACTCGGGTTTTGCGGGTCGTCAATCTGGATGATACTGATAGGCTGACCGTTGCTTTTGCCGCTGGCGACCTGCTTCTCGGCGACGTCATTCAGCGGATACTGCACCAGCGTGCTCGGGTTGATGGCGTACAGCGCATGGCCCGGACGGCAGGTCAGCATCACCTCTTCACGGTTAAAGGCCCATTTGTCTTTACCCACCTCGAAGCGACTCACGGTAATCACCTGCGGGGCGGCAAACGCGGAACCGGCGCACGCCAGCAATACGAGAGAAAGGACTATTTTTTTCATACGTTTTAAACCTTGTCAGAAAGGCTCCCAGGTCGCGAAAAGACTGACGATTGCCAGCACCAGCGCGCCCAGAACCACCTCAGCCTGTGTCATCCAGATAAAGAATTGTTGTTCGCGCCCCGATTCAGGACGAAATCGTGGCACCAGAAAATACCGATTCAGCAGCGCAATTACCACCATCATCGCCACCAGCGCACATTTCAACAACAGCAGTTGCCCGTATTCCGTGCGCCACGGCCAGTTCAGCCCGAGGATCAGCAGCATATTGACGATTCCGGTCAGGATCACTCCCGCCACGGCATAATGTCCCACGCGGGAAAAACGCATCATGGTATAGATAGCCGGAACGCGCCAGCGCCCTTTCGCCAGCCGCATACAAAAGACGA
>Ga0213823_1000269_pt1 | contig 51035 bp, 49 predicted proteins | sample MC6MC0907MG_FD_179887 | JGI IMG/M metagenome (GOLD analysis project Ga0213823, IMG submission 179887) | Enriched soil aggregate microbial communities from Iowa State University, Ames, United States - MC6-MC0907-MG | ecosystem: Environmental > Terrestrial > Soil > Unclassified | place: USA: Iowa...
TTCTTTCTGATTGGCTGTTTGCACCATTTTCATTATTCCCCTTAACAACTTAGTAATATTTTTATTTTATACGATAATTCAAACTTTTCCTATCTTGACACCCCTTATGCCCAAAACAATTTTTTAACAGCAAAAAGACCAAGGTTTAGTACCTTGGCCAATTTAACAAGCAATTCTTTATTGGGTAACATTTTTTAAGACGTACTTCATGACAAATGCATATATAATAACCGTTCCACCTACAAAAGCAAAAGCCATATGTAACACCTACCTTATCATACTCTCACCTGAGAATGATTTTCATTATTAGGTTCATTTTAGCACGGCTGATAATCATTTTCAACTCTCCCTGTATAACTGTCACATTTATTTAACAATCCTCGGAATGAAGCGATTGCAATCTTGAAAGACTCCTTCATATTCTGTTAATGCTTGAAGTGCTTTTTCTTCCTCAGGAATTCGAACCATCAGCATAATAACGTTTAATACAGTAAACAGAAAAGCAGTATAGTAAGCGTTAAACAATAATGGCACAACAATCAGTTCGATAGCGACTACAAAATAATTCGGATGTTTTAAAAATCGATATGGCCCCTTCCTGACCACCTTCGCACCCTGTAAGACAATAATTTTCGTGTTCCAATACTTTCCGAGAGATGTGATCACCCAGATTCTCATGAACTGGGCAAAACAAAATAGACCAAAAACAATTGGCCATACCTGAGAAAGCCCCCGTTCCAACAAAATTTTTTCTGTAGCTAATACGACAAAAAACAGTACATGCATTATGACCATATACTTATAATGCTTTTCACCAAACTCGACTGCCCCCTGCTGTTTCATCCATTTTTCATTTCCTTTTGCAACAAAAAGTTCTACGGTGCGCTGAAGGATGACAAAACTAATTACAATTATAAATAGAAGGAGATCAATCATTTATTCCCACCTCAGTAAAAGTAATTCGGAACTAAATCCTGGGCCAAGTGCTGTTCCTAAACCAATGGAGTTTTTAGGAATGTCCATCTCCATATATCGCCTTAACACATAAAATATCGTTGCTGAAGACATATTTCCATATTGCCTTAAAACCTCCAAAGAAATTTCATTCATGAAAGGAGGAATATCTAAAGCCTTCACATATGCATCCAATACCTTTTTACCGCCAGGATGGGCAATGAAACAGTCAATTTGCCCCAGGTTGATTTTGTGCTCTGTTAAAAACCTCGTTACATTTGGCTTTAGCCAGCCTTCGATAATATGAGGGATATCACGGGAAAATATGACGTATAATCCTGAATTTCTTATTTCCCATCCCATCACATCCAAGGAATTATGCATAAGATTAGATTGCGTTGCGATAATCGAAGGTGAAGCGGCCTTCTTGCTAAACTCCTCTTTATTTACTTCATCCCCGCAAACTAAAGCGCAGGCAATTCCATCGGCAAAAAGTGATGTTCCAATTAGATTACTTTTTGAAAGGTCATTCTTCTGAAATGTTAAGCTGCATAGTTCAACGGATAGAACGATGACTTTGGCCTTTGGAAACGCTAAGCAATACTCAAATGCCCTTGATAATCCGGCCGCGCCACCAGCACAGCCAAGCCCCCATATCGGTACCCGTTTTGTATGTGGTTTAAAAGGCAAATGATTCATTATTCTTGCTTCAATACTTGGTGTTGAAATCCCAGTTGTTGAAATAAAAAAAATGGCGTCAATCTCTTCGAAAGGAATATTCTTCTTAAGGAAGATAGGATTGGTTAAGCATTTCACAACCGCTTCTTTTCCATGGACCACAGCGGACTCAATGTAGGCATAGTTCTTCTCTTCAAACGAATGATTCTCTTTAAACCAATCAATATTTTTGACAAAATATCTTTTTTCAATTTGCCCATTCTGAAATGCTTTTAACAGTCTTTCAATATCCTTAAATGAGTCAGCAAAAAGTTCTCTTGCAAACTCAGATGCTTCTTTCTGGGTAATTTCAAATGGGGGAATAACCTCTGATACAGAAATAATGGCAGGCATTATCATTCTCCTTCCACATATGTAAGGGTATTTTTTCCAGTATTCATTAGAATTATTCGAGGGATATATCATGTTTTAAAATAAAAAAAGCTTCCCAATACAGGGAAGCAAACGTTTTGAAGGTTGTTGCTGTGCAATTAAATTATAACGTGGATTAAGATTTCCTTCATTACATAAACATTTCCAATATCTTTATTGTTTTTCAGATTGCTTTTGAACCTCGATTTTTATTTTGTTGCTCGCCAATAATCCGCAAACTTTGCAGTATTCCACTTTATTATATAGAAGTCGACATTTTTCGCAATAGAATTTCTCCAACAAGACCACTCACTTCCTATGATAATTAAGGCATTTGTTTTTATCCCGATTAACGGGCATTAAGATACTCGCTTCAAGACTTTGAGAAAATTAATAAGAATAAGTTAGGACAACTTCCAGTAAATACCCTATAAGTGAAATACAGTGAGACTTGCCGATGTCTTTTCATCGGCTTAGTTGAACGGGACTAACAATCAATGGAGGATGGAAAAAACCACTGATAGAAGGTTCTCTATATCATATTTTTGATTTTTCACAATGTGACTTTGGAATCATGCCTCACAACTTTTTGTATGTGAAATATTATTCAATTACTTTTATCACAGGGAAGGTGTGATAGTTCACATTTCCTTCACATTTACCCTTGTTTAATTGTGATATAAATCACTGTTACATCAAGTTTTTAACATTAACATAGTAGATACATAAGGAAAGAAGAATTTGTGAATTTCGAAATTTCATAGTTTACTTTCACGATTGTTTTGTATTATGAAAGAGAACTTATTTATTTAATTCAATTTTCTGAAGGGAGTGCAAGGGGATGGCGAAAGCGGAACTGAAAACAAAACAAAAAACAGAAGTAGAAGACAGCTCTTCTCTAAAAGGGACATTAGCGTCCGTTTTCTTATTGGGAGCGTTTCTTATTGTCACCTGGGTAGGTGTTTACTACCTATTTGTAGACCGTTTTTAATGATCGAAGGGGGAAAAAATTATGCACATGCATAAATTTGAAAAAATTTGGCTGACTTTCGGTATTAGCTGCCTTGTCATTTTTTTGGCAGTAGTAGGTGTTAGCGCCTTCTATCTTGGCAACAAACCGCCAAGCTGTTTAACAACTGTTAATCCTGAAAAGGTAGATCAAACCAAACCTTTTAACAAACCGGGACTTCATAAGGTTGATGGAAAAGACTGGGATTATGAATTGGTTTATGTTGCATCCGCATTCTCTTATAATCCGGCTAAAGTGGAAGTACCACTTGGTGCTAAAGTAAAAGTCATTGCCACAACAAAAGACGTCATTCACGGCTTCGAAATGGCTGGGACTAATATTAATATGATGCTTGAACCTGGTTATGTCAGCGAATATACAACAACATTTGACAAAGCAGGCGAATATTTAATTGTTTGTAATGAATATTGTGGTGCCGGGCACCATTTAATGAGTTCGATGATTGAGGTGGTAAAATAATGGTTAACGGTGCAGCTGCAAAAGTAAAAGTCGACCCACGTGATGCAAAGCTTGCAATGGCACACTTCTTTGTTGCCTTTTCAGCACTTGCTCTTGGTGGATTAATGGGTCTATTACAAACACTTGTTCGCTCTGGAAAATGGGAACTTCCATGGGGAATTGATTATTATCAAATCTTAACAGTCCATGGAGTATTAATGGGTCTTGTGTTAACAACCTTCTTCATTATGGGATTTCAATATGCTGCAGTTAGCAGAACAACCGGCGGACATTCGAACGCTGCACGCCGTACTGGCTGGATTGGCTTTTGGGTCATGTTAATCGGTACGTTAATGGCAGCTACAATGGTTCTTCTTAAAGAAGCATCTGTTCTTTATACATTTTACGCCCCACTTAAAGCACACTGGATTTTTTACTTAGGTTTAACCTTCTTCGTTGTTGGAAGCTGGCTTGATGGTGCGGCTCAGATCATGACCTATGCAAGATGGCGCAAAAACAATCCTGGTCAGCCAAGTCCATTATTAAGCTTTATGGCGGTAATCAATACGGTTATGTGGATTGTGGCGACTTTGGGTGTAGCTGCAACTGTCCTATTCCAGTTACTTCCTTGGTCATTAGGATTAGTTGACACTGTAGATGTTCTAGTCAGCCGGACGTTGTTCTGGTACTTTGGACACCCGCTTGTTTATTTCTGGTTACTACCAGCTTATATGTGCTGGTATGCGATTATTCCAAAAATAATTGGAGGAAAAATTTTCTCAGATTCTTTAGCACGCTTGTCCTTTATTTTGTTCTTGCTTTTTTCCATTCCGGTTGGTTTCCACCACCAACTAACAGAGCCTGGAATTGATCCAGCCTGGAAGTTTTTCCAAGTAATTCTTACGTTCATGGTGGTTATTCCTTCCTTAATGACTGCTTTCTCACTATTCGCAACATTTGAGAGATATGGACGGTCAAAGGGTGCGACAGGTCTTTTTGGCTGGTTTAGAGTGCTTCCATGGGGAGACGCGCGCTTCATTGTTCCATTTATCGGTATGGCATGTTTTATTCCTGCCGGCGCCGGTGGAATTATCAACGCTTCTAACCAAATGGACCAAGTCGTGCATAACACCATTTGGGTAACAGGTCACTTTCATTTAACAGCTGCAACATCCGTTGTGTTAACATTTTTTGGAATTTCCTACTGGTTAATTCCTCATTTAACAGGACGTAAATTAACGAAAGCCATGAATAAATTAGCCATCATTCAAGCGTGGGTTTGGTTCATTGGTATGGCATTCATGTCAGGTGCTATGCATTTCCAAGGTCTTCTTGGCGGACCAAGACGTTCTGCCTTCTCTACGTACGGCGGTGCACAGCAAGCGGCTGAGTGGATTCCTTATCAAGTCGCTCAGGCAGTTGGCGGCTCGATTTTATTCCTTGGAATTATTTTAGTGCTGATCATCTTTATTAACCTTGCATTCTTTGCTCCAAAAGGAGACCAGGAATTCCCAGTTGCTGAAGCAGAAAACACGGAAGAAAAAGCACCAATGGTATTTGAAAACTGGAAATTATGGCTTGGTATTACAGCGGCCCTTATTCTTTTCGCTTACACGATTCCGTTTATTGATATCATTCAAAATGCACCTCCAGGCTCAAAGGGATTCCAAACTTGGAGTAAATGGTAGCTCAATTTTATTTTTAAGTTAATGTGAAAGGCTTCAATCCTAGATTGAAGCCTTTTTATTATATATCTTCCCTTTGCTTTTTTTAGAACGATTAATAAGAAGAACCGAAAAAAGAATTACCATTGATCCGATTGCTTGGATGACCCCAAAACCTTCCTCAAACAGAAAAACACTTAAAATAGTAGCAACAATTGGTTCTACGGTGGCAATGATGGCTGCTTTACTTCCTTCAACTTTTTCAAGCCCTTTTGTATAAAGTAAATAAGCGATTACCGTAGGAAAAAGGCCTAGACCAATCCCATATAAGAGAATATCACCACTCATTAGGAGGCTCCATTTATCCCAGAGATGTGTCAAAGGTAGTAATGCAAGCGATGCGATGATAAAGGTATATAATGTTACTGTAAAGGTTGGATATTTTTTCAAGGCAAACTTACCAAATATCGTGTATAAGGCATAACCAAAGCCTGCCCCAAGCCCTGTTAGAATCCCGATCGGACGTATGACTGCTGCAGCATTTAGATTGACACCAGCAACCAATACGCAGCCAACAATAGTCGCTAATACTGATAGTATTTTAGTTGAATCCAAATTTTCCTTTAAAAATAAATAGGATAATATAGTTACAAATGCTGGTGCTGTATATAATAAAATCACTGCAAGCGACAAATTCATTTGATTAATAGCGGAAAAATAGCACCAATTAAATAAAACAATGCTGCAGATCCCCGTTCCAATAAATAATCCGATATCAGGGAATTTGATTTTCATTTGTACTGGGTATTTTATTACTCCAATCAATCCGAGCAATATTACAGCTGTGACAACCCTTATCGTAACAATTTCCATCGGGGTAAAACCCGCTTCAGTAAGTTTCCTTACAAATATTGCAATAATCCCCCATAATGATGCACTTATTGCAATGAATATAATGGGTATGATTTTCTTCAATTTAACTGATAAACCTTTCCATATTTCTCAGAAAGATAATCAATCAAATATTTAGCATTTAGGCCTTCTCCTGTGACATCTTGTAAGATTTCAAGCGGCTTCTTCATTTTTCCATATTGATGAATATTTTTTGTCAGCCATTCTTTAATAGGAAGTAGGTTACCTTCCTCTAATAATAGATCAAAATTTGGAAGCTCCTCGATCATTTTGTGCTTAAATTGTGCTGCATACATATACCCTAGGGCGTAGGATGGGAAATAACCAAAGCTGCCTCCAGCCCAGTGGACATCCTGAAGCACTCCCACTCCGTCATTTTCAGGACAAATGCCTAAGTACTCTTCGTACTTATCATTCCAAATCTTTGGCAGGTCCTCCACTTCAATTTCATCATTAAATAACCCTTTTTCAATCTCATAGCGGATCATCACATGGAGCGGATAAGTTAATTCGTCTGCTTCAATTCTAATCAATGATGGCTTAGATTCATTAATTGCCCGATAGAATTCTTCTATTTCAACTTGATCAAACTGACCATTTGCATATTCTTTTAATAAGTCATAGTTATTTTTCCAAAATGAAAAACTGCGTCCTAGGATATTCTCATAGAAAAGAGACTGCGATTCGTGAATTCCCGTTGAGGTTCCAGAGCAAAGCGGTGTACCAATCAAGGCTTTTGAAACATTTTGTTCGTATAAAGCATGACCGCCTTCGTGAATCGTACCAAAAACAGCTGTACGGAAGTCGTTTTCGTCATACTTTGTGGTCACGCGGACATCGCAGGGATTTAATCCGATTGCAAAAGGATGAACGGTTTCATCTAGTCTTCCTGCATTGAAGTTATAGCCCATTTTTTCAAGGATTTTCAAACTAAATTCGCGCTGATTTTCCTTTGAAAATCTTTCAAATAGGAAGTCTGTTTTGGGCTTATGAGATGACTCTGAAATCTGTTTGACCAAAGGGACAATTTTTTCCCTTAGTTCGCCAAATACTTGATCCAATACTTCCATCGTAATGCCAGGTTCATACATATCTAATAAGACATCATACTTATTTTTCTCATGACCCCAATGGCTGATGAACCGTTTTGTCATTGCTACTAGTTTTTCTAGGTAAGGACTAAACAAGGAAAAGTCAGCCTTTTCCTTTGCTTCCTCCCAGACACTTTCTGCCTTTGATTGGAGTATGACAAACTCTTTGTATTCCTCGGCTGGTATTTTTTTGTTTCGCTCATATTCCTTTTTGCACTCTTCGAGGATCTTATTCGTTTTTTCGGAAAGCGGCAGTTTTGATAAATTAGCTATGTATGCAGCCATCTCCTCGGATGTGGACATTTTAAATACCTCAGAAGATAACATTCCGATCACTTCCGACCGTTGTTCCACCGCCTGCTTAGGAGCACCTGTTCTAAGATCCCAATAAATTAATCCTAGTGCTTCATTATAAGCAGACATTTTTTTTACAAAATCCAAAAATTCTTTTTCTAATTGAGCAACACTCATAGGAAATCCCCCTCTTTTACTAACAGGTAAATTTTATCACATTTTTCTGAAAAAAAGTTGTTGCAGGGTTTAAAAGTGAATAAAATACAACAAAAGAGAAATTTTGATGTTTCTGGGGGCTAGAAAATTGAGAGAATTAGTGAGTTTATGCAAATGCTGCAAAAAAGATGTCTATTGCATAGATGGTTTTTTTAACGGTGTCCATACAGATGAAAAAGAGATTTACTGTTTTGAATGCTATGAAAAACTTATGAAAGAATAATAGAAAAAATCCGCAAAGCTAAGCTTTACGGATTTTTTCTATTATTCTTCATCCAATGCTAAATCTTTTACTGGAAGTCTTTCCGCTTCTTTATGCGTTGGTTTTCGCAAATTAAAGAGTGCTTTTACACAGAATAACATTAATACCACTACGCCAATAAGGAAAATGGTGTCAGGCACCGCACGCCAGGTTAGTAATGTTTGGACAAGATCCTTTTGTAGGAAGGCTGCTGAACGGGATGCAGCGTATCCATGGTTAAATGCTTCTTTGATTTGAATGAAACCGACAGGAAGTAAGGATAAGAAGACCATTCCTGCAAGACCTACGTTCAACATGATACAGCTGAATTTCAGCCATTTATCGTTCCAGGCCTCTGGTTTCACAATATTTCTTAATGAGTAAAGAAGTACCGCACAAGCAAACATACCGTATACACCCATCATAGACCCATGACCATGTGCTGGTGTTAAGAACTGTCCATGTTCGAAATAGCTTACTGCCGGTAAATTAATTAAGAATCCAAGCACACCTGCACCAACTAGGTTCCAGATGGCAACAGAGATTAAGAACCAGAAAGTACCTTTGTAAGGGAAGTCAATACCGCCAGCGCGCATCATTTTGTATTGTTCATATGCTTCAAGAATCAATAATGTTAATGGAATTACTTCCATAGCAGAGAAAACGGCTCCAAGTCCGATCCAAATTTCAGCAGACCCATTATAGTAGTAGTGGTGTCCAATTCCGATTACTCCGCTCCCAAGCAATAAAATTAATTGAAAATACAACTGTCTTACAGTTGATTTTTTCGTTACTAGGCCTAATTGAACCAATAAGAAACCAATTACAACAACAGCGAACACTTCAAAAATACCTTCAACCCATAAGTGGATAATCCACCAGCGCCAGTAATCTGCAAATGTAAAACTTGTTCCTGGGTTGATAAACAAGGCAAAGATATAGAATGCAGGTACTGCAATCGCTGAGTAGAATAATAAGTGGACCAGGCCGCCCTTATCGGTTTCTCGTTTAAGACCTGCCCTAATTCCTCGATAAACGATGAACAGCCAGATGAGCATTCCGACAATCAGAATCAGCTGCCAAATACGTCCTAACTCGATATATTCCCAGCCTGTGTGTCCGAATAGGAACCAATTGTTTCCTAAATACCCATTGGCACCAAGCCATTCTCCAACCATACTGCCGACAACCAGGACAACCAATGCCCAGAATAAAATATCGACTAGTAATCCTTGTTTCTTGGGTTCATATCCTCCTACTAGCGGAGCTATGTAAATACCCATTCCAAGCCAAGCAGTTGCAATCCAGAAAATAGCAAGCTGCAAATGATACCCCTTTGTAATATTAAATGGTAGAATATCGTGAATCCACTTCATTCCGAAGAAACTATCCGGTTCTATATAATAGTGAGTTAATAATGCCCCAAACATACATTGAACAAAGAATAATGCGGAAACAATGACAAAATATTTTCCACTCTTTACTTGCGAGCTCGTCACTGGCATTTTGCGTAAATCAATCCGTGGAAAATTACCCTCTTTATACGCTTCTTGCATGCCAAATTGATAGCGGTAGTAGAAGAAAAGAATAACTCCAACCATTAATACAAATAGCGTGATACTGGCACCGCTCCACCAGATAGCTGAAAAGGATAAATGGTTTCCGGCATCTTCGTAGTAAGGCCAGTTATTTGTATAGGTAATTTTATCACCTTGACGAACGGTACTAGAGAGCCAAGCTGTCCAGAAGAAGAAATCAGATATCTGCGTAATTTGGTCGCCTTGTGCAACATAGGCACGATCTGTCTTTGGCATATCCCCTTCTTTAATAAGGTTTGTCTTTAATCCCCAGCCGTCACCTTTCGAAAATATTTCTTTATAATGTGCTCTTACTTTCTCAAGTCCGAACTCTTGTGCATTTGTTAATTCCATTGTATCCTTACTGCTGTCATAGCGATTTTTGCGCATTTCTTTAATGACGTTATTTTTAATAACGGATTTTTCATCCTCATTTAAAGAGGCATAATCCTTACCATACTTTTTATTTGCTTTAAAATCTTGCATTCCTTCTGTATAAATTTTAAGGGCTTCAGCCGTATAGTCTGGACCCATGTAAGAACCGTGCCCTAAAACGGTACCGTAGTCCATTAAACCGTACTTTTGAAAAACTGCCTGACCTCCCATAATGGAATCTTTTGTTAAAAGGACATCGCCTATTTCATTCGTTACTTTTTTGGGTCTAGGTGCTTGTTCCTTAAATATCCAATAGCCGCCAACAAGCAATACAGTAAAGCTAAGTAAAATGGTGAAAACTAAAATAGATTTCAATAATCCATTTTTATTTGGCATTACTATATTTTTTGTTATTGCCCCCCGTTGTATTTCCATGCTTTTCATCCTCTCATTTTTCATTACATTTGGTATTTTAACTTTGATAACTATCTTACAAAGTGAAGCGCCTCATCTAATCCATGTGATTTTTATCACAGCACTGAGAATAATTATTACAAAAGGGGACAGCTATGACGGAGGTCACATATTCGATGTAATATCATTGCTACAATGTAACTAAATCGAGTTAATAATATGAAGGTGATGTTAATGAAGCAAGAGGATATAATAAAACGGTTGTCTGACGTCCCTATCTTCAAGGAATTATCTTTAGTGGAGCTTGATCCAATCATTAAGATTGCTCAAACGCGCTTTTATAGACATAAGATGTATGTTTTTATGCAGGATGATCTTCTTGACCGCGTGTTCTTTATACATAGCGGGAAAATCAAAATTTGTAAAACAGATCAATCGGGTAAAGAACAATTAATCTCCGTCCTTGAACCTGGTGAAATGTTTCCCCATGCCGGATTTTTCAGAAAAGGGAATTTTCCGGCACACGCCGAGGTGATGGAAGATGCCTATCTCATTGTCATCCCGATTGACAAATTTGAGGAAATCCTTATTTCCTATCCAGAACTGTGCATTAAACTATTTAAAGTGTTGGGAGAAAAGATTGTTGATCTGCAAGGAAGACTGGAGGCACAAGTTCTCCATAATACGTATGAACAAATTATTTTACTTCTTATTAGACTTTGTAAATCAAACGGTGAGATGGCCGGAGAACTTTACAAGCTTACCACCCAGTTCACCAATCGAGAATTAGCAAATATGATTGGTACTTCTAGAGAGACAGTTAGCAGAACCATCAATCATGTGAAGAAAAAAGAATACGTTACCCTGGATGACGATGGATTTTACCTAATCGACCTTGAGGCATTACAACAAGAGTTATTCTATTAATAATAAAAGTTAAGAGGTGTACGCTTTTGTGTGGAAGGAATTGAGGAAACAAGAAATGTCGAGGTCAATCTTGTTTGGGAACCTTTATTGTCACCTGATAAAATGACAGACGCGGGAAAAAGTTATTTAGGAAGGTGATAAAAAAACGGAAGCACTCGTTTTAGAGGGCTTCCGTTTTTTTATTTTTTAGTCTTCTTTTGGCTTTGTTGGAATGGCGCCTGTAACACTCTGTAATACGTTAGAATCAATATCTTTATCTATCATGATATGAACCATTCCCCTGTCTTTTTCACTCCGAATTAATCGTCCTACTCCCTGCCTGAGGCGGAGGAGCATATAGGGTAAATCCACCTCGAAGAAGGGATTGTCTACCCCATTTCTCTTTGCAGTAAAAACCGGGTCGTTAGGCGGGAAGGGAAGCGAAAAAATCAAGACATTTTCAAGTGATCTACCCGGAATATCAAGACCTTCCCAGAGATGGATGGAACATAAAATTGCATGCTCCTCATTTTGAAACTTTGATACGAGTGTGCTAATCTCCTCGTCACCTTCAAAATAAACTGGATAAGGAATTACTCCTGATAGCTGCTTTTTAAGATGTGATAGTTCTTCTTTATTATTTAATAGTATTAGAGCCCGACCTTCTGAGTGATAAATCATTTTTATAAGATAATTAATTTTATCTTTCATGCTACCTTTTGGAAAACGTGGGAGATAGACTTCCATTTTTTCATCATAGGCAAATGGTGATGCAACAGAAAAGGATAAATAATCCTTCACTCCAAGACTATTTGCTATATAGTCAAACGATTTTTGGTTGGAAAGTGTTGCAGATGAAAAAATAAACGGCTTTTTCTGTGAGAACACCTCTTCACGCATCACTTCTTCGACCATTTTTGGCATGATTACCAGCGTTCGTTCTCCCCCGCCTTCTTCAAACCAAGTGATTCCATTCAATTCTTGTAAGAAAAGCGATAATGAATAGGTGATTTGTTCCAAATACTCCTCAACAATTTTTAAATCATACTCACTAATAACATATAGCTCGCTTTCAAATACAAGTTCTTCTTCCAAGGATTGAAGAGTTGAAAGCAACTTCCTGCATGTTTTCAATACTAAAGGATGCTTGGTAATAATTTGTTTTTCAGAGCCTTTTGTATGTGCTGTGAATTGTGAAATGGTGTCAAAAAATGATTCATTATCTAAAAGCGCTTCTTCAATCGTGTACAATGTTTTCTCGCGCACTTCATTTTCCATTAACCTTGTAAGCAGCGTATCTAACGTATAATCTGTAAAACGGTAACTTAACGCTTTCTGCGCAGCATATTCAAGAAGGTGTCCTTCATCAAAAACAACGGAAGAATGCTCAGGCAGCAGTGGCAGCTGCCCTTCCCGCTTTCTTGATTCCTTTGTCCAAATATGCTCCATATAAAAATCATGAGAACAGATGATTAAATCCGTTGAATGCCGATAATATTCCCGGTGCAATGTCAATCCGCAGCGATGGCGTTTTTCACAGGAAAAACAATCCTGAAGAGTATCCCAATTGATACTGCTCCATTTTTCATCTGATAAATTAGGAAAATCCCGTCTGTCTCCGTACCTTTCAAAAGACTGCATCGAACCGCCCATGTGGATAAAATCAGGCAGCTTTTGATAAACATCGGATATCTCAACCGAAAAATCATTATTCCGAACCTGATCAAGCTTTTTTAAACATAAGTACTGATCCCGTGATTTTGCCAGCCGAACATCGATATTCAATCCGAGTACCTTTTCAAGCTTGGCAATATCTCCTTCTTTTTTTACAAGCTGCTCTATTAGGGTCTCATCGGCACAGGCAATCACAGCAGGCCTATTTGTGTACCTTGCATACATAATCGAGTATAGCAAATACACAATTGTCTTCCCTGTTCCAACTCCTGCTTCAGCGAACATTACTTTTTTATCCTTAAAGGCTTTTTCCAGTTGAAAAGCCATGTAAATTTGTTCATCCCTCAGTTCGAAGCCAGCTTCGGGCAAAATATCATAAAATATGTCACCAATCCATTCTCCTAATTTGTCATAGAAGGATTCAGTTTTGGAAACATCAAACGGCATCCGGTTTTGCATAGTCTACCTCCAAAAAAAAGAGCGCTAGGATTAGCACTCAACATATAATTTTTAAATAAACATGAAATTTATTTCTGATCAACCTCACGTGGTGGTCGTTTTCCCCAATATTGATATAAATCTGTTCGAATAAATCCATTAAATAGCTTTCGTTTCTTAGTTGCTGGTTTTCCATAAAATTGCTCAAACTCTTCATTCGATGTCATGATATAAATCGACCACGTATCAAGCCTACTAAATGCCTGCCCCATTTCCTTATACATTTGCTCGACGGCCTTTTTATCCCCAAGTCTTTCACCGTAAGGAGGATTTCCGACAATTACACCGGATTCCTTACTTGTTGAAATGTCTCTCACCTGCATCTGCTTAAAGTGAATTAAATCACCAAAACCGGCCTCAAAGGCATTTTCCTGAGCAATTTTTACCATCCGGTGATCTATATCAGACCCCGTTATGTCTAAGGGCTGATCATAATTCGCCAAGTCTTCGGCTTCATTCCGAGCTTCATCCCAAACCTTTGGAGAGATCCAATTCCATCCTTCCGAAACAAATTCACGGTTAAAGCCTGGAGCAATATTCTGTCCTATCATTGCCGCTTCTATGGGAATGGTCCCAGAGCCGCAGAAAGGATCGATAAAGGGGCGGTCTGCCTTCCAATTGGTTAACATTACAAGTGCGGCTGCAAGTGTCTCCTTTAATGGTGCTTCACCTTGGTCAATCCGGTAGCCGCGCTTATGAAGCCCCTGACCGCTCGTATCAATCGTAATGGTCGCAATATCCTTTAACAAGGCGACTTCAATACGGTAGAGGGAACCATTTTCCTCAAACCAAGTGCTACGCTTATAATGCTTTTTTAGTCGTTCAACAACTGCTTTTTTGACAATTGCCTGGCAATCAGAAACACTAAAAAGCTTTGATTTTACAGATTTTCCGATGACAGGAAATTCTGCATCTTCAGGTAGGAATTTTTCCCACGGCAGTGCTTTCGTCTTTTCAAATAATTCATCAAAGGTGAAGGCCTTAAATTCGCCAACCTTAATTTTTATTCTGTCAGCCGTTCGAAGCCACAAATTACTGCGGGCTATGGCAGTTTCGTCCCCAGTATAGGTAACCTTCCCATTCTCAACCTCACAGTCATATCCAAGCGACCGTACTTCTTTTGCAACTAGGGCCTCTAGCCCCATTGCCGCAGTAGCAATTATTTGATAGTTTCCCATATCTTCACCCTTAAGAGTTTCAATTTTATGTATGTTTTCGCTTTCCCAGAACAATGATATATACGCTTTCATTATTGACAAAAAACAAACAGTGAATGCAATTATTACCAACAAAAAAGCTCCCCAATTCAGGAGAGCCGTTTTATATCCAGCATACATTCCCATTAATAACGTTCTGTAAGCCATGTTCTGTACCATAGTACTGCAAACGACCATTAGTCTCGTACTTAGGTGGTAATCATCTATCTACAGATTCACGTTGGAACCTGTCCTTCTCCTCGTTCAATTCCTCAGAGAAAGTGCCCCTACCATTATTTGGGTTTCTCGCTCGTGGGGTTTACCCGTTCCACCCTTTCCATTTCTAGAAAGACTACGTCACTGTGGCACTTTTATAGGTACTCATACCATATCCTAAAAAGACTTAGGTATTTTCCCGGCCGTCAATTGGACTTACACCCAATTGCCCTAGCTTATGATTTCGCTAGGCACGAACACTACGAGCATCGCAGCCCGTGCGAGCATGGACTTTCCTCAACAATTCGCGTAAAGCTCATTGCAGCGATTACCCGAACGTCATTAATGATACTTTTCTATTATATGTATTTCCTGCTGTTAATTCAATGGTTTTTATTTGGAAATCGCGGTACAAACTGTCAATCGTATAGTTTACTGCCAAAAACATGTTTTTCCAGATTGGATAATCGTTTTAATATATCAAAATTAGTCGTCCCAGCTGGTTGTGCCACCGGCTGTCTTTTTGACGATTCCTCAAGCTGTTTACGGAGCCTTAAGTTTTCTTGCTGCAGATCCTCTATTTCTTGCTGGAACATTTCATAATCTTTAATGATTAAATCCAAAAATTTATCAACATCTTCTTGTCTATAACCACGAACACCGGTTTTAAACTCTTTTTCTAAAATATCCTTAGCTGTTAATTTCACCTTATCAGCCAACATTCAAATCACCTCAAGTTTAGCCAATCATTAACTATTATTTTTTCAAAAATAAGTCCTTTTGTCAATTTTCTTTTGTTTTAAAAATTGTTGGTTAGGAAAATCATTAAATTATATGAGTAAACTGCTTAAACATTCCTTAATAATCAGACTGTTTTAATTGTTCTTCCTCTATAATCATTTGTAGATCGTAAAATGTAATCAACTCAATCGAAAAGCCACGTTTTTTTTGATATTGAACGGCAAGCTCGTATAGATATTTCGGACTTCCTTCCTTTTCATGATCATAAAGTAGAAGTAAACCATTACTTTTTTCAATAAAAAATTGATTTTTTAAGCGAAACTGCCACGGCTTCTCATATCCCTTTTTCGTTACAGAATCAATGTAATCTGCCCCAGCCAAAACAGACTCGTACCATTCTCTGTTTGTTTCATTCCAGGATGCTTCCTGGTCAAGAAACGGAGTGATTACCGCCAGCTTTAAATCGGGAAATTCCTTCTGCAATTCAAATATAACCTCAGCAGCCCAAAGTTCTACCCCTAATTGACCGCTAATCAGCACCCATTCTAAGCCATCCTCAATCATAGGCAGTAATGATTTCTTAATGGCAGCCTTAATAAATAAAACGGAAGGATGGTCTTTTTTAAAAATTCCTAATTCAAACGGTTTATACCCTGAAATGGTCAGTACTTTAATCAAGAATGTTCTCCCCAACTAAAAATTTTTTTAAAATGGACAAACATTTTGTTCAAAAAAGCATATCATAATGTAAGAAGCAAAAAAACAAGGGCTAAAAAGCCCTTGCAATTGACAACCCTCATATTATGGTCGAGGACCCATAAATGGTCCTGGTACGAAGCCTGGACCTCCTGGTGCGAAGCCTGGGCCTCCTGGTCCAAAACCTGGGCCTCCTGGTCCAAAACCTGGGCCTCCTGGTCCAAAACCTGGGCCTCCTGGTCCAAAACCTGGTACAACATTTGCAGCAGGTATTCCGCCTGGTGCACATGGGTTGCAGCAGTTGATTTGCTGATTGCATACGTCTTCACAGCATGAAGCAGTTTGCGGGCAGTAATGTTTATGCTGGTACATATGATGATTCACTGTTGTTGTGTGTACTGGATGAATATGTGGTACTACTGATGTAGAAAACGTATGGTTCACAATTTCCTGAGTCGGATGAATAACTGGCGGCAAAAAATTTGTTCCAAGATACATATAATAATCTCCTTTCAAATATTCTGTTTACATTAACAGCCTATGTTGAAGGAGTTACTCTTGTACTAATTAAAATACCTATTTTTCAAATCATCAGAATTTATAAGGCTAACATTTGCTTCTAATTTTTTTATAGCATCGAATAAAAGCTATCTTTTAAGCTTGTAAATACCACTGCAGTCAAACATACGACAATAAAAAATAAGAATAAAATTGCTTTATACATATTACCAGCTCCATAAGGTTTTTATAGTCGTTTTTTCTCAATCCAAATTCAAATTTTACCTTTTTCAACGGAAATAAACAATATGGATATCCTGGTTTTCATCAAAAATTATTAAGATTTTGTGACAATTAATCGAACAGTGACGAAATAACCATTTACATCACTGATTTTGGCGAAAATTGCGCTTACCCGGGAAATTTAGCATATTTTCGTTCTAACCGTTTTAACCTTTTTTCAAACTGCTCTAAAGTCATATGACTTTTCATTTTAGCTTGGTTTTCGAATTGTGTTATTTGTAATATTGCTTTTTGACAATAATTTATTGCAAGCTTGTAATCAATTAGTATATGTTCATGTATTTTTGCAAGCTCCAGAAATGCCTCTAACCTTATCCGATCGTCATTGCAATCGACAACATCAAGGAACATTTTTTGAGTCATTTCCCAATTACGTTCTTTTTTGTGTTGATAAGCCAAAATGAGTTTTGCTTGAAAGGAAGTAACATCATTGCCAGTTGTAAGTTTGGTCAATACTTTCTCTGCTTCATTTTTTTCTCCCAAAGTGGCAAACCAACGCCCAACTTCATATGATTCCGGTCGAGTTTGATTTCGATCGCTCCCGAATAGTTGAAAAGTTAGATGGGTATATAAAGTAACAAGTGATAAAATGTCGATTTCATTATGCTTCAGGATCCCAAGCATGCCTTCTAGCTGTTTGCTTTCAATAAAATCAAAATAAATCATTGGGGCTAAAAATCCAGGAATATCATCCACTCTTTCCAGCCCTAGAACCTCTTTCTCAACAATTGCCAATTTCATACGGTCTAATCTATGCTTCCAAAGCCTTCTCGCAGCATGATAAAGATCAAAATGACCAAACGCAGGCAGTTTTGGGACATGCTCCCTTACAAGAGTATGTCTTGTTTTAACTTGAGGCCAATCAAATGATTTTCCATTGTACGTAACCAGTGTTTTATAATTTACCTTTTCTAAAAAACTTTGATATAAAGCTACCTCTGCACCAGGGTGCGGAAGTATGTGCTGTCTTAAAATGAGCTGTTCCCCGGAAATGCTAGCATATCCCAGTAAAAAAATTGTATTTCCAACCCCGCCGCCAAGTCCTGTCGTTTCGGTATCGAAAAAGAATAATTCTTCTGCTTGGTGTCCTTTTGCTGATAAAGGGTGACTGACCGACTGATAATTCCAAATGTCAACAGCCTTAAGAAAATCACGAAAACAGTAATGCCCATGCTGGTGTGAAAGTGGATATTTTACTTCTCTAATCAAACAATAATCTTGATCGAAAAAATATGGAAACACATTTTCCTCTTCCCATTTCTCTCGGAAGGGTATCTCAACATTAACCGTATTAGAAATGTGGTCAATTTTTTCGGGCTGGTTTCCCACTGATATGTGAGGTTTTAAGCGATTTAACTTATTTTTTAACGACATGGATACACTTCCTTGCCAAAAGCAAAAGATTTCAAAAATGAATTAATAATTTTTAATGCATCCTTTTTAGCCGATTCACTAACGGTGTCTGTTCCAATACATGACGGACAGCCGGATTCGCACTTACAACTGTCAATCATTTTTTTTGTTTCGGAAAATACTTCTGACATCCCGATGTATATTTTTTCACTTAAGCCAATTCCTCCTGGATATCGATCATAAAAGAAAATCGTCGGCTTCTCATTATGATCTGCCTTTACTTGCGGGATGACATGAATATCTTGAGGGTCGGCCATAACAAAAAGTGGAGCAATATGATTTAAAGCATGTGATGCTCCGATAAGCCCCTGCTCGAGTCGTTCCTGTCCCATTTCAGCAAGCGGCTTATTTAATGAAATCCATGCCGCATTCGTATGGAGCTCCTCTTCAGGAAGATGAATTGGTCCAGACCCAATATTTTCGTGCGTTTCAAATTTGATTTTTTTAAAAATCGTTGCCATTGCTCGAACGCTTACATCCCCAAAACCGATTTCCACCTCATCCATCGTCTGAAGCTTATCCTCCTCTAACACTTTTAATTGAACAGCTAAGTTGGCATCGGTAAAATAGTCTACATCCACTTCCCTTACAAATGCCTTCTTCTCATCCCAGTCAAGCTTTTCAACTTGAAATTGTGTACCTTGGTGTAAATAAATGGCTTCATCATGAAGAAGTGTCATTGCAGAAAATCGATCCATTTCTCCAATTACTTTCACATTAGCCACATCTGATTGGTCGACAATAATTACATTTTCCTGTGATGCCGAGCGCAAGCTAATGTTATGCGCCGGAAAAGAATCATTCATCCAATACCATTTATCCCCATTCCGATATAAGACTCGCTCCTCAGTTAAGTATTCAAGCAGTTCATCAAGGGGGCCTGCATTTCCATATTGCTCTCCCGCCTTAAATGGCAGCTCATAGGCAGCACATTTCATGTGATCAATTAAAATAATAAGATTATCCGGGTTAATCCTTGCTGTTTCTGGGCTTTTAGTAAAAAAGTAATCAGGGTTTTGGATAATATATTGATCAAGAGGACTAGAACTTGCAACCATAATGACCAGTGCTTCCCCGTGTCTTCTCCCAGCTCTTCCAGCTTGCTGCCATGCACTCGAGATGGTCCCTGGATAGCCCGTCATAATGCACACCTGCAGCTGCCCAATGTCAACCCCCAGCTCAAGTGCATTTGTACTGACCACACCATAAATGTCTCCGGAACGGAGGCCTTTTTCAATTTTTCTTCTTTCTGTTGGGAGGTAGCCGCCGCGATACCCCATAATAGATTTAGCACCTAACTGTTTTTTCACTAATTCTTGCAGATAGGTCAGAATGATTTCGACTCTCACCCTGCTTCTTGCAAAAACAATCGTTTGAATTTTATTTTTTAATAGTTCACCGGCAATTTTCCGAACTTCAAGTGTAGCACTTCTTCTAATATTTAACGGCTTATTAACAATCGGCGGATTATAGAAGAGAAAATGCTTCGTCCCGCTTGGGGCACCATTATTATCAATCAAACTCATTTTTTCTTCAGTTAATGCTTCAGCATGCTCTAACGGGTTTGCAATCGTTGCGGATGTACAAATAAACACGGGATTGCTTCTGTAATATTGGCAAATTCGTTTCAGTCTTCTAATCACATTAGCAACATGGCTGCCAAATACACCGCGATATGAATGGAGCTCATCAATAACGACAAATTTTAGATTTTCAAATAGTGAAACCCATTTAGTATGATGCGGTAATATTGCAGAATGAAGCATATCTGGATTAGTAATGACGACATGACCGGCTTTTCGCACCTTTTGGCGGATATTAGCCGGTGTGTCCCCGTCATACGTATAGCTATTAATATCGACACCCGCAGCTTGAATTATTTCGTTAATTTCACTCTTTTGATCCTGTGCTAGTGCTTTAGTTGGAAATATATAAAGAGCCCTTGAATCAGGATTTGTAAGAATCGCTTGCAAAACTGGAAGATTATAGCAAATTGTTTTTCCTGAGGCCGTCGGTGTTACCGTGACGATACTTTTCCCATCAGTAATTTTCTCATATGCTGATTTTTGATGAGTATAAAGCTGTTCAATTCCTTTACTTTGAAGCGATTTTCTTAAAACCGGATGTAAGTTTTCCGGGAACGGCACTGTCTGAGCCGGCTTTTCCTCAATGGTCTGCCATGTGACAATATTCTCTTTAAATTCATCATTTATTCTTAAATCCTTTAGGATTTCTTGCAGGCTTTTTCTTAACTTCATGTTTCTCACCTCATACCTATATTTTAGCGAATAGACGTTCGTTATAAAAGAAGAAAACAAAATTTTTTATAATAATAGAATCGGTACATTCTTCCAATGCATTTATGTAAAATAGCATGAATGAAAATAAACTATTCCCGATATTTTTGGTACAATAGATAGTAACTGAAATGAATTTGAAGGTGATTGAATGAGAATAGAAGAAATCAAGAGGGTACTCGCTAATTTCACCCTTTTTCACGAATTGACCGATTTGGAATTGACGAATGTTGCTAATATCGCGATTGCAAGGGATTGGAAAAAACAGAGTCATGTTTTTCTTCAAGGTGATCCGCTGCAGAATGTTTATTTTATTTATGACGGTAAAATCAAAATCTACAAAAGTGATGTCAATGGTAAAGAACAAATTGTTGCCATCGCGAAAAAAGGTGAAATGTTTCCACATGTAGGCTTTTTCAGAAAGGGAGATTACCCTGCATATGCAGAGGTCCTTGAGCCATCAACGCTTATTGCTGTCCCCATTTCAAAATTTGAATCCGTACTGATTGACAATCCTGAGCTTTGCATCAAGGTATTTAAGGTGCTTGGTGAGAAAATCGTTGATTTGCAAGACCGGCTTGAAGAACAAATTCTTAATAATACGTATGAACAGATCATCAAGCTTCTCATCCGGCTAGCACAAAAACATGGTATTGAGCAAGAAGATGGCACAATCCTTCTAAAGTCAGAATTCACTAATAAGGACCTTGCCAATATGATTGGAACCACAAGAGAAACGATTAGCCGAACGTTAACAAAAATGAAAAAAGATGAGTTAATCGAAGTAGATGACAGAGGAAACATGATTGTAGATGTTAAAATACTTATGGAAGAAATCAACTTCATTTAAGAAAAGTACAAGCCTCCGGTTAGCGGCATATAGACTAGATCTGGACAATTCTCAAATTCGAAGCTTATACTTATTTCTTAAATAATACACCGCAGCGAAGGTGCTGCGGTGTTTTAAGTTTATTTAATTGATAACTGGAGCATGTCTTCCATGTCTTCTTTGGCCGTACTGATCAATTTTAGATTGAATGTATCTTGAAGAACTTTTAGAACCCCTTCAGAAATAAATTCAGGCGGTTTTGGTCCAATCCGAATATCTTTAATTCCTAAACTGAAAAGCCCTAATAGAATTGCTACTGCTTTTTGCTCAAACCAAGACAATACAATGCTAACTGGAAGTTCATTTACTTCGCAGCCAAATGCATCTGCTAATGCCATGGCAATTTTCACAGTAGAACCAGAGTTATTGCACTGGCCCAAATCGATATAACGAGGAATGTTTGTTCCTGGAACGACACCGTAGTCCACATCATTAAAACGGAATTTTCCGCAGGAAGTTGTCAAAATAACCGTTTCCGGTGGGAGTGATGTTGCCAGTTCACGGTAGTAGTCGCCGCCATGACCAGGTGCATCACAGCCTGCAATAACAAAGAAGCGTTTAATTTTCCCCTTTTTTACTGCATCAATTACTTCCGGTGCAATTCCTAGAACTGTTTCATGATGGAAGCCTGTAAGCAATGTTTCTTCAGACTGGATTGCCGCTTCTGGAAGCTCTAAAGCCCTCTCAATTAAAGGAGAAAAATCATCATTGAGAATTTTTTCGACATTTTCAAGCCCTGCCACTTCATAGGTAAACATCCTGTCAGCATATGTTCCTTTGATTGGCATCACACAGTTAGTCGTCGCTAAAATAGCTCCTGGGAATTTCTCGAAAAGCCTGCGTTGATCATACCAGGCCTTGCCGATATTCCCTTTTAAATGTGAATATTTCTTTAGAGCAGGATAACCGTGTGCAGGCAGCATCTCCGAATGTGTATAAATATTAATACCTTTGCCTTCAGTCTGCTTCAATAATTCTTCTAATGCAAATAGATTATGACCCGTGACAACGATGCATTTGCCTTCAATTTTGTTTTGGCTCACTCGAACCGGCTCTGGTATGCCTAATCGCTTTGTATGGGCCTCATCAAGCATTCCCATCACGCGGACAGCGGCCTGCCCTACCTTCATCGCCATGTCGATATGTTCTTGCACATTAAAATTTGAATTCGTTAATGTCAGATAAAGAGCTTCATGGGTAGTTGTATCAACAAACGGATCTGTAACCCCTAGTTGATTAGCATGTGTACGATAGGCCGCAATTCCTTTTAATCCAAAAATAATCGTATCTTGTAAGCTTGCAATTGTCTCATCTTTACCGCAAACACCCATAACCGTACAACCGCCAGTTGGAGTTTGTTCACATTGATAACAGAACATATAGCTACCTCGCTTTCCATTAATTACTGCTTTAGAGTATATTTTTTTAAAAATATTTGATGTGATTTACATCACTTAAAACAAGTTGTAATAAATCGTTCAAAAAGTTATTGGATTAAAATGGCGGCACATACCTAGTTTAATCAGCATAAGATATGGAGTGAAATAATGGAAAGAGAGGGAATGATGATGTCATCCATGCTTCCGAGTGATAAAAATAACTCTAAAAAGCCTATACCAGAACCATTTCGTGAATTAGCGAAAACGATGAACGATTTCTTTACTGAAAAACCAGTCCGTGGATTTTTACAGTCGATTGATGATCTTTTCAAAACTCCTTTTCCTGTTGCGGCAGGATTTCCTGTAGAAACTGTTGAAACCGGGAAGGAATATATTATTACTGCCGAACTTCCAGGAGTGAAAAGAGAACAAATCCAATTAAATATTACTGGGAACTATGTAACTATTTCTGTTGAAAATAATGAGCTAGAAACCGAGGAAAACGACCAAACACAAGTTTATCGTCGCAAATTTTTTCGACAACAATCGTCAAGAACCATTTCCTTTCCACATGTGATTAATGAGAAAACGGTGAAGGCGTCTTACCGAGATGGATTACTACAAATCCGAATTCCCCAGGTAAAAGGAAAAATCATCGATATAGAAGATTAGCAAAGTGGAATAACACTTGATTTTCTAAATAGTAAAAGACGGCTATTGATAGCCGTCTTTTCTATTAAGCCTTAAAGAAACCTCCAAAACCTTTGACAAGTGACGAAACTTGGTTTACAGCATTCACCATTGTACCTGCTGTATTGACCATTTTATTAAAATCGACCGACCCGTCCTGCGACTTGAAAGAATTCATAATCGATTTCATACCGCTGGGTTGTTTCGGCAACATACTTTGCTTTGGATATGGGTTCATCATGGGATAACCATTCATTGGCATATAGGCTTGAGGTCGAACTATTTCATCCTTTGGCTGCAACGGGTTTTGAAAAAGGAACTGCGAATCCTTTTGTGAATACTGTTGATTTTGGTATGGAACATTTTGCGGAACGAATCCAGGTTGATAGTTTTGACCAAATGGCTGCATACCTTGCTGGAAATAAGGGTTTTGTTGTTGGAAAGCCATAAAATCATTATTTTGGGGGTTCATTTGATATGGCATTGGTTGATTTCGATAAAAAAAATGTTGCGGGTTCCATTGTTGATCAATTGGAACTTGGTGCACCATTTGCCCCGAGTATCCATTATGAACGTAATGATTTGGTCTATTTTTACCAAACATGGGCAAACATCTCCTCCACGAATATCTCTATTACAGATTATGAAGGTTTGAAAAAAAGGTGATTATATTGAAACTTTCGTCAATGTCTAATTAAGAGGAATTTTGTCTAAAGTTTAAATATTTTAAAAACTAGAAATCCTTTTATTTCGTGGTACGATAAGAAAAATGATGGAGGAGGAGCTATTTATGGACATTCGCGAATTAAAAAGCAAATTTAATCAAAGTCGGGATTACAAAACAGATGACGTTAACTCTTTAATGGATTTTGCTAAGAAAGCGTATATTCATAACGAAATTACTATTAAAGAATATCGCCTTCTTGTCGGTGAGCTTGAAAAACAAGGCGCAGTAATTCCTGATACTGACTTTGAAAACTCCCTCATCGAACATTCTTAAAAATCATGATTCAAAGAGATGCCAAAAAAAGCATCTCTTCTCTATTTTTTTACCTCTTTAACTACTTCTTGCAGAAAATATTCAACAGTACGGTGAGAATTTAGAAACCTGGTTTTGCTAGTTTCTGAGAAAAAGGCTTGAATCGAGAGCTGTTCGATATGTTCTGATGTCGTGTTGATCTGCTTCAAATGCAAATGTTTATGATTTGACAATGAAAGCCATTTTTTCATTGCTTTTTCCCACTTATCATTTATTTCCTTAACTTCATTTGCAAATGGTTTAATGACCTCATGAAAATCATGTTTAATTCCTTTCTCTCTGCCATCTTGATAGTACTTCATAAATAAGCGATTATAATATAACAGTTTTTCAGTTAGTTGAAGTATTTCTTCAGACATCTTTATTTTATCCCTTCTAAATCTTCAAAATAAAAAAGTAGCAAAGTAATTGTTTGCTACTCTCATTCAACACTATCATTTTAGCTGTAATGATAAGCCTAATTCAAGTTTTAATGGTTTAGGAACCTGGTTTAGGTTAGAATCTGAACTTTCCTCGTATTGGATAATATTAGCTATTTTATTTTCCATATCTGATAGCTTTTGAACCGGTACAGTTAATTTTTCTTGTTCATCCTTGTTCATACTAATGCGAAGGTCGGAGAATGATGCTTCGAGAACCGACCCCAATTCTTCTAATTGATCGTATATTTCTGTCAGCATTGTAAGCAGTTTTTCCTTTTCGGACAGTGGCTTATTCATTTATAAAACCCTCCTCGCGATAATCTATTAGGTATTATTCTCCTTCTTTGATTAGCTTCCTTCTCTCTTGACAAAACTAGAAGAAGTTCGTCAAAGATAGTGTAAAATCTGCAGGCATCCCTTTTACTTTCGACAATCATTATTCCGCATGAAAAACTGGAAAAGCGTACATGCTAGTATTGGAGGTGTTTTTGATGTCAAAAAAGAAAAAACCAACCAATAAACAAACACAATCTGAGTCAGAAAAAAGAATTGGGTATGGAGATAAAAAAATGGAAGGCCCAGATCGTCCTTCTACATAATGTGTAACAAAGGCCAAAAGCAAGGGATAGGACCCTTGCTTTTTTTTATTACCATTTATTCAAATCTAATACCTTCTGAAGTGTAAGCAATAATTGAAGCTGGTTTGATTTCGCAAAGTACCAATCTGTAAGATGGATTGGGTGACGATGGCGGGCAGGAAAATACAACCAAGCTGGAGACACCTTTCGATGTTTACTCCAGTCCTCATATGTATGCTGGTGATGTACAATAACTGGGAAGCTCGTACGCAGCAGTGGGGTTTTGCGAACGGTCTTTATTTTAAAATACTGTTCATAATCATATCTTGAACCTGTATGCGGGGTCTTTTCCGCAAATTCAAGAAAATAAGGAAACAGCCTGGGATGGAAGAGGATACTTGCAAGTCGTTTACCTAAGTTAATTCTCTTTGAAAGAGATTTAAAGCCATTTACACTAGCCCCATAAACTTCTCCCCCACATGTTGGAAACAGAACACAGCTAAAATGAAGCCAGTCCTGAAAGGAAAAAATCATTGAATGAAATACCTTTTTCTGATATATGGGATGTTCAATTACAGGAGTTTGGATCACATTTTGCTCATTTATGATTAATGCAGTTGTCAGCCTGTTCCGATCTTTCTCTTTCCAATATCGAGTCCATTCTTTTTGAATAAATGCTGAAACATTGAAATAAGGAAGTAAGTGAAACATTGATCGATTTATTTTCGTCGAATATTGATAGAGCAATAACTGGGGAAAAACATCATGGAAAATGAGCCAATTGGCCCGCTCATATGTAAGGAATAGTTGTTTTCTCATTCCTACATCAATAATTTGAGGGAAAATGGATCCTTCTAGATCACACATATTCCATCCCCCATTTCGCGAAACCATGCTTGCAAGAAAGGACCAAATAATATCCGGATTTTTTTTAAAAAATGTAAAGTAGGCATCTGTTCTCGAGATATTATCAATATTTTTATTCTTTGTTTCACTTAGAATTTGACGGATGATTGTTTGTTCCTGTATTGTAAGATGATTCATATTCTTCTTCCCTTAAATGTTTTAGTAGAGTATGAGTAACATGGAATGATAAACGCTTCCGTAAAATGAATCATGCTTATATTTGGCATTCACGGTACAATTGTTATTAGAGTGTGTAAGCGAAAGTATTTTATACACCCCAATCATGCTAAGATTTGATATGATAAGGAATAGCTTGAGAGGTGTAAATCATGAATGTTAACTATCCAAATGGAAAAAAGTACAAATCGAAAGAACGTGAGACCGAAATTCCCTTAAAAAATAAGAAAAATGGTTCGTATAGTAATAGAGGTATGACACTTGAAGATGATTTAAATGAAACAAATGAATTCTACCGGGAACGAAAAATTGCTGTCATCCATAAGAAACCAACACCGGTTCAAATTGTCCAGGTTGATTATCCAAATCGAAGTGCGGCCGTTATTAAAGAGGCATATTTTAAACTAGCTTCGACAACTGACTATAATGGGGTCTATAAAGGAAAATATATTGATTTTGAAGCAAAAGAAACACAAAACCCAACCTCTTTTCCATTAAAAAATTTCCATCAGCACCAAGTGCAGCATATGGAAGAAGTAATGAATCAAGGAGGTATTTGTTTTGTTATTCTCCGGTTTACAAAATTTGAGCAGGTTTATTTGCTTGAAGCAAAGCACTTGTTGAAGTATTGGGAGAGAATGATGAATGGGGGCAGAAAATCAATTAAGAAAGAAGAAATTGAACAAATGGGTCATTACATTCCACTTGGTTTTCAACCAAGAATTGACTATATTAAAATAATAGATACACTTTACCCTCCTTTTAAAAGTTAAAAGAAGGTTAGAAAGGAAGGAAATTCACATGTCTGAACAATATCAATCAAGAGAGGAGCGCCGGAAGAAACTCCAATCCAAAGGAAAGCCAAAAGCCAAGAAAAAATCCGGCGGGCTATTTAAGAAAATCTTTCTTAGCCTTGTAGTCCTTGGAATCGTTGGTATACTGGCAGGAGTTGGTACTTTCGCCTATTTAGTAAAGGATGCTCCCAAACTTGACCCGAAATTATTAAAAGATCCAATCCCTTCAAAGATATTAGCTAAAGATGGAACACAGATTGCTGAAGTTGGTGCTGTTAATCGCGAATATGTAAATTATAAAGATATACCAAAGGTAGTCGAAAATGCCGTTTTAGCAACCGAGGATTACCGTTTTTATCAACACCATGGGATTGACCCAATTCGCCTCGGCGGTGCTATTTTGGCTAATTTCCAGCGTGGATTTGGAGCTGAAGGCGGCAGTACCATTACACAGCAGGTTGTTAAAAATACCTTTTTAAAACCGGAAAAAACATTAAAACGAAAAGTTCAGGAAGCATGGCTTTCTTATGAACTTGAACAAAAATATACAAAGCATCAAATTTTTGAAATGTATGTCAATAAAGTATATGTATCTGAAAACAGTCATGGACTCGCCACTGCAGCAAAAATCTATTATGGAAAAACATTAGATGAATTAACTTTAGCAGAGGCTGCCCAAATTGCCGGAATGCCTCAAAGTCCAAATAATTATAATCCATTTAACCATCCGGATTTGGCTGAAAAAAGACGAAACATTGTCTTAACGTTAATGCATGATCATGGATTTATTTCAAAACAAGAAATGGAAGATGCGAAAAAGGTTTCTGTTGCATCGACTGTTTTGAAGGAACAAGAACGTCAGGTCGATGCAAAGCCTTTCGATTCCTTTGTTGATGCTGTCATTGATGAAGTAAAGGAAACAACAGATTTTGATATTTTCACAGATGGTCTGACAATTCAAACTACATTAGACAAAGATGCCCAAACTTATGTTTATAAAATGCTTAATTCACCAGATATCATTAAATACCCAGATGAAGAATTCCAAGCCGGGATTGCACTCATTGATACGAAAACGGGAGAAATCCGTGCAATCGGCGGTGGAAGGAACCAACAGGTAAAACGCGGATTTAACTATGCGATAGACACTAAGAGACAGCCTGGATCAACTATCAAGCCTGTCCTTGATTACGGCCCAGCAATTGAATATTTAAATTGGGGCACATATGAAATGATTGAGGATAAACCGATTACCTATTCCACAGGGAAAAAGTTTGGAAACTGGGATCAAAAATATATGGGCCCTATGACGATAAGGACGGCACTGCAATTATCACGAAACACACCTGCAGTTCAAACACTTCAGGAGGTGGGCTTAGATAAAGCGAAAGACTTCGCCCTAAGTCTTGGTATTCCGTTAAAAGAAATCTATGAATCATATGCAATTGGTGGATTTGGTGGTAAAACCATCGGGGTATCCCCTCTTGAAATGGCTGGAGCGTATAGTGCTTTTGGAAATAACGGTATTTACACAAAACCGCATGCTGTTACTAGTATTAAGCTTCGTGACGGTTCTGTTTTAAGCACAGCACCTGAACCAAAGGTAGTGATGAAGGATTCTACTGCCTTTATGATTACGGATATGATGAAGAGCGTTCTTGTTTCTCCTGGTACCGGGACAAGGGCTAATGTACCCGGTCTTCCGATTGCAGGTAAAACAGGAACAACAAATTATACCGATGATGAAATGAAACAATTGAACATTAAGAGAGGTTCTGTACCTGATGCATGGTTTACTGGTTATACGACCAATTACACTGCCTCCATTTGGACAGGGTACGGGGATCGTAAAACACCAATAACATCAGTCGAAGATCAAAGAATCGCTCAGTTAATTTTTAAAAATTTAATGGCCCATGTGTCAAAGGATATTAAAACCCCTGATTTCACAATGCCTAACAGTGTGCAAAAGGTGAGAATTGAAAAAGGCTCAATGCCTCCAGTACTAGCTAGTGAATTCACACCGGATAGTGAGGTTAGTACCGAATATGCCGTTAAAGGGCATGCGCCTAAAAAGGTTTCTGAGAAATATAACAAACTTGAGGCACCTGTAAACCCAACGGCAAAATATGATGCTGTTAATAAAAATATTGTCTTAACATGGGATTATCCTAAAGCCAATAACGCAGCTATTCAGTTTGATATTACCATCGATAATGTTTCTACACCAGGTCATATCGTTCAAACTGAAAACAGCTTGACAATTCCTGCTAATCCAGGCGAGAAATATACATTTACCCTATTTGCGATTAACGGGAATAAAAAGAGTGATTCTGTTTCTACTTCTATTGAAATTCCTAAGCCTGATAATGAAAATGACCAAGGTGATCAAAATGGCTCTGGAAATGAGAATGGTAACGGCAATGGTACTGGTAACGGAAATAGTCCTGGTAATGGAAATGGTACTGGTAACGGAAATGGTACTGGCAATGGAAATGGCACTGGTAGTGGAAATGGAGGCGATCCAGGAGGAACAATCCCTCCCGTTACCCCTCCAGGAAACCCTTCCGGCGGGCAGGGATCTGGAACACGGGAACCCTAAAATCAGTTATAAAAAAACGTCTAGGCATTTGGCCTAGACGTTTTTTTAACTATATTTCTCTTTGCATATAGCTTTTCCTGTTCAACCATTAGCTCCGAAAGCTGACGGTATGAATGATATAAACCAGGCCTAGCCATGATAAACCCTAATCTTTCTTCAATATTTACAGGCTTAAAATAAAACTGATGAAAGGGAATCGAATCATAAGGAGTGGAAGCTTTCTCATTTGTGTAATACAAAAATTGAATGAATAAGACAATTCCCTTTTCCATCCATTCTTTAGCTTTTTTCTGGTCACGTTCACGGAATAATTGGTCAAGTCGTATCTTAACGCTTTCCCATTCTTCCAGTATAGTAGAAACTGTCTCTGCTCGATTATCCATTGACAGCTACCTTTGCTTTCGTCCTTTTCCTGCCTTCTCGGCATAATTCTAATAATGGACAGCTTGTACACTGAGGATTTTGAGCTTTACAATGATATCTGCCAAAAAAGATTAAGCGGTGATGGGTTACCGACCATTCTTCTTTCGGAACCTTCCTCATTAATGTTTTTTCTACTTCCAATACTGAATCCTTCCAGCGGCAAATCCCGAGACGTTTGCTCACTCGTTCTACATGCGTATCAACGGCAATCGCAGGGATATTAAAGGCAACCGACACAACAACATTCGCTGTTTTCCTGCCAACTCCAGGAAGTTTAGTCAACTCATCTCTATCCATTGGAATTTCTCCGTCATATTCATCGATCACTATCTGGCAAAGGCTTTGAATGTTCTTAGCTTTATTTCGGTAGAGTCCAATAGAACGAATATCATTTTGAAGTTCTTCAAGCGGAACCTTTAAGTAATCTTCTGGTGTTTTGTACTTTGTAAATAATTCCTTCGTCACTTTATTGACAAGCGCATCGGTACATTGTGCCGATAATGAAACAGCAATGATCAGTTCGAAGGGATTCGAATGGTTTAACTCACAATGGGCTTCTGGAAACATTTTACCCATTTCATCTAAACAATAACGGATTTGGGTATTATTCAGCAAACATATCACCTACTACTTTATGAAATGAAATAAAACGAGAGAATGTCCTCTCTCGTTAATCAAAAACTTTATTGCTCTAACCAGTTATAGAAAGGGACAAGTGGCTGATGTGAATCATCCTTGACGTTTCCCTTTGATACTTGTTTTTGCCGGAACTTACGGCCATGATTTTTTGCTTGTTCAATAGTTTTTATTCCGTTTTTCTTCCATTCAAAAAGGATTCTATCAATATAACGAAAATTTAATTTTCCAGACATAACGGCTTCACGAAGAGCAGCTTTGATGATGACAGGATCATGGTGATCATCATCCATCCACATCCCAAGGGATTCACATTCAAACGGTGATAAGGGGCGGCCAAATTCATTCTCAAAACAAGTATAAAGATCGGTTTCTTCAGATTTTTTATCGATTTCTTTTGAAGCTTTATTATTTATCATGAACTGATCAATGAGTTTTTCCCACAATGGATTTATTGAGTACTTCTCAAAACGAATACCATCATGAGAGTATTGATCAATGATTTCAATAAAACCTTTTTGGATCAGCCTTCTAAGCATTTCATTACAGTCCGAAATCGAAACGGTCATACGTGCAGAAAGCTCTTCCGGAGTAGGAAATTCGTTTCCTTTTTCTATAAAGGTAAGGATATTTAATAAAAGAACAAGTTCAGTTTCGTTTAAATTAAGGTTACGGTATTCCGAAAACAATAATGAAGGAATGGTTATACTCCCTTCCTGGAGCCATGCTATAATATTTGATTTCATAAAAAGGACACCTCCTGATTAGTATAACACGAACCACCCATTCGAGTAAGGGTAATAGGCATCCCATAATTGGAAAGGAAATTAAAAAGCCTGCTTAGCAGACTTTTTGATCATTCTTCCATGAGAACACGTATCTTATAAATTAGTTCTATAGCTTCGATTCAACAAACTGGTGAATCCTTGCCACTGCTTTTTCTAATTGATCTAGTGAAGTTGCATAAGAAAGACGAATATTATCCGGTGTTCCAAATCCAGACCCGGGAATAACCGCCACTTTGGCTTCTACAAGTAAGGCTTCTACAAAGTCATCAACATGATAAAATCCAGTCATTTCAGCTGCCTGCTTAACATTTGGGTACAAATAAAAAGCTCCTTGCGGCTTCACACAAGTGAAACCGGGAATGGCAACCAATTTATCAAAAATGATTTCTAATCTTTTTTCAAATGCTTGCCGCATTTCTTCAACTGGCTCTTGTGGTCCATTGTAGGCAGCGATTGCAGCGAATTGGGCAGTTGTTGTTGGATTTGATGTACTGTGACTAGCAAGGTTTGTCATCGCCTCAACAATCTGTTTATTACCGGCAGCATATCCAATTCTCCAACCTGTCATAGAATGAGACTTGGAAACACCATTAATAACAATGGTTTGTTCTTTAAGCTCTGGTGAAATTTCCGCTATTGAAACATGCTTTGCACCAAAATAGACAAGCTTTTCATAAATTTCATCTGAGACAATAAGAATATCTTGCTCAAGACAAACTTTACCCAATTCTAAAAGTTCATCTTCCGTATACAGGACCCCTGTAGGATTGCTTGGTGAATTGATTATTACTGCTTTTGTCTTGACTGTAATTGCCTGTCTTAATTGATCAGGTGAAATCTTAAATTGATTTTGTTCATGCCCTTCAATATGAACCGGCACTCCTCCTGCTAATTTAACTTGTTCGGGATAACTTACCCAATATGGAGAAGGAATAATAACCTCATCACCATCATTTAAGAGAACTTGAAATAGGGTATAAAGAACGTGTTTTGCTCCATTACCAACAATGATTTCATTCGGTTTATAGATTAATCCTTGATCCTGTTCAAACTTCTTGATTATTGCTTTTTTTAATGCAGGCAGCCCAGCAGATGGCGTATATTTGGTATGCCCCTCATTCATTGATTGTAATGCAGCATCTATAATATGCTGTGGTGTATTAAAGTCAGGTTCACCCGCTCCTAATCCGATGACATCTTCCCCTTGTTCCTTTAGTTCCTTTGCTTTTGCTGTAATAGCCAATGTTGATGAAGGTGTAAGTGCCATCACCCGATTTGCTAGTCTCACTGTCATCCCTCTTCCTCCATTTTCCAACCAGTCTATAGATTTTCAATTTTTTTTAGCCACTCACCAGTTTCAAAGTGAACATAATAATAATTTATTAAATTATTTTCGGAACGGTAGTAAATTTCCCATAATGGAATATTTTTTTCCATGCCTAGCCGAACTGAAATAATCTTTTTTGGGTTTTTTTCTTGCAATAGTTTTTGAACAGCTTCGTCTTTTGATATACCATTTTTCGCTTTTTGAACAAAAACCTTTTTACTTTTATCAGGGATCCATACGATGATTTTCTCACCTTTATTATTTTTCCCTTCAATTACATTTACTGTTTCCAACCCATTGTAAATATGAAAATCTTGTACCTCGCTAATTTGAACCTTTTTATTCGCGAGTGTTACAGCTTTTTTTTCCGCAGCTTTAACTGGTTCTACTGAAGAAAAATATACCTTTATTAATATTCCAATAATGACTATTACGAATAATACGAGAAAAACAATCCATTTTTTCATTTTATCTCACTTCTTTATGTACGATATATGGTGAATATTGCTTTATTTTGGTCTTCTTGATCAAGGGCTAGGCCAAACATGAGATCATTTTGTTTTAAGGTTCGATTTAGTGCATCAACAATTTTATATAAATCCGAACTGTATTGGATTTTAACTGTTGATAAAACTTCAATTTTACTTTCCATCTGTATTTCTCCTCTTTCCACTTTAACTCTACCTGTGAAGAATCTTTCTAATTATTATAACAGGATAAAACCCTATGTGTTGCAAATCTAACTAAATAAAATAAATTTTTTCTTTATCGTAAGGGCTATTTTTCTTCCACCTCTGCCGGGATCGTAATAACCTCATAATTCGATTCAGTAAATTTAATTGTGACCGTACCGTGTTTTTTTGTAAAATACACCTCTGACCATATACCATGCAAATCATGAAGTATATTTATATTCGGTTGATGTTCCTTCACTGCAAAAAGAATCGATATTTGCGGATTCAGGTATTGAATTAATTGATCTGATAGCGGTTTTTCCTTATTGCTGTTAGGGATTTTAAAAACATTGACATTCTTAAGATTCTTCTTAAGAAGTGTTTGTTCAGCACGATTGCTAAATGAAGTCATCAAAAAAATATTGTGCTCGAAAAAATTTAACATTAAATCCATTCCTTCATTTGGTTCATTCCCGACGAATTGAACTTCAGCAGTCATCTCGGGGAGGATTTCTTTTCTAGTGCCCTCTCCCCAGGAAATGAACGAAATTGGAATGGATTGATCTAAATTTTTTGCTAATAGCTTCGAAAATTCAGGTGTAGTGATAATCTCTTTTATGTTATATTTCATAATTACTTGGTTAATCTTATTGTATGATAGTTCCTGTCCATTTGTTAAGATTAAGGTAGAAATCTCTTTGACATTATACAGGGAAAGCCAGCTTTCTAATTCTGCTTTCGTTCCTTTCCCGCCAGCGTTTATCAATATATTTTCATTATTTGGTCCTTGGACAAGTGTCGCTTCCCCTGCAGAAAGACCCAAAAACGTCACCGCAGCTTCATGCTCCTTAATATTTAATTCGACATTCTCAACTTGACCAGTAATGGATGTGTCAGCCTTTGCTAATAAAGAGCTTGGAATAAATATGGCTAATATAATAAGCAATATTTTCATACACACGCCTCCTATTATCTAATAGGATGTGTAATTTTCCATATTTTTATCATAACCAAGTATGAATAAACTTCACTAATTCATCAATTGTCCCTTTTTTTATTGGGATAGCTGGTATTGATTTTAAAAAGGATTTACCGTATTTGGTTGTAACAATCCTTCTATCAAATACAAACATTATTCCTCGGTCTTGTTCCGTCCGAATTAATCGGCCAAATCCTTGCTTAAAGCGAAGAATGGCTTCAGGCAGCGAGTATTCGGTAAAAGCATTGCCGCCCTGCTGCACGATCAATTGGCATTTTGCTTCTGTCAGCGGTTCGTCAGGCGGGCTAAATGGAAGCCTTACAATAACAAGACAAGATAGGTCTTCACCTGGAATATCTACACCTTCCCAGAAGCTGCTAGTCCCTAGTAAAATGGCCTTATCATAGCGCTGAAAATTCCTCGTTAGCCTTGTACGGCTGCCGCTAGAGATTCCTTGAGCAATAAGGACATACTCATTTAGAAAGCCACTTTCCTTAATCAACTCATACGTTTTCTTTAGCATGTCATTGGCTGTGAAAAGGATCAGCATTCTTCCGTTTGTCGCCTCAGCTATGGTGATGATATGTTCGGTTATCGCAATCACGTACTCATCCATTGTCACAGTATTTATTTCTGGTAAGTCTTCAGGAATGAAAAGCTGAACCTGGTCTTTATATTGAAACGGAGAAGGAATCATCATTTGCACAGATGAAACAGCATCAAGTCCAAGTTCCTTCATGATATAATTAAAAGATTTATTGACGGATAATGTGGCAGATGTAAGCACAACCGCCTTTTTTACACGAAAAAATTTCTCCTTAAGCCGTTCAGCTACAAAAGCAGGCTGTGCAATAAAAGTTGTTATATTCTGCGGCGAGCGGGTATCCATTTCAATCCATTTTACATCCTTCGAATCTTTAATAAAGCAGCTAATCACTGTATTTCTCAGCTCGCCAAGTTCTTTTATGAATGTATAGATTTCTTCGATTTTATTTTCTTCCAAACTCGTTAACGAATTATTCTCTTCTTTTATTATCTTGAGACGATCGTTAATGGCTGTGTATAAATCTTTAAGTAAAAAGGCAAACCTCTCTGCACTATGAACAAGTGCATTTCTTTCCTTCCCGCTATCAGCATAAGAAAACCGCACTTTAATACGATTGAAACCCTTTTTGTTGGTTTGCTTTGTTTTTGCAAAAAGTGCTATCAGTTTAAAGAATTCATCCATTTCATAGTTAAGGTCTATCACCATTTGATTCAACTCAAATGCATGCATGAAATTTGTCCCTTGTCTAGCGATGGAAGATAGCATCTCCTCCAACTCATAAAAGAGCTGTTTTTGTTCATAGAGTCCAAATTGACCTATAAGCAGCCGAGAGGATAGATAATCCAAAGAAAAGCCGAAAAACTGGCTGGCCACTTTTTGAAGGTGATGACCTTCATCAATAACAACATAATCTGTATTAGGTAAAATAGACCCTTCACCTATCATGTCACTTAATAATAATGAATGGTTTGTAATGATGATATCAGCAGCTTGTGCTTTTCTTTTTGCTTTAAGATAAAAATCTCTCTCCTGCCACCCTTGATTTGGAAAAAAAACAGTAGGTTCATCCTTGATTTTGTTCCAATAAATGAGGCCACCGCTTGAAAGATTCAATTCATCCTTATCACCGGTTTCTGTTTCAGTAAGCCATACAAGAATTTGCATTTTTGTTAAGGTCGTATCATAATTATCGTTTTCATCCATCAACGTCTGATGAAACTTTTCCAGGCTTAAATAATGGTTCCTCCCTTTAAGAAGAACAGAGCAGATTTTAAAAGGAAGGATTTTAGCCAATAGCGGAATTTCTTTTTTCAGAATTTGTTCCTGTAGTTGTATCGTATGTGTACTAACGATAATAGGAAGATTATGTTGTTTTGAAAAGTACGCAATTGGAAGGAGATATCCTAGCGATTTACCTACTCCTGTTCCAGCTTCGATTAAAGTATGCCTTTGATTTTGAAATGATTCGTAGACGGAGTCCATCATCAGAAATTGTCCAGATCGCTTTTCAAAGAATTGAAAGCCGTGTTTGATGATGTCAATTTTGTCTTCTTCACTTGAAGGGTACTGCTGATCATCTTTTTTCCCTGATTCTATTTCATTTTCTAGAGAATTCTTCTTTAATGCAATATCATTAAATACTTCAATAGACTCTGGTAGTTCCTCTTGCTTTTTTCCTATTGTATCGACTATATCATCTAATAGCTGTTGAAGATCGCTTTTTAGCCCTCCTGATAACTGCGTAAGCTGCCCAATCATTATTTGCGGCAATGAAGATAATTTTTTTAACAAGATAAGAAATAATTCAGCTGTAACCTGTGCATCACTATCTGCCTGATGTGGCCGGTCATGATTTAGTTTCTCTTTCTCTGCTAAATCGGAAAGCTTATAACCATCAGCGGTAGGGTAAAGGATTCTTGCCATTTCTACCGTATCTAAAACAGGACCAAAAAAACCTTCACATCCAGATTGGATTAATTCTTCCTGAAGAAAAGATAAGTCAAATAATACATTATGGGCAACAAAATAGGCCCCATCCAACAAAGATATTACCTTCTCTGCTATTTCAGAAAATAACGGTGCATCCTTTACCATTTCATCATTTATACCAGTCAATTCTTCAATAAATGCTGGAATCATTTTTTGAGGATTGATGAGTGACGAGAATTTATCCGTGATGTGTCCGTTTTCTATGACCACAGCAGCAAATTGAATAATTTTATCGCCCTTTTTAGAAAGGTTGCCTGTTGTTTCCAAATCAACGACAACGAATTTATTTAACATTTCTATAACACCCCAAACCTTCGTTCCTTAAACGGTATCACAAAGATCTTAAAAAAGTAAAAGAAAACAAACTTTTATTGATTCAAATTCTACCATTGTCTTAAGGAAATTTAAAATCATGAAAAAGGGTAAGGGGTCCCCGATGATTGGGAACCCCTTTCCTTTTACATTATTGTGTGTGCTGGTTCTTGATAGATGAGTTCTTTAATTCGATTATTTTCATCCATAATGGCTACTTTTGGAGTGTGCGTTTGTACCTTTTCTTCTGCGACAAGTGCATAAGAAATAATTATGACAATATCTCCTTCTTGTACAAGGCGAGCTGCTGCACCATTTAAACAAATTACTCCGCTGCCCCTTTCTCCAGGAATAATATATGTTTCCATGCGGGCGCCATTATTGTTGTTTACAATTTGCACCTTCTCATTTGCCACCATTCCTACAGCATCTAAAATATCTTCATCTATAGTAATACTGCCAACATAGTTTAAATTAGCCTCTGTAACGGTTGCCCGGTGGATTTTGCCATTCATCATCGTACGAAACAATGAGTATTCCTCCCCTGATGTCATTGCATTTTTAGTTTAATCTATTTGTATAATGAAATTGTCTATTAAACGAACCTTTGAAAATTTTACTGCAAGAGCAATGATAATAGTACCATTTAATTTTTCCAATGATTTTAATTGTGGATAAGAAAAAATTTCCACATAATCAATTTGTCCATTTGATTCACGATTGATCATTTCGTTGATCATGCAAATTAGACTAGCAGGATTCTGTTCACCATGATCGATTGCTTTTTTCGCTGTTTGCAGGCTTCTATAAAGGACGGTTGCTTGTTGTCTTTCTTCTGGTAATAGATTAACATTGCGTGAGCTTTTCGCAAGCCCGTCCGCTTCACGAATAATGTCGACAGCAATTAACTCAATTGGAAAATTGAAATCGGAGATTAATCCATCAACCACAGCCACTTGCTGTGCATCCTTTTTCCCAAAATAAGCCCTAGTTGGCATTATGATCGTAAATAATTTTGTAAGTACTGTTGCGACGCCGTCAAAATGGCCAGGACGAGACTTGCCGCATAATACGTCTGTTCGTTCCTGTACAACTACCTTAACAGAAGGGACGTGTGGATACATTTCCTCCACTGACGGATAAAAAATGTAATCTACCTTTTCAGCTTCCGCTAAGGAGCAGTCACGATTAAAATCGCGAGGATACGTAGAAAAATCCTCGTTTGGGCCAAACTGCAGCGGATTGACAAAAATGCTTAAGACGACAATATCATTTTCTTGCCTTGCTTGTGATATTAGTGTTAAATGGCCTTCATGCAGAAATCCCATCGTAGGGACAAAGCCAATCGTTTTCCCCAAACCTTTTTGCTTTAATATTTCAGCCCGCATGTCCTTAAAGGCAGTAACTACTTTCATTTCCTACCTCCATATAGAACTTTCAATTCATCTTCCTTCATTGTAAAAGAATGTTTATCTTCAGGAAATTGTTTATTTTTTACTTCAGAAGCATATGCTTGTATCGATTCGATCATAAATGGATTGACAGAATGATACTGCTTCACAAACTTTGGTACCCGATCGACACCATACCCTAAGATATCATGGTAGACGAGAACCTGCCCATCCACATCAATTCCGGCTCCAATTCCGATCACAGGAATGGAAATCGATCTAGAAACTTCTTCTGCCAGCTGCTTTGGTACACATTCCAGGACAATGGCAAATGCGCCAGCTTCCTCAATATTTTTCGCATCTTCAATCAATTTTTTGGCTTTGGACGCATCCTTACCTTGTACTTTATATCCGCCTAAAACCCCAACGGATTGCGGTGTCAGCCCTAAATGTCCACAAACAGGGATACCAGCTTTTGTGAGAGCAGCGATTTTTTCGACTACTTCATCAGCACCTTCCAGTTTAACGGCGTGTGCACCTGCCTCTTGAAGAAGCCTTCCTGCATTTATTAATGTATCCTTAACGGATAAATGATAGGTTAAAAATGGCAGATCAGCCACAATAAATGTATCCTTTGCTCCTCGTTTAACTGCTTTGGTGTGATGAATCATGTCTTCCATCGTCACTGGAATAGTAGAGTCGTACCCAAGAACAACCATTCCCAGGGAGTCCCCGACTAAAATGACATCAACTCCTCCCTGTTCAGCTTGCTTAGCAGACGGATAATCGTAGGCGGTTAACATGACAATTTTTTCATTGTTTTCTTTCATTTTCAAGAAATCAGTTGTTTGCTTCATCATTTTTTCCCTCCTTAAAATATTGGGAGAGGTGATAAAACGAATTTGCAGAGCAAATAAAAAAGATCCTTCTGAAGGCAGAGGATCCCAGTTACTCTTTTGAATGTTCCATCCCTCTGTCCCGGTCCGTAATACGGATCTAGGCAGAAACCTTTTTAATTATGATTTTAGTTCACAAAAAGGTGCAGTTCTAAGAAGATACTGCCCAAGGAAATTATAACAAAAGGTATAAGAAAAGCGCAAGCGCCCTTATTATACCTCGATGTCAGCAGAATAAATATGGTGAACGAAACCGGTCTCATCCTCTAATTTTAATACTCCTTCATCGGTAATTCCAAGTGCTTTTCCCTCAATGACATTTGTTAATGTTCTTGCTTTTAGGATTTTACCTATACTGACAGCATATCCTTCCCATAATAGCTTTATTGGGAAAAAGCCTTGATCTAAATAGAGTAAATATAGTTTTTCAAAGTGCTTGAAAAAACTTTTGATTAATCCGGCTCTGGAGATTACTTCTCCTTTTTCAATAAATAGAGAACTAGCCTTTTCCTGAAGCTCGCTTGGGAAATCCTCTTTCTTTTGATTCACATTGATGCCGATCCCAATAATAATCGAATGAATGCGATCGGCTTCTGCTTGTAACTCAGTTAAGATCCCTGTAACTTTTTTGCCATTCAATAAAACATCATTAGGCCATTTTATTTCTGGCTGCAGCCCCGTTTCCTCTTCCATTGCTTGAACAATTGCGACCGCAGTTAATAGGGTTAGCTGGGGGGCTTTTGTCAGTGGAATATTTGGTCTAAGAATGAGACTCATCCATATCCCAGTATATTTTGGAGAATGCCATGTTCGATCCATTCTTCCTTTCCCAGACCGTTGTTCTTCAGCAATAATGATGGTTCCTTCAGGTTCGTCTTCATTGGATAGACGATGAGCAATTTTTTGAGTAGATTCTACACTTTCTTCATAATGGATGTTCTTACCAATAAAGTTGGTTGTTAAACCTAACCTGATTTCATCCGCTGTTATTCTTTCAGGTGTTTTTACAATCCTATATCCTTTATTTCTAACTGCCTCTAATTCAAAGCCTTCTTTTCTTAATTCTTCTATATGCTTCCAAACTGCTGTCCTTGAGCAGCCAATTAATTCAGCTAGATGCTGCCCCGATAAAAAAGTATCGGCAGCATTTGTAAAGGCATCGAGCAGTTTTTTTCTTATTTCTGACTGCACGTCATCAGCCACTCCTTAATCTTTTGTTTATCATTTTCTACTTTTGCGTCAACGATCGCCTGTTCAATTTTCAAAATGGTCTCCTTTAACCATGGGCCCCCATTTTGATTAAACCATTCCATTAAATCACTGCCTGTTACAGCCAATTCAGAGCGCTGCTTAATCGGCAGCTTTTGATATTGATTAAGCAGGTTTCGGAGGGATTCCGTCCCTTTTAATCCGATTATAACGTTGTACAGCTTTTCAGTTGAGGTAATGAGGTTACTGCCAGCAGTATATATATCATAAACGGCCCATTCTTGTTCAAGCCTTTTTTTGACAAAAAACAAAATATGCTGAATATCTTTTATTTCTTTAACAGGAAGCCTCCAATCTCGCAAAAACTCCTCAATCGATTTTTCCTTTACATTTAAACAAAAAAGAAGTAATGACCACATTTCTTTTTTATTAAGACCTTCACAGTCAAAGTCTAACAATTTTACAATCAGTTTTTCCTGATTAGCTAAACCTGGTAAATAAGAAAATAAATTGGTTTCGAGTAAAATCTTAATCGCGTTATTACAATTGTTTCCAACAAGTACCTTTTCAAACTCTGCTCTCTTTCGTTCTACGGCAATATTTTTAAGCAATGGAAAGAGAGTTGTTAAAGCCTGAAGGGTTTCGTCTTCAATAGAAAAGGAAAGTTGGCTGACAAATCGAACCGCCCTCATCATCCTAAGTGCATCTTCCTGAAAACGGTCATTTGCTGAACCAACAGTCTTAATCTCCTTTTTCCTAATGGCTAATTGCCCATTAAAAGGGTCAATAAGCGTGCCAGTTCGATCCATTGCCATCGCATTCATAGTAAAATCTCTACGATGTAGGTCTTCGTTTAGATTACGAATAAATGAGACCTCTTTTGGTCTTCGATAATCTTGATAATCCCCTTCAGTCCTAAATGTAGTAATTTCATAGGATTTATGGTCGACTAAGACGAGAACAGTTCCATGTTCAATTCCAATATCAACAGTTTTGGAAAAGATCTCCTTCACTTCTTTGGGTGTTGCTGACGTAGCAATATCGACATCACTAATCTGCTTATTCAGAAGATAATCTCTAACAGAGCCACCTACAAAATAAGCCTCAAAGCCTGCATCCTCTAATCTTTTTAATACTGGAATGGCTGATAAAAATGGTTCTATCATCTATTTCACCTTAATTCAGCAGCCTAAAATAAAGCTGCTCATATTGTTCAACGATTTGTTCAGCATTAAATTTTGTTCGAACAGTATTTACAGACTGACAAGAAAATTGTTGATGGAGCTTGATATCCGTTAAGAGAGAAATGGCTTTTCTCGCAATATCCTCGATATCTGCTACTTCACAAATATATCCAGTTTCACCATGTAGAATTACTTCTGGCATGCCGCCAACATTTGTCCCGATACAAGGTACGCCACATGCCATTGCCTCTAACGCAACTAGGCCAAAGCTTTCTTTTTCCGACAATAACAACATTAGATCACTAATGGAATACAATTCTTCAAGATTTTCTTGTTTTCCAAGAAACATAACCTGATCCTCAATTGAGAGCTTTCTGACAAGTTTACACACGATGGTCATTTCGGGTCCATCACCGACCAACAGTAATTTTGCCGGCATGATGGCGGAAATTTTCGCGAAGGCTTTCACTACATCTTGTACCCGCTTAACGGCACGAAAATTAGAGACATGGATAATAACTTTTTCATTTTCATTAATCTGAAGTTGCGTCTTCAAAGAACCCGCATCGCTTTTATGATAAATTCGTTCATCAATAAAATTATAGACCGTTTCAATACGTTGATCTGGATGGATAAGCTCAAATGTTTGATTAACCAGGGCATTTGAAACAGCTGTAACGGCATCTGACTTTTCAATCCCGAATTTAATCGCATCTGTTAACGATGGGTCATAGCCTAATACCGTTATATCTGTACCATGTAAGGTTGTGACTATTTTAAAATCACGGCTTGCCATTTGCTTTGCTAAAATGGCACAAACGGCATGAGGAATCGCATAATGGACATGAAGAATATCTAATTTTTCCCGATTCGCTACCTCTGCGATTTTACTTGCTAAGGCAATGTCGTAAGGAGGGTATTGAAAAACGGAATATTGATTGACTTCGACCTGATGGTAATAAATATTATGATACATTTTATTTAACCGAAAGGGGAGGCTCGATGAGATGAAGTGAATTTCATGACCCTTTTCAGCGAGCATTTTTCCCAATTCCGTAGCTACTACACCAGAGCCGCCCACAGTTGGATAACAGGTAATCCCAATTTTCAGTTTCTTCATCTTTATTCTCCTATCAAATCATGATTCAAAAGGAGTGGAACCTTTGTTTTGAAGCCCTCAGCATAGGTTACTCCGACCATTTTCCCAAACATTCTTTCCCTTGCCTCCACTGTTTCAATATACCCATTCACAAGCGGTGTTTTATAGCTTTGCTCTGTATATTCAAATTGGCTTTTATACGCACGTAAGGCCTCAAGCTTTTTCTCGATGAATGTTGAAATATCAATGGTAAAATCCGGATTATGAAATCCATTGATCATATAATAGTACATTTTTTCAACTCGATGTGGATCGTTACATTCGTCTGTTTTATACTTTTTTATTCCCGCAGAAAAAACCGCTTCCTCTACAAGACGGGCACAATTACCGTGATCGGGATGACGATCTTCGAAATAAGGAGCAAACACAACTTGAGGCTTGTACGTTCTAATGACGTCAGCAATTTTTCTTATGTAATCTTCATTAAGAATTAAACCTCTATCCGGAAAACAGAGTGAGGTTCGTACGGGTACATCTAATATTTCAGCCGCAAGTCTTGCTTCCTCTTTTCTTAACATGACATTTCCATTTGAGGAGAGATCAGCATCTGTTAAATCACAAATGCCAATTCTCTTTCCCTCTGAAGCCAATTTCGCAATGGTTCCGGCCATGCCGATTTCCACGTCATCGGCATGGGCACCAAATGCAAGAATATGTAATTGCTTATTTTCCATTTCCTTCACCATTCTCATGGACGATATTTCTCCATTCCAATAAACCCATCTCTAAACCTCTTATTAGTAATTCAGCTGTACCCATATTTGTAGCAAGTGGAATAGAATAGACATCACAAAGTCTTACTAGTGCTGTAACATCTGGTTCATGAGGCTGCGCCGTTAATGGGTCCCGAAAAAAGAATATCGCATCCATCTGATTTTTGGCGATCATTGCCCCAATTTCCTGATCTCCGCCAAGCGGACCGGATTTAAAACGCGTCAAATTTAATCCAGTTGCTTCATTTATCCTTAAACCTGTTGTTCCCGTTGCGTATAGTGTATGTTTTGCGAAAATGGCCTGGTAGGCTGTTACAAATTGGACTAGGTCGATTTTCTTTTGATCATGTGCTATTAATGCAATATTCATAAAACTGACCCCTAACTTAAAATATTTTCAAGTCCGTACACAAAGATATGTTGCTTCATGACTGTTTCAACAGCAACTTTTACACCTGACATAAAGGAGCCGCGATGATATGAATCATGTCGAATCGTTAATGACTGACCATCAGCACCAAATAAAACCTGTTGATGGGCAACAAGTCCAGGCAAGCGTACAGAATGAATATGCATTCCATTGTAGTCCGCTCCCCTAGCCCCTTTCATTGCTTCCTTTTCATTTGGGTGTCCCTGCTGTTTAGCTTCTCTAACAACTGATATCATTTCTGCTGTTTTTACCGCTGTCCCAGACGGAGCATCAAGCTTTTGATCATGGTGCATTTCAATAATTTCAACATCATGGAAATATTTAGCGGCCATTTGCGAAAATTTCATCATCAAAACTGCACCAATAGCAAAATTTGGTGCAATTATACATCCTAATTCTTTTTCATCACAAATTTGTTGTAACTCTTCTAAATCTTCTTGCGAAAAACCGGTGGTTCCTACAACCGGACGAACATTATATGCGAGTGCTGTTTTGGCATGATGCATGCCCACTTCCGGTGTTGTAAGGTCAATTAATACATCTGCTTCAACATTTTGCAAACACTTTTCTATGTCTGTGTAAATTGGCACATTTGAAATGGTTTGAAAGCCATCTACATCACTTAGCATCATTCCATCATATTTATGATCAATGGCAGCAACTAGATTAAAGTGTTCTGTGTTTGTTACTAATTTCACCGCTTCACTGCCCATACGACCGCGGGGTCCGGCAATAATAATATTAATGGTTTCCATACTCCTCACTCCATTTTATCAGTTTCAATTCTTGTCCAACGATTTTTATCCCTTGTATTAAATTTTGCCATGACATAATCATGTGCTTCTTCCAAATCAATGTTTAAGGCATTAGCAAAACATATAAGTACAAAAAGAACATCACCTAGTTCTTCTTCAATTGCCTTTTCCGTTTCACTGGATTTTTTCGGTTTTTCACCATAATAATGGTTTACTTCTCTTGCTAACTCTCCAAGCTCCTCTGTTAGTCTTGCAAGCATGGCAAGGGGACTGAAATAACCTTCCTTAAACTGACTTATGTATGTATCGACTTCTACCTGAAGATCCTTCATAGATTTCTTATTGGTCAATTTTATTCCCACCTCATTTTTCTATATCGGCCAAATTTAATTATCTATATTCCTTTTTTATGTTAGCTAAATAATGGCTGATTTACAAATGTTTTCGTTTGATCCTGGCTCTTTTCCACTTCTCATTGCTCTATTACTATTAATTCGTTATAATAAAAACCGCCATATAGTGAAAAATATGGTTGAGGAGGAAGGTCATGCTATTTGGACTAAAATTTAAAAATATCTTGTTTATCCTTTTAGGCACAGCAATTTTTTCATTCGGCCTTGTCAATTTTAATATGCAAAATAAACTTGCTGAAGGTGGATTTACTGGAATTACACTGCTGTTATATGGATTGTTCAAATGGGATCCATCCTATACAAACTTAGTCTTAAATATTCCGGTATTTTTTATCGGCTGGAAGTTGTTAGGAAAAAATACATTTTTATATACCATTATCGGTACAGTTGGTGTTTCCATCTTTCTTTGGATTTTTCAGCGATATTCCATAGATATGCCACTGGAGCATGATTTAACTTTAGCCGCTTTGTTTGCTGGTATCTTTACTGGAATCGGGTTAGGTATTATTTTCCGTTTTGGGGGTACAACAGGGGGAGTCGACATTATTGCAAGACTTGTTCAAAAATATGCAGGTTGGAACATGGGGAAAACAATGTTCTTATTTGATGCCTGTGTTATTATACTGTCACTCACATACATATCTTATAAACAAGCCATGTATACACTAGTAGCTGTTTTTGTCGGCGCAAGAGTGATTGATTTCATGCAGGAAGGCGCATACTCCGCACGAGGTGCGATGATCATTTCTGAAAATAATGAACAAATTGCAGATAAAATTATGATGGAAATGGGACGTGGTGTCACCGCCCTTCGGGGATATGGTTCCTATACAAAAAATGAACGTGATGTTTTATATTGTGTTGTCGCTAAAAACGAATTAATCCGCCTAAAAAACTTAATTACTTCCGTTGACCCGCATGCATTTATTTCCATTTCAGTTGTCCATGATGTACTCGGAGAAGGGTTTACGCTAGATGAAAATAAAATGCCTATTACAGATTAAAAAAGCAATGTCCCGCTTAGGTGAGGACATTGCTTTTTTTAGTCTTCATTTCTATTCATACCCGTAAAGATTAGTACGAGTCTTAATAATTCAAGAACGGCTACTGCTGCAGCAGCTACATACGTAAGGGCAGCGGCGTTTAATACCTTCCTCGCTTCTCTTTCTTCTCGATTACCAATTAGTCCAAGCGATACAACTTGATTCATTGCACGGTTTGACGCATTAAATTCTACAGGTAATGTGATAATTTGAAAGAGGACGGCTGCTGCCATAAATATAATTCCAAGTAATAGCATACCACTCATATGAGCAAGGAGACCAATCATAATCAGAATCCATGAAGCATTTGATCCAAAATTGGCAACAGGAACTAACATATGACGGAACCTTAGGAATGCATATCCTTCCCCGTCCTGGATGGCATGTCCACATTCATGGGCAGCGACAGCAGCCGATGCAATGGAGTGTCCATGATAATTTCCTGGAGACAAGCGGACAGTTTTGCTTCTTGGATCATAGTGGTCACTTAAAAACCCGCGTCCTTCTTCAATTCCTACATTATATAAGCCATTCGCATTTAAGATTTCCCTAGCAACTTCAGCACCACTACGATAGCTTGATGTGGGAACCCGGGAATATCTTGCGAAAGTATTTTTTACTTTCATTTGCGCCCATAAAGGGATTAATACTATAATTGCAAAATAAATAAGGTAATACATATTGACCTCCAAATCAGCTCGTGGTGTTATTGGCATTATGTACGCCGATTAGACGCATCAATCCTTTAAGTCTCTTGACCGATTTTTTTTCAGAGCTTTATCACCTTGGTACTTTCTCCAGCCTACATAAGATAATGTCATGATAATAATACTTCCTGTAGAAATGATGACCCACCATAGTGAAGGGTCTGCTTCATCCTCTGCCATATTAGCAAAAAGGTTTTTTAAATCTGTGTCGAGTCCATCCAATTCCTGCTGACTTTTTGAATTATTGACAATTTGAGAACGAAATTCATTAATAAAATCAATCCGTGCATCTAATCTTTGAATATTTTCTACAGGTACATCTATTTTCATACTTGGATAAATGACATTATATAATGATAAAAAGGTGTTAAAGTTTGTATGAAAATGAGCCGTATCACCATTAAGAGCTGCTTCTTTTGCTTGGTGAAAGGCAGTCATTATTTGTTCTTCCATTTCTATCCATAAAGGTTGATGGCTCGTTGCTAATGCATCAATAACAAGACGAAATTTTGTTAGTTTATTTATTCTTTCCTCATATTTCATGTTGGCACTTACGGCTGCTTCCATCGCTTCATCATGAGAGGTATGGACAATTCTAACCTCATCCATTGATAAGGGCTTCGTTGTCCCAGTAATGTTCGTAAATTGGTCAGAAAAATAATCCAGCAATTTTTTTGCATCTTCATATCTTTGAAACTTCACCATTTGGAGAGCTTCATCGGAGATATCATCCAGCCTCTCCATTGGCGATTGCTGTTCAGCATAAACAGTTATGGGAGAAAGCATAATGATAATTGCTATATAATATAACCATCTGATTTTCAATCCTTGTCCCCCCTTTCATTACTAATAAAATGTATGTAGGGTTGGACAAGGTTAGACCAATTTATGACTATTTTATTTTAGGCTGTGTTAAACTTGCCTGTTGAGTTGCGCTCCAGGCGCTTCGCTTTCCGCGGGCGGTCCTGGGAGCCTCCTCGGCGCTTATGCGCCTGCGGGGTCTCCCCTGCCCCGTACTCCCGCAGGAGTCTCGCGCCTTCCGCTCCAATCAACATAGTAATAAAATCAACAATGATCTTTAACACAGCCTTATTTTAAATAAAACTCGCCTAGTGGCGAGCTACTAAGTTTGATGCCAGCGGTGTAATTCGTAGTAAAGCACAGAATTTCTACTGCGCTGCAACTGCTCCGAAGCTTTCCTTGTGCACATATGTCTTATAGCAAAGTTATACTTTCCTATAAGCCTAGTTTAAACCTTCCAGGACGAATAGTAAAATAATATGCAATTCCTAGTGAAAGAATAGAAAGCCAGAAGGTAAAATAGCCAATTTGTGGTATATAACGATCAAGCATATGATAGCTTGGCAACATGAAAAAGACGTAATCAATGACATCATTATGGAGTGTCCATATGGCTGTTATAATTAAATGCCTCCATTTAAATCGGTAAAATGGTGCATACAATATCCCTTGGACGGCCATTGCAAAATGAGAAAAAATTAACATATATCCTATCAAGTCAAGTTCTCCCTTAACAAAATAAACAAGAATGTTCATGACAACGGCCCATATCCCATACTTAAAAAGAGTTACAATGGCTAGAGCTTCCATTAATGGCCAGTTTTTACGTAATAAAAATGCAATGAGGACAAAAACAAAAAATAAACTGGCTGTCGGACTGTCTGGAACAAAAGGAAGAAAAATAGCCGGTGTCTCCTTAAGCTGCCACCCATACCAATAATACCCGTAAATAGTTCCTGCAATATTAACAAGAAGTAAAAGTTTAAGAACCGATCGATTTGCTAGTAGAGGATAAATCCAACCCACAAACACACCTCATTTCATCCTTTATAAGGAAATTAGTATGAATAAAAAAGCTGACGATTCTTTCGTCAGCTTTTTGCCATTTTATTTTTTACCGAGTCCTGAGATAAATTCAGACAGCTTTTTAAGCTGTTCGTCGTCACCTTTAAAGATTCCTGGTGGCATTTTGCCGCCCTTACCTTCTTTAGCAATCTTCGCTACTTCTTCAGCCGATAAGCCAGTTCCAATCAATGTTGGAGCACCAGCACCACCTTGAAGATTATCACCATGGCAGGTTAGACATGTATTTTCACTAGCAATTTTATATCCATCACTAGTCTTATCAACATCGACCTTTGCAACAATTTTACCTTGGCGCTCCGCAGCTGCCCAGTCATGTGTTGCAACTGATTGCCAAGTTAAAAATACGATAGAAGCCAATGCCAAAAGCATGAATGCAGTAGCAAGTGGACGCTTTCTAGCACGACGCTCTGGTCCACGATCAAGGAACGGTGCCAATAATAAGCCTCCAAACGCTAAACCTGGAATAATCATTGCTCCTATTACAGTATATGGTCCAGATGCATATGTGTATTTCAGCAATTGATACAAGAACAAGAAATACCAGTCTGGTAATGGAATATAGCCAGTATCAGTCGGATCCGCTATCCTTTCAAGCGGAGCCGGATGTGCTACAGTTAAACATAAAAAGCCGACAAGAAATACGGCACCTATCATCCATTCTTTCAAAAGGAAGTTAGGCCAGAATGCCTCTGTCTTACCAGGATATTCTGAGTAATCCTTTGGAAGCTTCGGTGTGCGTGATTCAAGTGCTGGAACACGTGAGTCACCAACGAACTTCATACCTTTACCGCGATGCATTGAGCAATCCCCCTCCTTTTTCCGTAGAGATTTGAAAAAAACATTTCAATTCCGATTTTAAAGTGGTCCGGAAATACCTTGTCTACGAATCATAACGAAATGCGCCGCCATTAACCCAAATAACACTGCCGGTAAGAAGAACACGTGAATGGCAAAGAAACGGGTTAATGTTTGAGCACCAACAATATGTTCATGTCCTGCAAGCAGTACCTTAATGTAACTGCCAATGAATGGTGTGGCCTCAGCGATTTGTAGACCAACTTTTGTTGCAAACAGCGCTTTCATATCCCAAGGTAATAAATAACCTGTAAAACCTAATCCCAACATGACGAAGAAAATAAGTACTCCGACAATCCAGTTCAATTCACGAGGCTTTTTATAAGCACCTTGGAAAAAGACGCGTAATGTATGTAAGAACATCATTACAAGTACTAAACTTGCACCCCAGTGATGCATACCACGTACGATTTGTCCAAAAGCAACTTCATTTTGAAGATAATAAACAGATTCCCATGCGTTTTTAATATCCGGTACATAGTACATCGTTAAAAACATACCAGAAAGAA